>FTHA01001511.1_pt1 | contig 36250 bp, 37 predicted proteins | sample 1640771 | NCBI WGS metagenome assembly FTHA01 (sample SAMEA3914789, study PRJEB12502) | metagenome | biome: forest; material: soil | place: Canada | collected 2011-07-03 | depth 0.3 m | reverse complement strand
TCGCCCTGGATGAAGCGGGGCAGGGGGCTCTGGCGCGGCCGCCCGATGATCGAGGACAGGTCCGCCAGGTCCACGAAGGTGTCGCACTGCCGACGCAGGTCGTCAGACGCCATGGACGGCTGCGACTTGACGGTGGAGACCACGGTCACCCGCACGCCCTTGCCCTGGATCGCCTCCACCAGCCGGCGGAAGTCACCGTCGCCGGAGAACAGCACCAGATGGTCGGCGTGCGCGGCCATCTCCATCATGTCGACGGCGATCTCGATGTCCATGTCGCCGCGGAAGCGCTTGCGGCCGGCCGCGTCGGTGTATTCCCGCGCCGACTTGGTCACCAGGGTGAAGCCATTGTAGTCCAGCCAGTCCACCAGCGGACGGACGGGGGAGTACTCCTGATCCTCCACCAGGGCGGTATAGTAATAGGCCCGGATCAGAATGCCGCGCTTGCGGAATTCATCCAGCAGCTTCTTGTAATCGATATCGAAGTTGAGGCTCCTGGCGGCGGAGTAAAGGTTGGCTCCGTCGATGAACAGGGCGATCTTGTCAGTCGGATAAAAAGTCATCGCATAAACCCTTGAAGAGACGAATGAATATCGACTTGGTTACGATAATCGCGTTCGGCGGCAATCTGGTCCTGGACGGCGCCGCGGTGGACGACCTCCTGGACAAGGCAATGGCGCGCTTTCCAGAGCACGGGCTCGAAGTTGTCAAGCGCTCGCGCTGGTGGCGATCCGCGGCCTGGCCTGACCCGAGCCAGCCGCCCTACCTCAACGGCGTCGCGGTGGTGCGGACGGGCCTGCCGGCGCGGGGGATCATGCAGGTGCTGCTGGAGATCGAAACCCAATTCGGCCGCCGTCGTTCCGAGCCAAACGCCGCTCGCACCCTCGACCTGGACCTGATCGCCCATGGCCGCGACGTGATCGACGAGCCAGGCCTGATCCTGCCCCACCCGCGCGCCGCCGAACGCCGGTTCGTCATGGGACCGCTGGCGGAAATCGCCCCGGATTGGCGCCACCCCATCCTGGGTGAGACCGCGGCGGCCCTCGCCGCGAGCGCAGGGGTTGGCGCGGACGCCCGGCCGGTTGCGGATCCCTGACTCAAGCGCGCCAGCGCCTCACCGGGACGGAGCCAGCGCAACGGCCATGGTCGCGGGGAGGCGAGCCTTGACGTACATCTTTGACCCTCCCTGGCTTTTGGCCCAATAGAGCAGGCACCGCGCGGCCAGAAACCAGCGGCATCGCCGCCCTGTCAGGAAAATCCGCCGCCCGGCTGTTGTCACGGACGCCCCGCGCCTATATCGTTGCCAGTTCAGCTCACCGCTCGAGGAATCTATGGCTCGCGTCACTGTCGAGGACTGCGTCGAGAAAGTCCCCAACCGCTTCGGTCTCGTTCTGCTCGCCGCGCATCGCGCGCGGGGCATTTCCGCGGGTGGTCAGCTTCTCGTGGACCGCGACAACGACAAGAACCCGGTCGTCGCCCTGCGTGAAATCGCCGACGACGTGCTGAACCCCGATGACCTGCGCGAGGGCCTGATCGGCACCCTGCAGCGCGTCGATGAGCGCTCGGAAGCCGAGGAAGAGGCCGAAACCCTCGCCCTTCTGGCCGATCCGCAGCACATGCACATGAGCGAGCAGGAACTGGTCCGGGCCCTGCAGAGCGACCGCGATGGCGGGCAGGAGGAGCGGTACTGAGCGCCCCAGGCGCAGAACCGCTTTCCATCCAGGCGGATCCGGAAGCCGCCGTGCTTCCGGTCGAGCCGGAAGCCGATCCTCCGGCCCGGCCCAAGGCGCCGCTCAAGTTCCTTCGCCAGTACGAACTGATCGAACGGGTCAAGAGCTATGACCCTACCGCTGACGAGGCGCTGATCAACCGCGCCTATGTCTACGCCATGCGCGCCCACGGTTCCCAGAAGCGCGCATCCGGCGACCCCTATTTCGCCCATCCCATCGAAGTGGCGGGCATCCTCACCGAATACCGTCTCGACACCGCGACCATCGTCACGGGCCTGCTGCACGACGTGATCGAGGACACGCCGGTCACCCGCGCGGAACTCACCGAGCTGTTCGGGGCCAATATCGCAGAGCTGGTCGAGGGCGTGACCAAGCTCTCGCAGCTCGAGCTGAATTCCGAACACACCAAGCAGGCGGAGAACCTGCGCAAGTTCATCCTGGCCATTTCGCGGGATGTGCGGGTGCTGATGGTCAAGCTGGCCGACCGCCTGCACAACATGCGCACGCTGCAATTCATCAAGAGCGCCCAGAAGCGCGAGCGCATCGCCCACGAGACCCTGGACATCTACGCGCCCCTGGCGAGGTCGATCGGCTGCCACCGGATCTGCACCGAGCTCGAGGAGCTGGCCTTCGAGCACCTGAACCCCGACGGACGCGACGCCATCGTCCGCCGCCTGGAACTGCTGAGGTCCGAACAGGGCTCGGCAGTGGCCGTGGTGTCCGGCGAAATCTCAGCCGAACTGGAAGCCGCCGGCGTGCCCGGGCGGGTGTTCGGGCGCGAAAAGCACCCCTATTCGATCTGGCGAAAGCTGCAGCGCAAGTCGATCGGCTTCTCCCAGCTGTCGGACATCTATGCTTTCCGGGTGATCGTCGACACCGAGGAGGACTGCTACCGCGCCCTGGGCGTGATCCACCGCGCCTGGCCGCTGGTGCCGGAGCGGTTCAAGGATTTCATCTCCACCCCCAAGCGCAACAACTACCGCTCGCTGCACACCACCGTGGTGGGCCCGCGCGGCATGCGCATCGAGATGCAGATCCGCACCGAGGCCATGGACCGGGTGGCGGAGGAGGGGGTGGCCGCTCACTGGCGCTACAAGGACAAGTCCTACGGATTCGACGCCGAAGCGGCCGCGGCCGACGGCGGGCGCGACCCGCTGATCAACCTGCGCCACCTGGTTCAGCTCCTGGAACACGGCGGCGACGTGGACGAGCTGGTGGAACACGCCAAGCTCGAGATGTTCCTGGACCAAGGGTTCGTCTACACCCCCAAGGGCGAGCTGATCAGCCTGCCGCGCGGCGCCATGCCGCTGGACTTCGCCTATGCGGTTCACACCAACGTCGGCGACACCACCGTCGGGGTGAAGATCAACGGCGAGCTGAAACCGCTGCGCACCGCGCTCCAGAACGGCGATGTGGTGGAAGTGGTCAGGGGTCCCAAGTCGGCGGTTCCGGCCGACTGGCAGTCCCTGACGGTCACCGGCCGCGCGCGCTCGGCCATCCGCCGCCACATCCGCCATACCGAGAAGGACGAATTCATCCGCCTGGGCCGCGTCGCCATCGAACAGGCCTTCCAGCGGGCGGGGCGCGCAGTCGGCGACATCACCTTCCGCCCGGCGCTCGATCGCTTCGCCATGGCGACGGACGAAGACCTGCAGGAGGCCGTGGGGCGGGGCCGAATCGCCGGCGCCGACGTGCTGGAGGCCGTATTCCCGGGCCTGAAGGATTCTGAGCGCGCCGCGGCCACCGAGCGGCGGCGGATCGAGGGCGGCAAGGGCGCCAGGCTCTACGTCCGCGGCGGCGACCTGACCCCCGGTGTGGCGCTGCACTTCGCCGACTGCTGCAGCCCGGTGCCGGGGGACCGCATCGTCGGCATCCTGGAGCCGGACAAGGGCCTGATGGTGCACGCCATCGACTGCCCGAAGCTCGCCGCCTTCGAGGACCACGAGGACGTCTGGCGCGACCTGCACTGGACGCCGGAAGCCGAGCGCAACACCATCTCCAACGGCCGCCTGACCGCCACCATCCGCGACGCCCCGGGCGTGCTCGGCCAGGCCTGCACCATCATCGGCGACGCCGGCGGCAACATCATGAACCTGCGCATGCACCACCGGCAGGCCAACTTCTTCGACGTGGACTTCGACATCGAGGTCCTCGACGCCAAGCACTTGACCCACATCGCCGCGGCGCTGCGGGCGTGCCCGTCCGTGGACACGGTGGACCGCACCCGCGGCTGAGCCGTGGGGCGGGCTGCGCTTGGGGGACATCAGGCGCGACGGCGCCGCCACCCCTGGCATGGGTCGGGGGCGCCGGCCTTCACTTGGTGACCGACGGGCCCCGCCGGCCGCTCTGATCGGTGGCGTCTCCCACGGGCCAGCCGGAGGGACAGGGCCCCAGTCGCCGGTAGCGCATGACCCTGCTGTAGACGGTCTTGGACGTATCGAGGTCGGTCACGGCGGTGCTCGCGGTGAAGTCGCTGTCGGTCGCCCCCTGCAGGGTGGTGGCCACTCCGTATTGCTTGTCGCCGATGCTGCACTTGTAGTTCTGGCCGGTGGCGCGCCGATAGATGTGATCGATCGCGCAGGGCTTGCCGCCGAACTGGAAGGTGAAGGTCGCGAAGCCTGAGCGCAGGCGCTTGTCGACGCAGATCTGGACGGGGCGGCCCGGCGCGCGCTCTGCGACCACCTCCATCGACCAGAGCTGCGGCGGCGGCGCTGGCGCCGCCGGGGCGGCCGCGCTCGACGCCCCCCCGCCCGCCAGGAGGATGGCGCCTGCCGCGGATGCGATGATCGGGATAAGTCGGCCGCCGAACGCCATGGTTGTCCGCATGATCCGTTTCCTCCGCCCCTGCGACCATGGCGCCAATTCGCCACGATGGGTAGGACTGGCCCCCAGGCCCGTCTCCGCGCTAAAGAGCGGCCATGAATTCAGACGACGTCATCAACGAGTTCCGGGCGGCCGGCGCCCTGCGTGAAGGCCATTTCGTGCTGTCCTCCGGCCTGCACAGCCCGGTCTTCCTGCAGAAGAACCTGGTGTTCATGCACCCGGACCGCTGCGCGCGCCTGTGCAAGGCCCTGGCCGAGAAGATCGAGGCCCAGGCGGGCCGGGTCGATCTGGTCATCTCGCCGGCGGTGGGCGCCATCATCCCCGGCTATGAGACGGCGCGGCACCTGGGCGTGCCGTCGGTATACGTCGAACGCGAAGGCGGGGCGTTCAAGCTGAGACGCGGCTTCCATATCACCCCCGGCGCGCGGGTGGCGATGGTGGAGGACATTGTCACCACCGGCCTGTCGTCGCGAGAGTGCATCGAGGCGATCCGCCAGGCGGGCGGCGACGTGGTCTGCGCCGCCTGCATCGTGGACCGGTCCGGCGGCCGGGCCGATGTCGGCGTGCCCCTCGTGGCCCTCGCCACCCTGGACGTTCCGGCCTACGCGCCTGACGCCCTGCCGCCCGAGCTCGCGGCCACGCCCATCGAGGATCCTGGCAGCCGGAGGCTGTCGGCATGACCCGGATCCGCCTGGGCGTGAACATCGACCACGTGGCGACCATCAGGAACGCCCGCGGCGAGTCCTATCCGGAACCCCTGCGGGCGGCGGACGTCGCCATCGCCGCCGGCGCCGACGGAATCACGGCCCACCTGCGCGAGGACCGTCGCCACATTTCCGACGCCGACATCGACGGCCTGGCGGCGCTCTGCCGCCGGCGGGGCAAGCCCCTGAACCTGGAAATGGCCGTCACCGAGGAAATGCTGGGCGTCGCCCTCGACCACCGCCCGCCAGCGGCCTGCCTGGTGCCGGAGCGACGCGAGGAGCGCACGACCGAGGGCGGCCTGGACGTTGTCGGCGGCCACAACGCCATCAGCCCCACCGTCCGGGCCCTGCGCGAGGCTGGGGTGCGGGTGTCGCTGTTCATCGAGGCGGACCCGGCCCAGATCGCCGCCGCCGCGGACGCCGGGGCCCAGGTGGTGGAACTGCACACGGGCGCCTATTGCGAAGCCGTCCGCGCAGGCGACGCCGCGCGCGCGGCGCGGGAGCTTGAACGGCTGAAGGCCGGAGCCGCCGACGCCGCCCGGCGCGGACTGGAGGTCCACGCCGGACACGGGATCGACTACGCCACGGTGAAGGCCGTCGCGGCCATTCCTGAGGTCGCCGAGCTCAACATCGGCCATTTCCTGATCGGCGAGGCGATCTTCATCGGTCTGGACGCCGCCATCCGGCGCATGCGCGCCCTGATGGACGAAGCCCGGGCCGGTCTGAAGGCGACGGCGTGATCATAGGCATCGGGTCGGACCTCAGCGACATCCGTCGCATCCAGGCCAGCCTGGACCGCTTCGGGGACAGGTTCACCCGGCGGGTCTTCACCGAGACGGAGCGGGTGCGCTCGGAGCGCAAGCCGGATCGCGCCGCCAGCTACGCCAAGCGCTTCGCCGCCAAGGAGGCCTGCGCCAAGGCGCTGGGCACGGGCCTCAGGCGTGGCGTCTACCTGGCCGACATGGGGGTGGTGAACCTTCGCTCCGGACAGCCGACCATGCAGCTGACAGGCGGGGCGGCCCTGCGTCTCGCCGCCCTGATTCCGCCGGGAATGGATGGTTTTGTTCACCTGAGCCTGACAGACGATCACCCTTACGCCCAGGCGTTCGTCATCATCGAGGCCCTGCCGAGGGAGGCTGGCGGGACCGCCGCTCCGACCGCCCAGAACCCGTCCAAAGCCTAGCCGGACCCATCCATGCCCGATTCCGACGCCGCAGCCCCAACCGCCGACGATGCGCCCACGCGAACGCGCGCGGCGCCCGTCAATGAGGCGCTGGAGACGATCAAGACCGTCGCCGGCGTGGCGCTGATCTTCCTGGTGATCCGTGTCCTGCTGTTCCAGCCGTTCACGATCCCGTCGGCCTCGATGGTCCCGAACCTGCTGATCGGCGACTACATCGTGGTGTCGAAGTACGCCTATGGCTACAGCCGGCATTCCGTCCCGTTCAGCCCGCCGCTGTTCAAGGGACGGCTCTTCGATCAGACGCCCCACCGCGGGGACATCGTGGTCTTCAAGCTGCCCCGCGACGGGCATACCGACTATATCAAGCGGCTGATCGGCCTGCCGGGCGACCGGATCCAGATGAAGGGCGGGGTGGTCTGGCTGAATGGCAAGCCCCTGCCGCGCCAGGAGATGGCGCCCGGGACCGAGACCAGTCCTTTCGGTTACACTCACGCCGTGCAACGGTTCAAGGAGACCATGCCCGAAGGCAAGTCCTATACCACCAACGATTACGGGCCGGATGGCGAGGTGGACAACACAGGGGTGTTCGTGGTCCCGCCAAAGACCTATTTCATGATGGGCGACAATCGGGACAATTCGCAGGACAGCCGCTTTCCCGAGGAGATCGGCGTAGGCTACGTGCCCGAGGAGAATCTGGTGGGCAGGGCGGACATTGTGTTGTTCTCCTGGACCGAGAAAGCGTCGTTGTTGAAACCATGGACCTGGGTTCTGGACATCCGTCCCGACCGGTTCTTTCATCCGCTCTAAAGAACAGGGCTCAGCGCCAAAGCCATGGACGACTCCGAAACCGCAGCCGCCGCCGACGCGCCGGCCCAAGCCGCTCAGCCGCCTCATAAGGAGCTGATCGAAATCGGCAAGACCGTGGGCTACGCCCTGCTGATCGCCCTGGTGATCCGCGTCCTGCTGTTCCAGCCGTTCACGATTCCGTCCGCATCGATGGAGCCCAATCTGCTGGCGGGCGACTACATCATCGTGTCCAAGTTGGCGTACGGCTACAGCCGCCACTCGATCCCCTTCAGCCCGCCGCTGTTCAAGGGACGTTTGTTCGACACCGCGCCCAAGCGCGGCGACATCATTGTCTTCAAGCTGCCGCGTGACGGCCACACCGACTACATCAAGCGGTTGATCGGCCTGCCGGGCGACCGCCTCCAGATGCGCGGGGGCGTCGTCTTTCTGAACGGCAAGCCCCTGCCGCGCCAGGAGATGCCCTCGGGGACCGAAACCAGCCCCTTCGGTTTCACCCACGCCGTGCAGCGCTTCCTCGAGACCAATCCCGAAGGCCGCACCTATCTGACCAACGACTACGGTCCGGACGGCGACGTGGACAACACCGGCGTCTTCGTGGTGCCGGCCAAGAGCTACTTCATGATGGGCGACAACCGGGACAACTCCCAGGACAGCCGCTATCCGGAAGAGATCGGCGTGGGCTATGTGCCCGAGGAAAACCTCGTCGGCCGCGCCGACATCATTCTGCTGTCGTGGGGCGACAAGGCCTCGCTGTTCAAGCCCTGGACCTGGATCCTGAACGCGCGACCCAGCCGCTTCTTCCACTTGCTGAAGTGACCGCCGAAGGACCCGCGCCACCGAAGGACCGGCGTAAGGCCGCCACCGCCGAGCTGGAACGCAGGCTCGGCCATGTCTTCGAGGACCGGGAATTGCTGGAACGCGCGCTCACCCACGCCAGCGCGAGCCAGGGTGCGACCTCCACGCGCCACAACGAACGGCTGGAGTTTCTTGGCGATCGGGTGCTGAACCTGCTGGCGGCGGAGCGTCTGATGGCGCTCTATCCGCTGGAGCGGGAAGGAGAGCTTTCAAAGCGCATGCATGGCCTGATCAATCGAGACGCCTGCGCCGAAGTGGCCCGCGGCGTCGGACTGGCGGGCGCCATTCGCCTGGCGCCCGGTGAAAGCCGCAGCGGCGCCCGCGACAACCCGACGATCCTCGGCGACGCCTGCGAGGCGCTGCTCGCCGCCCTCTACCTGGACGCCGGCCTGGAGAAGACCCGGTCGGTCTTCGCCGACATCTGGGCGCCGCAGTTCGATGCGGTGAGCGCGAGCGGCCTCGGCAATCCGAAGTCCGACCTGCAGGAATGGGCGGCGGCGCGCCAGATGGCCACGCCGCGCTACCTCGTGATCGATCGCCAAGGACCAGACCATGCGCCCCTATTCACGGTCGAGCTGAGCCTCGGTGACCTTGCGCCCGTCCAGGCCACGGGCCGTTCGCGCCAGGAGGCCGAAAAGGCGGCGGCCCAGGCCCTGCTGGCCACGGTGTCGAGGTCATGACCGAGGCGCCCGCCCGCGCGGGTTTCGCGGCCATCATCGGCGCCACCAACGCCGGCAAGTCGACGCTCGTGAACCGGCTGGTCGGGTCCAAGGTCTCGATCGTCACCCAGAAGGTCCAGACCACCCGCTTCCCGGTGCGGGGCGTGGCGATCGAGGGAAAAAGCCAGATCGTGCTTGTGGATACCCCCGGGATCTTCAAGCCGAAGCGCAGGCTGGACCGGTCCATGGTGCGCGCCGCCTGGAGCGGAGCCGAGGACGCCGACGTGGTGGTCCACCTGATCGACGCCGACGCCGAGGTCGCCTTCCTCGACGGCGGGGCCAAGGGCGCCGAGCGCAAGGCCGCCGAGGACGCCAGATCCATCACCGAAGCGCTCCAGGCCGGAAGCCGCCAGGTGATCCTGGTGCTCAACAAGATCGACCTGGTCAAGCGGGACCGGCTCCTGGAACTCTCGAAGAGTCTTTTTGAATCCGGTGCCTACAACGAAGTCTTCATGATCTCCGCGCAGTCGGGGTCGGGCGTGGAGGACCTCAAACGCCGGCTCGCGGCCCTGATGCCGGAAGGACATTGGCTCTATCCGGAAGACCAGACCGCGGACCTGCCCGTACGCCTGCTCGCCGCCGAGATCACCCGCGAGAAGCTCTATCTGCGCCTGCACCAGGAGCTGCCCTACGCCATCGCCGTGGAGACCACGGCCTTCGCCGAAACCAAGGACGGCGGCGCGCGCATCGAACAGATGATCTATGTCGAACGGGAAGGGCAGAGGCCCATCGTGCTCGGCAAGGGCGGTCAGACCCTGAAGTGGATCGGCCAGAAGTCCCGCGAGGACCTGGCGGAAATCCTCGGCCGGCCCGTGCACTTGTTCCTGCACGTGAAGGTCGACGAACGCTGGCAGGACCGGCGCGAGCTCTATGCCGGCGTCGGGCTCGAGTTCGACGTCTGAGCCCGGATGGAATTCGAAGACGACGCCTTCGTCCTCTCCGCCCGGGTGCACGGGGAGACCGGGGCGATTGTCGAGCTCCTGACCAGCGCGCACGGCCGCTGGTCCGCCCATGTCGCTGGCGGCGCCTCGCGGCGGCTGAAGCCTATGCTGCAGGCGGGCGCGAAGGTCCTGGTCCGATATCGCGCGCGCACGTCCGACCAGCTGGGATCGGCGGCGCTCGAGGCCTTGGATGAGGGGCCGTCCGCCCTGTTCGACGACCCCGCCGCCCTGGCGGGATTGTCGGCAGCCGCCGCCGTGACCGCCGCGGCCCTGCCGGAGCGCGAGCCCCACGCCGGCGCCTTCCTGGCCTTCGGGGCGCTGAGCCAGGCCTTGCGGCTGGTGGAGGTCTGGCCGGCCGTGTTCGTGCGCTTCGAGGCGGGCCTTCTGGAAGAGCTGGGGTTCGGCCTGGACCTGTCCAAGTGCGCCGCCACCGGCGCCACCGACGACCTCGTCTATGTCAGCCCAAAGACCGGCCGTGCGGTCAGTCGCGAGGCGGGAGAGCCGTTCAAGGCCCGGCTCCTGGTCCTGCCGCCGTTCATGCTGTCGGCCCAGGCGGGCCTCGGCCCCGGAGACGTGGGCGCTGGGCTGGAACTCACCGGTCACTTCCTGGAGCAGTTCGTCTTCGGCCCGGTCAACCGGCCTCTGCCGCCCGCGCGCCTCTGGCTGATCGACCGCCTGCGCGAGGCTGGGCGGCTCTAGCGGCGCGGCGGACAAGGTCTGCGCCAATCGTCGCGGCGGCGTCCGCCCCTGGGCCGCGGGCAGGCGATAGAGGATACGATCCGGCCGAAGGAGTCTGATTCGGACCATGAACACGCATGTGCCCCCGCCGCCGGACGACGATGGCTCTGACCGCATCGTCGACGAACCGCTGACGGAAGCGCTGTCGCGGCGATATCTCGCCTACGCCCTGTCCACCATCATGCACCGCGCCCTGCCGGACGTGCGCGACGGGCTGAAGCCCGTGCAGCGGCGGGTGCTGTACGCCATGCACCGCATGCGCCTGAACCCCGACGGGGCGGCCAAGAAGTGCGCCAAGGTGGTGGGCGACGTGATGGGCCAGTTCCATCCGCACGGCGACCAGTCGATCTATGACGCCCTGGTCCGGCTGACCCAGGACTTCGCCCAGCGCTATCCCCTGATCGACGGCCAGGGCAACTTCGGCAACATCGACGGCGATAACGCCGCGGCCATGCGCTACACCGAGTGCCGGATGACGGTGGCGGCGCAGCTGCTGCTTGACGGCATCGAAGAAGACGCCGTCGACTTCCGGTCCACCTACGACGAGGCGGACGAAGAGCCGGTCGTCCTGCCCTCCGGCTTTCCGAACCTCCTGGCCAACGGCAGCTCCGGCATCGCCGTCGGCATGGCCACCTCGATCCCGCCGCACAACGTCTGCGAGCTGATCGACGGCTGCCTGATGCTGCTGCAGACGCCATCGGCCACAACCGCCGAGCTGATGACGGCCATACCCGGACCGGACTTCCCCACCGGGGGCGTGATCGTCGAGTCCCAGGCGTCGCTCCACGAAGCCTACGAGACCGGCCGGGGCGGCGCCCGCGTGCGCGCCCGCTGGAGCCGCGAGGACACTGGGCGCGGGACCTATCAGATCGTCATCACCGAGACGCCCTACCAGGTGAAGAAGGCGGACCTGGTCGAGCAGCTGGCGGTTCTGATCGAGTCCAAGAGGGCGGTCCTGCTGGGCGACGTGCGCGACGAGTCCGCCGAGGACGTCCGGCTGGTGCTCGAGCCCAAGTCCCGCAACGTCGAGCCGGAAGTCCTGATGGAGAGCCTGTTCAAGCTCTCCGACCTGGAAGTCCGCTTCCCCATCAACATGAACGTCCTGGACGCCCGCGGCACGCCCGGCGTCATGGGGCTCAGGCAGGCCCTGCAGGCCTTTCTCGACCACCGGCGCGAGGTGCTGGTGCGCCGCGCGCGCCATCGCCTCGGCAAGATCGAAGCCCGCCTGCATATCCTGGACGGCCTGCTGATCGTCTACCTCGACCTCGACGAGGTCATTCGCATCGTCCGCTACGAGGAAGAGCCGAAGATCCGGCTGATCGAACGGTTCGCGCTCAGCGACATCCAGGCCGAAGCCATCCTGAACACCCGCCTGCGCCAGCTCGCGCGGCTGGAGGAGATGGAGATCCGTCGCGAACACGCGGAACTGTCCGAAGAGCGGGAAGGCGTCACGGCCATGCTCGAGTCCGACCGGATGCAGTGGAAGCTGGTCGGCGCGGGCCTGCGCGAGGTGCGCAAGACCCTGGACAAGCCCCGGCCGACGGACCAGGCCCGGCCCAGTGGCGTGCTCGGCCGCTCCACCTTCGCCGAGGCGCCTCAGATCGACGCCGCCGCGGCCGTGGAGGCCATGATCGTGCGCGAGCCGATCACCGTGATCCTGTCCGAGCGGGGTTGGATCCGGGCCCAGCGGGGCAAGGTGGACGATCCGTCGGAGCTGAAGTTCAAGGAGGGCGACAAGCTCGCCTTCCTGCTGCCGGCCGAAACCACCGACAAGTTGCTGATCTTTGCGTCTGACGGCCGCTTCTTCACCCTGGCCTGCGACAAGCTTCCGCCCGGACGGGGGCAGGGCGAGCCGGTGCGGCTGATGATCGAGCTGGAGGATCGGGTGGATATCCTCGCCATCTTCGCCCACAAGCCGGGCCGCAAGCTCGTCCTGGCGTCCCGCGCCGGTTATGGCTTCATCCTGCCGGAGGAGGAGGCGATCGCCTCAAAGCGCGCTGGCAAGCAGGTGCTCACCGTCGACGGCAAGGGTGCGGCGCTCTGCCTGGAAGCCGTCGGCGACCAGCTGGCCGTCATCGGCGACAACGGCAAGATCCTGATCTTCCCCCTGTCCGAACTGCCGGAAATGCCCCGCGGCAAGGGGGTCAAGCTGCAGAGCTACCGAGAGGGCGGCCTGCGCGACGGCCTGCCGTTCAGCGAAGCGGAGGGACCTGCCTGGATCGACGCCGCCGGCCGTTCCCGCGCCTGGACGGACTGGCGCGACTGGGCCGGCCGCCGCGCCGGCGCCGGCAAGCAGGCCCCCCGCGGCTTTCCCACGTCAAAGCGGTTCAGGCCGGCCTAGGTCGAGATGAGGCGTCCGGCCTTGGGGGATTGATCCGACGTCGGACCTCAGGTCGGCGAAAGCACATTCAGCAGCGCCAGCCGCAGCTCTTCCAGGCGGAAGGGCTTGGGCAGCACCGGCCGGTCGCGCCACGGTTCCGACAAGCCCTCCCGGCCGTAACCGGAGGCGAATATGATGGGCGCCTTGCGCTCGTCCAGGGCCTCGGCCACGGGGTCGGCCAACAGTCCCGCCAGGTTCACGTCCAGGATGGCGACGTCCATTTCAGTCGAATGCACCAACTCGACCGCGGCGGCGACGTGGCTCGCCACCCCCGCGACCGTGCAGCCCAGGTCTTCGAGCATCTGTTCGAGGAGCATCGCCACCAGCGCCTCGTCCTCGACGACGAGCACTCGCACGCCCTCCAGCGATGGGGGGGTCATCGGGCGCACCGGCGATCGGTCATGACGGCTCCTGGGTCATGGCGTCGTGCAGGGATGAGGCCCCGCCCTGTGCGGCGCCGCCTCTGACTGCACAGGTACAACCAATGCCTTGATCGCCGAAACGTTTCATTGCGGTCGCGCCTTCGCAATTCCATGCTCCGCTTCCGAACATGGAGACAGACACATTGACGCTCCCGTCGACGTCCTCGCCCGTCCTGTCGATCGAGGATCTGGATATCCGGTTCTCCACGGGCGACGGGCCTGTCCATGCGGTGCGGGGGCTCAATCTAAGGGTCGGCGCGGGCGAATGCCTCGGCGTGGTGGGAGAGAGCGGTTCTGGCAAGAGCCAGACCTTTCTGGCGGCCATGGGGCTGATCGCGGCGAACGGACGCGCTGAAGGGTCGGTGAAGTTTTCCGGTCGCGAGATCCTGGGCCTGGGCCGGACGCAGCTCAACGCCATCCGCGGCTCGAAAATGAGCATGATCTTCCAGGACCCCCTGACCGCCCTGACCCCGCACCTGCGGATCGGCGACCAGATCGCCGAGGGCCTGCGCGCGCACCAGGGCCTGTCCGATCAAGACGCACGCCGTCGCGCCAGGGAGTGGCTGGAACGGGTCCGGATCGGTGATGCCGACCGCCGGCTTCGGCAATACCCGCACGAATTGTCCGGCGGCATGCGCCAGAGGGTGATGATCGCGGCGGCCATGGCCTGCGCTCCGGACCTGCTTATCGCCGACGAACCGACCACCGCGCTCGACGTCACGGTGCAGGCCGAAATCCTGGACCTGATGGCCGACCTCAAGGCGGACACCGGCGCGGCCATGATCCTGATCACCCATGACATGGGCGTGATCGCCAGGCTCGCCGATCGCGTCGCCGTCATGCGCGAAGGCCGCCTGGTGGAAGAGGGCGACGTGGGCCAGGTGTTCGCCGCACCGCGGGAGGCCTATACGCAGGACTTGCTCGCGGCCATTCCCCGTCTGGATGGGCAGGGCCGCGGCGACCGGCCGCTCCCGGCGCCGGTGCGGCCCGATGCGCCGATCGTGGTCCAGGGGGACGACCTCAAGGTCTGGTTTCCGGTCCGAGACGGCCTGTTCACGGCGCCAAGGCGCCTGCGGGCTGTGGACGGCGTAAGCCTGGAGATCCGGCGGGGCGAGACGCTGGGCGTGGTCGGCGAAAGCGGCTGCGGCAAGTCCACGCTGGCGCGGGCCATCGTACGGCTGCTGCCGCCATCCTCAGGCGCGGTGACGCTGATGGGCAGGGACATCACGGCGGCGTCGGCGCGGACGCTGCAGGGCGCCCGCAAGGACCTGCAGGTCGTATTCCAGGATCCCCTGGCGAGCCTCGATCCGCGCATGACCGTCGGGGAGTCCATCGGCGAGCCGCTGCGCGTCTTCCGGACGGATCTGGATGCGAGCGGCCGCGAAGCGCGGACGGTGGACATGATGGCGCGCGCGGGCCTGGATCGCGCGCTCCTGAACCGCTATCCGCACGAGCTGTCGGGCGGCCAGAACCAGCGCGCCGGGATCGCCCGGGCCATGATCCTGCAGCCGGGCCTGGTGGTCTGCGATGAGGCGGTCTCTGCCCTGGACGTCTCTGTTCGCGCGACGATCATCGATCTTCTGATCGAGCTGCAGGCCTCGTTCGGCATGGCGATGATGTTCATCAGCCACGATCTGGCGGTCGTCCGCGAGATCAGCCATCGGGTCATGGTGCTCTATCTGGGACGGGTCATGGAGCTGGCTGAACGCGACGAGATCTTCGCCCGGCCAAGACATCCCTACACCCAGGCCCTGATGGAAGCCGTGCCCGTTCCCGACCCGGTGGTCGAGCGAGCGCGGATACGCAGGCGGCTGGTCGGAGAGCCGCCGAGTCCGCTCGATCCCCTGAGCGCCCTTCGTTTCATGCCATCTCGCCGTCCGGCCGTGATCGGTGGGGCGTTCGAGCCGCCCGGCCTGCGCGACGTGGGCGGCGGGCATCTGGTGGCGGAATTCGACACCGCGTTCGAGGACGTCGTCGCCTGAATCGGGCGCCTTGCGGGTTGAAGTCGCCGCCCGGTTCGGCATAGCCCTGGCGAGGGGCCGCCATCCGGCCGTCGCCGGACGAGGGGAGGGTCATGACGCCAGGACCGATCAGGATCTTCGTCGGCGCCGATCGGTCCCAGCAGCTCGCGATTCCCGTGCTGGAGCACTCGATCCGGCGGCGCACCGATCGCGATGTCGTGGTCCAGTCCCTTGTCGGCGTCGAGCTGCCCGAGCCGCAGGACGTCCGCCAGAGCGCGCGCACCTTGTTCTCTTTCGCCCGCTTCGCCATCCCGGAGATGGTCGGCTATCAGGGGCGGGCGATCTATCTGGACGCCGACATGCAGGTGTTCCGCGATATCGGCGAGCTTTGGGACATTCCCTACGACGGCGCTTCCATCGTGATCCAGCAGGAGCTGCCTGACGACAAGGCCGCGCCGGTCAAGGCCGGGGCGCCCAAGCGCCGGATCAAGCAATGCTCCGTCATGCTGATCGATTGCGCCCGCGCGCGCTGGGACGTGCGTGAGATCGTGGCCGGGCTGGACGGTCGCTACACTTACGAAGACCTGATGTTCGAGATGTGCATCCTGCCCGAACATGAGATCCGCTACAGCGTGCCCTTCACCTGGAACAGCCTCGAACACTTCGATGCCGAGACCCGGTTGATCCACTACACGGACATGGACACCCAGCCTTGGGTGTCTCCCGCCAATCGCAACGGCCCCATCTGGCTGTCCGAGGTGCGGCTGATGCTGGCCAACGGGGCCCTGAGGATGTCCGACATCGAGCAGGAGATCGCCCTCGGCTATGTCCGGCCGTCACTGCTGCGCGAGATCGATGAGGCGCCGCACGACGGCGGCTGGAACGACGCCGCCGCCAATCGTTACATCGAGTTCGACCGGCGCGCTGGATTCGTAAAGCACGCCGAGGTTCATCAACGTCGCCGCCAGCGCGCCGAGGCGGTAAAACGTTACGAGGCGTCGCGTGGCTTGAGACGGGGCTGAGGCCCCAGACCCCGGGGGACCGCGGTGCGGCGCACCAATCCAGCGGTGGATCCGCCGACCATCCGTCCGCGGTCAGTCGAGGCATCCGGGTCACACCCGGGGCGAAATGTCGCAATATCGGTTGCGCGGCAAAGGCTGGCGGCTTACGAAATACTCAGAGGGTGCGTCGTTGTGCGCAGCCGAAGTGAGCGTTGATTGCAGCGTCCGGCCAGCGCCCAGCGCGGCGCGCGGAAGGGCGGTGCGGGACGAAGGTCGCAAACCTTGAACCATACCTGCGATCTGCACAGTGGAACCTTGGCGAGACTTAGTCGTTCCGACGCTCGCCGATCATTAAAAACCTTCGGCGGAGCCCGCGATGGGCGAGCGGACAAGGGGGTACTCCATATGAGACCGAATCATTTGGCTCCACTTAGCGGAGCTGTGCTGGCTGTGTTGATGGCCTCGACCGCTTCGGCGGCCGAGCCGAACGGCTGGTACGCGGCCTGGGATATCGGGGCGCACTGGGACCGCAGCATTCCCGCGGTCTCCCAATTCACCAAGCCGGATGGCACCAACGCCAAGTGGCGGTTCAAGACCAAGACCGACTGGGACGGCTTCGCCCGCCTCGGCTATCGGTTCGATCCCAACTGGCGCGCCGAACTCGAGTTCGGCTACCGCGACGGACGGATCCAGCAGATCAAGGGCAACCTGTCGTCCGGCAATGCGGGTGAACCGCTCCGGGTCTGCGGCGTGGGCAGCGCCGCCGGCGCCTGCGACTCGCCCAAGGGTTACCTGAATAACCTGACCGCGATGGCGAACGTCATCTATGACTTCTTCCCGGAGTCGTCGTTCCATCCGTTCATCGGCGCCGGCGTCGGCGTCGACGATCTTCGCACCCACACCTCCGGCAAGTTCATCACGCCGACGGGCTCGGCTTTCGCCAGCCCCGAAGCCTTCAACGGCCACAGCGGCTCGACGCACTTCGCCTGGCAGCTGCTCGCGGGCGACACGTTCGATCTGAGCTCACAGTGGGCCATGGACGTGACCTACCGTTACCTGCGGTCCAACCAGCGGTTCGCGTCGACGGAAGACGCCGGCGGCGTCACGCTTGGCAATTTCAGCCGGCATATGACGGACCATTCGGTGTCGATCGGCCTGCGGTACATGTTCGCGCCGCCGCCGGCGTACCAGGCGAAGGATTTTACGGTCTATTTCCCCTTCGACAAGTACGTGTTGACGCCGGAAGCTACGACCGTGGTTCAGGAAGCTGCGAACTACGCGACCATGGGCAATGCGACGTCGCTCGTGATCGTCGGTCACACCGACACGTCGGGCTCTGATGGCTACAACCAGCGCCTGTCCGAACGCCGGGCCAAGGCGGTCGCCGATGAACTCGGCACCCTGGGTATTCCGCTGTCGAAGCTGTCGGTCAGCGGCACCGGCGAAAAGGATCTCGCCAAGCCGACGCCTGATGGGGTCAAGGAGCCCTTGAACCGCCGCGCCACGATCGGGATCAATTTCTGATCGCAGCGAAGCGTCTGAAAATTGAAGGAGCCCGGTTCGCCGGGCTCCTTTTCTTTTGGGCGCGTGATTGTCGCACTCATTCCGTTCGACTGAGCCCGCGCGCCGGCTGATAATCGTTCGATTCGTTGGGGTCGGCCGATGCGCAAGCTCACTATGGCGCTTCTAGGAGGCGCTTCGATCTGCCTGGCCGTGACCATCGCGCTGCTGTTGTGGCGCGAGGGGGGCGGTTGGGCGGCGGGCGCGGCCGGGCTCGCGGCCGGACTGGGCCTCGCCTTCTCCCTGCAGGGAGTGGTCGGCAAGTCCCTGGATCAGGGCGCGCTGGCCAAGGACTTCCAGAACCTCAAGGACGCGCACCTCAAGGTCACAGAGCAGCTTGAGCGGATTGACCAGAGCCTGGCGGTCCTGGCCGACGCCGTGCAGGAGAAGGCTGTGCGCAGCTCCGAGGAACTGACGGGCGAGGTCCGGATCCTCGAAGACATGATCCACCACATGACCCGCAGCCTCGACGAGCAGCTGGCCGTCCATGGCGCCGAGCGGCCGGCGGAGCACGCCCTGGAGCCGTCGCGGCCCGTCGCGGCCGCGGTCCGTGACGATTCGCAGCGCGCGGCGCTCCTGACCACGGTCCGCGAGGCCCTCGCCGATAACCGGGTCGATCTCTACCTGCAGCCGGTCGTCGGCCTGCCCCAGCGCCGCACCGTGTTCTACGAGAGCTTCTCGCGCCTGCGCGACGAGACCGGCCGGATCCTGATGCCCGCCCAGTACCTCAGCGTGGCGGAGCCCGAAGGCCTGGTCGCGGCCATCGACAACCTTCTGCTGTTCCGTTGCGTCCAGATCGTCCGCCGCCTGGCCCGCCAGGACCGCAAGGTCGCGATTTTCTGCAACATCTCGCTGAGTTCGCTGTCCGATGAGACCTTCTTCCCCCAGTTCCTGGAATTCCTGGCCAGCAACAAGGACATGGCCGGCGGACTGATTTTCGAGCTGGGCCAGGAGGCGTTCGAAATGCGCGGCTCGGCCGAGTCCCGCAACATGGCCAAGCTGGCGGACCTCGGTTTCCGCTTCTCCATGGACAAGGTCACCGATCTCGACCTGGACTTCCGCGAGCTTCAGCGGGCCGACGTGAAGTTCATCAAGGTCGACGCCAAGGTCTTGCTCAGCGAACTGCTGGAACCGGACGGTCCGTCCTCTCGCGGCCAGAGAGCGATGGACGCGGGCGACTTCGCCACCCAGGCGCGCCGCCATGGCGCGGAAATCATCGCCGAGAAGATCGAGCTCGAACGCCAGGTCATCGACGTCCTGGAACTCGACATAACTTATGGCCAGGGCAACCTGTTCGGCGAACCGCGGGCTATCCGCGACGCGGTGCTGGCCGAAACCGATCCGCCCGCGACCTTCATGCGCTCCACTCTGCGCCGCGCCTCTGGGCGGTCGTAGCCGTTGACGCCGCGATCCGGCGCCGCTAGCCCCGGCGCGTGATGCAGCTTCCCGCCTTGCCGAACGGCCTTTCCGAAATCGCCCAGGACTACGACGCCATCCTCTGTGATGTCTGGGGCGTCATCCACAATGGCCGCGACGCCTATCTTGAGGCCTGCGCCGCTCTGAGCCGCTACCGCGAGACGCGTGGGCCCGTGGTCCTGATCTCCAACGCGCCGCGCCCGTCCACGGTGCTCTACGGCCAGCTGGACGACTGCGGCGTGCCGCGCGAAGCCTGGTCGGCCTATGTCACATCCGGCGATGTCACCCGCGCGCTCCTGGCCGAGCGCGCGCCCGGCCCGGCCTGGGCCGTCGGACCCGCGCGCGATGCGCCGCTCTATGAAGGGCTGGGCCTGGATTTCGTCGACGATCCCGCCCTGGCCGCCTTCATGTCCTGCACCAGCCCCTTTGACGACGAGGTCGAGGGGCCGGAGGACTATCGTGAGCGGTTCCAGGTCGCCCGGGCCAAGGGCCTGGAGATGATCTGCGCCAACCCCGATCTGATGGTGCAGAAGGGCGACAGGCTGATCTATTGCGCCGGCGCCCTGGCCCAGCTGTACGAATCCCTCGGCGGCCGGGCGGTGATGGCCGGCAAGCCGCATGCGCCCATCTACACGCGGGCGCTGACCGAGCTGACCGGCCTGATGGGACGCAGTGTCGATCCGAGCCGGATCCTGTGCATCGGGGACGGCGTCGGCACTGACGTCAGGGGCGCCGAGCGCCAGGGCCTCGACTGCCTGTTCCTGTGGGGCGGCGTCCATGCCGCCGATCTGACCCAGGGTGTCGAGGCGATCGCCGCCGAGCGCGCCGCCGCGTTCCTGGCCAAACACGCGACCGTGGCCAGGTACGCCATGCCCGAATTGGCCTGGTAGGACGTCTCGCACGGGCGATGCAGCGATGAGGAGAGCGAGATGACCGGCCTATGCCTCGAGGACCTCCACGTCGGCCAGACCGCCGAGAGCGCCCACACGGTGACCGACGGCGATATCCGGGCTTTCGCGGACGTGTCCGGCGACCACAACCCCGTGCACCTGGACGAGGCCTACGCGGCCGCGACCCCCTTCAAGACCCGCATCGCCCACGGCATGTTGTCGGCGGCCTACATTTCCGCCGTGCTGGGCGGCCGCCTGCCGGGGCCGGGCGCGATCTACCTCTCCCAGACCATGAACTTCAAACGGCCTGTCCGGATCGGCGACGAGGTGGTGACGCGCGTGACGGTCACCGCGATTGACGCCGAACGCGCCCGCGTGACGCTTTCGACCGTCTGCGAAGTTGCGGGAAAGCCCGTGGTCGAGGGGGAAGCCGTGGTCATGGCGCCCAGGAAGGACGCCAAAGCCGGATGAAGATCCTCCGTGGCTGGCATGATCTCGCGCCCGAGGACCGCGGCGCGTGCCTGGCGTTCGGCGCCTTCGACGGCCTGCATCGGGGCCATCAGCATGTGGTCGCCGCGGCGGGCGAAGCAGCGCGTCGTCAACATGCGCCCCTCGGCGCGGTCGCCTTCGAGCCCCATCCGTGGCGGTGGTTCAATCCGGAAGATCCGCCGTTCCTGCTGGCCACCCCCGGACAGCAGGCGCGCCAGTTCGAGGCGCTGGGCGTGCAGCGGCTCTACATCCTGCCCTTCGATGATCACTTGGCTCACCTGAGCGCAGAGGCGTTCGTCGCCGAAGTGCTGGTCCAGGGCCTGGGCGTGCGTCATGTGGTGGTCGGTTTCGACGCGACTTTCGGGCGAGGCCGAACAGGAAACGCCGAGCTTCTGAAGGCCCTGGGCGAGACCCACGGTTTCGGCGTGACCATCGTGGCGGCCGTCGCCGACCATTCCGGATACAAGCTGTCTTCGACCGCCGCCCGGCGGGCGCTGCAGGCCGGCGATCCGAAGACGGCGACCGCGATCCTCGGCCGGCCCTTCGCCATCGAGGGGGTGGTGGAGCAGGGGCGCAGGCTCGGCCGGACCCTGGGCTTCCCGACCGCCAACGTGTCCCTTGGGGAATATATCCGCCCGCGACTCGGTATCTACGCGACTCGCACGCACATGGCCGACGGCCGCGTGCTGGAAGGCGTGTCCAGCGTCGGCGAGAACCCCACCGTCGGACGGGTGGAGGCTCGGCTTGAGGTCTTCCTGTTTGACTTCGACGAGGAGATCTACGGCCAGGTCGTCGAGACCGAACTGGTCGACTTCCTGAGACCGGAACACAAATTCGCCAGCCTTGAAGAACTGATCACGCAGATGAAGGCGGACGCCGTGAAGGCCCGCCATCTGCTGCACTCGAGGTAACGGAGGAGCGGCGCGGCCATCCGTGTTGAAGGCCCGGAATTTCCAGCAGTTCGCCAATGCCCGCCTGGCGTCCGACGTCAAACCTTCCCGGGTGACCAGATGACAAGGTCATAGCGGCCGTAGTAGCCCAGGGGCTCCAGCCCGCCGAAGGGGGCGAAAAGAAGGTCAAGTCGGACGCCGGTCTGTAATCGTCCCGCCAAGTGTATGATCTTCTTCCCCTGCCTGAGGCCCGTATATTCGTTCCGCGCCTCAATGAACGGATTGACCTTCTCTGTTCGAAGGCAGTCGCGAAGCTGCCATGGATATGCGTGGTGGAACTCGAGCCCGATCACTTCGATCGCCGCATTGCAGTAGGCTTGCTGAACGGCATTCCCAGGTTGGTGCGTGCAGGCGACTTCCATCGGTGCGATCTTGATGATTGAAATGCGTTGAGGCTCCCCCGTCGTCCTCGCCTGCGCCGCGAGCGCGTCGAACGCAGCGCAAAAAGCGGGGCCGCTGGCGGCGGCCCCCGCCTGAGTGGCGCCGACGATCGAAAGGAGGAAGCTGAGCCGCACGATGCGCCACATGCGCAATGGATAGTTAGGTCGGCGCGGGTGCGCAATTCGCGGGCGGCGGATCCAGGCGGCGGCTGACTTTGCGAACCTGGCAGCTTTCACGGCGGGGCGGCCTCTGTTACATCCGCGCCGATGACCACGGTTCGGACAGGATCACGAATTAATCGCCCGGCGTGACGCCAGGGCCGATGCTCCAGCGCGCGCCGGGTCCGCCCGTCAACCCTGTCTGATCTGCGCTGGAAAACCGCCATGGCCGACGACGCCAAGACCTCTGCAAATCCCCGCGAAGGCCGCGACTACCGCGACACCGTCTTCCTGCCCGAGACCCCGTTCCCCATGCGCGCGGGCCTGCCCAAGCTCGAGCCCGAGATCCTGGAGCGCTGGCACAAGGACGACCTCTTCGCCTCCGTCCGCGCCGCTCGCCAGGCCGCCGGCGCGCCGCTGTTCGTGCTGCATGACGGGCCGCCCTACGCCAACGGCGCCATCCACATCGGCCACGCGCTCAACAAGATCCTCAAGGATTTCGTGGTCAGGAGCCGGTTCCTGCTGGGCTTCGACGTCGACTACACGCCGGGCTGGGACTGCCATGGCCTGCCGATCGAGTGGAAGATCGAGGAGCAGTACCGCAGCCGGGGCAAGCGCAAGGACGAGGTCCCGCTGGCGGAATTCCGCGCCCAGTGCCGCGCCTTCGCCGGCCAGTGGATCGAGCAGCAGAAGTCCGAGTTCAAGCGCCTGGGCGTGCTGGGAAGCTGGGGCGCGCCATACGCCACCATGGATTTCGCCACCGAGGCGGCGATCGTCCGCGAGTTCCACAAGTTCCTGATGTCGGGCCAGCTGTTCCGCGGCTCCAAGCCGGTGATGTGGAGCCCGGTGGAGCGCACCGCCCTGGCCGACGCCGAGGTCGAGTACCACGACCATGTCAGCCCCACGATCTGGGTGAAGTTCCCTGTGGTGGAAGGCTCGGACGCCGCCCGCGGCGCCAGCGTGGTGATCTGGACCACGACGCCCTGGACCATCCCCGGCAACCGGGCCGTGGCCTATAATCCGGACATCGATTACGGGGTCTATGTGGTCGAGGCCATGGAGGAGGGGCTCGCCTTCGAGCCCTGGGCCAAGCCGCACGAGCGCCTCATCGTCGCCGACCGGCTGGCCGAGGACGTCCGCCAGGCCGCCAAGATCGCCGCCTGGCGGCGGCTGGAAGACATCGACTGCGAGGGCATGGTCTGCGAGCACCCCCTGTCGCGGCTCGACAGCGGCTACAGCTTCTCCGTCCCGCTGCTGGCCGGCGACCACGTCACCGAGGACGCCGGCACGGGCTTCGTGCACACCGCGCCCAGCCACGGGGCCGAGGACTACCAGGTCTGGCTCGCGCACGGTCATCGCGAGATCCCCGAAATGGTCGACGCGGATGGGGCCTATTACGATCACGTGCCCCTGTTCGCTGGGCTGAAGGTGCTGGAAACCGAGGGCAAGAAGGCCGGCAAGTTCGGCCCGGCCAACGGCGCGGTCATGGACAGGCTGATCGAGGCCGGGCCGCTGCTGGCGCGCGGCCGGCTGGAGCACAGCTATCCGCATTCCTGGCGCTCCAAGGCGCCGGTGATCTTCAGGAACACGCCGCAGTGGTTCATCCACATGGACGAGCCGCTCGACGATGGGGTGACGCTGCGCCAACGCGCCCTGGCCGCCATCGACGCCACCACCTTCTATCCGGCGTCAGGCCAAAACCGCATCGGCGGCATGGTCGAGACCCGTCCGGACTGGTTGATCTCGCGCCAGCGCGCATGGGGCACGCCGCTCGCCATGTTCGTGGACAAGCACACCGGCCAGCCGCTGCACGATCCGGTGGTCAACGCCCGCATCGTTGAGGCGATCGAGAAGGAAGGCGCCGACGCCTGGTTCACCCGGGACCCGGCCGAGTTCCTGGGCGTTGGACGCCACGCTTCCGACTACGAGAAGGTCGAGGACATCCTCGACGTCTGGTTCGACTCCGGCTCGACCCACGCCTTCACCATCGAGGGCCGGCCTCACTCGCACTGGCCGGCGGACCTATACCTGGAAGGCTCCGACCAGCATCGCGGCTGGTTCCAGTCCTCGCTGCTGGAGGGTTGCGGCACCCGCGGCCGGGCGCCCTATGAGGCGGTCCTGACCCATGGCTTCACCCTGACCGAGCAGGGCGAGAAGATGTCCAAGTCCCTCGGCAACGCGGTCGAACCCGACGTCGTGACGCGCGAAAGCGGCGCGGAAATCCTGCGTCTGTGGGCCGCCATGGTGGACTACGCCGAGGACCAGCGGATCGGGAAGACCATCCTGCAGACCACGGTCGACGCCTACCGCAAGCTTCGCAACACGGTCCGCTACCTGCTGGGCGCCCTGAACGGCTTCAGCGAGGCCGAACGGGTCGCCCCCGCCGACATGCCGCCGTTGGAAAGGTTCATCCTGCACCGGCTGTGGGAGCTCGACGGCCAGGTCCGCCACGCCTACGCGGCGTACCGCTTCCAGGATGTCTGGCGGTCGGTGGCCGACTTCTGCTCCGCCGACCTCTCGGCCCTCTATTTCGACGTCCGCAAGGATGTCCTCTATTGCGACGGGCCGGACAACCTGCGCCGCCGCGCCGGCCGCACGGTGATGGACCTGGTGTTCGAGCGTCTGACCGCCTGGCTTGCGCCCCTGGCCGCCTTCACCATGGAAGAGGCCTGGACCACGCGTTTCCCCGAAGCGGGCTCCAACTGCCTGCGGACCATGCCGCACACCCCTGCTGGCTGGCGTAACGACGCCGAGGCGACGCGCTGGGCCGAGATCAAGCGTGTGCTGGACGTGGTCACGGGCGCCCTCGAAGTCGAACGCCGGGACAAGCGCATTGGCAGCGCCCTGGAAGCATCGCCGCGGGTCTTCATCACCGATCCGGACCTACTGGCCGCCTTTGACGGCGTCGATCCGGCGGAGGTGTTCCGCACCAGCGCCGCCGAACTCGTCCCCGCGGAGGGGCCGGTTTCGGCCTTCCGCCTCGCGGAGATCGCCGGGGTCGCGGTCGAGCCTTCACCGTCGTCCGGCTGCAAATGCGCCAGATGCTGGCGCGTGCTTGCGGAGGTGAAGACCGAAGGCGCCCTTTGCCTTCGCTGCGAGGCCGTGGTCGCCCCCCTCGGCGGTTCGCATGGCTGAGGACGTGCGAATCCACAACCAACCGCGCAGCCCGTTCGCGGTCACCGGGTTCGGCTGGATGGCCTACGCCATCGCCGCGGTCGTCGTGGTCCTGGATCAGGTCTCAAAGGCCTGGATCCTCAACGTCCTGCGCTTGCCGGATCGGGCGGCGGTGCGGGTGCTGCCGTTCTTCGACCTCAACATGGTCTGGAACAAGGGAGTCAGCTTCGGGCTGCTGCGGGCCGATACGGCATCCGGACGGTGGATCCTGGTGCTGTTCGCCCTGGCGGTCGTCGTGGCCCTGGCGATTTGGGCGCGGACCATCGCCAGGCCCCTGACCGCGGCCTCCCTTGGCCTGGTGATCGGGGGCGCCGTGGGCAACAACCTCATCGACCGCGTCCGGTTTGGGGCCGTGGCGGACTTTCTGGACTTCCACGTCCTGCACTTCCCGTGGGTGTTCAATCTCGCAGACAGCGCCATTTCCGTCGGCGTGGCCCTGCTGCTGCTGGACAGCTTCGTGCGACAAAAGAGCGATGGACCCGCCTGAATTCCAGGGGTTCTTGGCGAACGGCCCCGGAATGGAGTATCCAGGGCGCGGCCGGGGCGGGCCGAGGTCGGAGTCTGAACTTATGAGTTTCAACCGCGCGGCCTTGGGCGCTGTCAGCCTGGCGGCTTTGGGCCTGGGCGCCTGCAGTCACGTCAGCAAGGCGATGGGCCTGGGCAAGAACACGCCCGACGAATTCCGCGTGGTGGCCAGGGCGCCCTTGGTGGTTCCGCCGGACTATTCGCTGCGCCCGCCGTCGCCGGGCCAGCCCCGTCCGCAGGAGCTGCAGCCGGAAAGCGCGGCGCGCACGGCGTTGCTGGGCGAGCGCCTGGCGGAAGCCCGCTCCGACGGCGAGAAGATCCTGGTGGCCAAGGCCGGCGCCGACAAGGCCGACCCGCTGGTGCGCTTCACCGTCGACGATGAGTTCGGCGACCTCGCCCACAAGGACAAGAGCTTCGCCGACAAGGTGCTGTTCTGGCGCAAGGATGCGTCGGCCACGCCGGGCGCGGCCCAGCTGGAGAGCGCGGCGGCTTCACCCGCGCCCGTCGATCCGGCCGTCGAGGCGAAGGAACTGAAGACCCTGACCGGCGACAAGCCGGTGGTCATCGCGCGCGACAAGCGCGGCTCCTTCATCAAGCTGCCCGGGCTCTAACCTTCCTCAGGTCGCCCCAGGCGTGGCGATGGCGTAGCCCTTGGCGCGCAGGCGGTCGAGCACCCCGCCGCGCGCCAGCAGCGCCCGCAGCTCCACAACGGCCACCGTATTGCCTGGTGTCTGCAGCGCCTTGTCGATCGCGGCGAATTCGTCGTCCTGCATGCGCTGCAGCAGGGAAGACATCTCTGGCAAGGCCGCCAGGCAGCGGTCGTAGCCGCGCTGGAGCGACAGGGATTCGCGCACGTCGCCTTCGGCCCAGCCCTGCGCGGCGCGGTTCATTCGCGCCGATCCTGCTTCGACTTCCTTCAATGCGTCATCCAGGCAGTCGTCCTGCTCGTCGTCGCTCATGGTCCGGGTGGCGTCGAACAGCGCGGTGAGCGCGGCGCGGGCAGGATAGTCGGCCGCGGGCGTGCGCCGGATCTTCGCCTTGCTGGCCAGGGCCAGGATGTGGCCCAAGGGTTGGGACAGGTCCGTCTTAGCCGCCGCTCGAAAGTCCTGATCCAGCACCGCTCCGGCGACGGCCGGTTTCCAGCCGGCGTAGCGGCCGGCGTCCCTGCCTAGGCCCTGCCGCGCCGCCGCGAACCTGAGCGCCAAAGCCGCCGGCAGGCTTTGCTCCAGCCGCGCCCTGGCCTTCAGGTCCTTCCTGTGGCCGAACACGTAGAACAGGTCACCCACGGGAGACGTGTGGAACTTCGGCGGCGCCAGCATGAGCCGCGCCTCGCCCAGCCGCGTCTGCAACGGCCTGTCGTTCCAGGCGAAGCCCTTGGGCAGGGACGCCGGGACGCCCAGGACCCACACCGTCGAAGCGCCATAGGTCACTTTCCACCAGGCCGGACCGGGCAGCCGGGCCCTGACCACCAGTTCATCGACGAGGACGCCTTGCGGATCGGAGTTGCGCGCAAGCCCCTGGCTCCAGGCGGGTCCGCCCGGGAGCGTCAGGATCGTCGCCGCCAGGCATGCGGCCATGGATCGCGCATTCGGCTTCATGGATCAGAATCGCCGTACTATCTTCGTTCCAGAGACCCGCCATGCCAATCCGCCGCCTTCCGCCGCAGACCGTCAACCGCATCGCCGCCGGTGAAGTGGTCGAACGCCCCGCCAGCGCCGTCAAGGAGCTGGTGGAGAACGCCATCGACGCCGGCGCGGCGCGCATCGAAATCCAGGTCGACCAGGGCGGCCTGTCGCGCATCCTGGTGGTGGACGACGGCGGCGGCCTGAACCGGGAGGAGCTCTCCCTGGCGGTGGAGCGTCACGCCACGTCCAAACTGGAACCGGACGCCGCCGGCGAATGGGACCTGCTGCATATCTCCACGCTCGGCTTCCGGGGAGAGGCGCTGCCGTCCATCGGTTCGGTGGCGCGGCTGACCCTGACAGCCCGCGTCCGGGGCGCCAGCGACGCCTTTGCGGTGACCGTCGAGGGCGGCGAAGTGGGCGCGCCGCAACCGGCGGCCTTCGCCGGCGATCATGGCCTGCGCGCGGAGGTGCGGGACCTGTTCTACGCCACGCCGGCGCGGCTGAAGTTCATGAAGTCCGAACGCAGCGAAGCCCTGGCCATCTCCGAGGAGGTCCGCCGCCAGGCCATGGCGCACGAAGCCGTGGGCTTCACCCTCGACCTGGACGGCCGCCGCGCCCTGCGCCTGCCGCCCGAAGCCAGGGGACCGGAGGGCCGCCTTCGCCGCCTGGCCGCCGTGCTCGGCCGGGAGTTCGAGGACAACGCCCTGCTGCTGGACCACGAGCGCGAAGGCGTGCGCCTGTCGGGCTATGCCGGCCTGCCCACCTATTCGCGGGGCAACGCCGCCCACCAGTATCTATTCGTCAACGGCCGCCCGGTGCGCGACCGACTGCTGCAAGGCGCCCTGCGCGCGGCCTACGCCGATTTCCTGGCGCGTGACCGTCATCCCACCGCCGCCCTCTTTGTCGAGCTCGACCCGCGTGAGCTCGATGTCAACGTCCACCCGGCCAAGTCGGAGGTCCGCTTCCGCGACCCGGGTCTCGTCCGCGGCCTGATCATCGGCGGCCTGCGTCACGCGCTTGCCGGGGCCGGACACCGCGCCTCGACCACCGTCGCGGCGGCCGCCCTCGGCGGTTTCCGACCTGAAGGACAGGGCGGCGGCCCGGCCGCGGGCATGCCGTGGCGCTCTTCATCAGGACCCTCCTGGCGGCCGGGCGCGCTGGCGCCGGCCTGGGCCGGCGAACAGCGCCTGGCGGCCGAGCTGCCAGGCGTCGCCGAGTTGGCCGCCCGCTTCGAGCCGGCGCCCATCGCGGACGGGCAGGGCGGCGCCGTGTTCGATCCCGTCGACCAGCCGCTCGGCGCGGCGCGGGCCCAGGTGCACGAAACCTACATCGTCGCCCAGACCCGCGACGGCGTCGTCATCGTCGACCAGCACGCCGCCCACGAGCGCCTGGTCTATGAGCGGATGAAGACCGAAATGGAGGGCGGGGCGGTGTCCCGCCAGACCCTGCTGCTGCCCGAGGTGGTGAGCCTGGACCCCGCGGACGCCGAACGGGTCGCGTCACGCGTCGATGAACTGGCTGAACTGGGTCTGCTGGTCGAGTCCTTCGGGCCGGGCGCCGTTCTGGTGCGCGAAACGCCGGCCCTGCTCGGGGATTGCGATGTCCAGGGCCTGATCCGCGACATCGCCGACGACCTGGCCGAAAACGGCTCGCCGCTCGCCCTGAAGGAACGTATGGGGGACATCTGCGGGACCATGGCCTGCCATGGCTCGGTGCGCGCCGGACGGCGGCTGACGGCGGCCGAGATGAACGCCCTCTTGCGCCAGATGGAGGCGACGCCCCATTCCGGACAGTGCAACCACGGCCGCCCCACCTATGTCGAACTCAAGCTGGCCGATATCGAGCGGCTATTCGGCCGGCGGTAGGATCAGATATAGTCCAAAGTTATGGACCATGTACCGGTCTGGTGTTAGATTGCCGCCATGACCATCCAGATCAACATCGCTGAGGCCAAGGCGAAGCTTTCCGAGCTGGTCGCTCGCGCCGAAGCGGGCGAGGAAGTCGTCCTGGCCCGCGCCGGACGTGCGGTGGCGACGATCCGCCCGGTCAAGGCCTCGATCAGCGGTGAACGTCGCCTGGGGGTCTGGGATCACCTTGGCCTGGACCTGCCCGAAGGTCTGTTCATCGGGCCTGATCCGGAATCCGAGGCGTCCGTCGACCTGCCGATCTTTCCACCGGAATGAAGCTGTTGCTCGACACCCACGCCCTGGTGTGGGCCCTGGCGGCGTCGAGCCGTTTGTCCGGGCGGGGCAGAGCGCTCTTGTCGGATCGCGGCAATCGGGTGCTCGTCAGTACGGCGAGCGCATACGAGATCGAATTCAAGCGGTCGCGAAGCGCCGAACTTTCAGGCCTTCCGGCGGATCTCGCCGAAGGCGTCGCACTGCTCGATTTCGAGTGGTTGCCGATCCATCATCAACACGCCGTAACCGCCGGACGCCTGCCGCGCCTGCATGGCGATCCGTTCGACCGATTGATCGTGGCTCAGGCGCTGGTGGAACGGGCGACGGTCCTTACGCGGGACCCGCTCATCGCGCCCTATGGCGCGCCGGTGGCGTGGTGATCACCGGGTCGGGACGGGGTGTTCGCCGGAATAGTCGTAGAAGCCGCGGTTGGTCTTGCGGCCGAGCCAGCCCGCCTCGACGTACTTCACCAGGAGCGGGCAGGGCCGGTACTTGGAGTCCGCCAGGCCTTCGTAGAGCACGTTCATGATCGACAGGACGGTGTCGAGGCCGATGAAGTCGCCCAGTTCGAGCGGCCCCATGGGATGGTTGGCGCCCAGCTTCAGGGCGGTGTCGATGGCGTCCACCGTGCCGACGCCTTCGTAAAGGGTGTAGATCGCCTCATTGATCATCGGCACCAGGATGCGGTTGACGATGAATGCCGGGAAATCCTCGGCGTTGGCCGTGGTCTTGTCGAGCGACTGGGCGAAGTCGACGGCCTGCTGATAGGTCTCGGCGTTGGTGGCGATGCCCCGGATGATCTCCACGAGCTTCATCACCGGCACGGGATTCATGAAATGCAGGCCGATGAATCGGTGCGGCCGGTCGGTGACCGAGGCCAGGCGGGTGATCGAGATCGAGGAGGTGTTCGAGGCGAGAATGGTTTCGGCCTTCAGGAGGGGCACCAGCTCCCGGAAGATCGACTTCTTGACCTCTTCATTCTCGGTGGCCGCCTCGATGGCCAGGTCGGTCTGGCCGATGGCCGCGAGGTTCGGGGCCGCATTGATGTGACCCATCGCCTTATCCATGGCGGCCTGGTCGATGTGGTTGCGTGAGACCTGGCGGGCGAGGTTCCTGTGGATGACCTCCATGCCGGCCTTCAATCGATCGCCCGACACGTCGTGCACCAGCACATCGTAGCCGTGGAGCGCGATGACATGGGCGATGGCTGAGCCCATCTGTCCGGCGCCGATCACCCCGACCGTCTTGATTGTCATCATCACCGTCCGAAACGCGGCGGAATCGCCGCCGATCCCCCAAGCAGGACTCCTTCCATAGCATGATCAGCAGCGCAGGCGACAAGCCATTTGCTGCAATGCAGCGAACTGGCCCGCGGGATCAGGGCTGGGCGTCGGCGCTGGCGCTCTCGGCCACGAGCCAATCTCGCAACCGCAAGATGCGTTTGAGCTTTCGGCTGTCGTCTCGCCAGACGAAGTGATAGCCCGCCTCGGTCGGCGCGGCGCCCTCGAAGGGCCTGACGAGCCGTCCTTCGCGCAGGTCCACCTCCACCAGTCCGCTTCGGGCCAGCGCCGCGCCAAGGCCCTGGGCCGCGGCGTCCAGCAGGAGGGCGGAGTCGTCGAAGATCAGGCCCGTGCGCGCCTGGGGCGCCTCCAGCCCGAGGCTGGCGAACCAGATGCTCCACGGGCGGTGGCTCTGGCGCAGCAGGGGGGCCTTCAACAGGTCCTCGGGGCGCTTCAGCTTGTGACGCTCGGCGAAGGCGGGGCTGCACACGGGAAACAGGGTCTCGGTGAACAGCGGCATGGAGGTGACGCCCGGCCAGCGTCCCGCGCCGTAGCGCACCGCGGCGTCAACGCCGTCCGTCACGAGGTCCGCCAGAGTATCGGCGGCCCGCACCTCCAGGTGCGCCTCACCCGTCTCGTCGGCCAGGCGGCCGAGACGCGGTGTCAGCCAACGGGCGGCGAAGGACGACAGTGTGCTGAGCACCAGGGGGTCGGCGGCGCCTTCACCGGCGACGTCCGCCACGGCGGTGTGCAGGATTGTGAGGGCCTCGGCCACCCGGCCGGCGAGGCGCAGGGCCACGGGCGTGGGCGCCATCTCATTGCCCTGCCGATGGAACAGGGTCAGGCCCAGGTCTTCTTCCAGACGGCGGATCTGGTGACTGACCGCGCCGTGGGTGACATGCAGTTCCTCGGCGGCCCGGCTGTAGCTGCGCAGGCGCGCCGCCGCTTCCAGTGCGCGCAGGGCGATGAAAGCGGGAAGGCGGCTCATGCGAGGTTGTTACCTCAACTCACAACCCAATCCAACAACCATCGTTCGCCTTTTGATCCGGTTTTTCGCAAGTTCGTGGGCGCGGCGAGACGCCATCAGGGCCATGGGTCCTGTCGGGATGGGAATGACGGATATGCACACCTTGCGCACCCTTGGCGTCCTGGCCTTCGGCTTCGGTTTTCCCGCGGCCGGCCTGGCGGACCTGCAGCAGAGCTCCAGCCCCGTGGCGCAGGACGTCCGCGCGGCTGTCACCGCGGTGTTCGGCGGGCCCCTGCCGGCGATCCGCGCGAGCGAGGCCGAAGTCGCCGTCGCCTTCGACGGCGAGGGCCGCATCATCGCCAGCAATCTGAGGCGCTCCACCGGCTCGCGCGCCGGCGACCAGCGCGCCCTGGTGGCCGCCACGGAAGTTGCAAGCCTCAGCCGCCCGGCCGACGTCGCCGGCCGCACCCTGATGATCCGCACCAGCTTTGACCAGCCGACGGCGATGGATTGAGGCGCGCTTCCGCCTTCCCCGTTTACTGGGAAGGACTTGGACCCTACTTCCCGATCTTGGTCAGTTCGTCCATCAGCTGGGGCACGGCCGTCTTGTAGTCGGCGACCAGGCCATAGTCGGCCACCTGGAAGATCGGGGCGTCCCCGTCCTTGTTGATGGCCACGATGACCTTGGAGTCCTTCATGCCGGCCAGATGCTGGATGGCGCCTGAGATGCCGATAGCGACGTAGAGGTCCGGCGCCACCACCTTGCCTGTCTGGCCCACCTGGTAGTCGTTGGGGGCATAGCCGGCGTCCACCGCCGCGCGCGAGGCGCCGACCGCCGCGCCCAGCTTGTCGGCCAGGGGCTCGATCACCTTGTGGAACTCCTCGGCCGAGCCGAGCGCCCGTCCGCCGGACACCACGATCTTGGCGCCGCTGAGCTCAGGCCTGGCGGATTTGACCACTTCTTCCGAGACGAACCGCGTGTGCGCCGCCCCGGGACCAGCATCCGCCGCTTCGATCGGCGCCGAGCCGCCCTCGGCCTGGGCCTTGAAGCCGGTGGGCCGCACGGTGATCACCTTCTTGCCGTCCAGGCTCTGGACGGTCTCGAGCGCATTGCCGGCGTAGATCGGGTGGACGAACGTCGAGCTGTCCACCACCTCGATGATGTCCGAGATCTGCGCCACCCCCAGCGCCGCCGCGACGCGAGGGGCGAAATTCTTACCGTCGGTGTTGGCGGGGGCGAGGAGAGCGTCATAGCCATCCATCAAGGGAATGATGCAGGCCGCGACGGCCTCGGCGACCATCCGGCCCAGGGCGTCGCTCTGGGCGAGGCGCACCTTGCGCACGCCGGAGATCTTCGCGGCCTGGTCTGCCGGCGCCTGGGCGTTCTGGCCAAGCACCAGTATGTCGACGTCGGGCGACATTTTCGACGCGGCCGCGACGGTCTTGTGGGTCGTGTCGCGCAGGGTCTTGCCGTCGTGGTCGGCGATGACGAGGACGGCCATCAGAACACTCCCGCTTCGGTCTTGAGCTTGGCCACGAGCTCCGCGGCGCTTTCCACCTTGATCCCCGCCTGCCGCTTGGGCGGTTCGGAGACCTTCAGCACCTTCAGGTGCGGTTTCAGGTCCAGCCCCAGGTCCGCCAGCTGGCGGGTCTCCAACGGCTTGGTCCTGGCCTTCATGATGTTGGGCAGGGAGGCGTAGCGCGGCTCGTTCAGCCGCAGGTCCGTGGTGATCACCGCCGGCAGGTCGACCTCCAGGGTCTGCAGCCCGCCGTCCACTTCCCGGGTCACCTGGGCCTTGCCGCCTTCGATCACGAGCTTTGACGCGAAGGTCGCCTGGGGCCAGCCGAGCAGGGCGGCCAGCATCTGGCCAGTGGCGTTGTTGTCCCCGTCGATGGCCTGCTTTCCCATCAGGACCAGGTCCGGACCGAGGTCCTCGACCAGCTTCTTCAGGACCTTGGCGGCGTTCAGCGGCTCCAGATCCTGGTCCGTCAGCACCAATACCGCCCGGTCCGCGCCCATGGCCAGGGCCGTGCGCAGGGTCTCCTGGCATTGCTGCACGCCGATCGAGACAGCGATCACTTCGGTGGCGACGCCTTTTTCCTTCAACCGCACCGCCTCTTCCACGGCGATCTCGTCGAAGGGGTTCATGGACATCTTGACGTTGGACAGATCGACGCCCGACTGGTCGGCCCTGACCCGCGCCTTGACGTTGTAGTCCAGCACACGCTTCACCGGCGTGAGTATCTTCATGGGGCGATGTTCCCGTGGGGCTTACGAAGGCGCGCGGACCCTACCGCCGGCCCTCAGGGGGTCAATGCGCCGCCGCCCTCGGGCAGGGAGGGGCGCTCAGGGCCACAGGCCGAGGATGAGGCCGTAGAGGGTGAACGTCACGGCGTTATAGCCGCCGTTGATCAGGAAGAACCTGAAGCTCCTGCCCTCGAACAGGTACTCGATCCCGAACGCCGCCGCGACCCAGCAGACGCCCGCGGCCAGGCCGTAGGCGGCGCCCATCATGGGCGTCGTCTTGCCCAGGAAGACCGCGAACATCCCCGCCTGCACCAGGGCGAGCACGAAGCAGCCGGCCAGCTGCCTGACCATGCTTCCAGGCGCCGCCTTGGCGTCCGGATCGATGCCGAGTTCGGCCTTCCACGGCTTTACGAACAGCAGCGGCGAATACCAGAGCCCGCCCACCACGAAACTCGACAGGGCCGCCGCGATGACGGCGAACGGATTGATGTGCATGGTCTCCCCCAGGCCCGTGCCGCAAGGACGCGGCTTGCTCGCCAGAGTGAGACTCCAGCCGCTGTGCAATTCAAGCGTCGTTCGGCGCGGACGAGCAGAAGCCCGCGGACGGGGCCCGGATCGGCTTGCGAGGTCCGCCGCGCCGTCCCATACAGCCGCCATGAGCCGCAGCCGCGCCGAACGAAACGTCCTGACCATCAAGCTGGTGTTCCTGGCGATCTTCGCGGTCTTGTGCGCGGCGGTGTGGTGGTATCACCTCGCCATCTCGGAACCCCGGGCCAATTGCCTCGCCAAGCCTGGCGGGGAATGGTTCCCCAAGACCCACATCTGCCGGACGACCCCGCAGTCAATCTGCGAGGCAAACGGCGGCTGGTGGGAGCCGCAGTCCAAGACCTGCGCGCGCGTCGTCTATGTGCCGAACATCACAGGGAAACGCCGATGATCATCCGCTTCATCCTGAGGGCCCTGTTCGCCGCCCTCGGCCTCTGGATCGCCGCCCGCTACGTTCCGGGAGTCTCGGCCAGCAGCGTTGAGAGCCTGGTCGAGGCGGGCCTCCTGCTCGGCCTGGTCAACGCCCTCATCCGGCCGATCGTGATCCTGCTCACCTTGCCCTTCACCCTGATCACGCTCGGCCTGTTCCTGATCGTCATCAACGCCGGCATGCTGGAGCTGGTGGCCATGCTTTTCCATGGTCTGCACATCGCCAACTTCGGCTCGGCGATCCTGGGCTCCCTGGTGGTGTCGTTCGTCGGCTGGGTGGGTTCGTTCTTCATCCACCGCAACCCCGGCTAGGCGCTTCCTGGTGGAGGCGCCGCGCCCGACCAGGCGGCCGCTGGTCCTGGCCTGCCTGATGTCGGCCATGTTCATGGTCGCCATCGAGGCGACCGTGGTGGCGACGGCCATGCCGCAGATTGTCGGCAAGCTCGGCGGGTTCGCCTCCTACAGCTGGGTCTTCTCCGCCTTCCTGCTCGCCCAGGCGGCCACCACCGTGATGTTCGGCAAGCTGTCCGACCTCTACGGCCGCAAACCGGTGATGATCGCGGGCCTGACCGTCTTCCTGATCGGCTCGATCCTGGCCGGCTTCTCCTGGTCCATGGACTCCCTGATCGCCTTCCGCCTGGTCCAGGGCCTGGGCGCCGGCGCCATCCAGCCCGTTTCCATGACCATCATCGGCGACATCTACACTGTGGAGGAGCGCGCCAGGGTCCAGGGCTACATGGGCTCGGTCTGGGGCGTATCGGCCATCGTCGGCCCGCTGGCGGGCGCCCTGATCGTCCAGACCCTGCCCTGGGCGTGGGGGTTCTGGATCAACGTTCCCCTGGGCGTCGCCGCTATCGGCGGCCTCTTGATGGTGCTGCACGAGAACATCGAGCCACATGGCCAGAACATCGACTACCTGGGGGCGGCCCTCTTCACCGTGGCGGTCACCGCCCTTCTGCTCGCCATCATGCCGCCGGCGGGGGCGGGGGGCCTGACCCATCCGGCCCTGTTCGCCGCCGTCTTCCTGGTCGCCGCGCCCCTTTTCCTGTGGCGCGAGCACGTGGCCAGCGATCCCATGGTGGCCATCGACCTCTGGGCCGAGCCGGTGGTGGCCGCCGCCAATGGCGCCACCCTGGCCGCCGGCGTCGCCCTGATCGGCCTGACCGCCTGG
>FTHA01000760.1_pt1 | contig 36254 bp, 37 predicted proteins | sample 1640771 | NCBI WGS metagenome assembly FTHA01 (sample SAMEA3914789, study PRJEB12502) | metagenome | biome: forest; material: soil | place: Canada | collected 2011-07-03 | depth 0.3 m | reverse complement strand
GACAGCTGGTCAACGGCGAGGGGGCGTTCCTCGACGCCCGCCAGGCCATTGGCGCGGAATTCCCCGACGCCTTCCCGACCGTCTTCGCCGCCTGCATGGACGCGGGCCTGGACCCCCGCACTCAGCCCATCCCGGTGGCGCCGGCGGCCCACTATCACATGGGCGGGGCCGCCACCGACGCACATGCGGCCACGTCCCTCGAGGGTCTCTTCGCCGCTGGCGAAAGCGCCTGCACCGGCGTGCACGGCGCCAACCGCCTGGCGTCCAACTCCCTGCTCGAGGCGGCGGTGTTCGGACGGCGCGCCGGCGTCGCCGCCCGGGACGCGATCGATCCGGATACGCCGCCGTGTCCCATGGAGCCGACGCGCGACCTGCCCACGGACGCGCTGCAGCAGCTGCGACGGGCCATGAGCCAGGACGCCGGCGTCGTCCGCGACCGCGCGGGCCTGAGCCGGCTCCTGGAGACCCTGGACGAGATGGAGGCCCGCCATGGCCGCGCCATCCCCCTCATCGCCGCCAGGCTGGTCGCCAGCGCGGCCCTGGACCGCAACGAGAGCCGGGGCGGCCATTATCGCGCCGACTTCCCGCTGATGGCCTCCCCCGCGCGGCGGACCGTGACGACCCTGGCCGAGACCGAGGCAAGGCGCATGCGGCGCGCCGCCGAATGAGCGCCCCCCTCATCCAGCCGCCGCCGGACATTCTGATCGATCCGATCGTGCGCGCCGCCCTGGCCGAGGATCTGGGCCGGTCCGGCGACATCACCAGCGCCGCCTGCATCGACGCCGACGCCCGTCTGACCGCCCGGTTCGTGGCGCGCCAGGCCGGGGTGATCGCCGGGCTGGACTGCGCGCGGCTGGCGATCCTGGCGATGGACCCCGACGCCTCGTTTGAGGCCCTGGCCGATGGTCGGGCGGTCGACGCCGGCGCGGTGCCGGCCCGGGTCACCGCCAACGCCCGCGCCCTGCTGTCCGCCGAACGGGTGGCGCTCAATCTCTTGGGCCGGCTCAGCGGGATCGCAACGCTCACCGCCGCCTATGTGGAGGCCGTGCGGGGAACCAGGGCCAGGATCACCGACACGCGCAAGACCACCCCGGGCCTGCGGGCGCTGGAGAAATACGCGGTCCGCTGCGGCGGGGGCGTCAACCACCGCTTCGGCCTGGATGACGCCATCCTGATCAAGGACAACCACGTCGCGGCCAGCGGCGGCGTCGGTCCGGCGCTTTTGCGCGCCCGGGCGGCGGCCGGCCACCTGGTCAGGATCGAGGTGGAGGTCGACACCCTGGAGCAGTTCGACGAGGCCCTGCGCCATGCCCCTGACGTGATCATGCTCGACAACTTCGACCTGGACGCCATGCGCGAAGCCGTGCGCCGGACCGCCGGCCGCGTCGTCATCGAGGCGTCGGGCGGGGTCACCCTGGCGCGCGTGCGGGCGATCGCGGAAACGGGCGTCGACGTGATTTCGGTCGGCGCCCTCACCCATTCAGCCGCCGTGCTGGACGTGGGCCTGGACGCCGTCGACTGATCGAAGGGCGTTAGCGCGGACTAACCGCGGCCAAGGCTGCCCATCTTGACCGACATCTGGCCGGGCGTCTGGCCGGGCTTGCACGGCCCCAGCCACTTGGCGTCGGTGTGCATCTTCATGCCGTCCGCCATGCCCGGCGGCGCGGGATCCATGCGGGTCGTCATGTCCATGGTGTAGGCGCTGTTGAAATCGCCGGCCATCACCGCGTGGGTGGTGACCTTGCGATCCTGGCTGTTGCAGACCATGTCGAACGCCACGCCGCCGCCGGGCGCGGGACCGAACTTCGGCTCATCGCAGTTCCGCTTGGAGCGAACGCTGGGCGCAGCCTGGAAGGCGGCGTTCTCGGTCTGCTGATCCAGGCACACTTCGCTGGACACGGTCATCCCCGGTCCGATGTGATTGATCATCGTCATCCGCCACAGACCAAGCCTGGGGTGGGGCCGACTGAACAGGGCCGGCGCCGCGGGCGCCGGAGCGGAGGCAGCGCCACTGGAGGCGGCGGGCGCCGGGCTCTTGGAGCAGGCCGACAGCGCGGCCAGGACGACGAAAAGACAGGACGCGACGCGACGCATGTGTTTCCCCCGGGGATGTTCTGCGCCAACCTAGCACCAGATGCGGACAACGCCAGCCGGAGGGCGCCGATGACCGAGACCGTTGTCGACAACGTCGAGCGCCGCCGCTTCGAACTCACCGAACAGGGTCTGACCGCCTTCGCTGACTACCGCCTCGACGGCGATCGCCTGGTCCTGCCGCACGTCGAAGCGCCGCCGGCCCTGCGCGGAACAGGCGCGGCGGGCCGCCTGATGACCGGTGTGCTGGATCTGGCGCGGACCAGGGGTCTGAAAGTTGTTCCCCGGTGCCCCTATGCGAAGCTCTTCATCGAACGGCATCCGCAATACCAGGACCTCGTGGCCTGACGACGCTCAGCGGACCTCGACCGGCAGGTCGATATCGCAGACCGAGAAGTCGGCGCCCCGGGCCGCGCGGACCTTCTTCACCAGCGCTGCGAACGCCGGCCCGCCGGGATCGATCACCCGCACCTTCGGCCGCGTCGCCTCCGGCAGGTCGGCGAGCACCCGCACGCTGAGCATGCGGTCCGGATCCTTGACCGGTTCGCCGGTCTTGATGGCGCGCACCACGTCCAGACCCGAGAGCACCCGGCCCCAGGCGGTGTAGCGTTTGTCCAGGGACGGATATGCGTCACGCATTAGGAAGAATTGGCTGTTGGCGGAGTCGGGCGAGTCATCGCGTCCCATTCCGACCACGCCCGGGCAATAGGTCGCCCAGGCGGCCGCTTTGTGGTCCTGGGTGACGACCATGAAGGCGTCGGCCTGGCTAACGACCGGCAAGGTTCCGATGAAACCCACCTGGAGACCCATCGGCCGGGCGACCGTGACAAAGGGCGTCGCCATGTCGCGGCGCAGGCTGAACTCGGACTTGAGGTCCGGCAGAGTGGACTTGCCGTCGCCCCGGTCGTCGGGGTCACCGGTCTGGGCCATGAATCGGTCGAGGACCCGGAAGAAGGCCAGCCCGTCGTAGAAGCCCTGATGGGCCAGGGCCCGGACCTGGGCGACGTGGGCCGGCGCCATCTCAGGGACCATCTCAACGACGATCCGGCCCTTGGTGGTGTCAATCACCAGCACGTTCGCCGGGTCGGGCGTGCGCCAATCCGCCGGCGCCGGCGCGGCGGCTGAAGCGCCCGCCGCCGCGAGCAGCAGGCTGAACGCCACGGCGAATGCGGCCGGCCGCATCACGCCTTGGGCGGGGGGGCCGGGTACTTGGCCTGCAGGCGCCGGGCCACGCTCGGGGCCACGAAGGCCGAGACGTCGCCGCCGAGCTTGGCGATTTCCTTGACCAGCCGCGCCGCGATGGCCTGGTGACGGGGGTCCGCCATCAGGAACACGGTCTCGATATGGCGATCGAGCTGCTGGTTCATGGCGGTCATCTGGAATTCGTACTCAAAGTCCGCCACCGCGCGCAGGCCCCGGATGATGACGCTGGCGCCGACTTCCTCTGCGAAGTGCATCAGCAGGTTCTCGAAGGGCCGCACGATGATCTCGGCGCCGTTGACCTGGGGTCCGACTTCTTCGCGCAGCATGTCTACGCGCTCGTCCAGGGAAAACAGCGGACCCTTGTCGCGGTTCACCGCGACCCCGATCACCAGGCGGTCCACCAGCTTCACGGCGCGGCCGATGATATCGATATGACCGTTGGTGATGGGATCGAAAGTGCCGGCGTAGAGCCCGGTTCGGGTGATCATCCCTCAGCGCCCTCCTCGCCGGGCGCTTCGCCTTCGCCTTCCAGCCGCTCGACGGACACCACGTGCTCGTCCTGGGCGGTGCGGAAGATGGTCACGCCGCGGGTGTTCCTGGACGCGATACGGATGCCGTCCACCGGGACGCGGATCAGCTGCCCCTGGTCGGAGACCAGCAGCACTTCATCACCGATCTCAACTGGGAACGCCCCGACCACGCGGCCGCCGCGGGACAGGTCGTGGGCGATCAGGCCCTGGCCGCCCCGGCCGGTCCGGCGATAGTCATAGGCCAGCGTGCGCTTGCCATAGCCTTCGATATCGACGGTCAGGATCGTCTCGGCGGCGGCGTCCAGCTCGGCGATCCGCTCGACCGAAAGGGCCGCGTCGGCGCCGACCGCCTCGTCGCCGTCCTCGTCCAGCACGGCCTCGACGGCGTCATCCTCGCCGCCCTCGCCGATAGCGCGGCGCATGGCGGCCGCGTGCTTCAGGTAGGCGCGACGCTCTTCCGGGCTGATGGTCACCTGACGAAGGATCGCCATGGAGATCACCTTGTCGCCAGCCGCCAGCCGCACGCCGCGCACGCCGGTGGACTCGCGGCCAGCGAACACCCGCACCTCGCCCACGGCGAAGCGGATGCAGCGCCCCAGCGCGGTGGTCAGCAGGACATCCTGGGTGTCGGTGCAGAGGTTCACGCCGACGATGTGGTCATCGGCGTCTAGCTTCATGGCGATCTTGCCGTTGCGGTTGATCCGCTGGAAGTCCGACAGCTTGTTGCGGCGCACGTCGCCCGACTGGGTGGCGAACATTACGTCCATGCGGTCCCAGCTCGCCTCGTCTTCCGGCAGCGGCAGGATGGTGGTGATGGTCTCCCCCTGCTCGAGGGGCAGGAGGTTCACGAACGCCTTGCCCCTGGAGTTCGGCAGGCCGACCGGAAGGCGCCAGACCTTCAGGGTGTAGACCTTGCCCTCGGACGAGAAGAACAGCACCGGCGCATGGGTCGAGGCCGCGAAGATGCGGACGACCGCATCCTCTTCCTTGGTGGACATCCCCGAGCGGCCCTTGCCGCCGCGGGCCTGGGTCCGATAGGTCGAAAGCGGCGTGCGCTTGACGTAGCCCGAGTGGGTGACGGTGACGACCATGTCCTCGCGCGGGATCAGGTCCTCGTCCTCGAGGTCCGCCTCGCCTTCCACGATCTGGCTGCGGCGGGGAACAGCGAAGGCCTCGCGGACGTCCGCCAGCTCCTGGCGCACGATGTCCAGCACCCGCGAACGGGCGGAGAGGATGTCGAGGTAGCCCTGGATGGCCTTCGCCAGCTTGGACGCCTCTTCGAAGATCTCTTCCTGGCCGATGCCGGTGAGGCGGGCCAGGGTCAGGGCCAGGATCGCCCTCGCCTGCTCGTCCGTCAGCCGCACCCGGTCGCCGCCCACCATGACGGTGCGCGGATCGGCGATCAGCTCGATCAACGGCAGCATGTTCCCGATCGGCCAGTCGCGGCCGACCAGGCGCTCGCGCGCCTCGGCCGGGTCCTTCGACGTCCGGATGATGACGATCACTTCGTCGATGTTGGCCACGGCGATGGCCAGGCCGGCCAGCACGTGGCCGCGATCGCGGGCCTGGTTGAGCTCGAACTTGGTGCGGCGGACGACCACGTCCTCGCGGAACTCCACGAAGATGTCGATCAGGGCCCTAAGGCCCATCTGTTCAGGCCGGCCGTAATTCAGCGCCAGCATGTTCACGCCGAAGGAGCTCTGCAGTGGCGTGAACCGGTGCAGCTGGTTCAGCACCACGTCGGCCGAGGCGTCCCGCTTCAGCTCCACCACCACCCGCATGCCCTGGCGGTCGCTCTCGTCGCGCAGGTCCGACACGCCCTCGACGCGTTTTTCCCGGACGAGTTCAGCGATGCGCTCAACCAGGCTCGCCTTGTTCACCTGGTACGGCAGGGAATCGATGATGATGGCTTCGCGGTCCTTGCGGATCTCCTCGATGTGGCTGGTGCCGCGCATGATCACCGAGCCGCGCCCGGTCATCAGCGCCTGGCGCGCGCCCGAGCGTCCGATGATCTCGCCGCCGGTGGGGAAATCCGGCGCAGGCACGATGTCCAGAAGGTCGTCCAGGGGGATGTCGGGGTTGTCGATCACCGCCAGGCAGGCGTCCACCACTTCGCCAAGGTTATGCGGCGGGATGTTCGTGGCCATGCCCACGGCGATGCCGCCGGCGCCGTTGACCAGAAGGTTTGGAATGCGGGCCGGCAGGACCGTCGGTTCCTGCTCCTTGCCGTCGTAATTGTCCTGGAAGTCGACCGTGTCCAGGTCGATATCCTCGAGCAGGGCCATGGCCGCGCGGGACATCCGGCACTCGGTGTAACGCATCTGGGCGGGCGGGTCGCCGTCGACCGAGCCGAAGTTGCCCTGGCCGTCGATCAGCATCAGGTTCATCGAGAACGGCTGGGCCATGCGCACCAGGGCGTCGTAGATCGCCTGGTCGCCGTGCGGGTGATACTGACCCATCACGTCGCCGACCGGCCGGGCGGCCTTCACGTAGGACTTGTCCGCCGTATAGCCCTGCTCGTTCATCGCGTAGAGGATGCGGCGGTGCACGGGCTTCAGACCATCACGCGCATCGGGGATCGCGCGCGAGACGATCACGCTCATGGCGTAGTCGAGGTAGGAGCGCTTGAGCTCAGCTTCGATGGAGATCGGAGCGATGTCGTCGCGCCGCTCGTCAGAAGGCGGTGGTGTCGTTTCGTCGTTCAATGAAAAAGGCCTGGGAATCGCAAGGCGTTGTCACAGGTTTTCTAGCACCTCGGCGAAGGCGATCCAAACCTTCCCCGCGTCACATCGGCCAACCGTCCACGATTTATTGACGCATCACTACCGCAGGACGCGACGGCGTCATGGCGCACCCGATTCGACGGCCGCCGCGCCCCCCGGCCGCCGCCGTTCCGCCAGGGCGACCACCGCCACGCCGGCGAGCGTGCCCGCCGCGCCGACCAGCAGTCGCAACGTCAGCACATCGCCGAAGAACGCCACGCCCAGGGCTGAACTCACCAGCGGAGTCGTCAGCAGGTAGGGCGTGAAACGGCTCGCCTCGCGCCGCTGCACCAGCCAGAACAGCGCCCCCGTGGCCCCGACCGAAGAGACCAGTCCCGCATAGACGAGGCTCCACCAGATCAGCGGGCTGGCGGCCCGCGCCTGGGCGATCAGATGAGGGGTGGTCAGGAAGGCGCTGGCCAGCAGCACCGGCGCCGCGACCAGGGATATGCAGCCCTGGACCTTCAGGGCGCGCACCGCCTGCAGGCGGCGCACCAGGACCGTGCCCAGAGCCCAGAAGGTGCTGGCCACCAGCCCCACGATCACCGCCTTCACATCAGAGGCCGCGCCCGGATCCAGGGTCATGTAGGCCACGCCGGCGAAGGCCACGCCCAGGCCCGCCAGCGCGGCCTTCGGCATGGTCTCCCCCAGGATCAGCCAGGAGAACAGGGCCGTGAGCGGGATCCACAGCTGCAGCGAGACGCTGAACAGGCTGAGGTTATGGGCCAGGGAGAAGCCCCAGTAGACCAGTCCGAAGTGCAGAGGCCCCAGGATCACCATCCCCGGGACGAACGACCGCCACGGCGGGAAAGGCGGCTTGATGAAGGGAAACAGGAAGGCCAGCGCCACGGCGAAGCGCACCCCGCCCACAAACAGAGGCGGCAGAACGGCGGTGGCCAGCTTGCCCGCGGCATTGTTCACGCCCCAGATCACCACCACCGCCCAGATGGCGCCCCATTCGGCCAGGGAGAACCGGGAATCGGAGCTTGCCGCCATGGCGCCCGAGCTAAACCGGTCCGTGGCCCAGCGCTAGCCGCAGGGCTGGTTTGGCGACCATCAGCCAATAGATGGCGACGACGCCGGCGAAGGCGGGCCAGCCCAGCCAGAACCACAATTGAAAGCACCGGCGATAGGCATTCGGCAAGGATTGTTCAGCCAGGGCGGCGGCCGCCGCAATCTCGGTCATCCGCATTTGAAGCCAAAGCACCGGCAACCAGCAGGCGCCGATCAGGCCATAGAGGCCGTATGTCCAGATCAGCCAGCTCGACCGCAGATCAAACCCTTCCGCCTTGGCCAGCAGGATCCCGCTGACGGGCTGAACGATGACGGCCGTCAGCGTGAAGACCAGGTCCGCGAGAATCACCATGCGGCCAACCCGGGCGACGATCATGGCGCTCCTGGTCCGATCGGCCATGAACATAAAGAACGCTATGCCCATGCCGGTCCCGAACAGCACGGCGGCGGACAGGATGTGGATGGTCTTGAGCAGGAAGACCAGGGTCATCGCCGGCTGTCCGTGGCGGCCACGACAAGGCTCAGGCCGATGATTGGGATCGCCTTCAGCAGGGGGCCGAGCGGATCGGCCCACAGGTCCGGCAGCAGGACGGTCCCGGCCAGGACATAACCGAGAGAAACGGCGACGCCTCCAATTGCGGCGAGCGCCGTGGAACGGCGCACGAGCAACAGGGCGCCGAGCGCCAGATCGATCCCTGCCGTGGCGACCGACGTCGCATTCGACCAGGGTCCCAGGCCCGCCCGGTGTAGCAGCGCCATAGCCCGCTCCGCGCCTGGCCCCAGGGCCACCAGACCGCTCACGAACCAAACGGTGGCCAACAGCATCACCACGAACGGTCGGACGAAGAAGAGTCTCGCGTGCCAGCGGTCCTGCACACTGGCAGGTTCCTGATCCAGGAAGTCCGAGAATGCCCGAATACCGCCAATGGCGGGCGCCTCGCTTGCTGCGCCGTGTTCGATCTGGCGAAGGCTCGTGGACCGCAGCGCCGATGTCCATCCCAGCCAGCCGGCCAGGTCTCCGAACCGCAGAAGGGGCCAAGCAACCCAGGGGGGAACGATGACAGTGGGCGCCGCGCCAAACCCCAGCCATGCGCGATAGGCGGCGACCAGTTGCGCCAACGAAAGGCTCTCTGGCCCGTTGACGTCGATGACTTCACGCGCCGGAGCCGAGGGACTGAGAAGGCCCACGACGAACGAGGCGAGGTCCTCGATCGGCAAGGGCCGCAACGTCTGCTCCCCGCCGACCAAAGGGATCACGAACGGCGCGCCCGCCAGACCCCGGATCAAGGCCGTCCCGCCATAGACCTCCCGGCCCACAACCAGGGACGGGCGCACCACGACCCATTCCAGATCGGACGCCTGGATGAGCCGATCGGCGGCGAGCTTGTCCTGGGCGTACCGGGTTCCGGCCGCCTGATCCGCGCCGATCGCCGAGATCTGGATGAATCGCCCCACATGCGAGCTGGCGCATGCATCAAGCAGAGCGGAGGGCCCAAGGATGTGCGCCACCCGGATGGAGTCGCCGGCGGCATCCTGCAGGACACCTACACAGTTCACGACCGCATCGACGTCTTGAAGCAGCTGGCTCCAGGCCGCCGGATCGATCAGGCTGGCAAAGTCCGCCTTCACCCATTCAAAGTGCCGCATCCGCAGCGCGGCCGGCGCCGGATGGCGCGCCGCGGCCCGGACTTGCCACCCCGCCCGCTTCGCCGCCAAGGCGATGCGCGACCCGATGAACCCCGAAGCGCCGAGAATCAGGACGCGCACGGCGCGCCGGTCTCGATCCTAGAACGGGATTTCGTCGTCCAGGTCGGCGGTGAAGCTTTCCTTGGGGCCCGAGGGCTGGGCGCGCTGGAAGCCGCCGCCGCCGGCGCTCGCCCCGGCGTAGTCGTCGTCGCCGCCGCCTTCACCGCCACGGCCGTCGAGCATGGTCAGCTCGCCGCGGAATTTCTGCAGCACCACCTCGGTGGAGTACTTCTCCTGGCCGGACTGGTCGGTCCATTTGCGGGTCTGGATCGCGCCCTCGACATAGACCTTGGAGCCCTTTTTCAGATAGCTTTCGGCCACCTTCACCAGGTTGTCGTTGAAGATCACGACCCGGTGCCACTCGGTGCGCTCCTTGCGCTCGCCTGAACCACGGTCGCGCCAGGTTTCGGAGGTGGCGATCCTCAGATTCGCCACCCGGTCACCCGAGTTGAGGGTGCGGATTTCGGGGTCCGCGCCCAGATTGCCGATCAGAATCACCTTGTTGACGCTGCCCGCCATCTGAACCCTCGTTTTCTGAATCTCGCCGGTTGACCGACATGGGACGACCCTAGCGGCGCCCCGCGACAGGTTCAAGTGTTCTTATTATGTTCCAGATACGATTCCCCCGCGACGGGACGGCCCCGCCGCGGGTGAAGGTCTCTTCGAGGCTCTTAGGCCGCGGCGTGGGCCAGGACGGCCAGCAGCAGCAGCGCCACGATGTTGGTGATCTTGATCATGGGGTTCACGGCCGGACCGGCCGTGTCCTTGTAGGGGTCGCCGACGGTGTCGCCGGTCACGGCGGCCTTGTGGGCTTCCGAGCCCTTGCCGCCGTAGTGGCCCTCTTCGATCAGCTTCTTGGCGTTGTCCCATGCTCCGCCGCCCGAGGTCATCGAGATGGCCACGAACAGGCCGGTCACGATCACGCCCATGAGCATGGCGCCCAGAGACGAGAAGGCTTCGGACTTGCCGGCGATCGCCTTGATCACGAAGAACAGCACGATCGGCGACGCCACCGGCAGCAGCGAGGGGATGATCATCTCCTTGATCGCCGCCTTGTTGAGGATGTCCACGGCGCGGCCGTATTCAGGCTTCACCTCGCCGGTCATGATCCCCGGGTTCTCCTTGAACTGACGCCGGACCTCGGCGACCACCGCCTCGGCCGCGCGGCCGACCGCGGTCATCGACATGCCGCCGAACAGGAAGGGCAGCAGGCCGCCGAAGAACAGGCCAACCACCACATAGGGGTTGGACAGGTCGAACTTCACGTCGCCCACGCCCGCGAAATACGGGAACTGGAAGGGGTCGGCCGCGAAGAACTTCAGGTCCTGGGTGTAGGCCGCGAACAGCACGAGCGCGCCGAGGCCCGCCGAACCGATGGCATAGCCCTTGGTGACCGCCTTGGTGGTGTTGCCCACCGCGTCGAGCGCGTCGGTGGACACCCGGACCTCCTTGGGCAGACCCGCCATTTCGGCGATGCCGCCGGCGTTGTCGGTCACCGGTCCGAAGGCGTCCAGGGCGACGATGAAGCCGGCCAGGGACAGCATGGCCGTGGTGGCGATGGCGATGCCGAACAGGCCCGCAAGGTTGAAGGTCACCAGGATGCCGATGATGATGGCGATGGCCGGCGCCGCGGTGGACTCCAGCGACATGGCCAGGCCCTGGATCACGTTGGTGCCGTGGCCGGAGACCGACGAACGCGCCACCGACTTCACAGGACGGAAGTTGGTGCCGGTGTAGTACTCGGTGATCACCACGATGGCGGCCGTGACGGCCAGGCCCGTGATGCCGCACCAGAACAGCTCCATGCCCCCGAACGTCTTCTCACCGACAGTGAGCGGCTCAGGAACCAGCTTGTTGATCACGAACCAGATGGCGACGGCCGACAGGACGCCGGTGACGATCAGGCCCTGATACAGCGCCCCCATGATGTTGCGGCTCTTGCCGAGCTTCACGAAGAAGGTGCCGATGATCGAGGTGATGATGCAGACGCCGCAGATGGCCAGCGGCAGGAGCATCATGGTCTCCACCTGGGCCGTCCCGCGGAAGAAGATCGCGGCCAGCACCATGGTGGCGACGGTGGTCACCGCATAGGTCTCGAACAGGTCGGCCGCCATGCCGGCGCAGTCGCCGACGTTGTCGCCCACGTTGTCGGCGATGGTCGCCGCGTTGCGGGGATCGTCCTCGGGAATGCCGGCCTCGACCTTGCCCACCATGTCGCCGCCCACGTCGGCGCCCTTGGTGAAGATGCCGCCGCCGAGACGGGCGAAGATGGAGATCAGGGAAGCGCCGAAGCCCAGGGCCACCAGCGAGTCCACCACCTCACGGCTGGTGGGCTCCAGGCCCATCACCTGGGTCAGGATGAAATAGTAGCCCGTGACGCCGATGAGGGCGAAGCCCGCCACCAGCATGCCGGTCACGGCGCCGGAACGGAACGCCAGGCTCAGGCCCTTGTCGAGGCTCTCGGACGCCGCCTGAGCGGTGCGCACATTGGCCCGCACCGAAATCAGCATGCCGGCGAAGCCCGCGCCCCCCGACAGCACGGCCCCGATCAGGAAGCCGACGCCTGCGCGCCAGCCGATCAGCACCCACGCCGCGATCAGGATCACAACCCCGACCATGGCGATGGTCTGGTACTGGCGGCGCAGATACGCCTGCGCGCCTTCCTGGATGGCGGCGGCGATCTCCTGCATCTTCGCCGTGCCAGCTGGCGCGCGCATCAGGGACGCCGTCTGCGCGATCCCGTAAAGCACAGCGAGCACGCCCGCTGCGATGACGAGCAATAGTTCCGTACTCATGTTGTCGGCGCCCCTCTGTGGCCTAGCGCGGGCGACCGCGGACGCGGCCCCTGCCGACGCCGACTCACCGTGCAAAGTACGGTTCGAGCGGCGCCCCCAAAAAAGTCGCGGGAAAATGACAAAACTGGTCGCGAGACGCAACCTGTCAAAAATGAATGAGATTCAGCGCGGTTGTGGGGGGATCTTGGGCTTGGGCAAACCGTCGTAATGCTGCGCTTGCTCACGGATGACCTGGACCGAGACCACCATGCCCGGCCCCACGATATTGGCGGCTTCGCGCAGGAGGGCGGCCTTCATCAGGTTATCGTCCAGGATGGCGTAATTATCCTGCCGCACAAAGGGTGTGCGATGGCCCGCGCGCACCAGGGCATCACGGAAATAGGGCTCCTTGGCCCGCATCGCTGGCGGATCGGCGGTCGCGGACAGACCGATTCGCATGGTCACGAATATGTAATTGACCAGCCGCCCGTCCACGACGACCGGGAGGGCCACGGGGGACATCAGCACGGTCGGATTCACCGGCGCGGGCGGCTTTTCCCCCGCGATCGCGAGGCCGGGCATGATCGACAGGGCGGCTAGGAACAGGGCGATCGGGGCGCGGCGCATGCCGGCACTGTCGGACGGTTTGGTGAACGGGCCGTTGCCGGCGCGTCAGCCGTGGCGCCAGCCTGTCCGGCTGAGCTCGACGTCCCGCCCCGCAACCTCAACCCGCACACCCTCTCCTGCTGAGACTTTCCCCAGGTCGGTGAGACGGACACCCAGGCGGGCGGCCTCGGCCGTCAACCTTCGCGCCGCAGCCTCAGGCGCGGTGAGCACCAACTCGTAGTCGTCCCCGCCCACAGCCAGGGACGCCAGCGCGGCCGAGCGATCGGATTGCCGCGCCAGCCAGGCCGCCGCCGCCGCCGACAGCGGTAATCGGTCGAGCTCCAGCGTCAGGGCGACGCCGCTGGCCTGCGCGATGTGGCCCGCGTCGGCGACCAGGCCATCGGAGATGTCCGCCGCGGCGCTCGCCGCAGCCCTCAGGACATCAGCTAGGGCGACCCGCGGTTGCGGTAACCGATACCTTTCCGCGAGCCACGCCACGGCGTCCGCGTCCAGGCCGGCGAGCGCGCCCTGGGCGGCCTGGAGGCCAAGCCAGCCGTCGCCAATGGTTCCTGAAACCAGCACGCGGTCGCCGGGCTTCGCGCCCGAACGCCGCACCATCGCGCCGGCGGGAGTCCAACCCAGGATGGTCAGGGACAAGGTCAGGGGACCAGGTGTGGAGCTGGTGTCGCCGCCCAGCAGCTTCAGGCCGAACGCCGCCTGGTCCTGCGCCAGGCCTTTCACGAACAAGGCTCGTTCGTCCCAGCCGCAGCGGCCCGGCCATGCCGCTGCGAGCAGATAGGCGTAAGGCTCGGCGCCCTTGGCGGCCAGGTCGGAAAGGTTCACCCGGATCAGCTTGCGGGCCACAAGGTCCAGGGCATCGTCCGCGAGGAAATGCACGCCCTCCACGAGAGCGTCCTTGGAGACGATCAGGTCGAAACCCGGCCGGGCGGGGATCACCGCGGCGTCGTCCGTCAGGCCCAGGGCTTCGGGCGCCCCCTCAGCCAGGGGCCGCAGCAGCCGCGCGATGGCCTCGAATTCGTCGACCGGCCTTGGCCCGTCAGGCCCGGGCATCGTGGGCGATCCCGTCCAGCGCCCCGTTGACGAAGCCCGGCTCGGGCCCCTCGAAGAAGGACTTGGCGATCTCGAGGTACTCGTCGATGACCACCTCGGTAGGCACGTCGGGCCGGTGCATCAGCTCAAACGCGCCGGCGCGGAGGATGGCGCGCAAGGTCGCGTCGATGCGCTCCAGACGCCACCCGGCTGCAAGGCGACGAACAATGGCGTGGTCGATTTCGGCCTGGCCGCCCACCACGCCGCGGACCACTTCGCTGAAGAAGGCCTGGTCGGCCTCCGCCAGCTGCTCGCCCTCCTCCATGTCGCGATCGAAGCGGTGGTCGCTGAACTCTCGCACCACAGCCTCCACCCCCGCGCCGGCGGTTTCCATCTGATAGAGGGCCTGAACCGCGGCCAGCCGGGCCACGCTGCGAGCCTGGCGTCCCCGTCCGGGCTTCGGATCCGTCATCGGATCATCCCGAACAGGCGTCGCTTGAGCGCGATGATGTCCAGACACGCGCGCGCCGCCGCGCCGGCCTTGTCTCCCTCCGACACACGCGCACGCGCCCAGGCCTGCTCCTCGTCCTCGACCGTCAGGATGCCGTTGCCGATGGCCAGGCGCCGGCCGATGGCGAGGTCCATGAGACCTCGGGCGGACTCATTGCACACGATCTCGAAGTGGTAGGTCTCGCCGCGGATGACGCAGCCGAGAGCCACATAGCCGTGGTAGGCGACGCCGGCGGCGCGGTGTCCGGCCTCCTCGGCGAGCGAGATCGCCGCCGGGATCTCCAGGGCGCCCGGAACGGTGACGACGTCGTATTCGGCGCCAAAGGCCGTGATCGCGTCGGCGGCGCCTCTCAGCAGCTCGTCCGCCAGGTCCGGATAGTACCGGGCCTCCACAACCAGGATCCTGATGTTCTCTTCGGGCATCGCCTATTCCTCGTGCGGGATCGGCCGACGATCCACAATCTTCAAGCCATAGCCTTCCAGGGCCGGCAGGCGCGCCTGGGTCGAAGTCAGGAGGATCATCTCCCTGACGCCCAGGTCGAGCAGGATCTGAGAGCCGACACCGACATCGCGAAGCACCGCGGACGCATGGTCGTGGTCGCCACTATAGCGGTCTGACATCCAGGTGGGGTTGGGATCACGCAGGAAGAGCGCCACACCGGCCCCGTCGTGGGCCGCGATCGTCCGCAGGGCCTGACGGATGTAGTCCTGCCGGGAGTCCACGTGCCCCAGTATGTCGGCCACCGGATCGACCTGGTGGACGCGCACCATTGTGGGCTTGTCGGCGATCACCTTGCCCTTGACCAGGATCATGTGCTCGGCGCGGTCTATGGTGTTGCGGTAGATGAACAGGCGGAACCTGCCGCCGTAGACGCTGTCGAACGTCGTCTCCAGCACCCGCTCCACATAGCGCTCGGTGCGCCGCCGGTAGGCGATCAGGTCCGAGATCGCGCCAATTTTCAGGCCATGGAGCTGGGCGAAGCCGATCAGGTCCGGCAGCCGCGCCATGGTCCCGTCGTCGTTCATGATCTCGCAGATCACCCCCGCCGGCTGCAATCCGGCCAGGCGCGCGATGTCCACGGCGGCTTCCGTGTGGCCGGTTCGGACCAGGACGCCGCCAGGTCGGGCCACAAGCGGGAAGACGTGCCCCGGCGAGACGATATCGTCCGGTCCCTTTGACGGATCGATGGCGACGGCCACCGTATGGGCGCGGTCGTGGGCCGATATGCCGGTTGTGACCCCTTCCCTGGCCTCGATGGAGACCGTGAAGGCGGTGCCGAGCGGCGTCATGTTCTCGGCCGCCATGGGCGGAAGGCGCAGCTGGCGCGCGCGCTCAGGTGTGATGGCCAGGCAGATCAGGCCCCTGGCGAAACGGGCCATGAAGTTGATCTGGTCCGGGGTGGCGAACTGCGCCGGGATGATCAGATCACCTTCGTTCTCGCGATCCTCGGCGTCGACGAGGATGAAGGGCCGCCCCTGCTTGGCGTCCTCAATAATGTCCTCGACGGCGGAAATGGGCGTGTCATCCATGGTCAGGCGGTCTCCTGCCACCTGGCGAGGTATCGCGCCAGCATGTCGATCTCGAGGTTCACCCTGGACCCGGGCCTCAGACGGCTGAAGGTGGTGACCTCCCAGGTGTGGGGGATGATGTTCACGCCAAACACGTCGTCCTCGACCTCGTTGACGGTCAGGGACACTCCGTCCATGGCGATGGAGCCCTTGGGCGCGATGTAGCGGTGTAGTGGCCGCGGCGCGCGGATGCGCAGGCGCCGCGAGCCGCCTTCCGGCTCGACCGAGAGCACCTCACCGACGCCGTCGACGTGTCCCGACACGATGTGGCCGCCAAGTTCATCGCCCACCCGCGCCGCACGCTCCAGATTGACCGGTGCGCCCTCAGCCCAGTCTCCCAGCGTCGTCGCGCCGAGCGTCTCGCCCGAGAGCTCCACCGCGAACCAATCCGGCCCCTTGTCGACCACGGTCAGGCAACAGCCGGAGTGGGAGATGGACGCGCCAAGGGCCACGGTCGAGAGATCGAAGGCGGTCTGGATCTCGAAACGCCGATCCCGGTTGGTGTCGCGGACAGCGCGCACCTTGCCGACGTCGGTGACGATTCCGGTGAACATCAGACCCTGCTCCTGCACGCGGCTATGCTGGGGCCGCTGATCTGGGTCCCTTCGGGTCGGATGTAAACATCCGAAAGCAATCCGCCAGCCCAGGTGCGCCCGGCGAACCAGGCGGCCGATCAGTCCTCGACGCGGTCCGGGAACACAAACACCCTGGCCGGCAGAAGGCGGACCTTCGCACCCGTGACGAGGGCCGCCTGGGGCGCCTCTCTCGGATAGTCGGCTTCGAAGATGCGGCCATCGTCGGCGCGGCACTCGATCCGCACCATTGCACCCTTGATCAACACCGCCGACACCGTGACGGGAAAGCCTTCACCTTCTGGCTCGATGCGGGTCTCGTGCGGACGGAACCAAGCCGTCGTCTCGCCCGACGCCCCAGGCGCGACCACCGCAGGGACGACAAGGTCGCCGATCCGCGCCGTTTCTCCGTCCACGCGGCACGGCAGGCGATTGGAGTCCCCCAGGAATTCGAAGACGTAGGCGGAGACGGGCCGGTCGTCCAACGCCCGCGGCGTGCCAACCTGCTCGATCCGGCCCTCGCGCAGCACAACCACGCGGTCGGCCATGTCCATGGCTTCTTCCTGATCATGGGTGACGAAGATGGTGGTCACGCCAGTCTCATCGTGGATCCGTCGCAGCCAGTGCCGCAGTTCCTTGCGCACCTTGGCGTCCAACGCGCCGAACGGCTCGTCGAGTAACAACATCCGAGGCTCGATCGCCAAGGCGCGGGCGAGCGCAACGCGCTGGCGCTGGCCGCCGGACAACTGGGCGGGATAACGTTTGTCCAGGCCGTCGAGCTGTACGAGCGACAGCAGCCTCTGGACGGTCGCCGCGATCTCGGCGCGTTTGGGGCGGTCCCTGGCCGGCCTCACGCGCAGGCCGAAGGCGATGTTCCTGGCCACGGTCATGTGGCGAAACAGGGCGTAGTGCTGGAACACCATGCCCACCCGCCGCTCCCTGGGCGTGAGGGCGAGGAAGTCCCGCCCCTCGAAGCTGACCGCGCCGGCGTCCGGCGCCTCCAGCCCGGCGATCACCCGCAACAAGGTGGTCTTGCCCGACCCGGACGGGCCCAGCAGCGCCAGGAACTCGCCTGGCTCAGCCTTCAAGGACACGCCCTTGAGCGCCGGAAAGCGACCGAACCGCTTGCGAACGTCCTCGACGACGAGGTTCATGGGCGCGTTCGCCCGGTCAGTGTCGTGCGGCACGGGCGAGCTCGCTTGAGAAGCGCCACTCGAGGAGGCTCTTGATCGCAAGGGTGACCAGAGCGAGGCCCGCCAGAAGGGAGGAGACCGAGAAGGCGGCGACGAAATTATAGTCATTGTAGAGCACTTCCACATGGAGAGGCATGGTGTCGGTCAGTCCGCGGATGTGGCCGGAGACCACCGAAACGGCGCCGAATTCGCCCATCGCGCGGGCGTTGCAGAGCAGGACGCCGTAGAGCAGCGCCCATGAGATGTTGGGCAAGGTGACCAGGAAGAAAGTCTGCAGCCCGCCGGCGCCCAGCGTAACGGCCGCGGTTTCCTCGTCGGTCCCCTGTTCCTGCATGAGCGGGATCAGCTCCCGCGCCACGAACGGCATGGTGACCAGGATCGTCGCCAGGACGATGCCGGAAAAATTGAAGATGACGCCGATACCGAGCCGCTCGAGCTGGGGCCCGAACCAGCCGTTGGCCCCGAACAGCAGCACCCAGACCAGACCCGAGATGACCGGCGACAACGAGAATGGCAGGTCGATCAGGCTCAGCAACAGGGTCTTGCCGACGAATTCGAACTTGGTCACCGCCCAGGCCGCCACGACGCCGAACACGGCGTTCAGCGGCACGGCGATGGCCGCCACCATCAGCGTCAGCCGGATTGCCGCCAGCGCATCGGCATCCTTGAAGGACTCCAGATAGGCGCCGAGACCCTTGCGGAAAGCCTCGACGAACACCGTCGCAAGCGGCAGCAGGATCACCAGGGCGAGCCAGCTCACGGCCAGAGCGACCACAAACCAGGCGGCGAGACCCCGGGGCTTGACCGCGACAGTGCTCATCTGGCGCCTCGCCGGGCGAGTTGGAGCTGAGCGAGATTGACCAGCAGCAGGGCTGCGAACGACAGGATCAGCATGGCGAGGCCGACGGACGCCGCGCCGGCATAGTTGAACTGTTCCAGCTTGATGATGATCAGCAGGGGCGCGATCTCCGAACGCATCGGCATGTTGCCTGCGATGAAGATCACCGAACCGTACTCGCCCACAGCCCGCGCGAAGGCCAGGGAGAAGCCGGTGATCAGGGCGGGTGTGATCGCGGGCAGGATCACCCGGGTCAGCCTTTGCCAGGGCTGGGCTCCCAGGGTCAGGGCCGCCTCCTCAACTTCGGTGTCGAAGTCCTGCAGCACCGGCTGGACCGAGCGGACGATGAATGGAAGGCCGACCGCCACCAGGGCGATGAAGATGCCCAGCGGCGTGTAGGCGATCTTGACGCCCAGGGGCGCGAACAAGGCCCCGACCCATCCATGCGGCGCATAGATCGTGGCCAGAGCGATCCCGGCGACCGCGGTCGGCAAGGCGAACGGTAGGTCTACCGCCGCGTCAGCCAGCCGCTTGCCCGGAAAATCGAAGCGCACCAGCGCCCAGGCCACGATCAGGCCCATGACGACATTGATCGCCGCGGCGGCCAGGGACGCCCCGAAGCTGAGCTTCAAGGCCGCGAGCACGCGCGCATCGGTCACCGTATGCCAGAAGCCTTCGACGCCGTGCTCCCACGGCCGCGCGATCAGGGCGGCGATGGGGATCAGAACGATCAGGCACAGGTAGAACAGGGTGAAGCCTAGCGTCGGAGCGAATCCCGGCAGGACGCTGGGGTCGCGCCAGCGGATACGGGTCGGGATGGCGACTGCGCTCAACGGATTGCCTCATGCGCTGCGGTCCGCGAGGCGGCGTCGCGGCCGGGATTTGTAACCCACTTTTTCTATAAAGCCACCTGTACCTATGGGAATAGAGCAACACGCCCTCCCCGGCTTTCGGGAAGGGCGCGTGCGTCCCTGGCTGCGACGGCTCAGCTCGGCTTGTAGATCTGGTCGAACACGCCGCCGTCGGCGAAGTGCTTGGCCTGGGCCTTGGTCCAGCCGCCGAAGGTGTCGTCGATGCTGAAGAAGGCCACCTTGGGGAACTGGCGAGCGTACTTGGCCAGGGCGTCGGCGTTGCGCGGCCGATAGTGGTTCTTGCCGATCAGGTCCTGGGCCAGGGGGCTGTAGAGGAAGTTGAGGTAGCCCTCGGCGATCGTGCGCGTCTTCTTGCGATCGACGACCTTGTCCACCACCGCCACCGGCGGCTCGGCGAAGATCGATGACGGCGGATAGACGATCTCGAACTTGTCCGCGCCGAATTCAGCGAGGGCGAGGTGGGCTTCATTCTCCCAGCACAACAGGACATCGCCGACGCCGCGCTGGGCGAACGTGGTCGTGGATCCGCGCGCGCCAGAGTCCAGCACGGGGACGTGGGTGTAGACGGATTTCACGAAATCCCGCGCCTTGGCTTCGTTGCCTCCCGGTGAACGTTGCGCCCAGCCCCACGCCGCCAGATAGGCCCAGCGCGCGCCGCCCGAGGTCTTCGGGTTGGGCGTGATCACCTCGATGCCCGGCTTGACGATGTCGGGCCAGTCGTGGATCCGCCACGGATTGCCCTTCTTCACCAGGAACACGATCGTCGATGTGTAGGGCGTTGAGTTGTTCGGCAGTCTGGACTGCCAAGTCTTCGCGATCAGGCCCCGGCTTGCGATGGCGTCGATGTCATAGGCGAGCGCGAGGGTCACGACGTCCGCCTGCAAGCCGTCGATCACCGAGCGGGACTGGGCGCCCGAACCGCCGTGGCTCTGGTTGATCACCAGGTCCTGGCCGGTGCGGTCCTTCCAGAACTTCGAGAAGGCGACATTGACGTCCTTGTAGAGCTCACGCGTCGGATCGTAGCTGACGTTGAGCAGGGTGATCGGCTTATCCGCGGCGCGGGCGGCGCCGCCGAGGATGGCCGGCGCGGCGAGCACCCCGGCCGCGCCGGCGGCGGCGGTCATCACCGCGCGCCGGCTTGGGGTCAGGATCCTGTCCTTGAGGGTCATGAGTGGCGTCCTTGTCATGTGGGATTGGGCCTAGAAGGCCACCTGGGCGCGGAAGGAGGCGGTATCGACGGTCTCGCCGATCTGGCCTCCGGCCGCATTCAGCCGCTGGATGTTCGCCCACTGGTAGTCGAGCAGGAACCGGATCACGCTGTTCGGGTACCAGTTGAGACCCACGGTCGTGATCTTCTGTTCACCGCCGCGGACACCACCTGCTGGCGCGGTGTGACCGGCAATGCCGGCAAGATCATTCAGATCCAGCACGCTGTATCGGGCTGCGATCTCGAATGCGCCCCAATTCCCCTTGCTGGGATCAAGGGTCTTGTCCGGACGGATGCCACGGAATCCGCCGTTGGCGGAGCTCCACTGATGTCGCTCGCCCGTCAGGGTCCAGGCGCCCTGGACATACCAACCGCTAAAGGATGGATTGAACAGCGCCGGGGTCACGGCGGACCGGTCGACGTCGATCTTGTAGGCTTCGCCGGCGACGTAGATATTGCGCCAGCTGGCGCCGAGTTCCCCGCCATAGGCCGTCAGGCCATTGGCGTTGATATTGCCGGTGTCGACGAGCCGAGCGCCGTCCACCCGCAGTTCAGGACGCTCGCGCAGGCGGATCGCCTGGGCTACCGGGGGACCAGCGGCCGTGTCGGCCGGATCGATGACGCCCTGGATATTGGCGCCGACGTGCACGTCATAGTCTGCGCCGTGCAGAGGATTGAAGGCGATCCGGGCCAGGTAGCCCGTCTGCTCGGTGAACTCGGCTGTCGCCGGCACGCCGACGACGGCCCCGGTCAGGGTCCCCGACGCGTACCAGTGATCGCCGTTGGCGAAGAAGCCGACGCCCGAACGGCCGTCGCCGCCGGCGATGTTGCGGACCAGTTCGGCCGCGGCCGGGCGTTCCAGGAACAGGCCCTCAGTGTTGCTGGTGGCGTCTTCGAGGCCCGTCGGCGTCGCCCAGGCGCCGACGCGCAGGCGCACGGGATTCGCCGCACCGAACGGCTTCCAGCCGGCGTACTCGATGTAGGCCTGGTTCAGCACCGGCGTCTCGCCGCCACTGCCGCCGAAGTCAGCCCACAGGGCATAGTTCCAGTCGCCGAATGCCTTGCCGTCGACGCCCAGGCGAGCACGGCGGAAATTGGTGCCGGAGCTGAGGTCGTTGGCCGCGGTGAGCGGCGAGACGCTGTAGCGCGCGGCGTCGAACTGGACGATGGCCCGGATCGAGGCCGAGAACTTGCCGTCAGCCGTGGTGAAGGTCGGCCGGCCCGCCGCGAGCGTGACCTTGGGTAGCGCGGCCTGGCTGGCGCGGACGTCCTTGACGCTGGCGGCGGTGGACGCCTTCAGGTCCGCCACCTGGGCGGCCAGGTCCTGGATTTCATGCTCGAGGGCCTCGATCTTGGCTTCTCTTGGATCTGCCGGCGCGGCCGGGGCGACCTGATCGGGCGCCGCCGTCTGGACCGGCGCATCCTGGGCCAGAGCGCCGCCGCCGATCGCGGATAGCGCCGCGGCGATCGCGCTCGCGGCCAGAAGCCGGCGCCTGCGGGTCGGATAGAACGTCATCAGCATCCCCTTCATTGAGCCACTCGGGTCCGCGCCCGCGCTGGCCATGGCAGGGGAATAGTATTCCTAGTGACTAAATGGGAATAGGAGAAATACTAACAGGGCGACCAGGATCGCTGACGGCTAAGGTGGACTCCCGGTCCGCTCGAAGCGTTCCCAGCTGTCGTCGCCGACCGCCTCGACGCTGACCCGGCGATACCGCCAGGCCTCGGAGAGCCTTTCGAGCCTGAGGCCGCCGATACAAGGCCGGCCCTCGTCGCCCAGGATGATCGGCGCGCGGAACCATTCGATCCGGTCCACCAAGCCGCAGCGCAGGAACCCTGCGGCTGCCTGACCCCCACCCTCCACCATAAGCCGCCGAAGTCCGATATTGGCGAGTGTACGAACCACCTCGACCAGGGCCGGCCGGCCGTCAGCGCCGGCGGTCGATTGCAGGATGCGGACCCCGGCGGCGGCCAGGACAGGGTCGGGCGGCCCTAGCGCCACGAGGTACGTCGGGATCTCCTGCGCCGTCCGCACCAGTCGGGCCCCTGGGGCGAGCCGCTGGCGGCTGTCCAGCACCACCCTGGCGGGTTGGGCGCCGGCATGGCCGTCCAGGCGCACCGTGAGCTCCGGATCGTCCGCGATGGCGGTCTGGATCCCGACCACGACGGCGTCATGTTCCGCGCGAAGCCGGTGCACGGCCGTGCGGGCGGCCTCGCCGGTGATCCAGCGACTCTCGCCAGACGCCGTGGCGATCCTGCCGTCGAGTGACGTGGCCAGCTTGAGCGTGACGCTCAAGCGAGCTCCTCCGGTTCGTCGGACAGCCCTTCCTCGCCCAGGAAACGGGCGAAATCCTGGGTCTCGCGGAAGTCGCGGTACACGGAGGCGTAGCGAACGTAGGCGACCTCATCCAGGGCCTTCAGGGCCTTCATGACCATCTCGCCGACGATATTGGAAGCGATCTCCGTCTCGCCGAGGCTCTCCAGCTGGCGCACGATGCCCGACACCATCCGCTCCACCCGCTCCGGATCGATCGGCCGTTTGCGCAGGGCGATGGAAATCGACCGGATCAGCTTCTCGCGTTCGAACGGATTGCGGCGCCCAGACCGCTTGACGATGGTCAGCTCCCTCAGCTGCACCCGCTCGAAGGTGGTGAAGCGCCCTCCGCATTCAGGGCACAGCCTCCGCCGGCGGATCGCCGCGCCGTCTTCCGACGGACGCGAGTCCTTGACCTGGCTTTCAATGCTTCCGCAGAAGGGACAACGCACGAGACATCAGCTCCTTGCCAGTCGAGTGAAGCTCAGCTCCGGTTGGACGGGTGGTTGCCCCAATGGAAACGCCACGCCTCCGACCGGCCAGGACGGGTCTTGTTTAGCGATCGGCCGCCCACAATCAATCCACCGCATTGGCCACTTCATTTGATGTCCCCGGGAACCTGAGCCGTTGTTGCTCATTATCACGGCGGGCCCTGCGCCGGGGACCCATGGAAATCGTGCGGGCGAGCGGGCGTAACCGGGGGCGTCAGGGAAAGTGAACATGTTGGCAAAGACAGATGTTGAAGAGATGGTTGGCCAGGACATCGTGCGCCTCAGTACAGAGATCGTCGCGGCCTACGTGTCGCGCAACACCCTCCAGGTGGGAGCCATCAGTGACGTGGTCCGCGCCGTTCACGGCACGCTCACCGGTCTGAACCATCCGGCGCCGGCCCAGCCATCACCCAAGCAGAAGCCGGCGATCTCGATCTCGCGTTCGGTCCAGCCCGACTTCATCGTTTGTCTGGAAGACGGGGCGAAACTGAAGATGCTCAAGCGCTACCTGCGGTCGCGCTACGACTTGAGCCCCGAGGAGTACCGCCGCAAGTGGGGTTTGGCCCCCGACTATCCGATGGTCGCGCCCAACTACGCCGCTCGGCGCTCGGACTTCGCCAAGAAGATCGGCCTGGGTCGCGGCGTCCGCCGCAAGCGCTGAGCGGTTCAGCCGCTCAGCCGGCTGGCGTCGCCTGCGCGGCCGTGACCGCACGGTCTACGCCGCGCCGGTGGCGCGCCCGGTTGCTGACACTGACGCGCATGGCGCGCCGGCCCCGCCAGATGACGCGGTCGCCCGCTAGGCTGCAATTCCGCCCATTCGCTTGACGTTGCAGCGCGTCCACAGGGAATCCATGGCGTGGACCAGCTGGTCCATCATGGAATCGTCGTGCAGGGGCGTGGGCGTGAAACGAAGCCGCTCGGTCCCCTTGGGCACGGTGGGATAGTTGATGGGCTGCACATAGACGCCGAAGTCGCCCAGCAGCATGTCCGAGACCAGCTTGGTGTGGATGGGGTCACCCACCAACACGGGCACGATGTGGCTCACCGACGGCATCACCGGCAGTCCAGCTTCCCGGAAACGCCGCTTGAGGGTCTCGGCGCGTTCCTGGTGGCGCACACGCACCTCGTTATGCTGTTTCAGCCAACGGATGCTCGCCGTCGCGCCGGCCGTTATCGCCGGCGGCAGCGAGGTCGTGAAGATGAAGCCCGAGGCGTAGAGCCTGACAGCATCCACCAGATCCGCGTCAGCCGCGATGTAGCCGCCCATCATGCCGATGGCCTTGCCGAGCGTGCCTTCGATGATGTCGATCTCGGCCATGACGCCGTCGCGTTCGGCCACGCCCGCGCCGCGGGGGCCGTACATGCCGACAGCATGGACTTCATCAATGTAGGTCAGGGCGCCGTACTTCTTCGCCAGGGCGGCCGTGGCGCGGATGTCCGAAATGTCCCCATCCATGGAATAGACGCTCTCGAAGGCCACCAACTTGGGCGCATCAGCCGGCGCCGCCTTCAGGAGCTGCTCGAGGTGCTCCAGGTCGTTGTGTCGGAAGACGTGCTTGGGACCGCCGCCATTGCGGATGCCGGCGATCATGGACGCATGGTTCAGCGCGTCGGAAAAGATGATCAGTCCCGGCAGGATCTTGGTCAGGGCTGAGAGCGTCGCGTCGTTGGACACATAGCCGGACGTGAACAGAAGCGCCGCTTCCTTGCCGTGCCAGTCCGCCAGCTCGGCTTCGAGCTCGACGTGATAACGCGTGGTGCCCGAGATGTTGCGTGTGCCGCCCGAGCCCGTGCCCGCCTCGTCGATCGCGGCGTGCATAGCCTCGATCACCACCGGGTTCTGGCCCTGGCCGAGATAGTCGTTGGAACACCACACCACGACTTCGCGCTCGCCATAGGGGCCCTTCCAGACCGCCTTTGGAAGCTCGCCGCGCTTGCGCTTGAGATCGGCGAAGACCCGATACCGGCCTTCCGCCCTCACCTGTTCCACCGCGGACCGGACCGCGGCCTTGTAATCAATCACGTCACGATCCCCGTAAGATCCAAAACTATCCGGACTCGATTGCGCGCGGGCTTTTCGCATAGCCCGTCCGACTCGTCCACATAGGCGCCTATACGTGCGCCCGCCACTGGGCGAATTGACCCTGATCAAGCGCGCCCAGCGGGAAAGCGCCAGTTACTTCGGCCTCCTGAACAGAAACACCACCTGGTCGGTCTTGCCGCGGATCGATGGGTCGAACACGATCGCGGTGTGCGGGTCGTCCGGATTGCGCAGGACATTGCTCTCACCGACGAACTTGAAGCCAGCTTCGGCCATGTCGGCCTTGATCGCCTCAGGTTCGATCCGGTGCAGCGTCTTGGCCACCGTCCAGCCCGCTCCTGGCGCCGCCACGTGGTCGATCACCAGGAACGCGCCGCCCGGCTTGAGGGCCCCGTAGACCGACTTGACCAGCCCTACGATCTGGTCGTGGGTCAGGCCGAACTGCAGATCGTGGTAGTTCTGGGAGGTCCAGACCAGGTCCAGCGGCTCGGGCGCGTTCAGCGTGTCGTTGGGCGTCAGAAGGAATGTGACGTTGTCGTAGGCTGGCTCGGCGACGAGGGCCTTGATGGACGCCACATCCATGGTCTCGAACTGCGCGATGAACTCCGGGAAGACCGCATAGACGCGGCCCTTCGGTCCCGCCACCTTCGCGAAGATTCTGGTGAAATAGCCGCCGCCAGGAATGAAGTCCGCGATCTTCTGTCCGCGTTTGACGCCCGCGAACGCCATCAACTCGGCGGGATGGCGGGTCTTGTCGCGCTGTCGGTCCGCATCCGGCCTGGTCTTGTCGGCGATCGCCGCCGCGACGGCTCCAGGCGCCTTGTGCCGCGCGGCCTGCGCCGCCACTGGTCCGAAGGCCATGACGACGCAGACTGCGCCCAGCAGTGATATCCGTCTCATGCTCGCCCCCTGGGGACCGGGCCGTAGTCAGCCCGGCTTCTTGAATTTCAACAGCATCTTGTCGGTATGCCCCTTGATCGAGGCGTCGAACACCATCGCGGTGTGCGGATCGGCGGGGTTCTTGAGCAGGTCGGACTCGCCCACAAGCTTGAATCCCGCCGCTTCGACTTCCGACTTCACTGCCGCCGGATCGATCCTGTGCAGCGTGCTCGTCGTGGTGATCCCCGTTCCCGCCGCGGAGGCGTGATCCTCGATCAGATAGACTCCGCCGGGCTTCAAGGCGGCGTAGACCGCCTTGTTGAAGGCGCCCATGTCCGGCGGCGGCGTTCCAGCCGGCGCCCCGCGGAACAGGTTGTGGAAGTCATGATAGTTCTCTGAGGTCCAGACCACGTCCAGCGATCCGGGCTCGCCGATCGACGCGCCATAGCCTACGGCGCTGACATTGGGCGCGATGGCGGCGTTGGCCGCGATCATCGGCGGCGGCGTCTTCATCATGGCGTCCGGCCAGAGCCCGGTAACGTGGCCCGAGGGCCCGACGATCTTGCTCAGCAGTCGCGTGTAATAGCCGCCGCCGGGAATGAACTCACCGACCTTGTCTCCGGGCTTCACGCCGGAAAAGACCAGCACTTCGGTAGGTTTGCGATCAGCGTCCCGCGCCGTGTCGGCCGCGGGACGTCCCGGATCGGCCACCGCCGCCGCGACGTATGCCGGGACTCCGGCCGCCTGGGCCCCAACGCAGAGGCTGGCGGCCGCAAGGGCCGCGGCAGCGAAGGTGAGAGTGCGCACTGGCGAATTCCTCCTTATTGCGGCCCCCAATCAGCTTATCAGCGAGCCGAGACGGTTGACCAGGGCGGATGGTGTTCGGCATAGCAACCTCGGGAGATCGCTAGGCGAAGGGCTGAAGCGCCGACAAGGCCTTCGGCTCGCGCCAACAGAACTGATCCGGAGGCCGGGCCCCGCCCTGCGCCTCTTTTCTCATGCCGCAAATGAACGGAAGCCAGCGCTAATGAACGACACCGCCGCAAAGCCGAAGACCGACTGGGAAGTCGCCGCGGAAGCCACGATGAAACCGATCCAGGCCATCGCCGACCGCCTGGACATCCCTGCCGCGCACATCGAGCCCTACGGGCACTACAAGGCCAAGATCGGCCTGGAATTTGTCGCCGAACAGCTCGCCACCAAGAAGGACGGCAAGCTGATCCTGGTCACCGCCATCAACCCGACCCCGGCCGGCGAAGGCAAGACCACCACGACGGTCGGCCTCGGCGACGCGCTCAATCGCATCGGCAAGCGGACGGCGATCTGTCTGCGCGAACCCAGCCTCGGTCCCTGCTTCGGCGTCAAGGGCGGCGCAGCCGGCGGCGGTTACGCCCAGGTCGTCCCGATGGATGAAATCAACCTGCACTTCACCGGTGACTTTCACGCCATAGGCATCGCCAACAATCTGCTCGCCGCCATGCTGGACAACCACGTCTACTGGGGCAACGAGCTCAATATCGACACCCGTCGGATCACCTGGCGCCGGTGCCTGGACATGAACGACCGCGCCCTTCGCTCGGTGGTCTCCTCGCTCGGCGGCGTGTCGAACGGCTATCCCCGCGAAGACGGTTTCGACATCACGGTGGCCTCCGAGATCATGGCCATCCTGTGCCTGTCGACCTCGATCAAGGACCTGGAGCGCCGGATCAACAACATCATCGTCGCCTCGACCCGCGGCGACCGCAAGCCCGTCACCGCCGCCCAGCTCAAGGCGGCCGGAGCCATGGTCGCGGTGTTGAAGGATGCGGTGAAGCCCAACCTGGTTCAGACGCTCGAGAACAACCCCGTGTTCGTGCACGGCGGCCCGTTCGCCAATATCGCCCACGGCTGCAACTCCGTGCTCGCCACCAAGCTCGGCCTCAAGGTCGCTGACTATGTGGTGACCGAAGCCGGCTTCGGCGCGGACCTCGGCGCCGAGAAGTTCTTCGACATCAAGTGCCGCAAGGCCGGCCTCAAGCCTGACGCGGCGGTGATTGTCGCCACCGTCCGTGCGCTGAAGTTCCACGGCGGCGTGGCGCGCAAGGATCTCGGCCCAGAGAATGTCGCGGCGGTCACCGCCGGCATGGCAAACCTCAACCGGCACATCGAGAACATCCGCAAGTTCGGCGTGCCGCCGGTGGTGGCGGTCAACCACTTCACCGCCGACACCGACGCCGAAATCAAGGCGGTGATGGACGGCTGCGCGAAGCTGGGCGTTAAGGCCGTCCTATGCAAGCATTGGGCGCAAGGCAGCGCCGGCGCCGAGGACCTGGCCCACGCGGTCGTCGCGATCATCGATGAAGGCAAGGCCGACTTCCACCCGATCTATCCGGACGACATGCCGCTCCTGAAGAAGATCGAGACCATCGCGACCGAAATCTATCGCGCCGGATCGGTGGCCCCGTCCAAGGCCGCCTCCGACAAGCTGGCGGAGCTGGAGAAAATGGGCTTCGGCCATCTGCCGGTCTGCATCGCCAAGACCCAGTACTCGAATTCCACAGACCCGGATCTCTACGGCGCGCCCACCGGCCACGTCCTGCCAGTGCGCGAAGTCAGGCTCTCGGCCGGCGCGGAGTTCGTGGTGGCCATCTGCGGGGACATCATGACCATGCCCGGCCTGCCCCGCGTCCCGTCGGCCGAAAACATCGTGGTGACCGAGGACGGCCTGATCGTCGGGCTGTCCTGAGTCCCCGTCGTGGACGCGGCCGAGGTTCCCGCCTGGAAGAAGACCCAGCGCGACCGCCTGATCGCGGCGCGCATGGCCTTGCCTCTGGACGACCACAAGGCCGCAAGCACGGCGATCACTGAGCTCCTGGGCGGGCGGTTCCCACCGTCCGCCCTTCCCTCGCTTGGCTGCTACTGGCCGTTCCGCCGCGAGTACGACTGCATCCCGTTCATGCGCAGGGTGGTCGAGGCGGGCGGCCAGGTCGCCTTGCCGGTGGTGCTCGCCAAGAACCAGCCCCTGGAATTCCGCGCCTGGACGCCTGACACCAGGATGGAAGCCGGCGTCTGGAACATCCTGCATCCGGCCGAAGGGCCGGCGGTCCAGCCGTCGGCCTTGCTGATCCCGCTGGTCGGTTTCGACGCAGGCGGTTATCGGCTCGGCTACGGGGCCGGCTATTATGACCGCACGATCGCCGGCTTTGACCGCAAGCCTCTCAAGATCGGCGTCGGCTTTGAGTTCTGCCGCCTCGCCACCATCCATCCCCAGCCACACGATATCCCGATGGACTGGGTCGTGACAGAGGCCGCAGTGGTGCAAATCCCGGCCGCCGACGGCTGAGACACGGGCGAAAATGTCGACCTTCCACGCGTCCGTCCGTGGTGGTTGCAATTCTCGATGGACAGGCGCTTATAGCCCCACAACGCAGGGACGAGTCGGCTAGGAGTCGGCGCTTATGCCCCACCGAAGTGCGCTCCGCGCCAAGGATTCCGAGACGCTGGGCAGCGAGGAGCGGTACCGCGCCATCGTCGACACTGCTGTCGATGCGATCGTCGTGATCGACGAAATCGGCCTGATCAGGGCGTTCAATCCCGCCGCCGAGCGTCTTTTCGGCTATGCCGCTGACGACGTCGCGGGGCAGAACGTGAAGGTGCTCATGCCCGAGCCATATCACACAGGTCACGACGAGTACCTCGGCCGCTATCGACGCACCGGCGAGCGCCGGATCATCGGGATCGGGCGGGAAGTCTCGGGCCTGCGCAAGGACGGCTCAACTTTTCCGTTGGAACTGTCGATCGCGGAGTGGCGCTCCTCCGGGCAACGCTTCTTCACCGGGGTAATGCGCGACGTCAGCGAGCGCAAACGCGCTGAAGAGCGGCAGCGCCTGTTGGTCAATGAGCTTAACCATCGGGTGAAGAACAGCCTCGCTACTGTCCAGGCGCTCGCGAGCCAGACCCTGCGCAACGCGGACACGGTCGAGGGCGCGCGCAGCGCGCTGACGGCGCGACTGCTGGCCCTGTCCATGGCCCATGACATCCTGACCCGGGAGGACTGGGGCGGCGCGCCCTTGGCCGACGTGATTCGGGCCGCGGTGGTGCACAATGGCGAGCAGGGCCGCTTCACGATCGGGGGGCCCGATGTCCGACTGACGCCGCAAATGGCCCTGGCTCTGTCGATGGCCCTGCACGAATTGTCCACGAACGCGGTCAAGTACGGCGCCCTGTCCAATGAGACCGGCTTCGTCGAGATCACCTGGCAGGTGAATCGCAACGGTAGCAAGCGCCTGGAATTGCGCTGGGAAGAACATGGAGGTCCGCCAGTTGCGGCGCCGACCCGGCGAGGGTTCGGCACGCGCATGATCGAAGATGGCCTGACCCGCGATCTGGAGGGATCCGCACATATGGACTTCCAGCCATGGGGCCTGACGTGCACCATCACCGCTCGCCTGCGTGAAATGCCATCCGCGGCGAAGGAGCACTGAGAATGGCTCTACCCGGGCGCGTACTGGTCGTCGAGGACGAGTCGATGATCGCCATGCTGGTTGAAGACATGCTGGCGGACCTCGGCGTGGCGATGCTCGGCCCAGCGGCCGATGTGTGCACCGCGGTCCATCTGGCCCGCACCGGCGAATTCGACTTCGCCCTGCTCGACGTGAACCTTGGCGGCGAAGACTCGTTTCCCGCGGCGGACGTGTTGAATGCGCGAGGACTGCAGTTCGCCTTCTTAACAGGCTACGGCCCGGCAGGGGTGCGCCCGGACCTGCGGCTACACCCGATCCTGGGCAAGCCGATCGACCCCGACGCCCTGCTGCATGTGCTGTCGAGCTACCGGTCCGTTCACTAGGCGAACCCGGGCATCATCGCAGCCGGTCGTTTCGTCCCGGCGCCCTGGCGCCGGACGCCTCCCATCGCCTAAGCTGCGGCCAAAGCGTGAGTGGAGGATATCGGATGGCGCAGACGGACGCCCTTGAGGCTGACAGGACCGTGGAGTCGATTCCCCAACCGGAACCCGGCCTCACCCCCGAGGTCATGATCGAGCGGGCTCGGGCGCTGCAGCCGTTGCTGCGTGCCCAGCAGGACGAAGCCGATGAACGCGGCCGCTATTCCGAGGAGGTCCATCAGGCGTTCAAGCAGGCCGGCTTCTACCGAATTCTCCAGCCCAAGATGTTCGGAGGCTATGAGTTCGACTTTCCAAGCTTCCTGAGGGTGGTGATGGAGATCGGCCGCGGCCACCCGGGCGCCGCCTGGTGTTTCACCCTGACGTCCTCGCATCCCCTCGTGGTCGCCGCTCATTTTCCGTTGGCCGTTCAAAGCGAGATCTTTGGACCCGACGGAGACTTCCGGTCGCCCCATCGGGCGCCGCCGGGCGGAAAGTGGACGCGGGTCGAGGGTGGCTATGTCGTCAGTGGGCGCTGGTCATATTCCTCCGGCATACCTGTGGCGACGCACTTCATGGGCGGCGGCATGATCGAGGCCCAGGGCGGCCAACCCCAACGCCTGGTCAGCTTCATCGCGCCCAGGGACAAGGTCGATGTCCTGCCTGACTGGGGCGCCGGCGCGACGCTCGGCATGGAGGCATCCGGCTCCAACACGGTTGAATTGAAAGAAGTCTTCGTCCCCGACAGGCACATTTTCCGCGAGGACATCCTGGTCACGTCCGAGGACTTCGGACCGGATGATGGCCAAGGCGCCCGGCTGCACGGAAATTCGATGTACCACGGCGTGGTGGGCGGCTTCTTCCACGCCACCTTCGGCGGCATCTATGTCGGCGCGGCGCGCGCGGCCCTGGACGACTACGAGGAAACGGCCAAGGTCACCGGCGCCTATCGCAAGCCCGGGGTCACCAGGCTGCACGATCTGGACACCCAGACGCCCTTCGGCCGGGCCCTGACACTGGCGGACTGCGCCGAGGCGCTGACGCTGCAGGTGGCGCAGATGTGCATGGATCAATGCGAACGGGCCGTACGCACAGGCCAGCCGGTCACGGTGGCGGACACCATCAAGGTCTGGGATATGGCCCGCCAGGCGGTCAACATGGCCTGCGACGCGATCGAGCTGCTCTTCCGCACCTCGCCTGTCCGCGCGGCCAATCGCGGCCAGAAGATGCAGCGCTATCTGCGCGACGCCCAGATGTACCGCATCCACCCCTCCTCCCAGCCGTGGCTGGACTCCGCCCGGGCGAGGTCCCACTGGGGCATGCCCATCGGCCGTTACGGACATTGACGGCCGCCGTGCTTCTTCGCCAGGAGATGACTGCGTGAGGGATATTCCGGTCAACCCATCCATCAGGCGGCTCGGCGTGCCGGTCGCCCACGGGGGGATTCCGCAGGCGGGACGCGAGGCGCTGCTGAAGCTCTACCCCGACGCCAAGTTCAACACCCTGCCCCGCGCCCTCACGGAAGATGAGATCATCGACTTCCTCGCCGGCTGCGACGCGGTGATCGCAGGTCTGGACCTGCTGTCAGCGCGGGTGGTCGACGCCCTGCCGGACCTGCAGATCGTGGGCAAGTTCGGCGCCGGCTACGATACGGTCGACCTGGAGGCCCTGAAGCGCAGGAACATCATGTTCGGCTACACCTTCGGCGTGAATGCCCTGGCGGTGGCCGAAGTCACCCTGTCGATGATGATCGCCGCCCTGAGGCACGTACCGGCCCAGAATCTGGCCATGCGCAACGGCGAGCGGCCGCGCTTCAGGATGGGCCAGCTGCTGACGGGTCGAACCGTCGGAATCCACGGCTGCGGCCATGTGGGCAAGGAGCTGGTCCGGCTGCTGAAGCCCTTCAACTGCGAAATCCTGGCCTGCGATATCCGCGACTACTCCGACTTCTACGCGGCGAACGGCGTAACGGCCGTCGGCATGGACGAGTTGCTGGCCCGATCTGAAGTGCTGACGTTGCACCTGGCCAAGTCGAAGCTCACCACGGGCCTTTACACCCGCGCGGTGCTCGAGAAAATCCGGCCTGGCGCGGTGTTGATCAACACTTGCCGGGGCGGCGTGGTCGACGAGGACGCCCTGTTCGAGCGGCTGCAGGCCGGTGCGCTGACCTGCGCCTGTTTCGACGTATTCGCGATCGAACCAGCGACCAACGATGCGCTGCTGCGCCACCCCAACATGCTGGCCACCCCCCACATGGGCGCCGCGGTCGAGGACGTGCGGGTCGCCATGTTCCACTCCGCCATCAGAGGTCTGGTGGAGAACGGCCCGGTCAATTTGGCCGACTATGACCTCTGAATTCCGCACGGAGTTGACTCCGGTTGCCGACGCAACAATTGTCAATGTCAATTCAGGCCCGGCGACGACCGGGCCGGCCAGGAAACGTCTGACCCCATGAAGCCTCGCGTCCTCGCGTGCCTGCTCGCCGCTGTCTCCGCCCTGAGCCTGCAAGGGCGGGCCGTCCAGGCCGCGGACTCCCCCAAGGGCCCACAAGGCCGCACCTGGACCGAGGTGGCCAGGCTGCCGGACTTCACGACGGGCATATGGGAGGTCCCATTGGGCCCTGGCGCCTTCGCGCCTGGCGCGCTGCCTTCCCTGACCCCTGCCTACGCCGCGCGGCTGAAAGCCTTCCAGGCGGCCCAGGCCGCCGGAAACGAGCAGGACAATCCGTCCGCCAACTGCCTGCCGCCTGGGATGCCGGGGGTCATGAATCAGCCCTATCCGATGCAGATCCTGTTCGGGCCTGGCCAGGTCACGATCCAGCTCGAAGCCTATATGCAGATCCGCCACATCTATACGGACGGGCGAGGCCACCCCTCCGACCCCGACCTGACGTACAATGGAAATTCAATTGGTCACTGGGAGGGCGACACGCTGGTGGTGGACAGCGTCAGCTTCGTGCCCGACACGCCGTTGGGCCTGAGCTACGGCGTCCAGCACTCCACAAGGATGCACGTCGTCGAGCGTATGCGTCTGAGCGATCCGGACACCTTGGTGATCACCACAACCATCGATGACCCGGACGCCCTGACCCAGCCCTGGACAACCTCGCACACGTTCAAGCGGCACAAGGACTGGACCATCGCGGAATACGTCTGCGAACAGAACAACCGCAATCTCGTCGACCAGAACGGCCACGCGGGCATCGTCCTGACGCCGCCGCCGAAGGCTCAATCCCAATGATGACCAGGTTCGCCGCAACGGCGTTACAGGAGGCGACCATGCCGAAGCGTGACGGAACCCCCCGACGGATCGGGCTGGGCCTGCTCGTCGCGGCCTTGCTGAGCGGCGGCGGTCCGGCGCTGGCGCACCACTCCTTCGCCATGTTCGACATGAGCCAGGAGAAGACCGTTTCAGGCACTGTCACCGACTTCCAGTGGACCAACCCGCACAGCTGGATCTGGCTTGAGGTCCCGACTCCGTCGGGGGTCAGCGAGCAATGGGGCGTGGAGGGCATGAGCCCGAATTTCCTGGAGCGCCGCGGCTGGTCCAAGAACACGTTGAAGGTTGGCGACAAGGTGACCGTCGTCATCCACCCTGTGAAGAATGGCGGCAAGGGCGGCAGCTTCGTGAAAGTGACCCTGCCGGACGGCAAGGTGATGGGCATGATGGGCGCCTATCCGGCGGAGGCGGTCCCCGCCGGCGGCCCGGCGCGCTGAACCGGTCGCGCCGCCATGCGCAGCCGGCCTTCGACGTGGCCGACACCTAGATCTTGAAGGATTCCATCACCGAGGCATGGAACAGGTCCTCGGGCTGGAGACGCCGGCCGGAAAGACCCTGGCTGTGATGGTGCTCCAGGAAGCTGTCCAGCGTAACCCGGTTGTTCTCGACGCCGTAGGGCCAGTAGTCATGGCCAAGCAGCTCGCGCGCCGCGCGCAGATTGTCTTCCAGGAATGGCAGGGTGACCTTGGCGGCCGACACGTCGGCCAGGCGTTCGACCGCGATCGCCTTCGCCGCCTCGAACGCCTTCTGACAGGCGACGGGGAGCCACGGATGGGCCTCTACCAGCGCCCGTCGGATCCCGAGCACATGCATGATCGGAAAGACGCCCGTGCGGCGGAACCAGTCGGCTGCAGCGGCCGCCGGATCGGGGAAAAGCCAACCCACGTTCGGCGCTCGACGGTCGAAGCATGACGGCGCGCGCGGCGCGATCAGGGCGTCAATCTCCCCGGCGGCGAGCATGCCTGACAGGGTGGCGCCCTCCGGCGCCGGCTCGATCCGGACGTCCTGTGGGACGGCGATCGCCGCCTTTTCGACCCGGCCCGGCTGTTCCTGCCCTCCCCGCACCCAGGCGAGCTCTGACGGTTTGACGCCATGGTCGCCTTGGAGGATCGAACGGGCCCAGACATTGGCGGTGAGTTGGTACTCCGGAACGCCGACCCGGCGGCCCCGCAGGTCCTGCGGACGGTCTATGCCGCGATCAGTCCGGACGTAGATGGCGTTATGGCGAAAGGCCCGCGAAGGGAACACCGGCACGCCCACATAGGGATTCGTGCCCAACGCCGTGCGGATCGCGAAGGTGCTGAGCGACAGCTCGCAGACGTCGAACGCTTCCTGACGGAAGGCGCGGAAGAAGATTTCCTCCGGCTCCAGATGCATGAAGATCGGATCACAGCCGTCGAGGCGCACCGTCCCGTCCGCGAGCGCCCGAACGCGGTCGTAGTCGCCGATGGCGACGGACAGAGGAAGCCTAGCCATGAGCCTGTATAGGCTGGCGGACGAGATCAGGGAAACCTGGGCGTCACAGATCGGGCCCGGAATCGAAAATGGCTCCCGCGAGGGGAGCCATTCCGAAACTTTGGGTGCGGGGACAGGATTTGAACCTGTGACCTTCAGGTTATGAGCCTGACGAGCTACCGGGCTGCTCCACCCCGCGTCAAAGGCGTCGGCCATGGAGGCCATAGAATTCGTGATTGGAGGGTCATTAAAGACTGTCTCATCCGTCCGGTAGACCTGGCGACGACCTACTCTCCCGCGCCTTAGGACGAAGTACCATCGGCCCAGGAGGGCTTAACGACCGAGTTCGGAATGGGATCGGGTGGGGACCCTCCGGCATAGCCACCAGGTCAACGGGAAG
>FTHA01000674.1_pt1 | contig 36423 bp, 36 predicted proteins | sample 1640771 | NCBI WGS metagenome assembly FTHA01 (sample SAMEA3914789, study PRJEB12502) | metagenome | biome: forest; material: soil | place: Canada | collected 2011-07-03 | depth 0.3 m | reverse complement strand
GCGCGCCGGCAAACCGATGCTGATCGGACCCACCGTCTGCATCATCGTGGGCCTGCATTTCATCCCCCTGGCGCGCGGCCTGCCGCAGGGGGTCTATTACGCGACGGCGGGCGCGATGATCGCAGCCGGCGCGATTGGCGCGGCGCTTCCGGCGCCCTCGGGATCGATCTTCATGATGTTCGTCGCGGCCTTGATCCTCTGGGCGACGGCCCTGACGATCATGGGCAAGGCGGCGCGCCACGCGTCAGAGGCGCGAAGCCAGAGCGGGTGAAGGCGGGCCTGGTAAGTCCACTTCCAGGTGCGGCGCCACCCACCTCTGCTTGACAAGTCCCGGGACGGCGCCGGAAACGGCGATGACCGAATAGCGCGGAACCCGCGAGGGCGACCGCTCGGACCCACGTATTAAGAGACGACAGTCTTTGGAGCCCGCGATGGCGATGTCCCTGCACAGTTTCTGCACCTGGCTCAGCGAGACGCCGATCAGTCTGACCATCCAGAACACCAGCTGGATCATCCCGACCGTACAGTCGATCCACATCATGTGCGTCGCCCTCGTCTTCTCTTCCGCCCTGCTGGTGGACCTGCGGCTCCTGGGCGTCATGGGCCGGCAGGTCCCTGTCGCCGACTACGGCGCGCGCTTCCTGAAGTGGATATGGCCCACGCTGCTGGTGCTCCTGGCCACCGGAACGATCCTGATCACCGCCGAACCGGCGCGGTCGCTGGAGAACCCATCGTTCCAGATCAAGATGGTGCTGCTGATCCTGGCCATGATCGCGACGGCGGTCCTGCAACGCCGGCTCGCGGGCGATCCGGACTATTGGCACTCCACCGGCGGCCGCAAGGCGACCGCCCGGCTGATCGCCCTGGCGTCCATGGTCCTGTGGATCGGCATCATCTTCGCCGGCCGCTGGATCGCCTACACCAACACCGGGGCCGACTGACCCGCCAAGTCGCGGCGCGGCCCGCCGGCCGCGCGGCGCTCACGTCCATTGCAATTCGGGGCGACCGACATGGTCTTTGATCCGTTCTTCCAGCAGCTGTACGACACGCCCGTCGCCACCGCGATCCGGGAGGGCAGCGTGCTGTTCCCATGGATCGAGAGCGTCCATGTGCTGTCCATCGTCACGGTGGTGGGCGCCATGGTCGTCATCGACCTGCGGCTGCTGGGCCTGGCCTGGACCAAGCGCCCCATCAGCAAGCTCACCCACGAGGTGCTGCCGCTCACCTGGCTGGCCTTCGTCCTGGCCGCGATCACCGGCCTTCTGCTGTTCTCGTCCAACGCGGTCAAATACACCCACAACATCTTCTTCCTGTCGAAGATGTGCCTCTTGGTCATCGCCTTCGTGAACATGGTGGTGTTCCACTTCATCACCGGCCGCGACATCCACCTGTGGGACGAGGCGCCCAGGGCTCCGGCCAAGGTGCGGGTCGCCGGCGGTATTTCCCTGGCGGTGTGGATCGCGGTGGTGGTCTGCGCGCGCTGGATCGGCTTCACGATCGGGGCCTTCTAGAGCGGTCGCGCGAAGGGACCCGCCGCCATGAGCTCAAAGTCCCCGCGCAAGGGCGGCCTGGGCGGATGGCTTCTTGGCGCCGTGTTGGTTCTGCTTCTCGTCGGCTACGCGGCGTGGCGCATCCACGTCCAGCAGCTGCAGACCGAGCTGCTTGTCACGCCCCCGGACCAGATCGTCCGCAACGCGGATCTGACCGCCTACGCCGAAACACTCGCCAAGCCCGCCTACGCCGACAATTGCGCCGCCTGCCACGGCGAGGACATGACGGGCGACCAGCAAAGGGGCGCCCCCAGCCTGAAGGACAATATCTGGCTCTATGAGGCCGGCGGCGTCGCGGACATCGAGCGGACCATCCTCTACGGGATCCGGTCCGGACACGGAAAATCGCGCAACATCACCGATATGCCGGCCGAGGGCCGCACGTTGCAGCTGACGCCGGCGGACGTGAAGGACGTCACGATCTTCGTCCTGTCGCTCACACGCCAAGGCGCGGACTTCGAGGCGATCAAGCGGGGATCGGCGATCTTCCAGGGCAAGGGCGTCTGCTATGACTGCCACTCCGCCGACGCCCGCGGCAATCCGGACTACGGTGCGCCGGACTTCACCGACAATGAGTGGCTCTACGGCGGCGACGTCGACACGGTCTATCGCTCCATCTACAGCGGCCGGCATGGGATCTGTCCCGCGTGGACGGACAAGCTGAAGCCCGCGGTGATCCGCGCCCTGGCCGTTTACATCCATCAGGTTTCCCCCCCCGCCCCGGCAGGCTCCGCCTCAGGAGGCCAAGTTGGCTGACGACACCCACGACCCAATCGACGACTGGCTGGCGAGGCGCTGGAGCGTGCTGCACGTCGGCCCGCGCCGATCGCTGCTGCTGTACGCGCTCGGGGCGCTGATCGGCCTGGGTCTGGCCGGGTTCGCCCTGTTCACCGCCAAGGGCACGGCGGTGAAGACCTTCCCCCCCGAGGACGTGGCCCTGGTCAACGGCCGTCACATCCTGCGCAGCGACTTCATGACCCAGGCCCAGGTCGAGGCCGGCGTCTCGTACGCCCAGACGACCGAGGCCCAGCGGGCCAAGGTGCTGAAGGAAATGATCGACGAGGAACTCCTGGTCCAACGCGGCCTGGAGGTCGACCTCGCGGCGTCCGATCCCGACGTGCGCGTCGCCCTGGTGGGCGGGGTGAACCTGCAGGTGGACGCCGACGTGCTGGCCGAGCTGCCGACGGACGCCCAGCTGCGCGCCTATTACGACAAACACCTCGACAAGTACTCCAGCGACGGGGTGATGCGGGTGCGCGACCTCGTCATGCCGATCGGAACAGGCAAGGCCGAGGACGCCGTCGCCCGCGCGCAGGTCGCGTCCGACGCGCTCAACAAGGGCGCGCCGATCGACGGGGTCATGGCCCAGTACGCCCTGAAGGACTCCGGCGGGATCGACCAGGGCGACAATTTCGATTTCGCGGTGAAGGCCAAGCTCGGCGACGACGTCTACGCCGCCCTGGCCAAGGTCGCCGAGGGCCAGGCGACCGGGCCGGTCAAGCGCCCCGACGGCATCCACATCGTCCTGCTCACCAAACGGATCGCCTCGGTGAAGCTCGACTACGCCCAGGCCCAGGACAACGTCTGGCAGGACTACAAGCGCGAGCGGCGCGACGACGCCGAGCGGGCCAACCTGAAGTACCTGACCAGCCGCGCCGAGATCGCACTCGCCCCGGACTTCCGCAAATGACCCTGTTGGGCCGCCTGCTGCTGGTCCTGCTGGCGTGGCTCCTGGCCGGGACCGGGGCGGCGCAGGCCCATACCAAGAGCGAGACCCACTCGGTGTGGCGGGTGGCGGGCTCCACCGTTCACGTCACCTTCAGCGTCCCGGACATCGAGGCCAAGCGGCTGGTGACGGCGAGCGACCCCCAGCCGTCCGATGCGCGGCTGGGCGGCTATCTGACCGGCCGGCTGTCGGTCCTGGCCGCAGACGGCAAGCCCTGTCCCCGCCTCGGCCCCGCTCGGCCGACCTCCGCCTCGCCGGGGTTCCGCCGTTATGAGCTGACCTTCCAGTGCGCCGCCGCCATGGGCATGAAGCTCCACTCGGACGCCTTCTTCGACCTCGTGCCCTCGCACGTGACCTTCGCCCAGGTCGTCACCGAGAAGGGGGACTTCGTCGAGCAGCTGTTCACCAAGGACCAGCGCACCCTGGATTCCACCGCCGAGGGCGGCGGCAAGCTGCAGAACGCCAGCTTCTTCCAGTACGTCGGCATGGGGATGATGCACATCTTCACCGGCATCGATCACATGTCGTTCATCCTGGGCTTCATCATCCTGGCCCGGCGGCTGCGCGACCTGTTGTTCGTGGTCACCGGCTTCACCATCGGCCACAGCATCACCCTGGCGCTGGCGGTCACGGGCCTGGTGCGGCCCCACGCCGAATACATCGACGCCCTGATCGGCCTAACCATCGCCCTGGTCGGCGCCGAGAACATCTCGGTGCAGAGCGGTCGGCCCGCCATCGTCGGCCTCAGCATCATCGGGCTTCTGGGCCTGATGGCGATCGGACGGCTCCTGGGATTCGGCGGCCTGCCGTCGCTCTTGCTGCTGGGCGCGGCCCTGTTCACTTCCAACTACCTGATGGTGTCGGGCCACCTGCGCGACGCGGCGCGGGTGCGGCTGGTGGTGACCCTGATGTTCGGCCTGATCCACGGCTTCGGCTTCGCGGCCAATCTCCTGGACGAGCGATTGCCCAAGGGCCGGCTCGCCGAACTGATCGTCGGCTTCAACATCGGCGTGGAGATCGGCCAGCTGACCGTGGTGCTGGTGGTGGTGGGCCTCGTGGCCCTGCTCGCCAAGGCCCGGCTCGCCCTGCCCCGGCCGCTGGTGATCGATTTCGTCTCGGCCGGCCTGGTGGCCTTCGGCCTCTTCCTGTTCGTCACCCGCGGCTACGCGACGGTGTAGCGCCTGCGCCCTCAGCGCCGCGCACGCGACGCAGCAAGAATGTCTGACCGCAGAGGACGCAGAGGTTTCGCCGAGGACGCAGAGCGCTCTGCGTTCTCCGCGCCTTCTCCGCGATCTCTGCGGTTAAACTCTTGGGGCTTCGCCCGAGGGGTTCGGGGCGTCGGCCTAGGCGATGATGTCGGGGGTCAGCTGGTCTTCCAGCTGGGAGATCTGGTCGCGCAGGCCCAGCTTCTTCTTCTTCAGCCGGGCGATCTGGATCTGGTCCGGGCCCGCCAGAGCCTCGAGCGCGCCCACGGCGGCGTCGAGGTCGTGGTGCTCCAGCTTGAGCAAGGCGATCTGGGCCCGCAATGCCTCGGCATCGAGCTTCGGCTCATCGCTCATGGCGCGAACCTCCTGGACGGGCGTACCGCGGCGCTCGCCGCGACGGCGGGCCTCGTCAGCCCTGCCGCGCCTTGAAGCGGGGGTCGGTCTTGTTGATCACATAGACTCGACCCTTGCGCCGCACGAGCTTGCAGTCGCGGTGGCGAGTCTTCAAGGATTTCAAGGAACTGCGAACTTTCATGGCGGCGTCTTTCGGGGCGCCGGAATAAAGGCCGGCCCAGGTGTTTACAGAGCGCGCGCATATACGGCGACCCCTGGCCAAAGTCAATTCAGCCAAGGTGGTCAGCGCCGGATGAAGCCGGTCAGGCGCAGCACCAGATAGACGAGCGCGGCCGAGAGGCCGGCGAGACCTGTCGCCCATAAACTGCCCATCCGATCGCCCGTCCAGGGCAGGCCGCCGGTGTTCATGCCGAATATGCCGGTGACCAGGGTCGCGGGCATCAGCAGCGCGGTCAGGACCGACAGGAAATAGAGGTTCCGGTTGGTCTGCTGGGTCGCCTGCAGGTCCAGCTCGTCTCGCAGCAGCCGCAGCTGGCTCTGGATGGCCAGCAGCTCCGCGTCCAGATTCGAGAGCCTCGCGGCGAACCGGGACCCTGCCTCCTGGCTGAAGGCCGGCGCCTCGCCCTCGTCCTCCAGGCGGCTCAGCATGGTGCGCGCGCCGCCGTAGAGCCGGTGCATGCGCACCATCAGGGAACGTATGTTGATGAAGGTGCGGGCGTCCGGCGAGGGGCGATCCTTTAAGAGTTCGTCCTCGATTTCCTGCACGGCCCCCTCCAGCTCGTTGGAGATGCCGCGGAACACCTCCGTGAGGCAGGCGAAGATCAGGTCGAGCGCCGCGGCGGCGTCCGCGACCCGCGCCCCCGTCTCGATCCGCCGCTTCAGGAGCTCGGCCGACCGCAACGGGTGATGCCGGCCGGAAATGATCATCCCGGGCGCGAGCGCGACGCGGAACACCCCCACGCGGGGTTCGCTCTTGTGCAGTTCATATTCGATGTCGTGCAGCACGAGACCGATGGCCTCCTCGTCGAGGATGAACCGCTGGGCGGCGTCCACCGACAGCAGCACGTCCAGGACCTTCGGCGGCAGGGGCCGCACCGCGCCCAGCCAGCGCTGGGACCGCTGGTCCGCCAGATTGAAGTGCAGCCACCTCAGCCCCAGCGGCCGTTCGTCCGGCTTTGAGAGGTCGGCGTCGCTCACCGCCCGCGCCAGACCGTCCATGAAGTCGAACCCCCAGACGAGCCCCTGCCGGGTCGCGGCCTCGCGTATGTCCTCATAGGTCATCGAGGCGTCATAAATGCCGATTGCGACGGGAGCGTCACACCCGGCGCGGGTCCTTGCCGACGCAGGTTCAATGTCGGGAGCCGCCGCGCTAGGATGTCGCCATGAAACGACGCGATCTCCTGGCGGGCGGCGTGGCCCTGCTGGCCGTGGGCGGCGCCCGCGCTCAGACTGACGCCCTCAGCCAGAGCCAGTTCGACGACTGGCTGGCCGGCCTGCGCCCCAAGGCCCTGGCGGCGGGCGTGCCCGCCGAGGTCTGGGAGTCCGGGCTGCAGGGCCTGAGCCCCGACCCCGTCGTCATCGCGCGCCGCGCGGCGGCGGCGGGAACCAACCAGACACTGTCGGACTATGTGCAGCGTCTGTTGAACGGGCGAGGCCGCAAGGCCCAGGCCAAGTTCGCCGCCATGCCCCAGCTGGCCGACATCGAACGCAAGTACGGCGTGCCGGGCGGCGCCCTGGTGGCGTTCTGGGGCATGGAGTCCGATTACGGCGCCAACATCGGCGACCGCGACGTTCTGCGCGCCACGGCCACCCACGGGGCGGCGGGGTCCGGGACCGTCGACTGGTCGGCGGAGTTCATCGCCTCCCTGCGCATCTTGCAGAGCAACGTCGTCCCGCGCGCGAGCCTGATCGGCTCCTATGCCGGCGCCATCGGCCAGACCCAGCTTATGCCGACGAACTATCTGAAATACGGCGTGGACTTCGACGGCGACGGCAGGATCGACGTCTGGTCCCAGCCGCTCGACGCCCTGGCCAGCGCCGCCGTGCATCTGACCCAGGCGTCCGGCTGGCGGCGCGGCGAGAGCTGGCTGGAGGAGGTCTTCCTGCCGGTCGGCTTCGACCTCTCCGGCATCGAGGCCGAGGTCACCGCCATGGCGCCCGCGGACTGGGCCAGGATGGGCGTGCGCCGCGTGGGCAAGGCGGCATGGAGCGCGGCCGACCAGGTCGAGACCGCCCAGCTGCTGCTGCCCGCGGGGGTCGAGGGCCCCGCATTCCTGGCCTTCCCCAACTATCGCGCCTTCGAGGGCTATAACCCCAGCCTGCCCTACGCGATCGGCGTCTGCCTGCTGGCCAAGTTCGCCCAGGGCGAAGCGCCCGTATCGCGGCCGTGGCCGGCCGAGGCGGCCCTGCCGCGCGAGACGCGCATGGCGGCCCAGGCCGGGCTCGCCCGGCTGGGCTTCTATGACGACAAGATCGACGGCGACATGGGCAAGAAGTCCCGCAAGGCCCTGCGCGACTGGCAGCTGTCCACCCATCGCCCGCGCGACGGCCACCTGACGGCGGAAGAGGCCGCCGCCCTTTCGGCGTGACCGCGCGGGCGCGCTCACCCGAAGTTAAGCATTAACGACGAAGCTCCGCCGGACCTTTCCCGGGGCGGTTCATGTTCCAGATCATCGGCATCGTCGTGCTGTTCGTCACCGTGTTCGGCAGCTTCCTGATATCGGGAGGCAAGATGGCGGTGATCCTGGAGGCCGCCCCGCACGAGTTGATGGCGATCCTGGGCGCGGGCGTCGCGGCCTTCCTGATTTCCAACTCCATGACCACGATCAAGGCCACGGCCGGCACGTTCGGGACGGTGTTCTCGGGGCCGAAGTGGAAGGCCAGCGACTACCGGGACCTGCTCTCGCTGCTGTTCCTCCTGACCAAGACCATGAAGTCCAAGGGCGTCATCGCCCTGGAAAGCCACATCGAAAAACCCGGCGACAGCACGATCTTCGCCAAGTATCCGCGCCTGACCAAGGACCACTTCGCCATCGACTTCATCTGCGACACCCTGCGGATGATGACCATGAACCTGGAGGATCCCCACCAGGTCGAAGACGCCATGGAAAAGCAGCTCGAAAAGCACCACCACGAAAAGCTGATGCCCTCGCACGCCCTCCAGAGCCTCGCGGACGCGCTGCCGGCCCTGGGGATCGTCGCCGCCGTGCTCGGGGTCATCAAGACCATGGGGTCGATCACCGAGCCGCCCGAGGTCCTGGGCGGCATGATCGGCGGCGCCCTCGTCGGCACCTTCCTCGGGGTGTTTCTGGCCTACGGTCTGGTCGGCCCCATGGCGACGCGCATGAAAGAGACGGTCGACGAGGAGTCGTCCTTCTACCGAATCATCCAGTCCGTGCTCGTCGCGCACCTGCACGGCAACGCCGCCCAGATTTCCGTCGAGATCGGCCGCGGCGACGTGCCCAGCCCCGCCCAGCCCAGCTTCCTGGAAATGGAAGAGACGCTGAGCGCCATGCCTAACGAGCACTAGGCTCCCGTTTCCGAACCGGGTGCGACATCTGGCGCCACCCGTTTGAGTAGTAATGGAGGCGGGGCGATGCGGCGACGCTTGCCGGACGCCCGCGAAACGAGCTATTCGAAGCGGGAGCATCTGAAATTCATGACGCTCCAACCTGCTAAAGGGACCTTCTCAATGACCTCCAACCTCATCCGTAACGTTCTCGTCGCCGGCGCTTGCGTCGCGGCTCTCGGCATCGTGGGCTGCAGCAAGAAGGCCGCTGACGCCGCCTCTTCGGCCGAAAGCTCCGCCGCCGCCGCTTCCGACGCCGCCGCCGCCGCTTCCAGCGCCGCCGCCGACGCCAGCGCCGCCGCCTCCAGCGCGATGGCCGCCTCCGGCGCCGCCGCCGCCGCCGAGTCTTCGGCTCCGGCCTCCAAGTAAGCTCGTTTCGAGCCTGATTACGGGAAGGGCCGCCTCAGGGCGGCCCTTTTTGTTTGGCGCATGGTCGAGTCCGCGATCATCGACTGGGACGAGCACGGCGCGCCGCGGTCCCGCAAGTTCGACGACATCTATTACTCGCGCGACGGCGGCCTGGCCGAGTCGGACGCGGTCTTCCTCAAGGGGTGCGATCTGCCCGCCGCATGGGCCGGGCGCGATCGGTTCGTGGTGGGCGAGCTGGGCTTCGGCACCGGCCTGAACATCCTGGCCCTGCTCGACCTCTGGCGCCGCACGAGGCCCCCGGCCGGCCGCCTCCACATCTTCTCCCTGGAAGCCTATCCCCCGACCCGGGACGCCGCGCGCCGCGCGCTGGCCGCGTTCCCTGAGGTGGCCGATCTCGCCGAGAGGTTGCTGCGGGCCTGGCCCGGCGCGCGCGGCGTGCATCGCCTCGACTTTCCTGACCTTGGCGCCGTCCTTGACCTGGCGGTGATGGAGGCGGCCGAGGCGCTCAGGGGCTGGGACGGCCTGGCCGACGCCTGGTTCCTCGACGGCTTCTCGCCCGCCAAAAACCCGCAGATGTGGCGCGCGGAGGTGCTGGAGCTCGTGGCCGAACGGTCCGCGCCGGACGCCCGCCTCGCCACCTTTACTGTCGCCGGCGCGGTGCGCCGCACGCTTCAGGCCCAGGGCTTCGCGATCGCCAAGCGGCCGGGCTTCGGCGCCAAGGGCGAGCGGCTGGAGGGGCGGCTGGACCGGCCAGCCACGGGGGCGCGGGCCCGCCGCGATCCTGGCCGGATCTGCATCATCGGCGCGGGCGTCGCCGGCGCCGCCCTGACGCGGGCGTTCCGCTCCATCGGCCAGGACCCTCTGCTGATCGACGCCGAGGGCGTCGGCGCGGGCGCGTCGGGCAATCCCGCGGCCCTGGTGACCCCGCGCCTGGACGCCGGCGGCGGGGCGGGCGCCCAACTGCACGCCCAGGCCTTCCGCCGCGCCCAGGACGTCTACGGGCGGGACGCTCCGCACTGCGTGATCGCCCGGGGGGCCGTGCAACTGGAGGCGACCGACCGCGACGCCTCCCGCTTCGACCGGGTGGCCCGGAGCGACCTGTTCGAGGTTGACGCATTCACCCGCCTGACACCCGTGGACGCCGGCAGCCGGCTCGGCGAGGCCACCTGCGTCGGCGGCCTGTGGCTGAAGGACGCCCTGGTGATCGAACCGGCCGCAGCCCTCGCGGCCCTCATCGGCGATTGTCCGGTCCGCATCGCGCAGGTCGGGCGGCTGGAAGCGGCGGCCAGCGGCTGGCGCATCCTGGCGCCGGACGGCGCGGTGATCTGCGAGGCGGACACCGTGTGCATCGCCGCTGGCTTCGACTCCGGATCGCTGGCCGCGGACCTAGCGCTCCAGGCCATCCGGGGCCAGGCGACCACCGCCCGCGCGGACTCAGCGCCCACGGCCGCATCCTGGGGCGGCTATCTCATACCGACGCGGGAGGGCCTGCTGTTCGGCGCCACCCACGATCGCGATGACAGCGTCCAGGGCGTCCGGGCCGAGGACGACGCCCGCAATCTGGAGATGCTGGGCCGCGCGCGGCCGGCCCTGGCCGCGGCGCTGTCGGGCGGGACGCTCGGCGCGAGGGCGGGCGTGCGCGCGGCGGCGCAGGATCACCATTCCATCGCCGGCGCCCTGGCCGGCGGGGAGGGACTCTATGGGCTGACCGGACTTGGCGGCCGCGGCTTCGTCCTCGCGCCCCTGCTGGCCGAGCACATCGCCGCCCTGGCGACCGGCGCGCCTTCGCCGCTGCCCCTTGCCCTCAGCAGGATCGTCCGGCCGGAACGGTTCAGCCTGGGTTCAGGCTCGCGATAGGGCAATGGACGACCCGGAGGAAACACCATGACCCACAAGCTCACCCTGCCGATCCTGGCCGTGGCCGGGCTGCTGGCGGCGCCGATGGGCGCCGGCGCGGCCTCGCCGGCGCCCAAGGCCTGCTTTTTCGCCCACGAGCTGTCGAGCTGGCGCGAAGCCGGGGACAAGACCGTCAACCTCAGGGTCGGCGTCAGCGACGTCTATCAGCTGAAGCTGCTGGCCCCCTGTCCCGACCTGCCGTTCGCCGAATCGATCGGCGTGGAGACCTCGAACGGGTCGAGCAACATCTGTTCAGGCCTGGATATCAGCCTGATCGTGCCCAGCAGCGTCACCCACACCGTTCCCCAGAGGTGCATGGCGACCTCCCTGCGCAGGCTGACGCCGGAAGAAGCCAAGGCCCTGCCCGCGCGCGAAAAGCCCTGATCGACGGCTGAAGAGATAAGTCGACCACGAACGGCTGCCTGACAGACGACACGGGCGTCGCGCGCACACGGCCGATTAACCCGCGGCATGGCTCAATGGCCCCGAAGTCTCCGAAAGGTCGGATGTGGGCGCCGGGCCACTGGAATTGAACCAAAGCGCGCCTGAGGAGCCGCCGGTCGGCGCCGCGCCGTCGCGCGCGCGCGTCGCGCTGTTCAAGCGCCTGGCCGACGTGGTCTGCCTGCCCACCAGCCGGGTCAACACCTTCGAGCGGAGCATGACCGCCGACCTCCTGGTCGACATGCTGCGCGAGGCGCCGATCGAGGACCGCCTGAGGGTCGCGCGCCGCCTGGCGTCCCTGACCGAGATCCCCGCGAGCCTCGTGCGCCTGCTGCTGCGCGACCAGATCGAAGTCTCCCAGGCCCTGCTGGAGAATTGCGCCTCCCTGTCCGACGCGGACCTTCTGGACTGCGCCCGCCATTCCACCGGCGATCACCGCCGGCTCATCGCCCTGCGCCGCGGCGTGGGCGAGGTGGTCACCGAAGCCCTGGTCGAGCCCATGGAGCCGCCGGTGGTGGAGGCCCTGCTGCGCAACGAGCTGGCGCGGCTGTCAAATGCCGGCGTGGAGACCATGGTCGCGGCCTCCCGCGACGAACCGCGCTTCGTCACCCAGCTGCTGCGCCGGGCCGAGCTGCGGCCGCATCATGCCTATGTTATGTTCTGGTGGGCCGACGCGGATGCGCGCAAAGCGATCCTGCAACGGTTCTCGGTGTCGCGCGACGTGCTGCAGGAAGCGGCGACCGATGTCTTCGCCCTGGCCGCCGAAGAGGGCTGGTCGGACGCCATCTCACGCAAGGCGCTGCAGTTCATCGAACGGCGCCAGCGCAATCGCCAGGCGCTGGACCGCAGCCGCTTCGCCAGCCTCGAGGAAGCGGTCGCCGCCACACAGCCGCGCCTGACCCGCGAGACGGCCGAGGAAATCTCCTACCTCTCCGGGCTGAAACCCATGACCGGGGCCAAGATCTTCACAGATTCCGGCGGCGAGCCCCTGGCGATCCTGTGCAAGGCCACGGGCCTGCCGCGCGCGGCGGTGACCGCGCTCTGGAAGAGCCTGCGTCGGCCCGACGTGGACGCCTCCGGTGCGCTGACGCCCGCGCTGGAGCGCGTGCTGATCACCTATGACATGATCTCGGTGGATCGCGCCCAGACCGTGCTGCGTTACTGGAACTGGGCCCTGTCCTCCGCCCTGACGCCCGCCCTGCTGCGGGCGATTCGTGAAGGCGACGAAGACGGGGTGGACGACTACTCGGCGCCCCAGAGGGCGGCCATGCTGGTGCTGCAGCGCGATCTGGCACGCTGAATCACTGCGCGTCTAGCGCCTGTGGATAAAGCTGCAAACACCGGGAAGCCTTCGGCTCTAGATCGCCCGAATGCTCATCTTTGCTGTGGCTGCTCAATCCAGTAGATTTTTTCTTCAAAGGATAGTTGTGCAGTTCCAGGAAGGTCTATATGAACTCCGCATATTCAACAGAGAATCGGCGTCATATCAGGGACGCCAGCGTGAGGGCGAGAGCAAAATGGACGATAAGTCAGAAGTAATTGAGATGACGGCGGACATCGTCGCCGCGTATGTGGGAGCCAATTCCGTCGCCGCCAGCGATCTTCCTTCCCTGATCCAGAGCGTGCACCGGGCTCTGACGGGCGTTGCAACGGGCGTGGACACGACCGAAGCCGCGCCGAAAGAACCCGCCGTGCCGGTGAAGAAGTCGATCACCTCGGATTTCCTCGTCTGCCTCGAAGACGGTCGCAAGTTCAAGTCGCTGAAGCGCCACTTGCGGACCAAGTACAACATGAGCCCCGAGGACTACCGGGCGAAGTGGGGCCTGGCGAAAGACTATCCTATGGTTGCGCCCAATTACGCCAAGGCGCGGTCGGAGCTCGCCAAGCAGATGGGCCTCGGCCAGGGCGGCCGGCAGGCCGCGCGCAAGCGCTAAAGCCTGACCCACACAGGGTTTGGACGTTTGACGCCCGCCGGTTCCGGCGGGCGTTTTTCGTTGGGGATAGCGGCTAATTGACTCAGAAATAGACTCGGGGCGCCGGATTTCGATTTTCCGCTTGCCATCGATTCGGTGGTTAAGTGATAGTGAATCGAAGCGATTCCAATAGGTTGTTAAGGAATCCGGAATGCTCACTCAAATCGGCGCGCAGGCCGCAGGCGCCCAGGCGCACGAGGAATTGTTCGCCTACTGGGCCTCTCGCCGTGAACGCGGACGACTGCCCTGTCGCGCGAGCATCCATCCGGCGCACTTCAAGCGCCTTCTGCCGACGATCAGTCTGATCGACGTGGGACCGGATTCCCACGCCTATCGCCTGAGGCTGGCGGGCACCGGGCTCTATGGCGTCTACGGCCGGGAAATCACCGGCAAGACCCTGGATGAGATCTACAACGCCGCCGCCGCGGACTACTGGCGCAAGGAGCTCGACCGGGTGGTGAGCGAGCGCCGACCCGCGGTCGGGATCCACAGCCTCGCCTGGCGCGGCGCACCCCATCTCTCCGTCCTCTGGATGAGACTGCCCCTCGCCTCGAACGGCTTCGAGGTCGACATGATCCTGGGCTACGACGCCGTCATCGGCCAGATGAGCGCCAGCGCCTCCAGCGGCATCCGCGCGGCCTGATCCACCCGCGTCGCTTCGCCCAAGCTTGCGCGGGCTGCGGAGGGCTGACAGGGTTTTCCCGGACCGGGGGGGACCGAGGTGGACGGAGCTGACGAGCACGTGCGGCCCTCTTCGGCCTTCAGGATACGTCTGGCGGCGACCATGTCCGCCGAGCGCGCCTTCCAGGCGATCGTGCGCGCCTGCGTCGGTCATCTGAAGGCCAACGAGCGGGCGGTCGTGCAGACCCGGGCGCCGGAGGCGGTCCACCAGATGCGGGTGGCCCTGCGGCGCTGGCGCACCGCGCTGTCGGTGTTCAAAGACCTGCTTGAGGACCGTGGCGAAGCGATCAGGTCGGAGCTCAAGTGGCTGGCCGGCGAGCTGAACGAGGCCCGCGACCTGGACGTATTCGCCAGTGACTCGCTGGCGACAGCCGCCCCGCCGGGCGACCATCCCGACGGGCTCGCCGCGCTGAACGAGGCCGCGTCGAGGGCCAGGCGCCGCGCCTACGACAGGGCAGCGGCGGCGATCCGCTCCGAGCGCTATCGCAAGCTCATGTGGGATGGCGCGCGCGCCATTGAGTCGCCAGGCTGGACCGTGGGCGGCGCGCCCTCCATGCCGCCCGCGCGGGACCTGGCGCGATCCGCCCTGAAGCGGCGCTCAAGAGCGGTCCGCCGAAGAGGCGTCCGCCTCCAAAAGCTGGGGCCCCACGCGCGCCATGTCCTGCGTATCGACGCCAAGAAGGCCCGCTATACGGCGGAGCTGTTCTCGACCCTGTTCGACCACCCCACGCGCAAGCGCCGCTTCGTCGGCGCCCTGAAGGCGCTGCAGGACTCGCTGGGAGAACTCAACGACATCAAAGTCGGTCGCGACCTGGTCCGACGGCTCGCGGACGACGCCGGCACGCCCGAGGCCCTGGCCGCCGCCAGGCAGATCGCCAATGCGCGCGCCGGCGGCGAAGCCAGGCGCCTGAAGGCCGCGGAGAAGGCCTACGACCGCTTCGCGGGGGCCGAACCCTTCTGGTGAGCGGCGGCCGCGGGCTTGGGCGCGGCAGCGGCGGGCGACTGGCCTGACCGCAACAGGTCGCGGATTTCCTCGAGCAGGACCTCAATCGGCGAGGGCGCGGCGGCCACGGCGGTCGCCTCCGCCTCGTGCTCCTGCGCGGCCGCGAGCCGGCGGACCGCGTTCAGCATCTTGACCAGCAGGAACACCGTGACGCCGATGATCAGGAACTGGATCACTGTGTTGATGAATGCGCCGTAGAGGATCGCCACCTCGGCCGCCTTTCCGGCGGCCGGCTTCAGCACGATCTTCAGCTGCGCGAAGTCCGCGCCGGCCATCATCAGGCCGATGAGCGGCATGATCACCTGGTCCACCAGGCTGGAGACGATCTTTCCGAAGGCCGCGCCCAGGATGACGCCAACAGCCAGGTCGATGACATTGCCGCGGGAGATGAATTCCCGGAACTTGCTGATGATCTTCACGGGGACACCCTCGCATGTTCGATCCGCGCCCATGGGGCCGCCCATGGCGACCTGGCCTGGGCCGGACCCAAGCCTACGGCATTACGCGGGGGAGTGTGTAGGGGGCCAGCCGCCCTAATCGGCGTTCAGACGCTCGCGCAATTCCTTGCCGCTCTTGAAGAACGGTACGTGCTTGGCGCGGACGGCCACCGATTCCCCGGTCCGGGGATTGCGGCCGGCGCGCGCCGGCCGGGAGCGCACGGAGAATGCGCCGAAGCCTCGCAGCTCCACGCGGCCGCCCTTGGCGAGGGCCGATGTCATGCGATCGAGGATCACCCCCACGACCCGCTCGACATCCCGCTGCGTGAGATGCGGGTTCTCACTCGCCAATTTGGCGATCAGTTCCGACTTGATCATTAGTCCGCCCGTCCCCTTTGGCGGCGACCATGGTCGAGATACGCTGCGGTTTCAAGGGGTTGACGGCAAGATTCGGAGCCGACGCCCAGATCGGGCCGGCGCGGCGGCGCGGCGGAGCGCGGCTTTCCCGCAACGATCGCATTCTTGCGCCAACTCCTGCAGAGCCGGCATTGACCCCCAGGGAACCAAGCCTTATCTGTCGCCGCTCGCTAAACCGGCCCCGTGCCGGGCCCAGGTGGCGGAATTGGTAGACGCGCTGGTTTCAGGTACCAGTGGTTAATAGCCGTGGAGGTTCGAGTCCTCTCCTGGGCACCATCTTCGACCGTGGAGGTCACATTCCTCTCCCGCATGTCATTGCTGACCATGCCGGTCGCGCGGCGCCGCCGCGCGCGGCGCCTCTGCGCCTGAGAGCCTGACCCCGTGGCCAATCACCTGCACGAAGGCGATCTTCCGGACGGCCTCGACTTCGGCGCGTCCGTGGCGGTGGATTCCGAGACCATGGGCCTGCGCCTGGGGCGCGATCCCCTGTGCGTTGTTCAGCTGTCCGCCGGCGACGGCGACGCCCACGTGGTGCGCCTGAGACGCCCGGCCTACGACTGCCCCAACCTGAAGCGGGTGCTGAGTTCGCCCGACGTGCTGAAGATCTTCCACTTCGGCCGCTTCGACATCGCCATGTTCATGCGTCACCTCGGGGTGACCACCAATCCCATCTACTGCACCAAGACCGCCTCCAAGCTGGCGCGCACCTACACCGATCGCCACGGCCTCAAGGACCTGACCAAGGAGCTCCTGGGCGTCGACATCTCCAAGCAGCAGCAGTGTTCGGACTGGGGCGCCGACACCCTGACGCCCGAGCAGGTCGCCTACGCCGCCTCGGACGTGCTCAGCCTGCATGCCCTCAAGGCCAGGCTCGACGAGATGCTCCAGCGGGAGGGGCGGACGGACCTGGCCCAGGCCTGTTTCGATTTCCTGCCTTGGCGGGCCAAGCTGGACATAGCCGGTTGGGAAGACATCGATCTCTTCGCCCACGGCTAGGCGCCGATGGCTGCTGATCCCCCAACACCGACCGGCGCTGAGTCCGCCGAATCGATCCGGCGGCGCCAGGATCACGAGCGGCGGCGAAAGCGCTCACGCCGGATTCAGTTCTGGAGACGCGCCCTGCCCGCCGGCATCGCCATCATCGCCGGCCTGCTGGTGCTGTGGATCGGCGGGCGCTCGGTGATCATCAAGCTGGCCGCGGCGAGCGGGCCCAAGGCGTCCGGAGTGAGGATGGTCAATCCGAGGTTCTACGGCCGCGACACCAACAATCGCGCTTTCGTGCTCGGCGCCGCCGAAGCTTCCCGCGACCTGAAGACCGGCCACACGGTGACCTTGTCCGCGCCCAGCGTGACCCTGGACGCCGGCGGCCTGAACCCGACCCACGTGGAAGCGCAGCAGGGGATCTACCGTGAGGACCAGCGCCAGCTGAGCCTCGACGGCCAAGTAGAGGTCACCAGCGGGCGAGGCTTCAGCTTCGTGACGCCCAAGGCCGTGGTGGACACGACCACGGGCCTGGTGTCGGGCAATTTGGGCGTTCAGGGCGACGGGCCCCTTGGCCGGATCGTCGCTTCGTCCTATGGCGTCTATGATCGAGGCCAACGGATCATCATGAGGGGCGGCGTTCGCGCGCACATTGTGCAATGAGCCGGACCCCTGGACTCGCGACTGGCTTGAGGAAGGCTTCATGAAGCGGCTGACGGCGGCATTGCTCTTCAGCGCGACCCTGTCCGCGGCCGTTCCGGCGGCGGCGCAGTTCGCGTCGGGCGGCGGCCCTATCGACATGTCCGCCAACGAGCTGGAGCTGGTGGACGCCCAGCACCTGGCCATCTGGCGCGGCGACGTGGAAGCCCTGCAGGGGCGCAACCGCATGCACGCCGACGTGCTGAACATCTATTTCGCCGGGACGCCGTCGGCCGATCCCAAGGCGACCAGCACCGCCGCGCCGGGCCGCAACTGGGGCAAGGTGCAGAAGGTCGAGGCCGAGGGGAAGGTCTTCTTCGTCAGCCCCACCCAGACCGCACGGGGCGATCACGGCCTCTATCAGCAGGGCACGGACACCATCACCATCACCGGCGACGTCATCGTGGTCCAGGGGCAGAGCGTGATCCACGGCGACAAGCTCTTGATCAACCTGAAGACCAACCAGGCGACCATGGTCTCCAACGCCCCGGGCGGCGCCGGCCGCGTGCGCGGCGTCTTCTATCCCAACGACGTGACCCCCGCCGACGCGCCGACGCCCCCCGCGCCCCGCAAACCCTGAACCTGAAGCGAGCCGTGGACGCCCCATGCCGACTGCAAGCGATCAGGGATGCGCGCGCCATGGGCCGAAGGGCTGGCGATGACGGCTGACGACACCCGCCCGGCGATCACCGAAGGCCTGTTTGTCGACAAGATCGGCAAATCCTTCCGCCGCCGCCCCGTCGTGAAGGGCGTGAGCCTACGGCTCGCCCGCGGCGAAGTGGCGGGCCTGCTGGGCCCCAACGGCGCCGGCAAGACCACCTGCTTCTACATGATCACTGGCTTGGTGGCGGTGGACTACGGCCGCATCTACCTGGACGGCGAGGACATCACCGGCCAGCCCATGTACCAGCGCGCCCGCATGGGCGTGGGCTATCTGCCCCAGGAGACATCGATCTTCCGGGGCATGACGGTGCAGGAAAATGTCATGGCGGTGGTCGAGCTGCGCGAGCGCGACCGGACCCGGGTCCAGCAGACCACCACGCGCCTCCTGGAAGAACTGCGGATTGAGCACCTGCGCGAAGCGCCAGCCGTTTCCCTGTCCGGGGGCGAGCGCCGGCGGGTGGAGATCGCCCGCGCCCTGGCGTCGGAACCGTCCTTCATGCTGCTGGACGAGCCCTTCGCGGGCATCGATCCCATCGCCATCGCCGATATCCGCGAGGTGATCGGCTATCTGAAGCAGCGCGGGATCGGCATCCTGATCACCGACCACAATGTGCGCGAGACGCTGGACATCATCGACCGCGCCTCGATCATCGCGGGCGGCGAGGTGCTGTTCGAGGGCACGCCGGACGAGATCCTGGCCGACGCCGAAGTTCGCCGGGTCTACCTGGGCGACCGGTTCAACTGACCGGGCCTGGGCCCCCTCACGGCCCCGCATCGCAAGAATCCACGCGCAAAATCCCCACGATTAACTTTTCAGTGGGGTTGGCTCCTTACGTTGGCGAGCAAGAATTGGGCCAGCGGAGGACCGGTGTGGCGCTCAGCGCACGACTAGAGCTTAGGCAAGGCCAGAGCCTGGTCATCACGCCCCAGCTGCAGCAGGCGATCAAGCTGCTGCAGCTCACCAACCTTGAGCTCGAAACCTATGTGGACGGCGAGCTGGAACGCAATCCGCTGCTCGCCCGCGAAGACGTCGTCGATGGCGCGCCAGAGGAGCGCCGGGGCCCCGAAATGGACGCACCCGAGCCAGAAGCGCGCAGCGACGCGCCCGACACCATGGACCACAGCGACATGGACGTCCGCACGGACGATCTCTACGGCGACGCCTCGCCGGGGGAGCGGGCCGCCGGCGAACAGGGGGACGACCACCAGCAGACCGGCGGCCAGATCGACTGGTCCCGCGCGGGCGGCGGGGGCGGCTCGGACCTCTCCGGCGATGACCTGGAAGGCGCGCTGACCCGCGAGAAGACCCTCTCCGAGCACCTGCACGACCAGTTGGCCGCGGCGGGCCTGGATTCGGCGGGCCGGGTGGTGGCCACCGTGCTGATCGATTCCGTGGATGAGGGCGGCTATCTGCGCGCGGACACGGCCGAGGTGGCCGAGCGGCTGGGCTGCGGCGTCGACCTCGTGGACGAGGTGCTGACCTGCCTGCAGGGCTTTGAGCCGACCGGCGTCTTCGCCCGCGACGTCCGTGAATGCCTCATGCTCCAGCTGAAGGAACGCAACCGCTTCGATCCCGCCATGGCCGCGCTGCTGGACAACCTGGAACTCCTGGCCCGCCGCGACATGCCCGGCCTGCGCAAGGTCTGCGGGGTGGACGACGAGGATATGAAGGAGATGATCGCCGAGCTGCGGGCCTTGACGCCCCGGCCGGGCGCGGCCTTCGGGGGCGAGCCGTCTCAGCCGGTGACGCCGGATGTGTTCGTGCGGGAAGGCTCGGGCGGGATGTGGCTGGTGGAGCTGAACACCGACACCCTGCCGCGTCTGCTCATCGACAAGCGCTACCACGCCCGCGTGGCCGGCGCCGCGCGGACCGAGGCGGAGAAGACCTTCGTCTCAGACTGCCTGGCCTCGGCCAACTGGCTGGTGAAGAGCCTGGACCAGCGCGCCAAGACCATCCTGAAGGTCGCCAGCGAGATCGTACGCCAGCAGGACGGCTTCCTGGCCTTCGGCGTCGAGCACCTGCGGCCCCTGAACCTGAAGACGGTGGCGGACGCCATCGGCATGCACGAATCGACCGTGAGCCGGGTCACGTCCAACAAGTATCTGGCGACGCCCCGCGGCGTGTTCGAGATGAAGTTCTTCTTCACCTCGGCCATCGCGTCTGCGGACGGCGGCGCGGCGCATTCGGCCGAAAGCGTCCGGCACAAGATCCGCCAGCTGATCGACGCCGAGAACGACGCCGAGACGGTGCTGTCGGACGACCGGATCGTGGAGATCCTCAAGGAGGCCGGCGTCGATATCGCCCGCCGGACGGTCGCCAAGTACCGGGAAGCCATGCGGATTCCGTCCTCTGTCGAACGAAGGCGAATCTTGAAAGAGGCGTGCTGAGACCTACATCCAGCAGAGGCGGCCAACACTGGCGGCGGGTGACGCTTCGGCTTGACACCCAAAGACCGCAGGCGCGTTCATATGACCATGCAAGTCCAGGTTTCCGGCAAGCACATCGCGGTCGGAGACGCGCTGACATCGCGCATCTCTGACGATCTTTCGGCCTGTATCGGCCGCTATTTCGAGCGAGGAGGAGAGACCGCCGACATTGTCGTCAGCCGAGACGGACATTCGTTCCGGGTCGACTGCATCATCAGGCTGGCCTCGGGCCAGCAGCTCGACAGCCATGGCTCCGGCCCTGACGCCCACGCCGCCTTCGACGTCGCCCTGGGCAAGTTCGAGCGACGGGTGCGCCGCTACAAGCGCAGACTGAAGAATCACCACCGGCCGGGCCTCAAGGACACCAGCGAGACCGCTGCGTTCTACATCCTGCGCGCGCCCGAGGAAGAAGACGACGAGGGCGGCTGGGACGACGCGGCGGAGCCGGGTCGCCATGGCCCTCCGTCAGGGGTCGGGATCGCCGAGACCGAGGCGGCGCTCAAGACATTGACCGTTTCGATGGCGGTCATGGAGCTGGATTTGACTGAATCTCAAACAATCGTGTTCAGGAATGCCGCGCACGGCGGCCTCTCCGTGGTATATCGCCGGCCCGATGGCAACATCGGCTGGATCGATCCGGAGCGGACCAAGCCGATGGCCAACGCGGACGCGTAGGACAGGGCGAATGCCTTCCGCGCCGGGTGGAGCCAGAGTTGGTGATTCAAGGGGCGGCCGGGGCGTCAATGGATATCGGTGATTTGTTGGACCGACAGGCGATCATCCCAAGGGTGACCGCGGGGTCGAAGCGTCAGGCCTTGAGCGTCACGGCGGAAGCGGCGGCCCGACTTTACGGGTTGAAGCCCGGCGAGGTGCTGGACGCCCTGCTGGCGCGTGAGGACGAGGGCTCGACCGGCGTCGGCGCTGGCGTGGCCGTGCCGCATGCGCGCCTGGCGGGCCTTGAGCGCATCCGGGGCGTGTTCGTCAGGCTCGAGACTCCGGTGGAGTTCGGGTCGGTGGACGACCAGCCGGTGGACCTGATCTTCGCCCTCCTGGCGCCGGAAGGCGCGCGCGGCCAGCACCTGCGGGCGCTGGCGCGCATATCCCGCGCCCTGCGCCGACCGGAGCTGCGTGAGCAGCTGCGCCAGGCCCGCACCCAGGACGCGCTCTTCGCGCTCCTGGTGGCGGACGTGACAGCCTCCGCAGCCTAGACCTCCGTCTGATCGATCAGTGCACCGACACCGGCGCCAGTTCGTGCGCCAGGGCTGCGGCGATGGCCGATGCGCGGTCTCCCAGCACGGCCAGCCGGGCGCCATCGGCGCTGTGGACGGCGTAGAGAACCTGATCCGGATCCATCGCAATGCCGCCGGCTGATTCCACCGGCGTCGCCCCCAGGACGTCCCGGGCCTTGATCGGCCGGACGTAGACGAGCAGGGGCGCGCCCAGGGCGGCGAAGTCTTCAGTCTTGAGTTCGGGCGTCATTTCGACCACCTCCATTGAACAAACGCTACAAACGGCCGCTGGTTCAGCCGGCCGATCTTATCGGAATCCTCTTCACGAGCTTTTCGGGCTCCAACTGCACGAGATCGATATGGAGCAGGCCGTGTTCGAGCACTGCGCCGTCCACCTCCATGCCGTCCGCGAGGACGAAGGACCGCACGAACCCGCGCGCGGCGATGCCGCGATGCAGGAAGGCGCGCTCGTCGTCGCCAGCCTTGATCTCGGCCTCACGTTTGCCGGCGATCGTCAGCTGGTTGTCTTCGACGGTGACCTGGAGCTGATCGGGAGCGAAGCCCGCCACCGCCAGACTGATGCGAAGCCGGCCTGGGCCGGTCCCCTCGACATTGTAGGGCGGGTAGCTTTCCGCTGCGGCCTTGGCGGCCCGTTCGATCAGTGAACGGGTGCGCTCGAAGCCGAGCAGGTACGGACTGTCGAATAGAATAGCTCTGTTCATCGGCGAAGCCCTCGCTTGAAGCGACTTCCTCCGCCGGATGCGGCCCTTGAGCGGCGCCGCACCCAGCGGTGCAATCGTTAAGTGGCGATTGAACGGCGCCGGTTCAAGCCTCGGGCCTAGAGCACGATGCGATCAGACGGACTCGTCTGATCGTTGAATCGTGCTCTAGCTTCAAGAGGTTGAGCGCGTTCTGACCGCAAAACCGGGTTCCACTTTTGCGGAACGCGCTCTAGGCCGGTCCCTTCAGGAAGGCCCCCGCCTTCATGACGACGGGCACGTGGCGGCCGTCCTCCTGGAACAGGCCCACGTCACTCAGCGGGTCGCCGTCGACCACGATCAAGTCGGCGATGAAACCCTCCGCCACACGGCCCAGACGGTCCCCGGCGCGCAGGATGGCGGCATTGTCGCTGGTGGCCGACTTCAGGATCTCGAAGGGCGAGAGCACCTCGCGGCGGATGGCGAACTCCGTGCACTGGTGGCGGTCCAGCACGCCGATCAGGTCGGTGCCGAAGCCCGTGCGCACCCCCGCCCGCTTCAGCCGCTCCAGCGCCCCGAGCGCGAGCGGCGCCACCTCGGCCAGCTTGTCGAGGGAGCCCTGGGGGAAGCCCATGGCCGCGCCGTACTCTGACAGCGCCCTGACCACCGCCAGGGTGGGGACCACCGGCACGCCCCTGGACGCCGCCAGGGCCGCGGTGTCCTCGCTGATCAGGGTGCCGTGCTCGATGCAGTGGACGCCCAGCTCGATGCAGCGGCGCAGGGCCGCGTCCGGATGCACGTGGGCGGTGACATAGACCTCCTGGCGCTCGACCTCGTCCACCACGGCGCGGATCTCGTCGGCGGAGTACTGCGCCAGGTGGAGCGGATCGGTGGGCGAGGCCACCCCGCCCGAGCCCATGATCTTGATGAAGCTCGCCCCCCGCCTCAGTTCCTCGCGCACGGCGAGGCGCAGGTCGTCGGGGCCGTCGACGATGCGGGTGAGGTGGCCCTCGTAGCCGGCCTCATGGGCGTGGCCGCAGGCGCAGGTCTCGAAGCGCGCGCGCAGGTCGCCGTGGCCGCCGGTCTGGCTGAGGGCCTTGCCGCAGTAGAACAGGCGCGGGCCGTTGATCCAGCCGCGCTCGATCGCCTGGAAGAGGCCGCGCTCGCCGCCGCCGCAGTCGCGCACGCTGGTGAAGCCGCGCGCGGCGCTGGCCTCGAGCATGCGCCGGGCCCGGTGGGCGACCAGGGTCATGGGCATGCGGTCGCTCTTGGCCGGGTCCACCTCAGGGCAATAGGCGTGGACGTGGGCGTCGATCAGTCCCGGCATCAGGGTGCGGCCGGCGACGTCGATGCGGCGGGCGGCGGCGGCGTTCAGGGGGATGTCGGAGACCTCCCGGATGATCCCGTCCTCCACCAGCACGTTGGCGGGACGGCGCTCGGGGCTGACGCCGTCGAACAGCTGGGCGTTCTCGAACAGGACGGAGGTCATGAGGTCTCCTCTGGCGGAGGCCCATCCTGACATGAAGAAGCCCCCGCCGTCTCCGGCGAGGGCTTCATGGTGGAGCTAAGCGGAGTCGAACCGCTGACCTCTTGTCAGCAGTTCGAGCTATCCGGGGCCTTCCTGGAATGATCCAGAGTTTGACTAATTCTGTTATTAAACAATAGTTTGTGAAATTTCTTAGCTTCTGACACTTCCCTAAGTCACCCCGAGATTCCCAGGGTTTCCTTGCGTTCCTGCTTCCCCACTGCTACCCCAGAGAAGATCGAATGTCTGACCTGGGGAAGCAGAATGGCGACTTTCAAGCTGACTGACGGCTATGTCGAAGGGGTCGCGGTCGACGGCCGCGACCAGGTGATCTGGGACACGGCGCTGCCCCGGCTCGGCCTGCGCGTCACGCCGGCAGGCATGCGGATTTACGTCGTTCAGTATCGGGCTAAGCCGGCCCCGGGCGTGCCTTCGATCACGCGGAAGGTGACGATCGGCGAACACGACGGGAGCCTCTGGAACGTCACCAAGGCCAGGGCCGCGGCGCGGCGGGTGCTCGGCGCTGTCGATACCGGTGGCGATCCGGTGGCGGAACGACAGGCCAAGGCCGAAGCCGACAAGAGAATGAAGGCGGAGGCCGCGCAAGCTGCCGCCAGGGCCGCCGCCGAAGCTGAGGCTCGCGAGCGCGAAAGGTTCGAGACGCTGGCCGAGCGATACATCGCCCAAGCGCTGAAGGGAAAGCGGAGCGGCGCCGAGACCGCCCGGCTGCTTCGCAGAGATCCGACCGATGCGTGGACCGGCCGCCAGGTCGGAACCATTCGCCGGGTGGAAGTCGCCGATTTGATCAACGCGATCCGCGAGCGCTCGCCGGCCACGGCCCGCCTGACCTACGCTGCGCTAAGGGGCCTGTTCGCATGGTGCATCGAGCGCGAGGTCATCGCGAATTCCCCCTGCGATCACGTGAAGGCCCCGCCTAGGCCGCCTGCGCGCGATCGCGTGCTGGCGGACGACGAGCTGGCGACGATCTGGGGCGGCGCCGAAGCCCTCGAATATCCGTTCGGGCCTATCATCAAGTTGCTCATGCTCACCGGCCAACGCGAGGCCGAAGTCGCCGGCATGGCGTGGAGTGAAATCGACCTGGCGGCCGCGACCTGGGTTATCCCGAAGGGCCGCACAAAGAACGGGCGGGAACACGCTGTGGACCTCTCCCCCGATGCCGTCGAGATCATCAAAGCCCTCCCCAACGTCGGTGAGCTGCTGTTCCCGGCGCGCCGCGCCCCTGCTCGGAAGCACGCGCGGAAGCCGGGCGAGGCGATCCCCCGGCCGGTCGTCGGCTTCTCTGCGGCCAAGCGGCTCCTCGACGGGGACGTGCAACGCAAGACCAAGGCGCAACTCCCGACGGCCTCGCTGGCGCCCTGGCGGTTCCACGACCTTCGCCGCACGGCGGCCACCGGCATGGCCGGGATGGGCTTTCCGCCCCATGTGGTGGAGCGCGTCCTCAACCACGCCTCGGGCGTAACCGGTGGCCTCGTGGGCGTCTATCAGCGCCACGAGTATCGCGCAGAGCGGAAGGCCGCCCTCGACGCATGGGGAAAGCGGGTTGCGAGCATCGTCTCGGGCCAGGCGCCAGCCTCGAATGTGCATCAACTCCGCGCCTGACAGCGCGGCCCTGCTCCAGGCTGGGAACCCAGGGAACATCGGGAACCGGAGCCATAAGCCGCTGAGGCCGCAAGGCAAACCCGGTTCCCAACAGCGCTGCGGGCGGGTTCCCGGCGGGCCGGACCGGGAACCGGCGGCCAAGCCTATCCGTCCGCTTCGCTGACGATGCGGGCGCTCACCCAATAGAAATTCGTCGCCTCCCCATCGTGCTTCTTCTTCTTCGTGAGGCGGCCTGGTTCGGCGTCCGTCATAAGCAGCTCCCGGCGCTTCAGGAGTCTCGCGGCTTCCTTCGCATCGAACCCCTTGAGCGCCTCTTTGAACGAGGCAGGGTAAAACAGGAAGTAGAGGCGACCGTCTTGATAGTGCCGCACGCCGGAAGTCCGCATTGACCGGGCGCGGGGGGCTTCCGCGCTCTGATCGTCCAGATGGTCCTCGCCCTCCTTTCGATCCGCGGCGACGAACTCGGAACTTCGCGTCTGAATATACTCTGCCAGACGCTCGATGATCTGCCGGTCTTCCCGAAGGCCTTTCCGCCCGAAATCGCTCGCCCATCGCTCGAAAACAAATTGCACGGCCTCCAACGCGTCTCCCCACTTCCAGGGCACGATTTCCAGTTCGGTCGCCAGCTCCCCGGCCGCGGCGATCAGGGCGAAGCGATCGATCGCGCGAGCGATCTGCCCCGAATCCTCGCTTCGCACCGCCTCCGAGCGGAATGTCTCGCGGTGTTCGTGCGCGTTCCTCAGCAGCGCCTCACGGTCGGCGATGAGCTTTTCGAGGAACCTTGGGCCGGCGTGGCCAAAGTGGGTCTTGGCCGCCGCCTTGATTGCCTCAGAGCGGCTCGCGCCAGTCTCGCCAGCGTCGAGGCGACTCCAGATTCCCAGGCCCCCGCCTGCGTCGGCCGCGACGTCGATCAGTCGCAGCTCCTGGCCGGCGGCTACGCGACCGCCCTTGCCATCGGAGGCGACGTGATCGGCAAGCCCAACCTCGCCGCTGGACAGGAGTATGAGCCGCCATCTCGCCGGCTGGCGAAGTGTGGCGTCGGACCGGAGCCGCTTTTTGCCGTCGCCATTCGCTAGGGCGTAGGCTGCAACTCCGGCCTCCCTCGGATCGATTTGCGCCAGTTCGTCCAGGCAAAGCAGCAGATCGTTGTGAGCCATTGCCAGAGTTTCCAGCGCATTCGTCGTGACGCGCCAGGTGTGACCGAAGCCGTGCTGAGCGCCGTTCGGATCACCGCCCCAGACCGAACCAGCAGCCACAAGGAGCGTCGACTTCCCGCTCGACGAGCTGCCGCGAACGTGGAAGCCGCCCCCTTCCGCCTCCAGGAGCAACAGCAGAGGTGGCGCGAACGCCAAGGCGAGCGCGAACATAAGGAGCGGGTTGCCGACGGCCTTGGCCGCCACCTCCTCGCGCCACGTCGGGAAATCGCCGCGGACGCCATACTTCAGCGCGGACCCTTCCCCCGTGAACAGCACCTCGCCGCCGCCCTCCGGCCCGATGGTACGGCCAGGCAGGACGAACCGGCCGTCATGCCAGCCGGTGGCCTCTGTCAGCGTGATGAAGCGGTCGCCCAGCCGACAAACGCACATGAGCGCTTGGGTGAGGCGTTCGCGGATACCCTGGCCGGTCGCGATCCTCAGGCCGGCGTCCGCCAACTCGCGCCGCGGGTCGCCGCCACCGCTGGCGAGGCTGCCGCGCGAGATCACAACAACGGTGACGCGACCATCGCGCGCCTTCACTCGCACGACAACGGACCAGCCCCGCCCGGAGCTGTCGCGGGCCTCGCCCAACACCTCGAATGGGTCGGACACCCATTGGTCACGGTCGCCTCTCTCGGTCCACCATAGACCCGACGAGGGGTCCATGCGGAACCCTGGCGGCCACATAACGCCACTCGCATCAGGTTCTGACAGCGGCCGGACGGGGTCGACCACGGCCGCGCTGGCGGCCTCGATCGCCGCGACCGCCTCCTCCGGGCCTAAGGCCCTCGTCCAATCGTCCGCCAGGTCCCAGCCGAGGGGAAGTCCCCGAGGGAGTTGCACGATGCTGACGGACGCCGCACCCGCCCTTCGAGCCGCCCTGGCGACGGCCTTTGCCGCTTCCCGGCCGGGAGCGTCCGCGTCTGGCCAGACGACTACCTTTCGGCCGATAAGTGGGGCGAAATCGACCTTGCCGACGGCCTTCCCGCCGCCTGGCCAAGTCACGACGACGAACGCCGGCAAGCGCTCCCGAGCCGCGTCGGCAGCCTTCTCCCCCTCCACCACGAGAACCGGGGCAGCCGGCCGCACGGCGAGAGCATTCAGACCGTAGAGCGGGCGAGGATCGTCGAAGCTCTGTTGGACCCATCGCTCGCCATCGCCGGTGTCGCGCCACGTCAGCGGCCGGATTGTCTTCCCTTCGGCGGTTTCGAAACGGAGCACATAGCCAAGGAGCTGCTCCTCACCGTCTCGATACGTCCAGGTCTGCGAAGGCTTGCCGAGCTTATGGAAGGCCGTCGGCGGCGGCGACGCTGTGTCGGGAACTGGAGTGATCTGCCTCCCCTTCGGTGGCCCGCTCACTGGCTCAGACGTAGCTTTGGAGGCTGCTAGCGAGGCCCTCACGCGCCCCAGGGGACCCGTTTCAGCCTTCCGCGTCATCGTCTGTCTCGCGGAATTGGAAGCCCGAAGCATGCGGCGATGCCCAATTGTCCCACTCCTCCGTGGGCGGGACGGAGGGCTTCGGTTGATGGTGGATCCTGACCCCTTGGCCGTTCTTGGTTTGGTGGATGATCACGCCCGCCCTGCGGAACGCTTTCCAAAGACGGAATCGCTCCGGAAGGGTCAGGTTCGCGGTCGCGAGGCCTCCCGCCTCGAAGCTGCAGATATCGTCGACTTCAAGGCCACTTGCGTCTGCGAGGTCGTAGACGTCCCAGCCCAGAAAGCCACGAGCGGCGCGGCACTGTGCGGGCGAAAGGTCGTGACGGCGCATGCGCGCTTCCAGTGCAAGCCAGACGTCCTCCGGCTTCATGGCCGCCCCCTCTCGAAGGGGTCTATCCCCAGCGCGTCCGCCAGGCCGATCGCCGCCGCTCGCTGGTCGAGGCTGGCGACGAAGGCCGCCAGGCTCACTAGATCGCCGCCCCGATCTCCTGTCGCGAAGTCGCTCCACTTCCCCGAATTGAGGTTGACCTTGAAGCTTCCCGGACGCCGATCGACCCGGAGCGGGTTGCGCGCGACCCACTCCGCCCCCTCCCGCAGCCCTTCCGGCAGAAGGGCGCGAACGATCGTCTCGGCGTTGACGAGCGCGGCAGCCCTCACGCGCTCGAAGTCGATCCGGCCGCTTGATCTAGCCGAGCCGCTCACGCTGCGCGCCCCGGCTCGCCAGCGGTTGTCGATGTCCGACGACATTCGTTCAGCCAGGCTGTCAGGTCCGCCGGGTCATAGGCGACTCGCCGTGCCCCCAATTTCAGGAAGGCGGGCCCCTTCCCGGAAAGGCGCAGCTTGTTGAGGTAGGAAACCGAGACGCCGAGCCGGTCGGCGGCTTCGTTGACGTTGAGCAGCCGGGGGGCCGCGGTGTCGCTGTAGGACATTCGTTCTCTCCTTACGTCCCCGGGTGATTCGCGGGGTCGCAAGGAGAGGCTGGGGCCGTTTTGGACGCGTCGGATGAGGCATCTGTGGATAACTAAACCCCCTCCGACGGGGGCTTGACAGCCGATTCGGCCCTCCGACCGAATCGGCCGCGGGCGTCTGGAGCTAGGCTGAAACCGGACCCGTGAGTGCGTCAGACCTCAGCTCAGGCAAACGCATACCAATGCACGGGTGAATCGGCCCGCCGCTACTGCGGCTTTATGCGAGTTCGATAATTGCTACGTCGCTCCCGAGTTCTTTTCGGGCGATATCGACCACATAATCGTGGTGCGTGAATAGAATTGGCTGAACCCGGTCTCCTATCGCGGCCAATGCCTTGAGCCCGCGGGCGGTGCGGCGGGCGTCTGAGCTGGCGAAGATGTCGTCGCCGATGAAGGGCGCGGGCTCAGATCGCTCGGCATAGTCCTCCAGGTAGGCGAGGCGAAGCGCGAGATAGAGCTGGTCGCGCGCTCCTTCGCTCATGACTGAGGTGTTCTTCCTTTCCCCCGACGGTTTCACACCGATCAGATGAGGCACATCGTTGCTGTCAAAGTCTTGTCCGAGGCCGACGAACGAGCCCCCGGTCAAGGTCTCGAAGAGCTCGCCCGCGCGGGTGACGAGTGGGTCGTGCTGGCCTTCGCGCCGCCGCTCCACGGCAGCAGAGAGGTAGAGGGCGCCGATTTTCAGGACAGCCCAATCCCTGGTGGCGGCGGCGAGTTCGGCTTCGGCGTTGCGGCGCTGCTGAAGCGCAACCTCTGCGCCCACGCCGGTTTCAAGAGCCTCGCGTTCGTGAACTGCGCGGTTGTGCTCCGCAAAGGTCTCGTTGAACTGCCGGTCGAGCTCGGAAGCGTCCGCTGCAAGCTGCTGCAGTTCGGCCTCGACCGCGTCCGGCTGAAACGCGATCAGCTCGGCCCTAAGATCCTCTTCACCGATTCCGTCTCCCACCGACACCAAGTTGGACCGGCGCTCGCCAAGGGACGCGAATAGCGCTTCCCTCCCAGCGAGGCAGTCGCAGAGCGCTTCCAAGTCCGTGTCGTTCGGCAAATCTGCGATGAGAGCGTCGCGGGCCTTGTCTGCCGCCTTGGCGCTCCGTTCGGCATCTTCCTGAACGCGAACAAGGTCGTTCACCCGCCTGACGCCCTCAGTGCGCAGAGTTTCGGCCTGACGCGCGGCTAGGAGTCTGGTGTTCAGCTCCTCGGCGAGTTGTTCGGCGGGCTGGGATGCCAGATCGGGAGCGAGAGCGCTGGCCAACGCCGCAGCTTGTGTCTCGAAATGAGCAGTGTCCCGCTCCATGCCGGCAACGCGCCGCTCGCGATTCTCACGCTCTCGAATTATCACGGGCGCCTCGCGCCATGCGATCAACGCTGCCTCGGCCTGCTCGGGTGTCGCCGTATCGAAGCCGATCGCCTGAACGGCTGGTTTCCATTGCGCTGACCAGGCTCTGTGCCGCTCGGAAAGCTTTGAAGCTTCTCCTTCCAGCTTGCTGACACGGCCCAAGGCATCCTCGATGCCGGCCTCCAGCCCGCGCGTGTTTTCCCATTCATCTCCAAGGACCTGAATGCGATCTCTCAGACCGTGCACGAGTAATTCCACTGGCAAGGAGCCCGCCTCGCTAAGTCCTGCCTTTGTCCCCAGTTCCCGCAAACGGGGTTCGATTTCGCCGACATCGCGGTCGATTGAGGCGAGGAGTGCGCGCTCGATTTCCAGCTTGTCCCGGCGCGCCAACAACGCTGAAGCCGATGTCAGCCAGCCACTCATTTCAGCCGGCATTCCGGGGGCGATCTGCGTCCCACTCCACAGCGCACTCCACTCCTGCTGCAGGGCGGCGCGCTTCAGCTCCCGCTCTTGAATGGCGTCATGCAGGGCCTGGAGCTTGTCGCCGGCATCACGCAGTTGGCGCGTGTCCGACGCGTGGGAGGCGACCTGCTCCGCGCTCGACACGGCCTCGTCAGCCAGGTGGTCCGCCCTGTCAGTATGGCCCTCGAACCTCACTACGCTTTGGGCTAGGTCCGATCCGGCGAGCGCCTGAGGTGCTTGGAAAAGCGTGGCGCGCAGGCGCGTCCATTCAACGGCGCGCAGTCCGCGCACTTCGGCAATGGCCTCGGGCGTCGGCACCGGCCCGGCCATAGCTAATGTGGCAAGCCGCGCGCTGATCTCTTCGATCAGCCCGCTCGCGTCGGCCGCGCGCTGCTGTTCCAGGCGCAACGCCTCCTCCGCGGCGAGCTTCTCGTTCTGAAATCCCGTTATGGCAGCTTGGCCAGGAAGGGGAGCGCGCGCGAGCGCGTCAAGGTCGGGGACGGGTGGTCGCAGCCGGCTCGCTTCCTCCTTCAAGGCGCGTGTCTCGGTCTCAACGGACAGCTCGACATCACGGCGCTTCCCAAGTTGCTTCAACACCGGCTCAAGCCCGACAAGGGCGTCCCGAAGGGGCCTTGGATCTCGAAGTTCGCCGTGGCCCGCCTGCGTCTTCTTCAGGTCGGCGAGTGATTCCACTTCGCTTCGAAGGAGACGCGCATTGGTCTCCTGCGTTTCGGCAATTGCGCGGAAATTGGATGCCAGGCTTTGAACCAGCGCCAACGCGGCGTCGGCGGGCTGTCTGTCCGCGACGGACGTGTGGGGCCCCAGTCCGAGACGAGTGGCTAGAGACCGAAGCTCACCTTCAAAGTCTTCGACTTCGGCCCGTATCCTGGGAAGGTCGCGTCGATCGTTCCGGAATGCGCCGAGGCCCGCGAAAAGCTCCAGCACGCGCCCCGCCGCTTCCAGCATCGGCGCGTCCACGGAAATCTGCGCCAGCTCCCGCTGGGCCGCCTCGGTGGCGTTCTTCGCCAGTGCAAGACCGTGCGCCGAAGTCGCCACTTCATTCAGGTGCGACCGCAGCCTTGCGGCGAATCCCGGCGCCACATCCGGCAGAGTGCCGAGGTCCTGAACGCGCTCCAGGTCCATGTCGATTTGGCGCACCAGCGGAGCGATGCGCTTCAGTCGCGACAGCCTAGCCGATTCGCTCGCCTTGCCGGCGCGTTGGTCCTTCAGTTCGCGCAGCGACCCGCCTAGCGCCTCGATCCGATCGTTCAGCCCTTTCCAATCACCGGCCCGGACCTCGCTTTCGCGGATAGCGCGGCGGCTGTCATCGTAGCGCGCGAGCGCCTGGTAGAAGCGGCGTTCCTTCGACGCGTTCGGCGTGAAGATCGAATCCGCTTCGCGGTCGAACTGGGCGCGCAGGTCGGTAAGGCCGCGAAGTCCGGAGGCGGCCGCGAACAGAGTCGCGCCAAGTTCCCCGTCATTCTTCGTCATTTCCTCGCCGCCGGCGCGCAACGCTTCTTTCGTCAGGCCGAAGGCGCTGCAGAACACATTTCGCGACAGGCCTCCCAGAAACGGTGCGAGCGCGTCATCGCCGATGCTCTGTCCCGCCTCATCAAGAAGGACGTTCTTGTTTCCCTTGCGCCGTTTGAAGGTCAGCTGGCGCCCGTCACGCGTTTCAATCGCCGCCCCCACCCGCATCGCGGAGCCTTCATGCAGGAAGTCGTAGCGTGTCCGGTTCTCGATGCCGAACAGCAGGTCGGTGATAGCCGCGAGCGAACAGCTCTTGCCGGCTTCGTTCTCGCCGATCACGACGCAAAGCTTTGCGTCCCGCGGAAAGACGAGTTGGCGGTCGGTGAACGGCCCGTAGCGCTCCAGATCGAGGGAGAGCAGGCGCACGCTAACGTCCCCGACGTGTCAAACGCTCAAGGACGGCGCTCTTCGCTTCATTAAGCAGCGCATCCAAGTCAGACAGGGTTTCGCCTCCAAGGCCCGCCGGGAGACGATTTTCGATTGCGGGGAATATCTTCGCAGCACCTTCGCGGAAGGTAGCATCCGCCTGGAGATCGCTGAGCTGCACCGCCAAGTCGAACGACGGATCTCCGTCGGCCGCCTCGCCTTGGTGTTCGAACGGGGTGGTCTCCGTCACAAGACGTTCGAGCCAGACGTCCTCATGGCAATGATGGCCGATGGCCTGCACCTCTTCGGCGAGGCGCTCCTGGTCCGCCAGCAAGTGATCGTGCAGCGCTGTCCGTCCGGCGAGCCTAACCCGAAGGGCAAGCAATCGAGCTTCAGCTTCACGGACGACCGGCTTCAACGCGTCCTGGACGAGGGCCAGTAGCTCGGTCTCGTCGGCGGCAGCGCCGACGTCGACGGAGACATCGGCCCACCGGGCATGATCGACGAACAGGCGGCGAACGTCCTGCACGTGACCGTCCACTACATCGACGAGCACTGCACCCTTAGGCCCGCACTCGCGCACATTGCGCCCCTGCAGATTACCAGGGAAGACGACCCAGGGGTCTTCCGACAAAATCTCGAACTCATGCACGTGGCCAAGCGCCCAGTACTGGTAGCCCTTGGATCGCAGGTCCTGGACGGAACACGGCGCATAGGAGGCATGTCCCGGCCGGCCCTCGCACGCGGTGTGCAACACGCCGATGTTGAACCAGCCGTCTACAGTACCGGGATACGTAAGCGCGAGGTTGTCGGTTACGTCGCGGTCGGGAAAGCTCTGACCGTGAATCGCCACCTTCAATTCGGGAATGCGGAAGGTCTTGGGGCCGCGCGTGGGGAACTGAATCACGTTTTCCGGCAGGGAGACCGTCTTGGTCACGACGCTTTCTGCGTCATGATTGCCCTTCAGCAGGTAGACGGGAATGTTCGCCCGGTGCAGCCGCGCAATCTCGCGGTTGAAGAATAGGCCGATGGACGTGTCCCGCCACTCTCCATCGTAGATGTCCCCCGCCAACACCACGAAGGCAACCCCGCTCTCGATCGCCTGCGTCACAAGGGCCGTGAACGCGCCCCGGCTTGCCGCTGCGAAGCGCTTGGCGACGTCTTCATCCTTAAGCGCTAGCCCGATGAAAGGGCTGCCGAGATGCAGGTCGGATGCGTGGAGGAAGGTGAAGTCCATAGAATCTCATTTCGGAGGTCGACGAACAGTCATTTGTTTCGTCTTGTCACCCTGCAGCGAAGGCGAGGATGCGCTGGCATAAGCTGTCGAGGGATGCTGGGTGGTCGCCTGCAGCATGGGCGAGCGCCAGGCGGGCGCCGATGTGCATGGCATTCTTGCCGAAGTTCTTGGGATGCCCGAATTGCTCATTAGCTTCCGTGTGGAGCTGATCCCACCGCTGTTGGCCGACGTCGTTCGCCATGACAGAGCCTAAGGTATCAGGCCACATCGCCAAGTTAGGCCCCCACACCACGCCGGTGGGGAAGGGGACCTGCGCATCACCGCCGATCAGACCGAGGAGCGCACGATTGTCGCGCTCATGGGCTGCCCGCCGATCGACGTTTTCATCGGCTCCGTCTGCGTCGAAGACAATAAACGTCGGAATGCCGAGCTTCTGAGCGACAATGAGGGGCTGAATGATCTCGCTCTTCCCGTTCGTCGGAACGAGATGACACCCGTACCGTCGGAAGTCCTGCCAATAGTTTCCGATGACCATCCACGAAGTGATGAAGGCGACGTCCTCAAGGCCCTCAACTAAAATGAGGCGTGACGTAAAGAACATCTCGTTTAGGCTTGGCTGAAGCGCTTGGTTTAGGCGAGCCAGACCAGCTAGCGCCGGCCCTACAGGTTGGCCCCGGGCCGCGGTCACAGCGTCAGCGATCTCTTGGGCGGTCGCACGCCGGACCACGGATTTGCGCTCCTGTGCAATCCTTCGCACCAAGCAGACCGCCTCAAAGCCCTGGCCGGACACAAAGTGTGGGCTATGGGTTGACACCATAATCTGGGCGTTACCCTCGCTCAGCGACTGGAGCACCCCGGATAGGTGCCGAGCTTGCGGCGGATGTTGGTACAGCTCGGGCTCTTCGATCCCGAGAATAAGCGTGGGCGCGTCCGCGTCGTCGGCCGCAGCTAGTTCTTGTAACAGCGCGAGCAAATACGACCGCTGTAACCCGTGGCCAAACCTGGCCAACTCCCCAACGAAGTCTCCCTCACCGGCGAAGAGACGAGCCATTGGTTCTTCAACTTGGACTGACTTCTTGGGGTCCTGTTGCCACTCAAGTTTGATGGTGGCTTCAGGGTGGGCCCATTGGCCGAGCCGATTCTGCAGTGACGCTGAGAGGCCCTCAAGGACACCTTGCTGACCATCGAGCAAGGCCTGATAACGAACCAGCGCTTCTTCTCTGAGCGCCTTTATGTCTGCCTCGAAGTTCCCCTTCGAGCGAACTGTACGAGCGAGTAGCCTGCCCAGAGCGGTGTTTCGAGCCTCCACCTGCTCCTTGGTCGCGTCTTTGACGGCAGGCACGTAGACCCACTGCACGAACTCAGCGAGCCGGTTGGTGCCTTTGCTGAACCCATAGAACTGGTCTTCGCTCGGGATGAGTTCACACTGGCCAGGGTGGGCTTCCTCGTAGGCACGCAAAGCCGCGAAATTGCCGTCCTTGGTGCCCGCCGGCGGCAACTCGCTGAATTCTTCCCGGAGTTCGTTGTAGATTTGCCTAAGCGGATCGGCTTTGGCGCCATCCCCAAAATCTCTGAAGAAATCCCGGAAAGCGGCCATGCCACGTCGTTGGCCAAATTGTTTGACCACCGCGTGCTGGGCGTCGGGTTTGAATTCTGCGATGGACGAGACCACGAGCTCGCCTTGCCGATAGTAGTCCGCAAATGCTTGTTGCGCCGCTTCGTTTAAGTCCGTGAAAGTGACGGTGATCTCGATGGGTGTTTGAGTGTCTAGGAGATGGAAGTCCTCCGCAGCGGGCTCGCTCATGTTGGTCGAGGCGTTATCAGTTTCCCGAAAGAACACGTTGAGAGCACAGAGAACTGTCGACTTTCCCGCGCCATTTGCCCCAACAAGCGCAGTATATCGATCAAATACGACGGTCTCGTCATCAAATGATCTAAGATTCTTGATGCGAATTTTAGCTATGCGCATTTTCCACCCCATCACGACTCAGGGTAGAGTAAAGTCGAGTTTGTCGCGAGTCATTCGACACCCTTGGTCGCGTTCCGTCGTAGCTACGCCCGTCGTTGAATTCGAGCTGACGCCGCCCTCAACGTTCGCGGCGACGATGAGTCCTGGGGCTCGACGTGCACACCTCCGAACTGATCAGCACAGTCAGACCAGATCGACCCAACGCTATCGCAGATCGATCCGCCCAAAAACGGACCTTCCTAAGGTCGGAGATGAGTCGATGCTGTTGAAAAAGCCCAGAGGACTTTCTGCGCAGGGTCGACCCAACTAGGTTCTGCAGAAACCAGGGGATAGTTCCCCGTCTTGAGCCCATTCAGAGCAAAGGCATTGCTCAGATTTGGCCGAGATGAACGGCACGGCGAGTTTTTCAACAAAATCAGTCACAAGCGGCCGTCGGTCCCATGTCGGCTTTGCGCCATGAGCG
>FTHA01000748.1_pt1 | contig 37327 bp, 40 predicted proteins | sample 1640771 | NCBI WGS metagenome assembly FTHA01 (sample SAMEA3914789, study PRJEB12502) | metagenome | biome: forest; material: soil | place: Canada | collected 2011-07-03 | depth 0.3 m | reverse complement strand
GACCAGCAGCCAGAACGAGATGTTGTTCATGCGCGGGAAGGCCATGTCCGGCGCGCCGATCATCAGCGGCACGAACCAGTTGCCGAACCCGCCGATCATGGCGGGCATGACCATGAAGAAGATCATGACCAGGGCGTGGGCGGTGACGACGACGTTGTAGCCGTGCTTGCCGTGGAACAGGCCCAGCTGGGCCAGGATCCCGTTGTCGGAGAACACCTGGATGCCCGGCGCGGCCAGTTCCCAGCGGATGAGGCCCGACAGGGCGCCCCCAAGCAGCCCCGCCATGATGGCGAAGAGGATGTAGAGGGTGCCGATGTCCTTGTGGTTGGTCGAGAAGAACCAGCGGACGAAGAAGCCAGGCTTGTGATCGTGGGCGTCGTGCCCGTGATCGGCGGCGGCGGTGTGCGACATCTTACGCTTCCTCGTACGGTCAGTGCGCCGCGGGGGCGGACGATGCGGCCGGGGCGGACGACGCCGCGGGGGCCGCAGTGCTGGAGGCGGCCGGTGCGGACGAGGCCGCGGCGGCTCCGCCGGTCTTGGATTTCACCCAGGAGTCGAAGTCGGCCTGGCTCACGACATTGATCTGGATCGGCATGAAGGCGTGGTCGACGCCGCACAGCTCCGAACACTGTCCGTAGTAGATGCCGATCTTCTCAGCCTTGAACCAGGTCTGGTTGGTCTTGCCGGGGACGGCGTCGATCTTCACCCCGAAGGCGGGCATGGCGAAGGCGTGGATCACGTCGGCGCCGGTGACCTGCACCCGCACCACCTTGTCGACCGGCACCACCATCGGATTGTCGGCGGCCAGGCGGAAGAGGTGCGGCGGCGCCTTGTCCTCGGGCGTGAGGGTGGAGGTGTACTCGCCGATCTTCAGGTCCGGATAGGCGTAGGTCCAGTACCACTGGTTGCCCGTGGCCTTCACCGTGACGTCCGGCGGCGGCATGTCGTGGAAGGCGTAGAGCAGCTTGAACGAAAAGATCGAAATGAACATCAGGATCAGGACCGGCACGACGGTCCAGAGCACCTCGATCGGGGTGTTATGGCTCCACTTGGCCGGGACCGGATTGGCCTTCCGGTTGAACCTGACCATGACGTAGAGCAGCAGCCCCAGCACGAACAGCACGATGATCGTGATGATCGGCAGCAGGATCACGTTGTGGAAGAATTCCTGCTGGTGGCGCAGAGGCGACGCGCCGGGCTGCAGGTCGATGGCGCCTGGCGTGGGCTGGCCCAGCAGCTCCTGGGCCCATGCGTTCGCGCTTAGTCCGGCTGTCGCGATTGCGGCCGTCAGAGCGGCCCCCCGCTTCAGCATCTTCAGTCCTGACGCCCTCATGTCCCGCTTGGACCCCCGTCTCACCGACGCAGATAGATCAAGGTCCCCGCCGCGTCACAGCCTAAGCCGACCGCTCACGGGGACCCCATGTGGCGCGTGCATACGCGCTCTCCAAATGCTTGCCAAGGCGGTTCGAGCTTCACGGCCTTCCCGCGTAACCAAAGCGTCGATCCACTGGATTCCGAGGCCCCGGGACGGGTGAAAACCGGGCCCGCGCCATCCGCGCGTGCGGGCGCCGGTCGCGGACGAATCAGCCTCACCAGGCCTTGAAGCCCGATCCGGGGTGACGATACGCTCAGGGGCGCCTATGTGTGGGCGTCATTGCCGCTTGGGTGCCCGATCATGGCCTTCGCTCCCGCCACCTCCATTCTCGAGGCGTCCGACGTCTCCCCCGAACGGGCGCGCGAGACGCTTGGCGACGCGCTGCACGGCGCCGATGACGGGGAACTGTTCATCGAGCGCTCCGAGAGCGAATCGTTCGTCTTCGACGACGGCCGCCTGAAGTCCGCTTCCTATGACGCCACCGAAGGCTTCGGCCTCAGGGTGGTGGCGGGAGAGACCGCCGGGTACGCCCACTCCAGCGAGATCTCCGAGGCCGCCATCAAGCGGGCCGCCGGGTCCGCCGCACTCGCCAAGCGCGGCTACGCCGGCGAAGCCGCCGAAGCGCCCCGGGCCACCAACGCCAAGCTCTACGGCGAGGAAGACCCACTGGCGTCGCCCGCCTTCTCGGACAAGGTCTCCCTGCTGCAGGAGATCGACGACTACGCCCGCGCCAAGGACCCGCGGGTGGTGCAGGTCATGGCTTCCCTGGCCGGCGAGCGCCGGGTGGTGGAGATCCTCCGCGCCGACGGCCGGCTGCTGCGCGATGTGCGCCCCCTGGTGCGGCTGAATGTCCAGGTCACCGTCGAGCGCGAAGGGCGGCGCGAGTCAGGCTCTTCCGGCGCCGGAGGCCGCGCGGGCTTCGAAGCCTGGATCACGCCGGAGAAGTGGCAGGAGCAGGTGGAAGAGGCGCTGCGCATGGCGCTGGTGAACCTCGAGTCCGTGCCCTGTCCGGCCGGTGAGATGGACGTGGTGCTCGGCCCCGGCTGGAACGGCGTCCTGCTGCACGAGGCGGTGGGCCACGGCCTGGAAGGCGACTTCAACCGCAAGGGCACGTCGGCCTTCTCGGGCCGGATGGGCGAGCGGGTCGCCGCCCGGGGCGTCACGGTTTTCGACGACGGCCACATCGCCGGCCGCCGCGGCTCCCTGACCATCGACGACGAAGGCACGCCGACCTCGCGCACCATCCTGATCGATGACGGCATTCTCACGGGCTACATGCATGACCGCATGAGCGCGCGGCTGATGGGCATGGCGCCCACCGGCAACGGCCGCCGCCAGTCCTACGCCCACATGCCCCTGCCGAGAATGACCAACACCGGCATGCTGGCTGGCGAGCATTCGCGCGACGAGATGATCAGGTCGGTGACCCGCGGCATCTACTGCGCCAACTTCGGCGGCGGTCAGGTGGATATCACCAACGGCAAGTTCGTGTTCCAGTGCACCGAGGCCTACCTCATCGAGGACGGCAAGATCACCGCCCCGGTGAAGGGCGCGACCCTGATCGGCGACGGCCCCTCGGCTCTGACCAAGGTGACCATGATCGGCGACGACTTCTGCTTCGACCCCGGCATCGGCGTCTGCGGCAAATCCGGCCAGGGCGTCCCCGTGGGCGTCGGCCAGCCCAGTCTGAAGATCACCGGCCTGACCGTCGGCGGCACGGCGGTGTGACCCACTTTTCCTCTCCCCACGGGAGAGGATGGGGCCCATCGCGGGGCGATGGGAAGGTGAGGGTCACGGCCTCGCCAGCTTGAGCTCCGCTGCGATCGTGCGCGCGACATTGTCGATCTCGGTCATCACCGAGCGGTTCCAGATGCGCAGGACCCTGAACCCGGCCTGTTCGAGAACCTCTGTTCGGGCCGCGTCATAGGCGCCGGAAGCGGCATGCTGTCCTCCGTCCAGTTCGACGATCAGCCTGGCTTCCAGGCAGGCGAAATCGGCGAAATAGCGATCGATCGGGACTTGCCGGCGGAATTTGTATCCATCCAGCTTCCGGTTCCTCAGCTTCAACCAGAGCCGGGCTTCGGCGCGCGTCCAGTCCGCGCGCAACTGCCTGGCCCTGGTGATTGTGGGATTTGCGGCCGGCATTCGAACCCCTCACCTTCCCACGCCCTACCGGGCGCGGGCTGTGGGCGAAAGTACGAATTGCGGATGGCGGTTAGTCTCGGCCGGTTCGCCATTTATGATATGAAACAACGGGTTGGACGGCCATTGAGGACGCTATTGAGGACCGACACGAGTCCTCAATAGCGCGGCGCTTAGGTCCAGAAAACGCAGCAATAACAACGCCGAGTCAGGCACGGAGTATGGGGCGAGCGGTCCTATTGAGGACTCGTTGCAGGCCTGCCCTCAGCAAGCACGCGCTTAATCCGACCGGGGTAGCTGGCGCCAGCCGTGAGCACTTTGATCAGCGCTTGAAAGTCGGCCTCGCTCTCACAACGGCGCTTGCCCAACTCCCCGATAGTGGCGTCAGCCGCCGCGCTCATAAGCCTCGTAAGAACAAACTCCAACAGCTTTGCCCGATCGGAAGCCGAAAGCTCCGCTCCGTAATCCAAAGGGAGGAGCTGTAGAGCCGCGCGAAGCCAATAATGATTATCGGCGTGAGCATAAATGCGATCATGCTCAATGAACTGAACAACGCTCTGAATTACATTAACGCCTTCATATTCGGCTAGATAGCGAAATTTGGCCGGGATTACTCCGCGTTCCTTCCATCTCGATATGGCTGACCGACCAAGGCCGAGCATTTCAGCTAGCTCTGAGTCGTTGGCCGCGCCCAACGCCTTCCGGATTCGGCGAATCTGGTCCTCAACCATGGCCACGGCGCGTGTTGACAGGTGGACATATGGTGGGCATTAATGTTTACCGGTGGACATCCACGTGGGGCGGCAATGCAGCACATATCGGCCGAGAACGGAAGCGAGGGCCTGCTGCGCACAGTGCGCGCCGGCCTCACAGCCCACGGCGACTCGCTCCGTGCGTGGTGCCTTCGCGACGGCGTTGGGCCTTCCTATGCCCATCGGGTCCTAGCCGGAGTCAAGAATGGGCCGGCGGCGGTCGCGCTTCGCAAAAGACTGATCTCAGCATCTATACGCGACGGTGCCTGAAGTGTCCCCCAGGGGCCGGTGGCTGAATAGGGCGGCTTTTGCCGCCATTGCCGGGGTTTCGCTTCGACACGCGACTCGAATCTTGACGGCTGCCACCGACAAACAGCCAAAGCCCTGGAAAGGTCATCTCCTACAGGTCCGCCGAGTGCCCGAAAAGAGGGGCGGCCGTTCGGGCGTGGTCTTTGAGGTCGACGCTAGGAGCCTCTCAAGCGCTCTTCAGCGGCCGATGAGCGACCACTCAGAGGTCGGCGTCGGATTGCCGACGATCGCCACGTCCGACGCGGGATACGACCACCAGGCCGCCCTTGACGCTGCCTTGGCCTGGCCACCGCGTTCCGAGGGGCGAGCCGCCGCGGTGAAGGCAATGGCCGTCGCGACCGGTCGGCATGAAGATTCGATCCGCCGTCAGCTTTCCAAGAACGCTCGGGGCGGAGCCGCTGCGTTGCTCCGCAGGTCGCCGAGCAACAAGGGTCAGCGCCGGGTCCAAATCTCTCGGTGCTTCACCGGCGCGTGGCTGGGCGCCGGTCGGACAGTGGATGAAGCCATCGCCCTGCACGACCGACTTGAGGCCCTGATCGCCGCCATGTGGGCTGAAAGGCACGCCAACGCGGGTGCGGGCCGAATCGCTCGCGACGCGTCACGCGCGCTGCGGAAGTGGTGCGCGGAAACAGGGTTCACGCCGTCCGGTGCGGGCGCTCGCAAGGTGTTCGAAGTTCCTCGCCGACTGGCCGAGCGCGACAGGATCAACGCTGCGGTGAATCGGATGAAGACGGACGCCAGCGGCCACTACAACGCCTCGCCATACCGCCAGTCAGACCTGAACCTCCTGAAGCCCATGGAAGTCCTAATGGGCGACGTCCACCATGCGGATGTGAAGACCCGCCGCGAGGACGGCGAGGGCGCCTACTGCTTGAAGCTGATCGCTTGGATAGACATGGCGACCCGCCGAGCATGGGTCGATTCGAAGACCTGCAGCAAGGGCGAGAGCGTCAAACAGGCCGACGTGAACGCTTCGCTGGCATCCGTCTTCCAGCACCCAGATTGGGGCTCGCCCGACCACCTCTGGGCCGACAATGGAGGCGAGTATGGCCTTCGAGACGAGCTGTGTAAGGCCATGCGCCTTGCGGCTGAGAAGGTCGAGCGACCGCCCATCATTCGCTCGATTCCCCACAACGCGCGCGGCAAGGGGCTCATTGAAGGCTTCTTCGGCCGCATCGAGCGAGGCAGTCTTTCGCTAATGCCCGGCTGGGGCGGAGGCGATCGGGTGCATGAAAAGACGGCAAACCAGGGTCGCGAAATTGAACCCTTCGATGCACCGCCCGAGGCGGTGGAGGCCGTGATCAAGCAGGTCGTGGCTGCCTACAACGACACACCGCAGGGGGTCTTGGGGGGGCTTTCGCCCAACGAGGCATATGCCGAACGCCGACAGGACAGCACCGCCGTCCCGTGGACGATAGAGGCTCTGGCCTACGCCCTCGCTGAGCGCAGCGAACGGGTCGTCAACAAGTGCCAAATCCAATTCCAAAACACCTTCTACAATCTCCACGGCCGCGCCATGACCGCCGACTCGGAGAAGGTCACGGTCCTTAGTGGCCCCTTCCTAAAGGGGTGCGTACTTGTGGAGTACAGCGGAGAGCTACATGTCTCCGAGGAAGCGCCTGTCTTCCATCCGCTGGACATCGAGGGTGCGAAGTATTCCGCGCGTCGGACGCAAGAGTTTGGTTGCGAGGTCCGGAAGCTGGCGGAAGGCCTGCCGCTGGTGAATCCACTCAGGGACCTGATCGAAGATCATCAACCCACCATTGATCTTCTGGCAGACCAAAAGACTGCTGTCCGATTCGCCATTTCACCTGGAGATCGACGGGAAGAAAAGCGACGTGAGGAGGCGGAGCGAAGGGCCCGCAACGATCAACAGGCGGCGATCTTGGCGGCGGCGGCCAAGGCCCTATCCAAACCTTCGAAGGTGGCCTGATGATACCGCCGCCCGAACCCGCCAATTTTGTCAAAACCTCCGTCGCGGAGCACGTGTTGAACGTGCTCTCGACTACCCAACGTGCGCGTCTCATCGTGTCGATAGAAGGCCCGCCGGGCGTCGGTAAAAGCACGGCCGCGCAGCACTACGCGGCCGGCTCCAATACCGTCTGGTACTTCGCCGTTCGTCGCGACACGTCCTCCACGGGATCGCTCTTCCGAGAACTGTCCGCCGCATTTACCGGGATTTCAGACCAGCGATCGACAGACAATTTTCGCTCTCTGGCAATGGCGGCTCGATGGGCCAGCGATCGGGAAGGGATCAAGCCCCTCCTCATCCTGGATGAGGCGCAAAACCTGAATGCTGACGCGTTGGAGATGCTGCGCGCCCTGTACGATGAGGGCGGCCTCTCCTTAGCGTTGGTTGGCAATCACACGTTCGCCGATCGTTTCAACAGAGAGCGCAAGGCGCTCACGGCCTCTCCGCAGTTCCGTTCGCGCCTGAATATTACCGTCGACCTTCAAGCGGTGGAGGCCGCTGACGCGGCTGCAGTCGCCCTGGCACACGGGATAACTGACGCAGCGCTCATCAAGCAACTCGGCCAGATCGCGCGCGGGCCAAGGGGACTGCGGATCATCGAAGGCGTCTCTCGACTAGGCGCCGAGCTTTGCCAGACCGGAAACCCCGACCCGGCCGACCACAGGGCCGCGCTAGCAGTGCTTCACCAATCTTGAGGAACCCCATGAAAGACATCGAGCACGAAATCAAGGCGGAGGTGTTCGGGTGGCAGGTCGCGGTCGGCCGCGTCGGCGCCCTTCTTGACCAAGCCCGCGACACTCTCCTGCGGGACTTCGACTTCCCCACAAATGAGCGCGCCATCGGCATGGTCGACGGGGGGATCTCCGGCGCCATGGCCATGCTCGCCGAAGTCGGTGGCGCCTTGGAAGCGATGGACGGGCGCCTGGCGATGCGCAGCGCGACTCGGAGTCGGACCGATGCTGAGCAAGAATAGGCTGAGCCTCCTCCGGGTGGCCAAGGCTCGGCTCGCCCTTGGCGAGGAGGATTATCGCGACCTCCTGGAGCGCTTCGGCGGAGCACGCTCGGCGCGAGAGCTGGACGATCGCGGCTTTGACGCGGTGATGGAACGGTTCCGCGATCTCGGCTTCACGAGCGACGCACGCAAGCGCAGCTATGGCGACCGGATCGGCATGGCGACGCCGGCCCAGGTCGCGAAGATCCGCGCGCTGTGGCTGGAGTCCGTCGAGAACCCGACCGAGCCTGCTCTGCTTCATTGGCTGGAGCGTTTCCATCATGTGTCGTCGCTTCGCTTCCTCACCGCAGAGAAGACCAGCAAGGTGATCACGGGCCTGAAGGCGATGGCGGCTGCGCGGAAGGCCAAAGCCCATGCCGCCTGAGGAGGCCGACGCCGACATCCGGGCCTTCATCGCGGCCAGCTCGGCGACCACCTACACCGAGCTTGCTCGCGCGATATTCGACACGTTCGGTCCAGACCGCGCCTGGACCACCAAGCGGATTTCCGCCGTCCGCAGAGAGCTTCGGCCGCGCCTCCCTGGTGGGCGGTCACCTTACATGGCTGACGGCCAGGTCATGGCCTTCATCCGAGATCGCGCCGACCTGGTCAGCTTGGACTCGATCGTGGCCGCCGGCGTCGCCGAGTTGGGAGCCGGCCGGTTCCCCGGCCGCACAGTGCTCGGCCGGATCGTCAAGCGGATTCGAAGCGAGCCGTAGGGAGCGCCAAGGAGCGGGCGCCAAGGTGGATGGCCCCCCTGGGGACCATCGGACGCTGGAACTTGGTTCTCCGCCTTCTTACGGCCTCTTAAACGGCATCCGGCCCCGGATAGGGTCGTCGGCGAGCCGCCTCAGTGCGGGCGGGGTGCACCCGTGCACCCTTATCGGGGGGCATCTTGCACCCCTACCATTGCGACGCTCGTCAACGTAGCCGCAGGGCATGAGGCTTTCCCATTCCGTACGTCTCGCTGATCACGGAGCCCAATCGGGGGACAGCCCTCAAAACCCATCCTGTGTGCAGGTCGCCCGGCTCTGCGGGCCAGGTGCTGTCGTGGCCTTGTGCCGGGAGCGAGGCGGCCGCCGCATCTACATCCCGAAGGTCGCTTCGGCTGATCGGGCGCTCGCGCGGATCATCGGCGCCGAGAACGCCGCCAAGGTCTCAGCGGCATATGGCGGCGAATACATGGACGTCCCCATCGGCCGAACGGGTCTCGTTCGTGAACTCTGCCTCGCCGGCAAAAGCCCGTCGGAAGTCATCAGGGAGGCCCGCTGTTGCCGCCGCGCAGTCTACAAGATGAGGGCCGCTCTTCGGGCAGAGGGACTGTTGACTTGAACGCGACGGCGTCGATCTCCGTCGCGCTCGCCACGTCCGCCCTCAGCGAAGGGCGCAGCGGCTTGGTTCATCTGTTGCCGATCGGCGCGGTCAAGGCGGCGGACGGTCGACACTGGTCTCTGAACGACCCTGCGCAGTTCATCGCCCGGACAAAGGATCATGCACGTGGACGGCCGCTTGCCGTCGACTACGAGCATCAAACCGAACTGGCAGTCGCCAACGGCCAGGCGGCCCCGGCGGCGGGCTGGATCAACGACATTTGCGAGCGCGACGGCGGCATTTGGGGGCGAGTCGACTGGACCGATCGGGCCGCTGAATACCTGTCCAATCGAGAGTACCGGTTCATCTCGCCGACCTTCACCTACGAGAAGGACACCCGCGCGCTCCACTGCCTGGTGGGCGCCGGCCTCACAAACCGTCCGGCGCTCACTCTTACCGCCTTAGCGAAAGACCAAATCCACATGGACCGTGACCAGGCCCAGGCTGAGCTGCGCGAGCTGCTCGGCCTCTCGGGTGACGCGGGCCTCGACGCAGTTGTCGAGTCCGTCCGCACCCTCACTCAGCAGACCGCCACAGCCGCCGCCCAGCCCGATCGCTTCGTACCGATCGATGTGTTCGAGCAGGTGACCGCCCAGCTCAACCAGCTCAGCCAGGGCGTATCCGCCGAAGCGGCGGCGATCTGCGTCGACCGGGAGATTGCGGCCGGCCGGGTAGTTCCCGCCCTTCGGGAGTGGGCCGTGTCGCTTTGCACGTCCAACAAGCCTGCCTTCGATGGGTTCGTGCAGCGCACCTCAGGCAGCCTGAAACAGCTCTTCGCGGTGCGCTTGCCGGGAGGGCCGCCGGGTAGGGTCACGGCGGCCACATCAATTGATGAGGAGGTCGCGGGCCGGCTTGGCCTCTCGGCTGAAGCTGTCGCCAGCGCCAACGGAGCGAAGCTATGATCATCAACCAGGGCAACCTCGACGGCATCTATCGGGGCTTCTCGGCCGCGTTCAATCAGGGCTTCACTTCAGCGCCAACGGCCTACGCGTCGGTTGCGATGACGGCTCCGTCGTCGACCCGCGAAACCACCTACGCCTGGATGGGCCAGATTCCCCGTCTCCGAGAGTGGCTCGGCGAGCGGGTGATCAAGAACCTCAACACCTACGGCTACACCATCCAGAACAGGAAATTCGAGTCGACGGTTGAGGTGCAGCGCGAGGACATCGAAGACGACAGCTATGGCGTCTACGGCCCGCTCTTCACCGAAATGGGGCGGACGGCCGCGGAACACCCCGACGAACTGGTCTTCAGTCTGCTGGCGAACGGGTTCACCTCACACTGCTACGATGGCCAGTATTTCTTCGACTCTGACCATCCGACCACCGACAAGGATGGCGCTGAGACCGTGGCCTCGAACATTCAGGCGGGCGAAGGCGTGCCGTGGTTTCTGTTCGATACGTCCAGGGCGATCAAGCCCCTGATCTTCCAGCGGCGTCTCGAATACGAGCTTCAGCGCATCGATCGGGCCACCGACGAAAACGTGTTCATGAAGGACCTGTACCTCTACGGGGTGCGCGCGCGCGCCAACGCCGGGTTTGGCCTGTGGCAGCTCGCGTATGGATCGATGGCCGCTCTGACGCCTGAGAACTATGCCGCCGCCCGCGCGGCCATGATGGCGCTGCGGGGCGATGAGGGCCGACTGCTAGGCGTGACGCCCGATACCCTCGTTGTCCCTCCTTTCCTTGAAGCGGAAGGCCGCCAGGTCGTGATCGCCGACCGACTGGATAGCGGCGCCTCCAACGTCTGGGCGGGGTCGGCGAAGTTGATCACCACCGCCTGGTTGGCCGAATGAACGAGCTGAAATTCGGCCTGGTTCTCCAGGCGATCGACCGGGCGACGGCTCCGATCAAGAGGATCACCGCAGCCCTTGGCGGTGTGGGCTCGGCGGCGGCAACGGCCAGCAGGGTTGCCACGCAGGCGGCGTCCAAGTTCACGGCCGCGACGGAACGGGGCGCCCTCTCTCAGAAGCACCTCGCCAGCGCGGCGGCCGGCGTGGCGCGCATGACAGACTCCGGGGCCTCATCGATGAACCGGCTACATGCGGTGCTCTCACGGATAGGCTCGCTTGGTGGCCTCCGAAAGCAAGCCGCCGATGCGGATCATCTTGGGCATGCAGCAGGCCACGCTGGACATCGGCTGAAGGCTCTGTTGCGGTCCCTCGCCGAAATGTCCGAGTTGGGGCCGTTGGGGCACCTGGCTGCGCACATCGCGCCGTGGGCGGGCGCGGCGGCCCTGGGCTTCGGGGCCGTAGTCGGCGTAAGGGGCCTGTTCGAGCTGGGCGGTCACGCGGCCGAGCACTCATCGCAGGCGGCCCTCAACGCGCAGAAAGCCGGCGTCAAGGACATCCGGGACTATCAGCGGCTCGCCTACGCGGCACAGCAGGCCGAGGTCACGCCGGATCAGCTCAACGACGGCCTGAAGCGCTTCGGCAGAAACTCCTACAACGTCGCCAAATACGGAGGCCCGCTCGCCAAGGTCTTCAAGGATATCGGCGTGAGTGTGAAAGGGGCGCACGGGCAGCTCAAGCCCGTTCCCGACCTGGTCGTTGAGCTGGCCGACAAGTTCGCCGCGTTCAGCGACCCGGCTCGCAAGCAGGCCATTGCCATGGGTCTATTTGGAAAGTCCGGGGCCAACATGATCCCGCTGCTCAACAAGGGTGGGGCGGCAATTCATGGCTGGATGAAGGAAGCCGACGAGTCCGGCGTCGTCATGGACGAGATTTCGGCCAAGAAGGCCGAGGCGTACATCGAAGCGCATCGGAAAATGGGCGCCGCCGTCGAGGGTTTGAAGATCGGACTGGGCAACGCGTTGTTGCCGGTCCTGACCCTCGCCACCAACAAGATCACCGCCTATCTCAACGCCCACAGGCCACAGATAATCGAGGTCTTCACTAAGGTCGTGAAGGCCTTGACCGTGACCCTTCCAACCGTCCTGAAGAACCTCAAACCCTTGTTTGCGCTCGACTGGGCTGGCTTCGCGACAACCGTTGCAAAGGCGGCCGGTGGAATAGCCAGTTTCACCAGGGCGATCGGGGGACTGGGCACGATCTTGGACGTGGGCGTCGTGGCGCTGATCGTCCGTGCTGGCGCGGCAGTGGCGGGCTTCGCCACGGTGATTGCCGGGGCCCTGGGCGTGGCCGTCGCTCCAGTGCTGGGCGTGATCGCTGCGATAACCGGCCTGGCCGTGGCAGGCTACCTGCTGGTGCGACACTGGGGGGAAATTTGGGGCGGGATCACGCGAGTATTGGGGAACGCCGTCGGCTTGTGTGTCGATCTGATTACCTGGCTCACGCCCGCGCCGATCCTAATGTCCTGGTTCAAATTGCCGGGGCAGCTCAAGGCAGTTCTCGACAGGGTACAGAGCACCTTCACCTCAAGTTTGGACCGAATCTGGGGAAGCTTTCCCGACTGGTTCAAGCTGCTCTTGAAGGCGAACGCGCTCGCTCTCCGACTCGTGATCGGCCTACCGCCCATGCCGCGCATCGCGATCCCATCGCTGCCGCCGACCGCCAACGACAACGGCCGAAAGGGCCCGTCTTCGATCCGGCCTGCCGGCATGTCAGCCGCGATCCGGCCTCTCGGCGCTCCGATGGCACTCCGGGCGATGGGACCGCCGATGTCCCTCGGTCGCAGGGGCGACACCGGGTCCGATCCAGCACCGCCGAACGGCAGGCTCGCCGTTGACATCCGGATTCATCAGGATGGGCGGCCGCCCGAAGTCATCAAGGTCGTCGGCGACCCGAGCCGCCAGTTCCTCGTCGACATTAAACGAGGCCAAGCCGCGTGATATCATCGCCGCCGATGCAGAAGCCCCAACAGCGCTCAAACGACCAGGCCAGCAGGAGCGGCATCGCTGGCAACCGGTTCGTCGCCGGGGCTGGCGAATTCAAGGTCGACAAGACCAGTCGAACCGGCCCGCCGTTTGATCTTCGACCCTCACAGAAGACGCCGCCGGCCTGATTCCCATCCCGATATATCTCGATCGATCCCGACTAGGCTCGGTCCTGCCGACAATCTCTATGTTCACACGTCTTTTCTATGAACACTCACACAGGGCCCCTTCCTCTCCCCATGGGAGAGGAAGAACATAAAGGGAACAATTGGGAGGTAAAGACCGGTTTTCCTCTCCCCACGGGAGAGGAAGGGGCCCATCGCGGGGCGATGGGAAGGTGAGGGTCACGGCCTCGCCAGCTTGAGCTCCTCCGCTCCCTACTGCACCACGCCGCAGGCGAGGCGCGGGCCGCCGCCGCCCAGGGGCGCCGGCTTGTCCGAATAGTTGTCGCCGTCGGCGTGGATCATCAGGCTGTGGCCTGAGATGCGGGTGACGTCGGTGATGCGCGGGGCGGTCAGGACCTCGTTGTCCACCCCGTCGGCGCCGACGGTGATGAAGGGCAGGTCGCCCTTGTGGCCGCGGCCGACTGGGCCCTGGTGGCTGCCCGAGAGGTCGGGGTCGTAGTGGCCGCCCGCGCCGCCCGCCGGCATCGGCATGCCATCCTTCATCGAGGGGGCGCAGGAGCCGTGGTCGTGGACGTGAAAACCGTGCTCGCCCGGCGGCAGGCCGTGCAGGTGCAGCTTGAACACCGCCCCCTGGCTGCTGTCGGCGATGATGGCCGAGCCGACCGCGGCGCCCTGGCCGTTGGGGGTCGCCAGATAGAGGTTGGCCCACACCTGGGCGGCTGACGCGCTCTGGGCGACGGCGCCCAGCGCCAGGACGGCGGCGAGCGCCGCGGGAACAAGCCGTGCCATGGATGTGAACCCTCGTGCAGTGATCCGGATCGGCAGCTTACGCCCATTTCGCGCCAAATGCGGAGCCTTCGCCGCGCCAATCGGCCAAGGGGCCTTTCCGCCGTCGCAAGTCCTTCCTTGCGTGAGCTATGCTGACCCATGGCGGATGGATCGACGAAAGTGGTGCTTACCGCGATGGCCGGCAATCTGGCGATCGCCCTGGTGAAGTTCGTCGCCTTCGCCTTCACCCGTTCCAGCGCGATGCTGACCGAGGCGATCCACTCCCTGGTGGACACTTCCGATCAGATTCTCATGCTGATCGGCCAGGCGCGCGCCGCCCAGCCGCCGGACGACACCCATCCGCTCGGCTACGGCATGGAGACCTATTTCTGGTCGTTCATCGTCGCCCTGCAGGTGTTCCTGGTCGGCGGCATCCTGGCCATCTGGCAGGGCGCGCAGCACATCGCCCATCCCGTGCCCATCGACCGTCCCTGGATCAACTACCTGGTCCTGGCCGTCTGCGCCGCCTTCGAGGCCACGTCCTTCGCCGCCGCCTACCGGGAGTACCGCCGCATCGTGCGCGGCCGCGACATCCGGCTCCTGCGTTTCCTGAAGCTCAGCAAGGACCCGGGCGTCTTCGCCACCCTGGTGGAAGACGGCGCCGCCATCACGGGCCTGGCGATCGCGGCGGTCGGCGTCGCCGGCGAGAGCTGGCTGGGGATCGTCTGGATGGACGGCGCGGCGTCCGTCCTGATCGGCGTGCTGCTGGTCGCCGTGGCGGTGTTCCTCGCCAATGAAACGCGCAGTCTGATCGCCGGCGAGGCGGCCGTGCCTTCGATCGTCGAGGCGGTGCGCGGGCTGATCCTGGGTGACGGCCGGGTGCAGGAGCTACGGGAGGTCCTGAGCCTGCATCTTGGTCCCAAGGCGATCCTGTTCGCCGCCGCCGTCCATTTCCGGACCGGACTGTCGGGCGACGAGGTCCAGCAGGCGGCGCGAGATCTCAGCCAGGCGATCAAGACCGCCGACCCGCGCATCACCATGGTGTTCCTGCGCCCGGGGACGTGAGTCGGCGCATGCCGCTGTGCGGCCGCCGCTCTTCACAGCGGCCCGCGCCTCCATCCGCCCGGAAATGGCGCGTCACGATCGGAAGTGGGCTAACTTTTGCGCGGTCAGGTCACATTTCAATTGTGCTGAATATCAAGGTTGTATGCTGTCCCCGCCTGCACTAGCTTGACCATAAGGAAGGGCGACGAAGTGCGGCAGACGTCGGACTTGCGGCGAAATTCGCCGGTGCATGAGCGTGTTGGAAGGGTGATGAGCGCTCTGGCGCTCAGCCTTGGCCTGACAGGCTGCCTCCCCCTTCAATACACAGATCAAACCGGTGCACGTCACGTGGTCGGAATCGGGCTGGTGAACATGACCGTCCCTGCGCAAAAGGCGGATCCGTCGATACCGACCCTGGTCAGCGTGGCCAGCATCGGGATCGCCCTGCACACGGGGTCCGCAAAGGATGGCGGCGGCTTCACGCTCGGCGCCGACCGGCGCTCGGTCCTCACCTTGCCGGAAGGCGCCTGCGTCGACGTGGCGGTCGCGGGACCCTGCGCGGATCTGGCCCGCGCGAAGACGTCCGTTTCCATGAAGTCAGGTTCGCCCGAGGGCCGCCTCGGACTCCCGCCGACCCTGACCTCTCCTGCCCTGAACAGGTCGTTGAGCGCCCAAGGAGGCACCCCATGAACATGCGTTGGTTGACGATCCTCGCCGCTCTCAGCCTCAGCGGTTGCGCCTCCCAGACGGACCACGTCCTTTTCGTGACCAACACGTCGCTGGGGCTCGACTTCGCCGCCAAGCCGCCCCCCGCCAGCATCGCCTATCATCGCGCCGAAGCCTATTTGGGGCCGTCCTACAGCAACGGCGCGATCCCGCCGGTCGTGGCCACCTTCGGCACGGGCGGCAACATTTTCGCGCCAGAGGTTCGCCAGGTCTACGCCACGGGCGCGGCTGCGCTGCTGGCGACCGACGCGGATGACGCCGCCGCCGGTCCCGCACCGCTTTCGGGCAACAAGAAGATGACCTTCTTTGGCACCGGCACCACCCTTGGCCTCAAGGTCGGGTTCGGCGAAACCGGCGCCCCGGACAGCATGACGTTCGGCTACAAGCGCCAGGAATTCTCCTACATTCCCCTTGGCGCGAACCACACCGCCGCCGGCGACGTCGACGTCTATCCTTCGGTCCTCGCCGCCATCGACTCCACCACCCAAAGCGGCTCCTTGCAGCAGGCTGGGCTCCGCACACAGCAATTCTTCGCGACAGGCCTGGCGGCCGACGCCCTAGCGCAGACGGACGATATCCGGAGCCTGATGCACGCAATCGCGGTTGGCGCGGCGGCCCATGCGCTGACCCCCAGCCAGAAGACCGCGTTCAACACAGGTCTCAACGTCGATACGGCGACCGACCGCACCCAGCTTGCGGCCATCCAGGCCTGCGTCGCTCCGGCTGGCGCATTCGACGCCATGAAGTGGGCGAACCTGATCGCGAAGGCCAAGACCGCCTCGCCGAAATGGCGTCCGCCGCAAGGCCTGGACGCGGTCGCCGACTGGAAGGGCGTCAGCGACCTCATCGGCGACAACACGCCAGCGATCTCCAGTCTCTCCAAACCCCTCCCCGCCACCCCGAGCAGCTGCTGAAGGCGCCCAGACATGACCGACAGACTTCAGATCCTGGCCTGCGACACCGAGGACAAGGCCTTCGAGGCCAAGGGCAAGCTGGTGGGAGAGGGTTACGACGAGCCCTCGATCACCCTCGAGCAGGTGAAGACGTTCATCTACGACGGGGAGACCTTCAGCGCCGATGGCGGCAACGACGGCCTTTCCGACAAGTGGATCGTCATCGGCCGCAAACCGGCGGCCGCCTGAGCCGCCCGCAGGCCGCTCATCCCCCCCGCCCGAGGAACGGCATCCCCAGCGGCAGGGTGAGGGCTTCCAGCAGGTTCTGTTCGTCGGGCAGGGAGGCCATCAGGACCACGATCTGCGCGACGTCGCGGGGATCCATGGCGTTGCGGCCCACGCCGCCGTCCGCGCCTGGCCCGAATCCGGTGACCGTGAAGCCCGGATGCAGCACCGAGACCGCCACGCCGTGGTCGCGTCCATCCAGCGCCAGGGCCCGGGTCAGGCCGTCGAGGCCCGCCTTGGCCGCCACATAGGCCGCCGCGTCGGGGCGGGGCGAGCGCGCCGCCACCGAGCCGATGGAAATGATCCGTCCGCGCTGCTGCGGCTTCATCAGCTTCAGGCCCTCGCGTCCGCACAGGAAGGCCGAGGTCAGGTTGGCGTCGAGCACGGACCGCCATTCGGCCAGGCTCATCTGTTCGATGGGAGTGGCCTGGGGAACGCCCGCGCAGCTGACCACCAGGTCCACTCGGCCGAAGCGGTCCACCGCCGCCCTGAACAGGGCCTCCACATCGGCCTCAAGGGTGACGTCGGTGGGCACCGCCACGGCGGTCCCGCCGTCCGCGGTGATTTCGTCGGCCGCCGCCTGCAGCTTGTCCGGCCGCCGGGCCGCCAGGACCAGCTTCATGCCCTGGTCCGCCAGGGCTCGGGCGATGGCCGCGCCGATGCCGGAACTGGCGCCGGTGACGATGGCGATGCGGTCTTTCAGCGAGATCATGCGGGGTCCCCGGCCGTGAGCGTCGGCCGTCCTGCTTAAGGCCCTGGCCCGGGCGAGGTCCAGACCGCGCCTGGCGGGGGAACTTGCGAGGCGCCGGCGGATTTTGCTGGGACATCAAGGAGGCCCACCATGAAGCCCACCGAAACGCCCGACGCCGGCAAGGTCCAGGGCGAAGGCGACTACATCTCGGCGCGCAAGTACCAGAAGGACCAGCAGGCCTTCGCCAGCCATCCGGACGAGGTCGCCAGGAAGGCGCGCGAGGCCGAGGCGGCGCTGGACGGGCCGGAAGCCGCGGAACTGGAGGCGGCGCGCGAAGAGGCCGCCAGGGGCCATCCCCGCAAGGGATGACTTTGGACCGGGTTGAGGTGAGATTGAACCCGGTCTAGGCCGCGCGGCGGGCGAGGGAGGTGGTCAGGTGCTCGTGCTGGAAGTCCAGCATCTTGCGATGCTCCCGCGCCACCGCGACCAGCAGGGGCAGCACCGGGCACATGGGTTCGCGTACCGGGTCGAATTTCGCCAGAAGGCCAAAGCGGCTGAGGATGGCGGTGTCGGCCCCGGACAGGCCATGGGCGCACATGATCCAACGCCCGAAGGCGCGCTCGCCGATCGGCCCTTCGCGGAGCACCACCGGCGGGGTGTGGCGGTCGTCCGCCGAGATGCGTTCGAACACCGAACGCACGCTGGCGCCGGGGCCTTCCAATGCCTGCAGGAACCAGCCGTCGTGGGCGATCAGCATGCTATCCACCCCGACGCGCAGGTTGTTGGGGATGGAGGCGCGGACGATGGACTGCAACAGCCGCGACAGGTCGGGCTCCGGCTCGCCGCCGGTCAGGTCGTCCAGCCGCTCCCAGGGGCTGCGGGCGAGGCGGCTGGCGTAGATCAGGCGGTGCAAGGTCAAGCGCGGACTCCCTGGCGGTCACGGTGAAGCTAAGCCAGGCGCGGTGAAGGCCCCGTTCAGGAACGCGGTTAGGAAACCGTGACTAGTTGGCGCGACTTCGCGTCGCGGCCGCGAGCTTCAGCACGGTGTTCCAGTTGCGGCCCGTGCAGGGGCCGAGATGACGTTCCAGCACCGCCGGGGTCAGGCGCGACGGGCCGATGCCGTCCGGGAACATCGCATAGGCGTGACGGTCGCACGCCTTGACGGTCTCCCGGCCGGGGATCGCGGCGTGCAGGGCCTTCACGGACTCAGGCGCGGGCGCCCGCTTCAGCGCCAGGACCAGCAGGCGCCCGGGATCGTTTTCAGCCTCGGCGGGGAACGGATTGGCGGCGATGACGCCGTCCCACGCCGAAGCGGTGCGGACGAATACCGCGATCTTGAGGCCGAGCCGCTCTTCGAGGGTCGCCTCCAACTGGCGCTCCACCGCGTCCGGGTCGGCGCCGCCGGCGTCGAAGACGACGTTTCCCGACTGCAGCAGGGTCAGCGCGGCGCCAAAGCCGAGGTCGCCGAGCAAGGCGCGCAAGTCAGCCATGACAACCCGCTTTGCGCCGCCGACATTAATTCCCCGGAGCAGTGCGATAAGGTCCGCCATGACGGGATCGAGGTCGCATCTCCCTCGCTTCGGTTCAAGCGGCGCCTAATGGATGGGCAATTCTGCGTCCGGACATCAAACGCCGCCGCAAATACATTGACCGGCCACGGCCGTGTCCGAAGCTTGGCCTAAGGAGGCGGCGACATGCAGAAGCGAATCCTCATCGGCGGCCTGATGGCCCTGGCGGGGCTGGGGCTTTTGACGCCGCCCGCCTGGGCGCTGTTCTCGCCGTTCCTGATCAACGCCTTCGGCTACAGCAGCCAGGCGATCATGACCCGGCTGGCGGCGAGCGTCGGCGGCATGACGCTGCTCTACACGGGCGTCCGGCGCATGCTGGTCCCGCTTCGGGCCGGTTGAACGCCACAGAAAGCGACGCCGCGTCGCTGCGAATGCGACCAATCGCCTCTTCAGCCGTTGACTGACACGCCGTCGTCGCCATTTGAGGGTAAGAATGGTCCGAACCGCGTCCGGATCGCTCTTCGGTGTTGCCTAGGGCCCGAGTCCGGGTTAGGCGCGGCGCCTTACCCTTCCTGAAGGACCCATGAAAGAAACGAATAAGAAGACGGACCTGGCCGAAAGGCTCGGCCGGTCGGCCGATGCCAAGAAGGCCTTGATGGCCAAGTTCAAGGCCAAGCCCACTGTCGCAGACCCCGAATTCATCGATCGGGCCTCTCGCAAAGCCGCCGAGCTCGAGGCGGTGCGCCAGGCTCGCACCGATGCGAAGGAGTCCGCGCGCTTGGCCAAGATCGAGGCCGAGGAGGCCAAGATCCAGGTGGAGCTGGAATCCGAAGAGGGCATGCTCGCGGCCCAGCGCGCCGAGCGCAAAGCCCGCAAGGCCCAGGCCAAGGCCGACGCCAAGGCCAAGAAGGAAGCCAAGTCCGCCGGCCGCCGCGTCCGCGTCGACGCCTACGGCTGAACCTTCTCCTCCCCCGTGAACGGGGGAGGAAAGCCGCTCATAGCCAGCGCTTGAACCAGGCCGCCTGACTGGCCAGGGCGACCGCATGGGCGGGCCCCTGGTAGAGGTCGAAGTGGCCCCCCTTGTGGACCTCGAGCGTCTTGGGCTCTCCCGCGCGAGCAAAAGCGTCGCGCACCTGCTCGAAGGGGATCAGCTCGTCGCCGGCCGCCGCCTGGATCAGCAGGGGCCGGGGCGCGATCAGGTCGATCAGCGCCGCGGGGATGTATTCGATCCCCCGCGCCACCGATTCCAGCGTCACGGAATTGACCCAGGCCGGAGCCCCCAGCGCCGTCTCGGCGAACCAGGCATGGGCGGCGTCCCCGGCCAGGAACGCCGGCTGGCCACCCTGGGCGGTCACGGGCATGGTCCGGCCCGTATCGCCGCCGTTGCGCCTGGCATGGTCATCGGCCAGCAGGCCCAGAAGTCCGGCGAACCCGTCCTCGCCGCTCATGGCCAGGACAGAGCGGGGGATGTCGATGGCGGGAACCTGGGCCACGATCACCTTCACCCGTGGATCGAGCGCCCCGACGAACAGGGCGTGCCCTCCGGAGTATGACGTGCCCCAAAGGCCCAGGCGCTCCGGATCGACCCCCGGCTGGGCCGCCAGGAAGGCCAGGGCCGCGCGGATGTCGTCGTGCTGGAGCTGGGGTATGATCCGTCCGCGCGGGGCGCCGTCGCTGGCGCCGAGGCAGCGGTAGTCGAACACCAGGACGACGAAGCCCTCGGCGGCGAAACGTTCAGCGAAGGGCTCCAGCCGCTGTTCCTTCACCGCCGAAAAGCCATGCGACATCACGATCGCCGGCCGCGCCCCGGTGCTGGGGTCATCCGGCCGAAAGAGCCAGCCCCGGCAGGTCATCCCGCCGCTGGCGAAGCTCACGTTCTCCCGCATCGGTGTCCCCGCAGCTGATCGCTGCTGATACGCAGGGGGAGACGGTTTGGATCACTTTGGCTCCCCCTTCCCCGTAAACGGGGGAGGAGTGTGCTACTCCGCCATCTCCAGCACCGGATAGTCCGTGTATCCGGCCTCGCCATTGCCGGCGTAGGCGGTGGGGGGGTCGATGTCGTTGAGGGGCGCGCCGCGGCGGACCCGTTCGGGGTAGTCCGGATTGGAGAGGAAGGGCCGGCCGAAGGAGACGAGATCCGTGTCTTGCGCGTTGATCGCCGCGGCCGCCCGCACGGGATCATAGCCGTTGTTGGCGATCCAGGCGCCCTTGAACATGCGCCGGGCCGCCTTGAAGTCGAAGGTGCGGGCCTCGGCGTCCCATCCCCGGTTTATGCCGCCGGGCTCGCCCTCCACGCAGTGGACATAGACGAGGTTCAGCCGGTCCAGCTCCTTCAGGAGCAGGGGGTAGACGGCTTCGGGGTCGCTGACCGGCGCGTCCTGGTAGGCGGCCAGGGGGGAGATGCGGATGCCCGTGCGGGCCGCGCCGATTTCGGCGACGATGGCCTCGGCCACTTCGAGGGGGAAGCGGATGCGGTTCCCCGGCGCCCCACCGTAGCGGTCGGTGCGGACGTTCGACCGGTAGGACAGGAACTGGTGGACCAGGTAGCCATTGGCGCCGTGGATCTCGACGCCGTCTACCCCCGCGTCGATGGCGGTGCGCGCCGCCTTGGCGAAGCCTTCGACCAGCCAGGCGATCTCGGCGTGGGTGGCTTCGCGTGGGACGTCGGGTTCGCCCCTCTGGCCGTCGGGCGTCATCATCAGGGCGCCCTCGGCCTTGACGGCGGAGGCGCCGAGGGGCGCGCGGCCGTCCGGCTGCCAGGCGGCGCTGGACACCCGCCCGCCATGCCAGAGCTGGAGGAACAGGGTCCCGCCGGCGGCGTGCACGGCGTCCGCCACCTTGCGCCAGCCCTCGCCGTGCTCCGGGGTATAGACGCAGGGCACGCCCGGGAAACCGCAGCCGCCGGGGGTCGGGTTGGTCCCCTCGCCGATGACCAGACCAGCCGTGGCGCGCTGGGCGTAATAGAGGGCGTTGAGGGCGCTCGGGACACCCGACGCGGGCGCTCGGCCGCGGGTCATGGCCGGCATGACGAAACGGTTCTTCAGGCGATGGCCGCCCAGGTCGAAGGGCGTGAACAGGATGGAAGTGTCGGCGCTCATGTCGTCCCCTAACGGCCCAGGCGTCAGGTTAGCCTGAACGAACGGGTCCGGGGAAGACGCGCCGGGGGCCTATGCCGCGGCGATTTCCTCCAGGACCTGGGCCTTGACCGCCGGATTGGCCTGGCCGTCGGTGGTGGCGATCAGGGCCTTGGGGATCAGCAGCAGCACCGGCAGGATCAGGGCGTAGACGGCGGTGGTCGCCAGCGCGCAGTACAGAAAGCCGTGGGTCGGGCTGGAGGAATAGATCCTCGAACCCAGGACGTCCCCGGCGCGGTAGGAGAGCATGTAGAAGCCATCCACCAGCATCATCAGGGTCCCCTGCAGGCCCGGCGGGCATGACCGCATGCAGAGGTCGTAATAGGCCCCGGCGGCGATGCCGCCCATCATGCCGATGGGCGCGGCCAGCCACAGGGCCTCGGTCCCGGTATGGATGAGGGCCAGCGGGATCATTTGGGGCACGGTGATGATCGTCCCCCACCAGAGCAGCTTGCTCAGGGCGACTTTCCGGCAGAGCCAGCCGTAGATCAGGAACATGGGGATGAAGGCGCCGGCGAATATGGCGTTGTAGTCGCCGTAGATGGCGTCCGAGGCGTGCAGCTGGTTGGTCAGGTAGAACTGCAGCGGCGTGTTCGAGCCCGGCGCGAACTGGAACATGAACATGATCAGCACCGCCGGATAGATGGCGCGGTGCTTCAACAGCCGCTTGATGTCGCCGACGAAATTCGTGGTCCGCGCCTGGGGCTGGTCGTAGGCGTGGCCGAACACGGACTTGGGTTTCCACAGCCCGGTCAGGGCGATCAGCAGGGCGAGGACGGCCATCGCCAGGAAGGTCTGGCTGGGCTTGAGCCGTTCGACGATGGGGCCGGCCGCGAAGCCGCCAATCATGTAGGGGACCGAGGCGACGATCTGCCAGATCGCCGTGAGCCGCCCCGACATCAGCTTCTCCTGACCGACCAGGGCGATCAGCCCCTGATAGGCGGCGGCCACGAACCGGAAGATCAGCATGAGCAGCAGCATGCCGACGAACATGCTGGTGAAGCTGAGCTTGGTGAGCGCCATGCCGACGAACACCGCCGCGGTGGCGAGGCCGAAGATGACGAAGAAGCCCCGATCCCTCATCCCGAACGGGTTCCAGAGGTCGCGGGCGAAGCCGAACAGGAAGGAGAAATACAGCGGGATCGCCGTCACCAGCCGGAACATCGACACCTGGTCGGCGCTCGCGTGCAGCTGGTTCTTCATCATGTAGGAGGTGGTGAAGTCGAGCAGGTAGCCGTGCGGCAGCACCAGGTAGACGAGCAGCGTCAGGTGGCTGAAGTAGAGGAAGATGCGGCCGGTGTCCGAGGCGCCGTTCGCCGGCCCCGTTGTCTCGGCCATGCCGCTGTCCCTTCACTGTCGTCCGTGGCCGGCACAATGCACGGCGCCGGCGCGCTCCGGAAGGTGGTGTTTGAGGTCGTTCGATGATCCAGGCGCCGCGCCTCCGTTCGCGCTAGTTCCGCACGCGCCGCCACGCCTGCTGTGCGCCGGGAGGCAGCTTGTCCATGTGCTTGAGCAACAGGGCCAGACTCCAGATCTGCTGGTCGCTGAGAGTGGACGCCCAAGAGGGCATGCCGGTGAGACGGATGCCGTGTTTGATCTTCCAGTAGGAGTAACCCTCGGGATCGTCCTCGACCCCATCGGTCCCGAACTGCGGCGGGCGGGGATATTCGCCCTTCGCCACCGGTGAGGCCGATGCGTCCCCCCGGGAATCCCCATGGCAGATCGCGCAGTGCTGGCCGTAGAGCGTCACCGCCTGGGCCAGGTTGGCGTCGGTCGACGGGACCGGATTGGGAGCCTTCGTAGCAGCCCTGGCCAGCGTCGCGCTGAGCGACGTATCGGCCGCCCAGAGCTCAAGGCCGCCGGGCTTTGCGTCCGCGTTTGCGGGAACCACGCCTGAATTCAGGACCAGATATCCCCCGAGAGCCCCAAGCAGGATCACGGCGATCACGCCGACGATGAATCCACGAAACATGTCGTTCCTCCTGGCGCCAAGCATTGACGTCTATGCTTCGCCCCCCAACAAACTCCGGAGCGAAAGCCCGGTTGCCGGTCGGGGCCGCTCGACTTCCACTTAGGGTCGAGGGACCGCGAAGGCGTAGGGGAACCACCAAGGACACAAAAGACACCAAGGAGCCTGCGGAGTCCCCGCCGCCTGAGCCAGGCGGGCGCCTGCTGGATCGCCATGAACTTGGTGGCCTTAGTGTCCTTTGTGGTGATATTTCTCTGTGAATACAATGCTATCCTGCGCGGCCCACCATTGAGAAGGCGAACGTGGCTCCTACGGCGCCAGCCCCGCCCAGTCGTAGAGGCGGGCGTAGACGGCGTCGGCGAGGTCGGGACGGTCGTCGCCTGGCAGGTCCGGGTCGACGGCGTAGCCCTGGCTGGTCAGGTGGAAGGACAGCATCCGGTACGAGGGCCGGAATGCGGCGACGTCCTCGGCTGAGATGGGCAGGACCTGGCCGGGGATGGGGGTGGTGAACTCGTCGCGGATGTAGACCGCCTCGAAACCCATCAGGCGCCACTCGCCGCCGCGCCGCTCGGCCGGGTAGAGGAACCGGGCGTGGCTGGAGAGCACGGCCTCGACGGCGCCGACGGTCGCCGGGATGTCGATGATCGCGGCGAAACCAGCCACGGCGCGGTCGCCGTTCAGCCGCACGCCGACAGGCGCCAGCCGATGCTTGGCCCGGACGCCGCGCGCGGCCATGTCGATAGACCCCCGCACGAAGCCCGCCGCGTCTCCCTGGAACCAGCTGATCCTGATCTGGGCGTCCGGCCAGAAGCAGGCGCCCATCCGCGCCCAGCGGCCGAGGTCGCGGCTCTCGCGTTCCGCCAGCACCAGCTGAGTGATCGCGCTGACGTCAGCAGCGTCGAGCACGGCCTGGGGCAGGGCGGTGGACATGGGCGGTTCTCTCCGGCTTGAGACCCGCGAGGGTTAGGTCATTGCACGGTGTTGGAGAAGACCCGTTTGGCCAAGCTTCATCTTGCAAGTCACGGGGTCGCGACCCTAGGTTGGGGCTGGGGGCGGATCGCCCTGGTCAGGACGTGGGGGCGGCTTTGAGACTCTGGGCGGCAGTGGTCTTGGCGGTGTTGGCGACCTCGGCCGGCGCGGCGGACCATGTCCCGGTCATCACCAATCCAGACTGGGTGCAGCTGCCGTCCGCGGAGGACCTCGGGCGCAATTTCCCGCCAAATGCGTCCAGCACCGGGAGCGCCATATTGAAGTGCAGCGTAGAGGTCGCCGGGCGCCTTCACGACTGCATTGTGCTCAGCGAAGATCCGCCGGACCAGGGATTCGGCGCGGCCGCCCTGAAGATGGCCGCTGGTTTCAAGATGCGCCCCATGGCCCGCGACGGCGTGCCCGTCGACGGCGGGGTGGTCACGATTCCGATCACGTTTTCATTCTCGGGCCAGACAACACCGACCTGGACGCACCAGCCGACAGCCGCAGAACTCGACGCCGTCTGGCCGCCCGGGGCGAAAAACGAAGGCGGTCAGGCCATGCTCGCCTGCACGCTGACCTCGAGAGGCCAGGTTCGCGGCTGTAAAGTCGCCAGCGAAACGCCAAGGGGCAAGGGCTTCGGCGCGGCCGCCCTGAACCTCGTCCCGGTCCTCGGGCTCACGCCCGCCCGGTCCGGCGGGGTGGCGGCGGAGTCGGAGGTGCACATTCCGATCAACTTTCCCCCGCCCGCGCCTCGCCAGGCTGGCGTGGATCGATACGGCGGCAGTCTGACGGGCCTGACCAATGCGCCCTGGAAAACCACGCCCAGCATCGCGGACATGGCGGCGGCCTGGCCGAAGGCGGCGGCGGCCCTGTCCCAGGGCCACGCAACGCTGAGGTGCCGGTTCAAGCCGGACGGCGTGGTGGGGCCATGTTCCATCGAGAACGAGGATCCTGTGGGCGCCGGCTTCGGCGCCGCCGCGCTCGGCCTGGCCGGGCGATTCAGCGTGCTCGGCGCCGATCCGGGGACTATGTCCCAGGCGCGGATCAACCTGCCTTTCACCTTCATCAACCCCAGGGACGGCGCGGCAGGCCTGGACAGGGTCTCCCGCGCCGAATGGATCCGCTATCTCAGCGCCGACACCATGACATCGCTTTTCCCGGCGGAAGCGATCAAGGCGGGTCTCAAGACGGGTCACGGCGTGGCCGATTGCACCGTCGCGGCCGACGGCAGCCTGACGAAGTGCACCGCCGCCAGTGAAGACCCGACCGGGTTCGGATTCGGCGCGGCGGCAGCGGTCGCGGCCACCTATTTCGCGCTCAATCCCTGGACTTCTGAAGGTCGGCCGGCGGACGGGGCCCAGATCCGTATTCCGATCCGTTTCGTCCTGGCGGATGAACCACCGCCGGACAGGAACGTCGGTGCGGCCGCCCCGGTCCACTGAGACGGATCAAGGAGCCAAGCGGAGGACGGGTTGGGATGGGGTGTTGCAACCCGTCCACCGCTGCTCGGGCCAAATACGGGCCCCAAGAGGCGCCGGCCGACCCCCGGAGTGGGGGCCGGCCGGTCGAGGTCCGATTAGCCGGGTTGGCGGGCCGGCGGATTGGAGGCCAGCAACTGGGCCTTGGTCTGGGTGCTGATCGCCTGACTGCCCGAGGGGGTCAGGGCTGACGCCAGCACGCCGATTTCCTTGCCGTCGACCTTGACGGTCACGGCGGCGGATCCGTCAGCGGTCTTGCCGATCTGGGCGATGGTGCCGACGGTTGCGCCGGTGGTGTCTTTCACGACCATGCCGGCCTTCAAACCCGCCGTGTCGCCAGGTGCGGCGGGAGCGGGGGGATTAACGGCGCTCGGTGCTCCTGCGGCGGGAGGGCTGACAGCGCTCGGTGCTCCTGCGGCGGGGGGACTGACAGCGCTCGGCGCTCCGGCCGCATCGGCTGGCGCTCCGTTGGATTGGGCCTGGGCCGCGCTGCCAAGGCCAAGCGCCAGGGCGGCGCCGATGAACAGAATTCTTCTCATGTGGGTTAACCTCAAGGGGACACCCACCCCAGTACAGTCCCAACGGCCGGCGTCAGCGCCTGTTCCTATGGCGGCGCTTCAGCAGGGACACAGGCCTGTGACAGCCTCCGCCATTGCGCGCCCCGCGGACCGGCGGCGATAGTTGGTAGGTTCAGCCCCAGACACGGGTTCGCCTCATGATGGCCGCCGTCGACTTCGAAGCCAACCGATTCCAGAGCGCGGCCGCGCATTACCTGGCGGGCCGGCCGCCCTATCCGCGGGCCCTGATCGAGCGCACGGCCGATCTGATCGGCCTGACCCGTGCGGACCGGGTGCTCGACCTCGGCTGCGGCCCGGCCCAGCTGGCCCTGGCCTTCGCGCCCCGCGTCCTTGGCGTCGTCGCCATGGACCCCGAGCCGGCGATGCTCCAGATCGCCCGCGCGGCGGCGGCGAGCGTTCCCAACGTCGAGGTGGTGGAGGGCCGCTCCGAAAACCTCGGCCCGGCGCTGGGCGTCTTCAAGGCGGTGGTGATCGGCCGCGCCTTCCACTGGATGGACCGCGCCCGCACCCTTGCGGACCTGGACCGGCTGATCACCCCGGACGGAGCCGTGGTCCTGATCGGCGACGATCATCCCGAGATCCCGGAGAACGCCCGCATCCGCGCCTTCGACGCGTTCTTCCGCGCCTACACCGCCGACGACGAACGCCACGCCCTGCGCGCGGGCGGCGAGTATGCGCCCGACACCTCGGTGCTGCTGGCCTCGCCCTTCCGGCGGCTGGAGCGGATCATCGTCTACAGCCGCCTGCCGCTGGACGTCGAAACCCTGGCCCACCGCCTGCTGTCGCTCTCCAGCACCTCGCGCGCCCGCCTGGGCGACAGGGCCGACGCCATGCTCGCCGACCTGCGCCAAAGGTTCGCGGCGTGGGAAGCGGAAGGGCCGATGGAGGAGGTGCTGGCGTCCAGCGCCCTGATCGCGTGGCGGGGGTAGGGGCTTCGCCCTGAGGCGCGCCGTCGGCGGTTGTGCGCTTGGCCCTGGCGGCGCTTGAATGGACCGCGCTCACTCATCGTCCCAGGGAGGCCGTCGGCCCATGCGAAAAACCACCCACCCGCCTGGACGCGTTGAGCGGTTGACCGTGGCGAGCCAGGTGCTTGGAGACAACCTGCTCGGCGACCGCGCTGAACGCATCGTCGATGTGTACGTCCCGGCCGGCTGCGACAGTGGGGCCCTTCCGTTGCTGACCGACCTGGTGGGTTTCACCGCCGGAGGACCGGCCCACACCAACTGGTCCGCGTTCCGGGAAAATGTGCCCGAGCGGCTGGATCGGCTGATCGGCGAAGGGCTCATGCCGCCGGTCGTGGTGGCGTTCCCCGACTGCTTCACCCGATTGGGCGGCAACCAGTATGTGAACTCCGCGGCGATGGGGCGGTGGTCGGACTTCCTGATCGAGGAGATGCTGCCGGCCGTTGAGGGCCAGTTCGGCTGTGGCGGCGCCGGCCGGCGCGGGGTGTTCGGCAAGAGCTCCGGCGGCTATGGCGCCATCGTCCATGCGCTGGATCATCCGGACGTCTGGTCCGCGGCCGCGTGCCATTCGGGCGATATGGCGTTCGAGCTCTGCTATCTGCCCGACATGCCCGATGTGCTCCGGGCGCTGGCCGGCGCGGACGGGAGCATCGAGACCTGGTGGACCAGGTTCGAGGCCGCGCGCAAACCCTCTGACAACGCGATGAAGGTGGTCAACATCCTCGCCATGGCCGCCAGCTATGATCCCGATCCGGCGCTGTTCCTGGGCCTGCGCCTGCCCGTGACCGCCGACACCTGCGAGCTCATTGCGGACCGATGGACCGCCTGGCTGGCGCACGACCCCCTAGTGAAGCTGCGGACGCAGGCGGACGGGCTGAGGCGGATGAAGGCGCTCTACATCGACTGCGGCGTGACCGATCAGTTCAACCTGGTCTACGGCGCCCGTCGCTTTGCACGGCGACTGACAGAACTGGGAATCGCGCATCGCTACGAGGAGTTCGACGACAACCACTCGGCGGTCGACTACCGGATGGACGAGAGCCTGCCCTTTCTCGCCAGGGCGCTGACGGCCTAGGGGAGGGACCACTGGCGGCGGGCGGGTCCGCTTTCCGGCGCGAATTGCATGACCCGTTGCGACCCTGAGCAGACCTTCATGCTGGGCGACGGAAACCCGGTGACCCCGATAACACCAAGCCGGCGGTCCCAATCTAGGGCAGAGCGAGGGCGGACCCTCAGCGGCTCCCACGGACTACCGCGCCCTCACGGCTGCCGCGCCCACCACCGGACGGGCGTACGTCCTCCTCGAACCAAGACAGGGAAAATTCCTTAGATTAGCGAGCGCCCAGATCGTTCGGACCTCCGGCGTGCGGATGGCGAGTTCGCGTCGAAAGCGGTCCAGCCTTCCTGACGATAAGTCTCACCCAGGATCGTCGCGTCAGCGCCGTTGTTGAGGTCAAGCGACGCTTCGACCCGAGCAGCGTCGGTCTCCTCGACCCGGACGCTCACCAGTGTGCCACCCCGACGCACGCCTTCGGCATAGACGTTGGCGTCGCCCTCGGGAACGCCGTTGTCCTTCAGAGCACCGAGCAGCCCACCCATAGCTCCGCCGGCCACGCCGCCCGCAGCCGCGCCGATTGCCATAGATAAAAGCCAGCCCACCGACGCCACCGGTCCAAGACCGGGGATCGTGAGGATGCCCAGGCCGGTCAGGAGCCCGGCGCCGCCGCCAATGAGCCCGCCCGTCGCAAGGCCTTCGCCAGCGCCTGCGGCCGTATCAAGGGCTTCAGCCGCATCGCTCTTTCCCTCGTCGGACTTGCGGAAGGAGCGAGCTTCGCGAGCACCGGCGTGGCGCGCGACGATGCTCAGATCGTCATGCGGGATACCCATGCTCTCCAACTCGCGGACCGCCGCTTCCGCCTGAACTTGTTTGTCGAACAGTCTAGATACGACGCGTTTCATGACTCCGCTTTCCTGGAGCTGAGGGGCGGCTCTGCTGCCGGGGAGGCGGATGAGCCGCCTAGCATTGACGAAAACGTTGTCATTCGCCGACGGTTGCGCCGGCTGAAATCAGACGCGCATTTGCTTCAGTACGGACCGCCTCCGCGGGCGCACCGCCAACCGTGCGGCTAAGGGAAAGGTCAGTTGAGGTCCTCATCACCGGCGAGTGGCAATGACGGGTTTCCACCCTGAGGAGCCATTCCCAGGGTCTATTGTCGGCGCATGCCCCGGCGAAATCGCCAACGTCCGGTTCCTGGGCGGAACTTCCCGGCCGCCTACGACCCATTGCGGACCTTCAGCCGATCCGTGTTACCCAGGCTCACGAGCGTGATCTGCGGGGCGCGGCATGGACATCCACAAACCCAAGTCGTGGCACGGCTTCCGCGAGTTTCTGAAAGAGTACCTGATCATCGTCGTCGGGGTGCTGACGGCGCTGGGGGCCGAGCAGGCGGTCGAGACGCTGCATTGGCAGCACAAGGTTGCCCAGGCGGAAGAGGCGATGAAGGCCGAACTCGCGACCAACCTCAGCTACGCCGCCGAGCAACGGGCGATGAACGCCTGCGCGAACCGATACATCGACAGGCTCCAGCAATCCGTGGCGGACAACAGGCCCGACATCATCCGCGCGCTCTTCAAGATGGGGGCGCCCATCGACGCCCATCCCTGGCGGCTGGATACCTGGACGGCGGCCCTGAACGCTCAGGTTCCTGACCACCTCACCGCAGAGCGCGTAGGCGACTACTCCCTGGTGTTCCGCTTCGTCGCCGCCGAACGAGATCAGCAGTGGGAGATGATCGATCTGTACTCGGAAGCAATGGCCGGTCGTTTCGGGCGGCTGGGTGACGAAGGGGTCGCCAACGATCAGCTCAAGGCGGGGGACCGCCTTCGCGCGAACGAGGCGCGGCGAGAAGACATCACCGGGGCGCTGCTGACCGCCTCGCGTCGGCTAGGTGTCTCGCCCTCTCCGGAGCGCGCCGAGGAGTTCCGCGCCAAGGTCCGCGTCTGTGAAGCGGGCCTCGCGGCGATCGGAGCACCTTGAGGGAATGTCTCCTTTCCACCCATGGCGGACAATGGGAGTGTCCGTTTGCCGGACGCCAACGGGCCTGGACACCACCATGGCTTGCGAGGTGCGGTCGCCTCAGTCACAGTCCCTCGAACCCCTCTTCCCCGAGCGCCGCCGTCCTTGAGCCGCTGCGCCTGAGCCTTTGGAGTCCAGCTTGAACTGTCCGGAATGCAAGACACCCTTGGAAATCCAGACCCGGCACGGGGTCGCAGTCGAGAGCTGCCCATCCTGCAAAGGCATGTGGTTTGATCCGCAGAAGTTCAAAGCGCTCGAGGACGAAACCTTCCATCTCGACGAACACGCCAAAGGAACGTTGGTGTTCAGCACGACGGAGACGGAACTCAAGTGTCCTGAATGCGCCGCCCCGCTCAAGAGGTTCAATTACAGACTATATGACCTGGAAATTGAGCTGTGCGATCGCGGACACGGCTATTGGCTGGGCGATGGTGAAGATACGCGCGTGCTGGAATTGATGAAAACAGAAGAGCAAGCCATCGAGAGGTCATTCACCGCCGAGGAAAGATGGGCGGGGATGGTCAAGCATCTCCATTCCGGTTCGTTCCTCGACAAGGTCCGAGCGCTCTTTCGGTAGGGGCTTGGGGAGCCTCCAGGTCCGCATCGAAATGGCGGCGGTGTCCCGGCCACGGGAAGCGCCGCCGATCAAGGGACCGGCGGCGACGGGCCTTCCAGGCGGCCCGGGGTCTTCAGTTTCACCGCATAGATGTCGTCGCAGGCGGTGATGTAGAGCGTCCGGGCATCGTCGCCGCCGAAGGCCAGGGCCGAGGCGCAGATCAGCTTCCTGGGCTCGGCGTCTCCGGGTCTGGGCAGGTGGAGCAGGCCGAGGAGCTTGCCGGTCGGGGAGGTGATCCTGACGACGCCGGTGAGGGGGCCCGTCGAGTACAGGTTTCCCAGGGCGTCCGTCTTCATGCCGTCGCCGATGCCGTCGCCCTCGGTGAACAGCGCGCCCGGCCCGACGCCGCCATTGGCAGTGACGGGATAGCGCATGATCCTCGGCTTCGGGGCCGTCGTTCCGGCCGACAGGTAGAGGTATCTGTCGTCGGGGGAGAGGGCGATGCCGTTGGGCTCGTCGCCGAGCTCTTCCCGGCTGACCACCTGGGTGACCTTGCCGTCCTTCCACATCCAGACGGCGTCAGGCATCTGCGCCAGGCCGCCCTTGATCCCGCCGCGCAGGCCGACGTCGGAATCGGTGAAATAGATCGCGCCGTTGGCGGCGATGGCGACATCGTTGGGCCCGTTGAAGCGTTTGCCGTCGGCATTGTCCGCCAGCACGGTGCGGGCGCCGTCCGCCTCCAGCCGCTTGAGCGCGCGGTCCTGGCCCGCGCACCAGACCAGGCGGCCCTGCCCGTCGACGCCCGTGCAGTTGGGGCCGATCAGGATCAGGTGGAGGCGCGCGAAGGACGCCAGCTTTCCGTCGTGGGCGAAGTCCGTCCCGCTGTACCCGGCTGTTTCGAGAAAGGACGAGACGCGGCCCTCGGGCGTCACCTTGTAGATGACGTTGGCGATGATGCTGCTCACCAGCAGATAGCCCGGAACGCCATTTCGGCCCCGGACCCAGACGGGCCCGTCGGCGAAGCCGAACCCGGAGGCGATGGTCTTGAGCCTTGCGTCCGGCGCGATCAGGGCGTCGAGCGCGGGGTCGGCCCTGGTGATCCTGAAGGGTTGGGGCGCGGACGCCGGCTGCGCCTGCGCCGGGCCCAGGCCCAGCCAGGCCGCCAGCAGGGACCCGGCGAGGGCGCGTCCGAACCCGCGGCTGGCGCGCGCCTGTAAGAACGGCGGGGCGAATGTGGCGCTCACGCCCTTTCATCTCCGGGCGCGGGATCCACGTCGGGAGCGTTGTCGAGGAACCAGGTCAGCTCGTCCGGCTCGGCGACCCCGGCGCGCCGTTTGAAGAAGTCCGCGGCCGTCTCCACGGCCCCCACCTTCTCAGCCACCGCCGAGGCGATCCACTGATTGAGCGACACGCCGTCCTGTTTGGCGAGGCGCGCGGCGGCCGTCTTGATCGAGGCAGGCAGTTTGAGGGGATAGGTCGCCTTGCTCATGGCTGCATCCTTTCAAGCAATTCCGCTGGCCGGCGCACGGGAAGGCCGAACTTTTGGGCGGCCGCGGCGAAGTCGCCGACGTTGAAGGTCACGAGCGCGTCCGCCCGCCCGTTGACTGCCGCATCGAAAACCATCTCGTCGTCAGGGTCGCTGAGTTGCGGTCGCCAGGCGATGTGAACTGTGACTGGTTCTATCGCGCTTGCGAGGGCGGCGAGCACCCGGTCGATCTGATCGACCGAAAGTCCGTGGGCGACTCGCTGCTCTGGCCGTTTGAGGACGTCCTCTTACTCCAGGAACAGGGCCGGCGTCGCCAGCGGCGTCAGGCGTTGCCGGGCGACCAAGCCAAGAACCGTGTTCGAAGCGCCGCGACGGCTTCTCAAGCCCGCGAGGATCACTGAAGTGTCGAACACGACCCGCATGCTGGAGAATTAATACACATCCTATGGGATGTCTATTTCTGGTCCTGTCTGCGCCCATGAGCAACTCGGTCCGTCGATAATCCGGCCCGCACCCGCTTCGGCAAGGCCGCCCGCACCAGGTCGTAGGACGCCTCGACCATGTTCCACAGCACGTCCTCGTCCAGCGGTTCGTCCAGGCTGACGGTGTTCCAGTGCCGCTTGTCGGTGTGATAGCCGGGGCGGACGGCGGGGTGGGCGTCGCGGAGGATCTCGGCGAGGACGGGGTTGCACTTCAGGGTGACGCGCGGACCCTCACGGGCCTCGGCCAGCATGGCGAAGACCTTGCCTCCGACCTTGTAGACCTCGACGCCGGGGCCGAACGGGTGGTCCAGCACCGCGCCCGGGAAGTCGGCGATGCGGGCGCCGAGTTGGGCGAGGGTGGGCCCCCTCACGTCACCAGCCGCACCTTCAGGGCGTCCAGGGCGAGGGTGATTTCCTGGCCCACGGCGCCGTCGGGATAGCGAACACCGATCAGCAGGCCGACGGCGCGGCTTTTCAGGGTGTGCTTCAGGGCGTCGCGGGTGCTCGGGTAGACGCGCCTGAACCGGCTGTCGACGTAGTCGTCGATCTCCTTCTGTGGCCCGACGATGATCAGGGCGCCGGAGTCGCCCTTGTCGGCGAAATCCGTGGGGGTGATGACGAACAGGCCCCGCAGGGACGCGTCCCTGCGGCGTGGAATCCTGAAACCCGGTGTGTGGGGCGAGCCGACGAAGATCTCGAACACATGATCCCACATCCATTCGGCCAGCTGCTTGAAGACGACCGCGTTCTTCTCGCCGATCCTGCCGGCGGTGACTCCCGTCGTGGCGCCGGACTTCTGGACGGGCAGGCCGACCATCGGACCTTCCGGCGGGCCCGGGGCGGTCAGGCCGATGATGTCGGGCGTGGCGAAGTCGATCTCGGCGATGCCGGCGTCGACGCCGCCCGGGGCGATCCGGATGACCGAGCCGATGTTGGCCTTGCGATCGGGGAAGGATTTCCGGGTGCGGTTGTGGGCGCCTTCGGTGGCGGTGCTCGGCTGGATGACGTCGTTGCTGTGCAAGCGCATGACGTGCCCAGCGCCGAGCAAATATTTCTGCTGCGGATTGGCGGCGTCGTAGACCACCGCGCCGGCCGTGCCCCACGCATATTCGTCGTCCAGTTCCTTGTGGCAGATGCCGATCTGGCAGCCCATCACGATCGGGTTGCGACTGGGCTTGCGGTTGGCGGCGGGGTCGGCCGCGAGGTCGAGGCGCGGGAAGGGCTTGACGACGGTCGGGACCCTGCGGCTGGAGACCTCGATGTGGTCCGGCAGCCGATCGGCGGGCTTCAGCTGCGCGAGCGGGACCTTGTGGGTGACATAGACGACCGCGGCGAGGCGGGCGCCCTTCAGGCCCACGGCGTAACCCACGACGTTGGCGGTCCGGCGCAGCCGGCGCTCCAGCCTGGCGAGGACCTCGGCGATCGCCTGCTCCTGGCGCTGGGCGCGGCGGATGGCGCGCCGGGCGTTGTCGGCCGCGGTCATGGCCCGGCTCCTGGTCCCTGTCCGGTCTAGGCTACCACGAGCGGTTGAGCCGGCAAGGCGCGTCAATGCAACCCTGCCGCATCCGGACCGCGCCACGCGCCCAGCGGCGTGCTAAGGTGTCGCTTCCGGGGTCTGGACGCAGGTGGGGATATGCGGCGGACGGTGAGGGCAGGGGCGCTGGCGGCGCTGATGGCGGCGGGCCTTCCGGTCGCCCCCGCGCTGGCGGCGAACATCAACGTCTCCCAGATCGCCACCGGGACCTACACCGGGATCAACTGGAACGTCGCGGCCATGCAGGCCAGGGTCTACGGCTGGACCGTGAGCTACGCCACCGTGGCGGTCGCGGGCATAGACACCGAGCCGACAGCCTGGGTCGCGCCCGATCCCTGGGGCGCCGGCCTGCAGCCGAACCTGGCCTATCCGGCCCTGACCCGGACGAAGCCGACCCAGAACTACACCCAGGGAAACGCCCAGTTCCTCTATGATTCCAGCTACTCGCGCCTGGCCAATGTGGACATGACCACCGCGGCGCCGCGCAAGGTTGAGGCAGGCCTGTCCGGCGGCGGCGCCTCGGGCGCCAAGGTCACAGCGGCGCTGAGCTACCGGGCGCATGTGGACAACACCACCGCCCAGACGCTGGACTATTACTTCGACCTGAAGGTCCCCGTGCTGAAGCGGGGAACAAGCCCCGCATATGACCTGTGCTGTTCTGGCGACAGCAACGGCGGCACCTACAATTACCACTCGCCCCAGAGCGCCGATTCCCGGGCGGCGGTGGATGTCGAGGTGGACGGCCTGCCGGTCTGGTCCAGCGAGGCGGCCTACACCTATCCCGCCACCAACAGCTCCTCGCCCTTCGACGAGGTGGACATCGCCTGGGACCAGCCGAACGGACCGGGCACGACGACGCTCTACCTGGGCCGTGTCGCTCCGGGTCATGGCATGGACATCACCTTCATCGCGCGGGCCGACGCCCGAGACCTGGCCTCCTATTGCGGCATCCAGGGACCAAGTTCCTACCTGTCGCACGACTATGAGGTGCACTGCTTCGGCCTCGACCACCGGGTCGAGATGGCCAACATCACCAACCGTTTCCGCGGGCCGCAGCCGCCCTTTTCGATCTACGCCAAGGCGGCGCTGATGGTGAAGAAGCCCTTCCCCGTCAGTCCGTCCCTGGTCCAGGCCGCGCCGCCGGCGGTCGCCCAGCCGAACGTCGCCGTCCGCAAGCCGCTTCGCGCCGTCGCGCCGCCGCAAAGGGTGGACCAATGAGCCGCGTCCTCCTGGCCGCGGGACTGGCGGTGGTTGTCTCCACAGCCGCGTACGCCGCGACGCTGCCGGTGAAGGTGCTGAACGCCCAGCAGGCGGCGCAGCTGGGGGCCTACACCCAGGTCCCGCTGTCTGGCGCCAACTTCTCGACCTCGGCCCTGATCAGCGTCCAGTCCAAGGCCAAGACCCTGACGGACGTGAAGCGGAACGGCCCGGCCGTCTCGGCGGCCTATGCCGGGGTGTCGGCCTTCCCGATCTCCCCGCCGCCGACGCCGGTCACGAGCGCCGCGCCGCCGTCCAGCGAGGTGTTCAACTTCAAGCTGGCGGGGGATTCGGCCCAGGGCTGGGCCACCACCACGCCCCAGGGCATGCCGTTCCTGTTCACCCAGGCCTACGGCCAGTCGGTCGCCGCCGGCACGGCGAGCTGGCGCGCCCAGGTGACGGTGACGGCCCAGTCGCCCAACCTCTACGTCCAGTTCATGCTGCCGGCGGCCCAGGTCACCGGGGTCACCGAGGAAAACGGCCCCAGCAACTGGCAGTCGCGCCTGCGGGCGGACCTGCAGCTCAACGGCCATCCTGTCTGGTCGAGCGAGGCGAGCCGGATCAGCCTGCTGAACGGCCAGGCCAGTTCGAACGACAACTGCTTCGAGCACGACGAGAAGGCCCAGTACCTGTCGACCTTCGGCCAGGGCCTGGGCTTCACCCCGGCCGCCAACGTCAATTCCACCGCGCGGATCGTCACCCTGTGGCTGGGGACCTTCCCCGCCGGCCAGACGGTGGACGTGGCCTTCATCGTGCGCACGGACGCCCAGGTGATGAGCCCCTGCTGCCCGCACGACGCCAACAACAAGCCCGAACAGTTCTGCACCCGCGCCACCGCCGGGGTGACCTGGGACACGACGCAAAGCCCCGTGAAATTCTGGATCGGCCCCAACGCGCCGTAAGGTCGCCCGGGATGACGTCGGGGGTGGCGCTTCAAGAGAAGGTTGTTCCCCTTCGATGTCATCAAGTCAGTCCGCGATCGTTCGGGGTTCGGAAGCGCTGCAAGACGGAAGAGGAACCACAAAGGACACCAAGGTCCCGGTGACCAGGCGAACAG
>FTHA01001832.1_pt1 | contig 37600 bp, 30 predicted proteins | sample 1640771 | NCBI WGS metagenome assembly FTHA01 (sample SAMEA3914789, study PRJEB12502) | metagenome | biome: forest; material: soil | place: Canada | collected 2011-07-03 | depth 0.3 m | reverse complement strand
TCGAAGGCGAGGTCAAGAACACCACCGAATTCGGTCTGTTCATCGGCCTCGACAACGACATCGACGGCATGGTGCACCTGTCCGACATCGACTGGAACGTCGCGGGCGAAGAAGCCATGGCCCGCTACAAGAAGGGCGAGATCGTCAAGGCCCGCGTCCTGGACGTCGACGTCGAGAAGGAGCGCATCTCGCTCGGCATCAAGCAGCTGTCCGGCGATCCCATGGCCGGCGACGGCTTCCGCAAGGGCCAGACCGTGACCGTCACGGTGACCGAGATCACCTCGGGCGGCATCGAAGTGAAGTTCGGCGAGGACTCCGCGCCGGTGACGGCCTTCATCCGCAAGTCGGACCTCTCCCGCGACCGCGGCGAGCAGCGGCCCGAGCGCTTCGCCGTCGGCGATCGCCTGGACGCCCAGGTCACCAACGTCGACAAGGCCGCCCGGCGGATCTCGCTGTCGGTCAAGGCGCTGGAAATGGCCGAAGAGAAGGAAGCCATCGAGCAGTTCGGCAGCCAGGACTCCGGGGCCTCCCTCGGCGACATCCTGGGCGCCGCCCTTCGCGAGAAGGAAAAGACCAAGGACTAAGCTGGAACCTTGCGTCCAGACGCATCAGGGCCCGCCGAGTGATCGGCGGGCCCTTTTTCGTGCGGACGGATGGGCGGCCGCTTCAATCCGGCCGCGGCGCGAACTCCAGCACCTGCCGGATCTCGGTCACGCCGTCGCCGGCCACCCGCAGGAACGTCTTGCATTGCTCGATGACCTCCGCCTTGGAGGCGGCGTTGAGGAACGCATAGCCGGAAGCCCGCTCGGTCTCCTCGGTCACGGTGAACTGTCCGCCGGCGAGCTCGACACGTCCGCCGTTCGCCCGCGCCGTCAGCGGCTCGGTTCCGATCAGGACGCCCTTGCTGGTCATCTCCTCGACCAGCTTGCCCATGGCCGCCATGTGTTCGGGGTCAGGCATGCCGCCCTCTTCGCCGACGCTGGGCCGATAGATCACCAAATACCGCATCCTCGTTCCTCCACAGCACGCCGCCACCATGGGCTGGCCAATGGGCGAAGGACGAACCGGGAGGGTCCGTTCCGACACACGCGCGGATTCACCAGATTCGGACCCGCTGATCGGGCGCGACGTAATAGGCGTCGCCCGGCTTCACCCCGAAGGCGTCGTACCAGGCGTCGATGTTGCGCACCGGACCGCGCACCCTGAAGGCGCGGGGGGAATGCGGATCGCTGACCACCTGCTTGCGCAGGAAATCCTCGCGCACCTTGCCGCGCCAGGCCTGGGCCCAACCGAGGAACACGCGCTGGTCGCCGGTGAAGCCGTCCAGCACCGCGGCCGGCTGGCCGTTCAGTGATCGCCGATAGGCTTCCAGCGCCAGATTGATCCCGCCGAGATCGGCGATGTTCTCGCCCATGGTGAGCTCGCCGTTGACGTGCGAGCCAGGGACCGGCTCGTAACCCGAATATTGCGCGCCGAGACGCCTGGCCTGGACCTCGAAGGCGGCGGCGTCGGCCGGCGTCCACCAGTCCCGCAGCTCGCCCTTGGCGTCCAGCTTGCGGCCTTCGTCGTCGAAGCCGTGGGTCAGTTCATGGCCGATGATCGCGCCGATGGCGCCGTAGTTGACGGCCGGGTCCGCGGCCGGATCGAACAGGGGCGGCTGCAGGATGCCGGCGGGGAAGACGATGTCGCGCAGGGAGCCGTTGTAGGCGTCATTGGTCTGGGGCGTCATCGCCCAGGCGGACCGGTCCACCGGACCGTCCAGGCGGCCGACATCGAATTTCCAGTCCCAGGCGGCGGCGCGGCGGACGTCGCCGATCAGGTCGTCGCTGCGGATCACCAGACCCGCGTAGGCCCGTGGGTGATCGGGATAGCCCACCTTTATCTGGTAGGTGTCGAGCTTCTTGAGCGCCTCGACCTTGGTCGCCGCCCCCATCCAGTCGAGCTTTTCCAGGCGCCCCCGCATCGCCGCCTTCACATTGGCGACCAGCGCCTCGATCCTGGCCTTGGACGAGGGGGGAAAATACCGCGCGGCGTAGAGTTGGCCCACGCCGAATCCCATGGTCCCAATGCAGCGGTCGGTGAGGCAGTCGCCGCCGGCGACCGCCAGCACACCGCGCTTCCACCGCGCCGTCTCTTCCGGCTGGCCCGACAGCGTCTTGTCCCTGAACTCGAACCGCGCCCGCGAGAACGACCGGGACAGGTAGGGCGCGGCGTTGTCCGCGACGGCGAAGGCCTGCCAGGCCTTCAGGACCTTGAGCGGGGTGGATTGAAAGATGGCGGCGAAACGCGGGAAGGCGGATGTCTCGGCCACGATCAGACGACCCTGGCCGGCGAGCCCCGCCCCGTCGAGGAACGGCTTCCATGGGAATCCCGAGGCCAGGGCGCCCAGCTCGGCGGGCGTCATGGGGTTATAGGTCTTCTGGATGTCGCGCTGCTCGGCCCTGGTCCAGCTGGCGTCGGCGATGCGGGTCTCGAAGGCGACGACCGCGGCCGCGTTGGCTTCGGGGTCGGGCCACGCCGCGAGTGTCAGCAGTCGGGCGACATAGGCCTGGTAGGCGCTTTTCTGGGCCGAGAAGGAGGGTTGCAGGTAATAGTCGCGGTCGGGCAGGCCGAGGCCCGCCTGGCTCAGATAGACCGCATAGCGGCGGACGTTCTTGAGATCGACATCCGTTCCGACACTGAAGATCGAGCCATAGACGTCGGCGGACGAGCGGCCCATCAGCGCGGCGAGCGCCGCCCGGCTGCGCGCCCTGCGGACGGCGGCGAGCGCTGGAGCGATGGGCGCCGCGCCTGCGGCCTCGACCCGGCCCGTGTCCATGAAGGCTTTGTAGAAGGCCCCGACCTTGCCCGGCAGTGTCGTCGGCGTCACCGGCGCGGTCGCGGCGGCGGTCTCCAGCAGGGCGTGCAGGCGCGCGTCGATGATGTCGCTCATGAGCAATCGGAGCGACGCCATGGGCTTGTCCGCCGGTATTTCGGTCCGGTCCATCCAGGCGCCCGAGGCGTAACGGTTGAAGTCCTGGCCTGGCGCGACGCTGCGGTCCATGGCGCTGAGATCAAACCCCCAGGCGCCGTACTGAGACCTGCTGACTTCCTGCGCGTTGGCCGGGAGTGCCGCGGCGATCAGGCAAAGGGCGCCGATCAGCAGACTTCGATTCATCTCAGTCCCTCCAGATCCCCGACCGACGCTAACCCCACGTGATGACCCGCACCAGGGATACGGCGCGAACCGCCGCGACAGCCCCTGCCGACGTCGCAACCGCTTTCAGACTCGCCTTCGCCGCTATAGCGTCGCCGGTCGATGAACGCCCCCGCCACCCTGCCCATACCCGCCGACGCTTCGCCGGTGATGACCCAGTTCTTCGAGGCCAAGGCCCGCCAGCCGGACGCGCTGGTGTTCTTCCGCATGGGCGACTTCTACGAGCTGTTCTTCGAGGACGCGGCCAAGGCGGCCGAGGCGCTTGGGATCGCCCTCACGGCGCGCGGGACCCACGCGGGGGCCCCCATTCCCATGGCGGGCGTGCCCGTGCACGCCGCCGAAGCCTATCTCGCCAAGCTGATCCGGGCCGGCTTCAAGGTGGCGGTCTGCGAGCAGATGGAGGACCCGGCGGAGGCTCGCAAACGCGGCTCCAAGTCGGTGGTCCGGCGCGACGTGGTCCGGGTGGTGACGCCGGGCACCCTGACCGAAGAAGGCCTGCTGGACGCCCGCGGCGCCAACCGGCTGGCGGCCGTCGCCCTGCGCGCCGGCCAGGCGGCGGTGGCCAGCGTGGAGATCTCCACCGGCGAGGTCGAGTGCTGGGCGGTCGGCCGCGACGGCCTGGGCGCGGCGCTGGCGGCGCTGGCGCCCTCCGAGATCCTGGTGCCGGACCGGTTGTTCGCGGACGAGGCGGTGTCCGCGGCCCTGAAGACGGCGGGCGGGGGGGTTCAGCCCATGGCGTCCGCCCTGGCCGAGCCGTCCGCCTCCGAAGCCCGGCTGAAGCGACTCTACGGCGTGGAGACCCTGGACGGCTTCGGCGCCCTGTCTGGCGCCGAGATCTCGGCGCTGGGCCTGATCGCCGCCCACCTGGAGACCACCCAGGCAGGCCGGCTGCCGGCCCTGACCCCGCCCCGGCGCGCCGGCGAAGCGGACGTCATGTCCATCGATCCGGCCACGCGGATCAGCCTCGAAATCGAGAAAAGCCAGTCGGGCGCGCGTGAGGGCTCGCTGCTGGCCGCGATCGACCGGACCGTGACCCCCGGCGGCGCGCGGATGCTGGCGGCGCGGCTGTCGCGCCCGCTGCTCGATCCAGACCGCATCAACGCCCGCCTGGATGCCGTGGCATGGCTGCTGGACCGCCGCCCCCTGCGCGAGAACATCCGCCGCGCCTTGAAGGGTTCGCCCGATCTCGCGCGGGCGCTGTCCCGCCTTGCGCTCGGGCGGGGCGGCCCCCGCGACCTGGGCGCCCTTCGTGACGGGCTGAGGGCCGCCGATGCGCTCGCCGGCCTGCTCGCCGGCCCGGCTGATCCGCTGGACGAACCACCCCGCGAATTGGCGGCGGCGCTGCAGGCGCTGGAGGAGGCGCGCCAGGGCTCCGCCAGTGACTTCCTGGGCGCCCTCGAGCTCGGCCTGGGACCGGACCTGCCCGCCCTGGCGCGAGACGGCGGTTTCGTGGCGACGGGCGTGCGGCTCGAGCTGGACGAGGCCCGCGCCCTCAGGGACGACAGCCGCCTTGTGATCGTCGCCCTGGAAGCGCGCCTGCAGGCCGAAAGCGGCGCGCCGGTGCGCATCCGCCACAACGCCGTGCTCGGCTATTTCGTCGAAGCCAGCGCCAGGCAGGCCGAGCCCCTGATGCGGGCGCCGCTCAACGTGGTCTTCATTCACCGCCAGACCATGGCCAACCAGGTTCGCTTCACGACCGTGGAGCTGGCCGAACTGGACGCCCGCATCGCCCAGGCGGGCGAGCGCACCCTGGCCATCGAGATGGAGGTGTTCGAAGCCTGGCGCGAAGCGGCCCGGGCCCTGGCGGGCTCGATCCAGGCCGTCGCGGACGCCCTGGCGCGCATCGACGTCGCCGCCGGACTGGCCGAATGGGCCGAAGACGCCCAGGCCGTGCGGCCGGACATCGACCGCTCCTTCGCCTTCGAGGCGGAGGCCGCGCGCCATCCGGTGGTGGAGGCGGCGGTCCGCCGCGCCGGCGAGCCCTTCACCGCGAACGATTGCCGGCTGGACGGGGCTGGCGCCGCCGGCGCGCGCCTGGCCATCGTCACCGGCCCCAACATGGCGGGCAAATCGACCTATCTGCGCCAGAACGCCCTTCTGGCCATCCTCGCCCAGGCGGGCTGCTTCGTTCCGGCCAAACGCCTGAAGCTGGGCGTCGTCGACCGCCTGTTCAGCCGCGTGGGCGCCGCCGACGACCTGTCCCGCGGGCGCTCCACCTTCATGGCCGAGATGGTGGAAACCGCCGCCATCCTGACCCAGGCCACGCCCCGTTCCTTCGTGATCCTGGATGAAATCGGGCGCGGCACCGCGACCTACGACGGGCTCGCCATCGCCTGGGCCTGCGCGGAAGCCCTGCATGACGTCAACCGCTGCCGGGCCCTGTTCGCCACCCACTATCACGAGCTCGCCCGGCTGGAAGGACGACTGCCGCACGTAACCAACCTGTCGCTGCGCGCCAAGGAATGGAACGGAGACCTTGTCTTCCTGCACGAGGCGCGACCTGGACCGGCCGACCGGTCCTATGGCGTGCAGGTGGCCAAGCTCGCCGGCGTGCCGGCGGCCGTCGTCGCCCGCGCCCGCGAAGTTCTCCAGCGCCTGGAGAGCCAGACCTCTTCACCCGCGCGACTGGACGACCTGCCCCTCTTCGCCGCGGCGGCGCCGGCGATGGCGGCTGTGGCGGAGCCCTCCGTCGTGGAAGCCGCGCTCGCGGACTTGGATGTCGACGGCATGAGCCCGCGCGAGGCGCTGGACGCGCTCTACCGCCTGAGGACTCTGATCCGGCCGTGAGCGTCCGGTGCGCGGGTCAGGCGCTGACGGCGTCGCGGCGCTGCGCCTTCGCCCGGGGGCGGTTCAGGACTTCCTCGATGACCGCGAACAGCATCTCCGGCCGCAGCGGCTTGGAAATGTGCGAGTCCATCCCGGCGGCCAGACAGGACGCGATCTGTTCAGGCATGGCGTCCGCCGTTACGGCCACGATGGGCGCGAGGCTGCGCGTACCGCCAAGCGCGCGGATCTTGCGGGCGGCCGTCAGGCCGTCCATCACCGGCATCTGGACATCCATGAGGATGACGTCGAAATCCTGCGCCGACGCAGCTTCCACGGCCTGCAGTCCGTTGTAGGCGAACACCAGCTCCACGTCGGCCTGCGCCAGGAGGGCTGTGAGCACCGTCTGATTGGTCTTGTTGTCCTCAGCGGCCAGGATCCGGACCGTCGAACGCTCGGCGTCGAGGTGCGCGACGGCGGCCGGACGGACTTCCTGGCGGGCCTCTGAGCGAGCGAGCGGCAGGGTGAACCAGAAGCGTGAACCCCGGCCGGCGTCGCTTTCAACCTCGATCTCACCACCCAGGGCCTCGACCAGCTGCTTGCTGATCGCCAGGCCCAGGCCCGTGCCGCCGAAGCGCCGCGTCGTCGAGGCGTCCGCCTGGCTGAACTTGCGGAACAGCCGCGCGATGGCCTCGCGCGGAATGCCGACTCCGGTGTCCCTGACCTCGGTGCGCAGTATCCAGCGGCCGTCAGGCGCGGCCTGGGCGTCGACCTTGATGGCGACCTCGCCCGCCTCGGTGAACTTCAGGGCGTTGGAGACCAGGTTCTGCAGCACCTGGCGATAACGGGTGGGATCGCCGACGAACCAGCCGCGCGCCGCCGGTTCGACCTCGACCTCGAACCCCACGCCCTTGGCCATCGCCGTCTCGGAATAGAGCCGCGCCACCGCCTGGACCGAGGCCGGGATATCGAAGGGCGTGGATTCGAACACCATGCCGCCGGCCTCGATCTTGGACAGATCGAGGATGTCGGACAGCAGGGTCATGAGAATCTGGCCACTGTCGTTGATCACCGCGAGCATGCGCCGCTGGTCGTCGGACAGGGGCGTCGACTCCATGGCCGCCGCCATGCCGAGCACGCCGTTGAGCGGGGTGCGGATTTCGTGGCTCATGGCGGCGAGGAATTCTGATTTCGCGCGGTTGGCGGCCTCCGCCTCGTCCCGCGCCGCCAGCATGGCGTCCTCTTGCGCCTTGCGCACCGAGACGTCGCGGTGGAAGCCGATGCGGACGATCTCGCCCTCGTACTCCAGCTGCGAAAGCGAGAACTCGTGGGGAAAGGCTTCCCCCGACTTGCGACGGGCCGGCACCTCGAGCGCATCGAGGATCACCGAGGAGCCGGGGGTGGTGATCAAGGCGGCCAGGATCACCGGAACGGCCGCCTCATAGTCCGCGAACAGAATGGAGACGTCCTTGCCGATGACCTCCTCGGCCGCGTAGCCGAACATCAGCTCGGCGGCGCGATTGAAGCCGACGATCGTCGAGCCGCCCGAGGAACTGACAATGGCTTCGGATGCGTTCTCCAGCAGGGTGTTGAGCCTGGCGACATCACGACTGCGCGCCTCGGCTTCCTTGCGGAGCTTCTGGTTCAGCTCGGTGACCTCGCGCGAGACGAGGTTGATGGAGTGGTTGTTGAGACGCTGGGTCTCTTCGTGTTCCTCGTACGCCTGGCTCACAAGATCCAGCAGCGCGTCCATGTCGGGCGCGCCGTCCGCGTTCGTGCGCGACGCCTTGCGCAGCTGCCGTTCAAGCAGCCGGTGGCGCTGAGGCTTACCTGCTTCGTCGAGCACGATCAGGCGGCCTCGCTGAGCACGGTCACGCTCACGGAGGCATGGTGGAGGGTGCAGCGTCCGGTCCGCTCGTGCGGAGCGATCTCGCCGTAGGAATAGAATCCGATAGTGGGCGTGTCCGGGGCCTCGTCCTGGACCGCCTCGGTCTCGTCCCCGATCTTCTGTCCCATAACCCACTTGCGACCGATACAGCTGACCACCAGGGCGATGGCGGCGCCTGTCGATTCCTTGATCCCGGCGCGACGGGCCGCCAGCGAGGCGCCGTCCACAAGCCGGTCGTCCACGCCGCGGAGAATCTGGCCCCACCAGCCCTGGGGCACTTCATCGATGAAGGTGATGCTCTTCTCGTCCTTATCGACGGCGACCACTTCGCGGATCACGTCCTGGGCAGTGTCGGGGTCGGACTTGAAGGCGAAGGGATGGCGCAGCCGGGCCAGGGTCGAGGCGTCGCCCACGAGGCGTTCGTAGATGTCCAGCGCCGGCTGGCCGTCAAATTCATAGACGGTCGCGCCTTGGGAACGGGTGACGTGCCTTGACGGACCGAGCGCATCCCACCCTCCGGCGACGCCCTGCCCCACGCGCACGGAGGCGCCATAGAAGCCGACCGCCACCACCGATCCCTTGCAGAGCGACTCGTTGAGGCCTGCGAGCGTTGCGGGCAGCAGCGCGGCGCCGTCGCCGGCCATGCCGCCCGCCAGGACCACGTCATCCGGCAGGCCTTCGATCAAGCCCTCCACGAGCTCGGCGCCATTGAAGGAAAAGGCGTCCGAAAGCACGTAGACGGCCTTCAGGCCGGGTTGGTTCAGCGTTTGCGCCAGGCGGAAACCCGCGGCGCGGGGGTCCTCGCCGGCGCCGATCCTTTCGCAGCAGGCATTTATCTTGGTGTCGTCGAACCGAATCGCGGCCGCTACGCAGCCGCCTTCCGTGACCTCGCCCCGGTAGATCTCGCCATTGGTGGAACAGCCCGCGATTTGGGCATTCGGGAACTCACGCCTCAGACCGTCGAAGACGGCTGGCGTACCGGCCTGTTCATAGGCCGCGAACCAGAAGACGAGCTGCGGCTCGCTGACCGGCGGACCGTCGAAACGCCAACCCGAGCCTTCAGCGTAGCATAGCGTGGCGACCTGCACGGCTGAGCTTCCCCTTGTTAGGCCCCATTGTTTAGCCGCAAGAAGTTATCGGACCGTTCTTGCAGCCCCTGGCGCCCGCCACGCCGGGTTCCGAAGCGGTGTCGCGGCCACAATTGAGCGGCCGAGCGACACGACGTCCAACGCACCCTATATTGAGGTGATGCGCCTGCCCCGCCTTCGCCCCACCCGCCTGGAATACGTCCTGGACGGGGGCAAGTTGCGCGCGCAGCTCACCGCGGCGGCCCTGGACGCCATCGGCGACGAGGCCGAGCAGCGGCGCCGGGCGCTGGACATCCTGCGGGCGGCGCTCTTCCGCGGCCGGATGATCGCCAAGGAGCGCCTGGAGAACGGCGCGGGCGGCATCGAGACGGCCCGGCTGATCTCCGGGGTCACCGACGAGGTGATCACCGCCCTTTACGACTTCACCACGGTGCACGTGTTCCGGGCCCGCAACCCGACTGAGGGCGAACGGCTGGCCTTGATGGCGGTCGGCGGCTACGGGCGCGGCGCGCTGGCGCCCTTCTCGGACATCGACCTGTTGTTCCTGCGTCCCTACAAACCCACGGCCCATACCGAGAGCGTGATCGAGTTCATGCTCTACGCCTTGTGGGATCTGGGCTTCAAAGTCGGCCACGCCTCGCGGACGATCGAGGAATGCCTGAAGCTGTCCCGCCAGGACTTCACCATCCGCACCTCGATCCTGGAAGCGCGCCGCCTGTCCGGAGACGAGCGCCTCGCCGATGAGCTGATGCGGCGGTTCCGGCAGGAAGTGGTCAAGGGGACGGGCGCGGAGTTCGTCGCCGCCAAGCTCAAGGAGCGTGACGAACGCCATGGCCGGGCGGGCGCTTCGCGCTACATGGTCGAACCCAACGTCAAGGAGGGCAAGGGCGCCCTGCGCGACCTGCACACCCTGTTCTGGATCGCCCAGTACCTGCATCCATCGGAGGCCAAGGACGGAGTCGTCCAGCTCGACATGTTCGAACGCGGCGAGGTCTCCACCTTTGTCCGCGCCTTCGACTTTCTGTGGGCGGTGCGGTGCCACCTGCACTTCGCCACCGGCCGGCCGGAGGAGCGACTGTCCTTCGACCTGCAGCCGGAGATCGCGCGCCGGATGGGCTATGGCGACCGCGGCGACGCGCCGGCGGTCGAGCGCTTCATGCGTCGCTATTTTCTGATCGCGCGGGAGGTGGGCGCCCTGACCCGGGCCTTCTGCGCCAAGCTCGAGGCCGAAGAGGCCAAGAACCGCCCCCAGGCGCTTTCACGGTTCCTTGCGCCGCGCCGACCCACCCGCAAGCCGCTGGATGCTCCGGGCTTCCACCAGGAGGGCGGGCGGCTGAGCGTGGAGGGGGTCGAAACGTTCGAGCAGGATCCGGTCAACCTGCTGCGGCTGTTCCGCCTGGCTGACAAGTTGAACCTCGACCTGCATCCGGACGCCTTCACCGCGGTCACGCGGACGCTGCGCCTGATCACGCCCAAGCTGCGCCGCGATCCGGCGGCGATCGCCGCCTTCCTGGACGTGCTGGCGCGCGGGCGCAGCACCTTCCGCACCCTGAGCCTGATGAACGACTTCGGAGTCCTGGGCCGGTTCATCCCGGAGTTCGGACGCATCGTCGCCCAGATGCAGTTCAACATGTACCACTCCTATACGGTGGACGAGCACACGCTCAGGGCCGTGGGAGTGATCGCCGACATTGCGCAAGGGGGATTCACGGCCGAACATCCGTTGTCGGTCTCGGTCCTGCCGCTGATCGCCGACAAGGAAGCCCTCTTCCTCGCCATGCTCCTGCACGACACCGGTAAGGGCGGCGTCGGCGGCCAGGAGAAGGCCGGCGCCCGGTCCGCCCGGGCCGCCTGCGAACGGCTGGGGCTGGAGCGCCAGCGGGTGGAGCTGGTGTGCTGGCTGGTGGAGCACCACCTCGTGATGTCCGATTTCGCCCAGAAGCGCGACGTCAACGATCCGCGGACGGTCGAGGCCTTCGCCCGCATCGTGGAGACGCCGGAGCGGCTGCGCCTGCTGCTGGTCCTGACCGTGGCCGACATCCGCGCCGTCGGACCGGGGGTTTGGAACGGCTGGAAGGGCCAGCTGATGCGCGAACTCTACGCCGCCACCGAGAAGATCTTTCGCGGCGGCCGGAGCGGCGAACACGGGGCGGAAGCCGAAGATAAGGCGTCCGAAGCGGCCCGCCAGGCCTTGCTGGCCCGCGACCCGCTCGCTCAGGCCTTCTCGGTCAGCATGGAGAGCGCCTACTTCTCAGCCTTCACTCTGGACGAGCAGGTCTCCCACGCCCGGCTGGCGCGCCGGGCCGAGACCGAGGACGGCGCGGCCGCCTCCGCCCTGCTTCGTCCGGAGCTGAACGCCGCCGAAGTCGCCGTCGCCGTTGGCGACCGGCACGGTCTGTTCGCGGATCTCGCGACCTCCCTGTCCGCGCTCGGCGCCGACGTGGTTGGCGCCAAGGTCTACACTTCAAGGGCCGGTCAGGCGCTCGACATCTTTTTCGTCCAGGACTCGGCGGGGGGCGCTTACGGCCAGGAGGACAGCGGCAAGCTGGAACGGCTGGCCCGTTCGCTGGAGGCCGCCGCCCGCGGAGAGCGGGCGAGCGAAGCCTCGCATGTGCGCCTGGACCTGGGCCGGGCAGGGGCATTCACCATCGCGCCCACTGTGGCCTTCGACAACGACGCCTCGGAGGATTGCACCGTCGTGGAAGCCTCAGGCCGCGACCGTCCGGGCGTGCTGGGCGCCCTCGCCAGGGCGATCGCCCGCCAGGGGCTCTCCATTCAGTCCGCGCACATCGACAACTACGGCGAACGGGCGGTGGACGTCTTCTATCTGCAGGAGGACGAAGGCAAACTCGGCGCGCGCAAGATCCAGTCGCTGAAGGCGGCTCTGCTCGAGGTGCTGGGCGAGGACGAAACCAAGGCCACGCCGCGCGGCGGCCTGTCGCTGGAGCGCGCGCGCGCCAGCGTCGCACGCTAGATCAGGGACGCCTTGCCGAGCTCACCGCGCGTTCTCGGCGACCTCGACGATCCTTGCTGATGACGGACGGCCCGCCAGGCCATCGCTCGGGATGACGGTGATCTTCATGACTCCCCGGCTGACGTTCGCGGCGGACTTGGACCCGGGTTCCAGCAACACGCGGCCGAAGCGGGCCAGGATCTTCGCCCCGTCCGCCCGGCGGGCGATCCGCACGACGGCCTCGGCCGCCACGGCGGCGGCGTCCGCGAACACGGCCGCTGCGTCCGGCGTCATCTCCTGAGAGCCCAACTGGGCGTCGAACACCATCAGATGCTTGGCCGCATGGGTGGCCCGGACGCTGGCCTGCCCCAGCCTCTGCAGCAGGGCGCTGGCCGACAGTGATTGCAGCCGCAGGCTCCCGGCCTGGCCGGCGAGCGCGGCCGGGGCGCCGCCGGGCCGTCCGTGTCCGAACAGGATCAGTCCTCCGAGCTTGGTGGCGCGCAGCACCGGTTCTCCCACATCGTCGCGATAGATGATGTCGCCCCGCGCCGCTGGCGTCGGATTGAGCACCAGCACCTCCTGGCTTTCCTCGAACTTCAGGAGCGGGGTGGACGCCGAGCGGTCCAGGACGAAGCTTTCGCCCTCGTCGGAGACGTACCGCGCCACGGGCGGCGGGGGCGCGCCCCGGTCATCCCGATGACCCCCGCCAAAAATGACATCGCCCCACGCCTGCGCGCTCATGGCCGCGGCGTCCGCCGCCCACGACGACGTCAGACAGATGACCGCAACGGCCAGGAGCACGGAACGCAGTGCGAGCATGGTCCAGGCAGATGCCTCGCGACTAGGGCCGTTTTAGGACGTGGACCCCAGAAGATCAGGCTTGCGCCGCCGTCCTCGCATGACGCTAGCGTACCGGCTTGCAATTCGCGATACTGTGCGCCGCACAATTCGTTGGCCAAGTCGGGACGAGGTTCAATTATGTCGCAGTCCGATCAACCACCGGGCGGCCGGCGCAAACCGGCCGAAGGCGAGCCGGTAGTGATCAAGAAGTACGCGAACCGGAGGCTCTACAACACCGCCTCCAGTTCCTACGTCACCTTGGACCACCTGGCGGAGATGGTTCGCGACGGAGTGGACTTCGTGGTCTACGACGCCAAGACGAATGAGGATCTGACGCGCAGCGTGCTGACCCAGATCATCTTCGACGAAGAGAACCGCGGCCCGCAGAATCTGCTGCCGCTGCAGTTCCTGCGACAGCTCATCCGGCTCTATGGCGACTCCATGCAGGCGCTGTTGCCCAGTTATCTGGAATTGTCCCTTGACGGATTTTCCAAGCAGCGCGAACGGCTGCACAAGGAATTCACCGGAACCTTCGGCGGCGCCGATGTGCTCGACCGGTTCCAGGACCAGGTCCGCCAGAACCTGCAGCTGTTCGACCGGGCGATGAAGATGTTCTCGCCGTTCAGCTACGCGCGGCCGGAGGGTGAGGATCCCGCCGCGCCGGTCGCTGACGCCCCCGCCGGCAAGTCGCCGGCCGCGGCGGATGAGGCGCTTGCACAGCTCAAGGCGCAGGTCGAGGACATGCAGCGCCAGATCGAAAAGCTGGCGTCCAAGAGCTGAGCGAGGGAACACCTCGCCGAGACGGGACCTTAAGAATTGCCGCCTTAGGACAGGCGGGAGAGTTGACGGGGCCGAGGTCCGCCATGAGCGATCCGATCGATCCGACCCGAGGCGTCGAGCCGGAGAAGCGCGTGAAGGAGCGCCGATCCGATGAGCGCCGCGCCAAGGACAGGCGCAGCCGCGACCGGCGCTCGGAGGCCGGACAGGCCAAGACCGCTCTGCCCGTCCCCGTGTCGTCCGCCAAGGGTTCAGATCCGCCCACGCCGACGGCCGACGCCGTCTTCGCCGCGCAGTTGATAGGCCAGACAGGTCAGAAACGGGGCCTGAAGGGCGGACCGCCGGTGCTTGAGGAAGCGCGGTCGACCTACCTTGAGACCGAATGGTCAGGTCCGTCGGACCGGCGTCTGCGCGCCGGCAGGATCACCAAGACCCAGGCCTGACGCCTGGCGCCCATCCGGCGCTGAGATCAAGGTAAATGCCGATAGGACGAATGTTCAGGGCGCCGAGGCCCCGTCGGGCGCGCCATGGTTAATCGCGTGGGTGCAGTTGGCGCGGCTCTTGCTTGGTCGAGGACAGGAACCCACCTGCCCGGAAGGCCAAGATGCAGACCCTCGCCGCCTTCGCCGTCAAAGCCTTCGACGTGGTGCTCGTGGCGTTGATCTTCACTGTCATGACCTGACCACAGAAACGCCGAAGGCCGCGCAAGCGCGCGGCCCCTGCGATCTCGATTCGGGTCTGCCTGCGGACCGGCCTGCGCCGACGGGATCACCCGTCCCGCGGGGAAGACAGACGGTCGGACTAAGTCCGGACGGGTTTGGGCGGCGCGGCGATGAGGCCTTCACGCTGAGCGCGCTTGCGGGCGAGCTTGCGCGCACGGCGCACGGCTTCCGCCTTCTGGGGCGCCCGCTTTTCGGACGGCTTCTCATAATGGACGTGCCGCTTCATTTCGCGGAACGACCCTTCGCGCTGCATCTTCTTCTTCAGGGCCTTGAGCGCCTGATCGACGTTGTTGTCGCGGACGAAAATCTGAACGATGGCTCGGTCCTCCTATGATCCGCCGCCCGCCACCTCGTCCAAGGCGCCGGCGGCGAACGCCACACGCGCCCGGAAGCGGTCCCCCGAGCGGCGCCCGCTGATATCAGAGCGTCCCAAGGATGTCCACGCGGCGCGCGACGGTTCCTGAACCTTGTCGCCCGAACAGGCCAGGGTCTATAGCACGCCGATGCCTGAATCTGCCGACTGGGCCGCCGAGACCGAGACGCGCCTGTTGGACGCGGCCCTGCCGCTGGTCCGTGAACACGGCTGGACGCCCCGCCTGGTGAAGCTGGCGGCCGCGGACGTCGGGCTCACCCAGCCCGAGGCCGAGTTGCTGCTGCCCCAGGGCCCGCGCGATCTCGTGGCGCTTTTTTCCTATCGGCACGATGCGCAGGCCATGGCGGCGCTCGCTGGCGTCGATCCTGCCGGCTTGAAGGTGCGCGAGCGGATCGCCCAAGGCGTGAGGGCCCGCGTCGAAGCCGCCGCCCGGGAGGACGCGGCGCTGCGTCGCTGGATGGGCTTCCTCGCCTTGCCACAGAACCTGGCCCTCGCCGGCCGCCTGGCCTGGACCAGCGCGGACCGGATCTGGCGCTGGGCGGGGGATACCTCCACCGACGAGAATCATTATTCCAAGCGCGCCATCCTCGCGGGACTGCTGGCCTCCACCCTGGCGGTCCGCATGTCCGCCTCGCCGGGCGCCGCCTGGCGCCATCTGGACCAGGGAATCGAGGGCGTGATGAGCTACGAGCGACTGAAGCGCGGCCTCCAGGGTCGGGATTTCGCCGCCGAGGCCGCGGCGGCGCTGGGCAGGCTGCGATACCGTTCCGGCCCGGGCGCGGACGCTACTCCCGTCTGAGCAGCCGGTCGGTCAGAAGCTTGCCCCACCACTGGGCCCGGAAGTCCGCCGTGAGCGCCTCATGGTCATATTCGGGCCGACTGACCCACGCGACGAAGTCCTGGCCAGTGGTTCGCGCATCCTCCAGATACCTCTCGAAGACATAGTCCAGCACGCCGGTGGTCCCGTGGCGTACGTGACCATAGCGGCCCGACAGCTGACGCCGGGCCTGGTCGATCGGCTGGCCCATCCTGAAGTGGGCGTAGAGCACCGCCATCACCCCCGCCCTGTCCGCGCCCGACTTGCAGTGGATCAGGCAGGGATACTCGATGGCGTCCAGCAGCGCCTTCGCCGCGAGCACCTGCGCCTTGGACGGGGCGGTCCGGGAATAAAGCAGGAGGTCCACGAGCTTGAGTCCCAGCCGTTCACAGGCGTCGGCCTCGAGCACATGATGGGCGGCGTCCGGCTCGCCGCGCAGGTTCAGCACCGTGCGCACGCCGCGATCCCGCCACCACCTCAGCTGGAACGGCCAGGGCTGATTGGTGCGCACGAGTTCGTCGCTCATCCAGTGCGCGTTCTGGAAGCCCAGGCGCAGGTAGGCGTGGTACTTCCACAGGAAGCTCAGGTAGGTGCGGGTCCGGCCCCAGGGCGTGGACAGGTCGAAACGGGTCAAGCGGCTCTTCCCTCGGGCGTCCTGGGTACATAAGCCCTCCAGCGGGTTGAGGTGAGATTGAATCGGCCGGCTCAGGCCGTACTTGACACCCGAACGGCGAAGATCGACCGATCGCCAATGACGTCCGAGTCCGCACCGAGTCTGGCCCTGCGCCGCCGGCGATTGATCGCGCGGGTGCTCGCGACCTATCTGGCGCCGCACTGGCCCGGGTTCACGACGGCCATGGCCTGCGCCGCTTTGGTGGGCGTCTTGTCGGGGGTCCTGTCGTGGCTGCTCGAGCCGGCTGTCCGGCGCCTTTTCCTTCACCCCGACCCCTCGGCCCTGATCGTCCTGCCGCTCAGCCTTCTCGGCGTGGGGATCCTGCGGGGCCTGGCCCAGCTGGTGCAGGCGGTGCTGACCAACCGGATCGGCAATGAACTGGTCGCCGAGGTGCAGGTGCGCCTGTTCGGCCACCTGATGCGTGCGGATCTGGCGCGGCTGCGCCAGGCGCATACGGGCTCCTATGTCTCGTCGGTGCTCTACGACGCGGGACTCATCCGCGAAGCGGCCACCAGCGGCCTGATCAACTACACCCAGAACCTCCTGACCGTGATCGCCGCCGCGGTGGTGCTGGTGGTCGAGGACGTGGTGCTGGCGCTCATCGTGCTCGTCGCGGCCCCGATCACGGCGCTCATCATGCGCACCTTCGTTCGCCGCACCAACGACGCGGCGGTCGAGGCGATGGAGGAGACATCCATCCTGTCCTCGGCGGTCATGGAGAGCCTGGACGGCGTCAAGATCGTCAAGATCGAGAACCAGGAGGCGGAAGAAGAGGCGCGGGTGGCGCAGGTGATCCGCCGCCGGCTCGGGCACCTGGTCCGCGGCGCCAACGCCAAGGCCATGGCCGCGCCGTCCACCGACACCGTCATGGTCGCGGTCACCGCCGCGATCATCGCCTACGCCGGCTGGCGATCCCTGAAGGGCCACGAGGAACTCGGGCATCTCATGGCTTACCTGGTGGCCCTGGCGTTCGGCTCACAGGCCCTGCGCTTCCTGGCCAACTACCAGACCGTGCTGACCGAGGGCCTGGCCGCGGCGGGACGCCTGTTCGAGGCCCTGGATGTGCAGCCGGACATCCGCGACCGCCCTGGCGCGAAGGATCTGGCGCGGGGGCAGGGACTGATCCGTTTCGAAGACGTGCGGTTTTCCTACGCCGCGGACGCCCCGGCCCTCGACGGCGTCAGCCTTGAGGCGCGGCGCGGCCAGACAGTCGCCCTCGTCGGCCCTTCCGGCGGCGGCAAGACCACCATCCTGAACCTCATCCCCCGGTTCTACGACGTCGGGGACGGGCGCATCACCCTGGACGGCCAGGACATCCGCGATTTCACGCTGAAATCCCTTCGCGACCAGATCGCCCTGGTGACGCAGGAGCCGTTCCTGTTCGACGACACCATCGGCGGCAACATCGCCTACGCGCGGCCGGGCGCGTCCCAGGCTCAGATCGAGGAGGCCGCGCGGCATGCCGCGGCCCATGACTTCATCCAGGAAATCGCCGGCGGCTATGGCGCCCTGGTGGGCGAGGCCGGAGCGCGCCTGTCCGGCGGTCAGCGACAGCGCATCGCCATCGCCCGCGCCTTCCTCAAGGACGCCCCGATCCTGCTGCTCGATGAGGCGACCAGCGCCCTGGATACGGAGAGCGAATCCAAGGTGCAGGAGGCCCTGTCCCGGCTCATGGCCGGCCGCACCACCATCCTGATCGCCCACCGCCTGTCGACCGTGCGGGGCGCCGACGTGATCTACGTCATCGACCGCGGCCGGGTGGTGGAAACCGGCGCGCACGACGCCTTGACCGCCCAGGGCGGTCTCTACGCCCGTCTCGCCAAGAGCCAGAACCTCGAGGCGGAGGCGGCGTGAAGGCGCTCCTGCGGGCCGCACCGGTCCAGACCGTTCTCGGCTTCATCCTGGGGGGCTATCTGTGGATGGTCCTGCACACCATCCGCTGGCGGCGCATCAACCGCGAAGCTCCGGATGTTCAGCTGAAGACGCCAGGAGGCGTTCTGGCCGCGTTCTGGCACGGGCGGATCGCCGCCGCGATCGCGGCGCGGCCTGTCACCCTGCCCCACCGGCCCGCGCGGCTGCTGATCTCCCTGTCGCCTGACGGCGAATTCATCGCCAAGGCCATGGCCTGGCAGGGTTTACCGTCGTTCCGAGGCTCGTCGCGCAAGACCCGAGACCCCAAGCGCATCAACAGCGGCGGCGCCGCCTACCGGCAGTCGCTGGACTGGCTGCGCCAGGGAGGCGTCCTGATCCTGACCCCCGACGGGCCCCGCGGACCCGCCGAGCAGATGGCGGAAGGCGTGGTGAGGATGGCCGTGCGCACGGGCGCGCCCCTGTTCCTCATGGGATTCGCCGCCCGGCCCGCCATTCGGCTGAACACCTGGGACAGCATGATCCTGCCCGTGCCGTTCGGGCGCGGCGTCCTGGTGTTCGATGGACCCCTGCACGCGCCTCGGGACGCGGACGAGGCCGCGATTGAGGCGCTGCGCCGCGACTGGGCGGCTCGCCTGACCCGCGCGAACCTCGACGCCGAGGCGGCGTTGACATGAAGGAGTGGCCGCCGCCCCTGCGTTTCTACCGCTGGGCCTCCGGGCTCGGCGAACCCTTCGCCCCCTGGCTGCTCGCCCGCAGGGCGCGGCGCGGCAAGGAGGATCCCGCGCGCCTGCGCGAGCGCCTGGGCCGCGCGTCCGTCGCCCGCCCCGACGGCCGGCTCGTCTGGATCCATGGGGTCAGCGTAGGAGAAAGCCTGTCGCACCTGCCCTTGGTGCAGCGGATCGACCGCGAACGCCCGGAGCTGAAGGTCCTGGTCACCTCAGGCACGCGCACAGCCGCTGAGCTCCTGGCGCGTCGCCTGCCGCCCGATGTGATCCACCAGTATGCGCCGATCGACGGTCCCCGCGCCGCCGTGCGGTTCATCCGCCACTGGCGGCCCAACTTGGGCGTCTTCGTGGAGAGCGAGCTGTGGCCGAATCTGCTGGCCGCGGCCCAAGCCAATGGCACCCGCCTCGCCCTCTTGAGCGCAAGGTTCTCGGAACACAGCATGAAGGCCTGGGACAAGTCGCCCAGGACCGCGCACGCCCTGCTCGACCTCTTCGACCTCATCTACGCCCAGGAATCTGAAACCCGCGACTGGATCGAGGATCAGGGGGTGGCCGTCGCCGGCAAACTCGACCTCAAGCGCTTCGCCGACCCCCTGCCCTTTGATCGTGAGGCCCTGGAGACCCTGCGCGAGGCCATCGGCGGTCGCGCCGTCGTGGTCGCCGCCAGCACCCATCCCGGCGAAGAGATCCTGATCAGCGAAGCGGTGCGCGGCCTTGATCCGCGACCGCTTCTGATCCTCGTCCCGCGCCATCCGGAGCGCGGCGGCGCGGTGGCCCTGAGCCTGCAGGCCCGAGGTTGGGGCGTGCTGCGCCGGTCGGAGATCGACGTGGTCGGGCCCAAGACCGAGATCTATGTGGCGGACACCTTGGGCGAGCTCGGCTTGTTCTATCGACTCGCCGACGTCGCGGTGATGGGCGGCAGCTTCGTAGAGGGCCTCGGCGGGCACAATCCCCTGGAACCCGCCCGCCTGAGCAAACCGGTGGTCACCGGGCCTCACATCGACGCCTTCGTCGAAATCTACACCGACCTGATCGCCGAGAAGGCCGCCCTGCTGGCCCGCGACGAGCGCGAACTCTCCAACGCCTTGCGCGCGCTGATCGAGGAGCCGAGACTCGCCCGGGCGCTGGGCGAGCGCGCGCTGGCGACCTGCGAACAGGGGCGCGCGACCTTCGACCAGGCCTGGATGAGCCTGCAGATGCTGCTGCCGCCGTCGTGACTCTGACCACTCCCCGCTGGTGGTACCTGCGTGAAGGGACGCCCGGCCCGATCACCCGCGCGCTGCTGCGGCCCTTGTCCTGGGCCTGGGCCTGGTCGACGGCCCGCCGGATCAGACTGGGCCGGCCGGTCGATCCCGGCGCGCCGGTGATCTGCATCGGCAACCTGACCCTCGGCGGCGCCGGCAAGACCCCGGTCGCCCGGGAGATCGTCCGACGTCTGACGCTTCAAGGCGTCCAGGCCCATGTCCTGGCGCGGGGACACGGCGGGCGGCTGGCCGGCCCGACGCGGGTGGACGCCAGCGTCCATGCCTCCGCCGACGTCGGTGACGAGCCCCTGATGCTGTCCCGGGACGGACCCGTCTGGATCTCGCGCGATCGCGCCCAGGGCGCCGCCCAGGCCGTCGCGGCGGGCGCGGAGGTCATCGTCATGGATGACGGCCATCAGAACCCCGGCCTCCGCAAGACCCTGTCCCTGGTTGTCGTCGACGGCGAGACCCGCGACGGCGAGTGGCCCTTTGGCGATGGGGCGGTCTTTCCCTCCGGTCCCATGCGCGAGCCCCTGAAGGCCGGACTCGGACGCGCCGACGCGGTGGTCGTGCTTCTGCCGGCGGACCTTGAACGTGCAGATCCCGAGCTCCTGGCCGTCCTGAACGGCAAGCTCGTGTTCACGGCGAGAATGGTCCCTTTTGGGCCGCCCCCGCCCGGGCCGCAGCTCGGTTTCGCGGGTGTCGCCAAACCCTGGAAGGTCGAGCGGGCGCTGAAGGCGGCCGGCTGCGACCTGAGGGACTTCGCCTCGCTGCCCGATCACGCGGCCCTGGACACAGGCCTGCTCAAGGCGCTGGCCGACCGCGCCGCGGTCCACGGCGCCGGCCTCGTCACCACGGAAAAGGACTGGGTGCGCCTTCCGCACGAGTGGCGCGACCGGATCGCGGCATGGCCCGTCGCGGTGCGCTTTGACGACGAGCCAGGGCTCGACGCCTTGCTGGCTCAGGCTCTTTCGAGCGCCCGCCAGCCGATGTCGGAGCGGTAGAATCCTTGCGGCCAGTCGATCCGCGCGATCGCCGCATAGGCCCGCGCGCGCGCCGTCTTGAAGTCAGGCCCCCGCGCGCAGACGTTCAGCACTCGTCCGCCCGCCGCCCGCAACGTTCCGTCCACCTCCCGCGTGGTCCCCGCGTGGAACACGACCACATCCGGTCCGAAGTCCTGGTCGGCGCCCCGGATGACCGATCCCGTCTCTGGCGCCTCCGGATAGCCCGGGGCCGCCAGGACCACGCAAACGGCGCTCTCTTGCCGCCAGCGCGGCTGAGGCAGGTCCTTCAGGTCACCCGAGGCGACGGCCTTGAGATAGGGAACGATGTCGCTGTCCAGGCGAAGCATCAGCACCTGGCATTCCGGATCGCCAAAGCGGGCGTTGAACTCCACAAGCATCGGCCCCTGGGCCGTCGCCATCAGCTCCACGAACAGCACGCCATGGTAGGGGGCGCCTTCCGCCGCGATCGCCTCGAAGGTCGGCTCGGCCAGTCTGGTCCTGACCTGATCGGTCAGGGTCTCGGTGAACACCGGCGCCGGCGAATAGGTCCCCATGCCCCCCGTGTTGGGCCCCTTGTCTCCATCGAAGGCGCGTTTGTGGTCCTGGGCGCCGCCGAACAGCATGGACGTCGATCCGTCGCACAGGGCGAACAGCGACCCGATCTCTCCGACCAGGAATTCCTCGAGTACGAGCCGCGCCCCCGCTGCGCCGAACCGTCCGCCCAGCGCTTCGTCGATCGCCTGTTCAGCCTCCTCGCGGGTCTGGGCGATGACCACGCCCTTGCCGGCCGCCAGCCCGTCGGCCTTCACGACATAAGGCGGCCGGAAGCGATCCAGGCCAGCCTTGGCTTCGGCGGCGTCCTCGAACACGCCATAGGCCGCCGTCGGCAGACCGTGCCGGGTGCAGAAGTCCTTGGTGAAGGCCTTGGAGGACTCCAGCCGTCCGGCCGCTCTGGTCGGGCCAAAACAGGCGACGCCAACGGCGGTGAGGGCGTCGGCAAGCCCAGCCTCGACCGCGGATTCCGGCCCGATCACCACCAGGTCGGCCTTGATCTCCAGCGCCAGGGCGACCTGGCCCTCCACGTCCGTCGCCTTGACGTCCCGCTGTTCCCCCAGCGTCGCCATGCCGGGGTTGCCCGGCGCGCAGACCAGGCGGGTCAGGAGCGGTGATTGGGTGATCTTCCAGGCGAGCGAATGTTCGCGCCCCCCCGAACCGACCAGCAGGATGATCATGAAAATGCTGTCGCGCGCCCGTCCGACTCGGTCAAGCCGCTCCAGGCGTTGGGAAGCAATCCGTTAACAGCCGTTCGCCATGATCGCCGGGCCCAATTCGTCGAGAGTGCTGAATGTCCCAGACGGGCGCTTCCATCGTCATTCGTCGCCTGTCGCGGCAGGAGGTCGATGTCATCTGCGCCAAGCACGACCGCTTGTGGGCCTCCCGCCCCGGCGGCGCGCGCGCCGTGTTCGCCTGGACCGACCTGTCCGGGTTCGATCTGCATGACCGCAACCTCGCGGACGCGGACTTCACGGGGGCCATACTGGAAGGGGCGAACCTGTCGGGCGCCCGGCTGGATCACGCCAACATGTTCGGCGCCGACCTGCAGAACTGCAACCTGACCAATGCCAGCCTCAAGCGCGCGGATCTGCGCGGGGCCTGCCTGCGCGGCGCCAACCTCACCAATGCCGACCTCTTCGAAGCGGACCTGCGCGAGGGCTCCATCGCGGCGGTTGATGAGATCAAGGGTCTTCGGGTCCTGTCTCCCACCAAGCGCGCCAGCGAAGCCCAGGGCGCGATCATGTTCGGCGCCAATCTGGAACGATCGAAGCTGTCCGGCATGGTCGCCATGCGCGCCGATTTCACAGACGCGATCATGAAGGACGCCAAGCTGGTGCGCGCCAATCTCAAGCAGGCGACGCTGCACGGCGCGGACCTTGCGGGCGCCGATCTGTCCGGCGCGGATCTTTCTGGCGCGGACCTGCGCGATGCGGTGCTGGTCGGGGCGCGGATGCAGTCGTGCAAGCTCGACGACGCCGACATGGCGGGGGGCCTGACCGACAGTCCCGTGGGCAAGGACGTGACCGGCCTGCCGTACGACCAGATGCTGAAAGACCACGCCCTGTGGTGCGAGACCGAGGGCGTGCACGGATCGCCCTCATCCTTCGATGGCGCCGACCTCAGGAAACTCAGCTCGATCAAGGGCTACAACCTGACGGCCCTCTCGGCCAAGGGCGCGATCTTCTACGGCGTGAACATGGAAGGCGTGCAGATGCAGGGCGCGCGCCTCGAGGGCGCCGACCTGCGCGCCTGCAATCTCCGGCGGGCGGATCTCAGGGGCGCCCGGCTCGTCGGCGCCAAACTGATCGGCTCGGATCTGCGCGAAGCCCTGCTGGGGCCGCTGCTCATCGGGTCCAACCGGATGATGCCCTGCGACCTCTCTGGCGCCTCGCTCAAGGGCGCCGACTGCTCCGGCGCGGACCTGCGCCACGCCCGCCTGACCAATGCCGACCTTTCACGCGCCAACTTCACCGCCGCATCCCTGAAGCAGGCGGACATCACCGGCGCCCAGCTCCACGGCGCGCGCGGCCTGGAAACACTTTTCTAAGTTAACTACTCGGCCACCCTTGCGACATATGGTCGCGACCTCACGGGGCGTGATCGTCGCAAATGCAGGCCGCATCGGCGACCCGCACGCCCTGCATCATTTGGTTCGGAAACTGTCTTGCCGGCAGCGCCAGCGCTCCCGGCCCGACGGGTTCCCCAGGCGGGCTTCACCGGGCGTCATGTCTGCTCAATCGGTATCTTCACGCCGGCGTCTCAGCCAGGCCGAGCTCGACATCATCGTCAGTTCGCACGAGCGGTTCATCGCGGGCAAGCCCGGCGGCAAGCGCGCCTCGGTCCGCTTCGCCGACCTCACCGGACTGGACCTCAGCCGCCGCCAGCTTTCCGACGCGGATTTCGCCGGTTCGACCTTTGACGGCTGCAAGCTGATGGGCGCGCATCTGCAGCGCGCGATCCTGTTCGGCTGTTCTTTCCGCCAGTCGGACATGCGTCACGCCGTCATGATCCGGGCGGACATCAGGGGCGCCTGCCTGCGCGGCGCCGACCTCTCGGGCGCGAACCTGACCGACGCGGACTTCCGAGAGGGCCAGATCGCCATTCCCCATCCCCGCAAGGGCCTGGACGTCGTCCGTCACGAGCATCGCAATGGCGAGCTGGACCTGGCCAACTTCGCGGGCGCCACCTTGAATGGCTCGAACCTCCACGGCGTGTCCGCCCACGCCGCCGACTTCACGGACTGTTCCATGAAAGGCGCCAGGCTCACCGGCGCCAATCTCAAGGACGCCAACATGTCCGGCGCATTGCTCGAAGGGGCCGAGTTCGCCGGCGCCAACCTGCAGGGCGCCCGGCTGACAGGCGCGGTCCTGACCGGCGTGGACATGGATGGCATGCGCAGGCTCGGCGCCGACCTGTCGGATTGCCTGAGCCCGCCCGCGGCCACCGCGGTGCGCCTGGGGGTCCTGCTGCAGCGCGCCAAGGGTCACCGTCACTGGCTCGAGAGCGGCGGCGGCGAGGGCCAAGCCGCGAATTTCGATGGTGAAGACCTGCGCGGCCTCGGTGATGCGCTCAAGGGCCTGATGCTCACCGCCGTGTCGGCGAAGGGCGCCTGCCTCGTGGGGCTGGACCTGACAGGCGCGCAGCTGCAGGCCGCGAACTTCGAAGGCGCGGACCTGAGGGGGACCATGTGCGCCCAGGCGGACCTGCGCGGCGCCCGCCTGACCAACGCCAACCTGACCAAGGCCGACATGCGCAAGGCGAACCTGGGCGCGCTGCCGCTGGGCGCCGGCCGGATGACCAACACGCAGCTACGCGGCGCCAAGCTGCGCTACGCCAATCTTACCGGGACCACCCTGACCGGCGCCGTGATGGATCAGGCGGACCTCAGCGGCGCAGACTGCAGCGGAGCGGCGTTCAAGGGCGCGAGCCTGCGAGGCGCACAGATCGACAGCGCCATCAGCCTGGAATTCGGCCAGGAAGCGGCCTGATCCCGAGGGCGAACGTCGCCAAGGACGAAAAAGGGGCGGCGTCGCCGCCGCCCCTCCACCATCAGGACCGACGCTGACGTCAGGCCGCCTTGGGTTCGGCATCGATGGCCGCCGGCGCCGACGGCGTGTTGATCTCGATGCGCCGGGGCTTGAGCTGTTCCGGAAGCTCGCGCTTCAAGAAGATCGACAGCAGGCCGTCCGCAAGCTGGGCGTCGGTCACCGCCACATAGTCCGCAAGCTGGAACCGGCGCTCAAAGTTGCGCTCGGCCAATCCGCGGTGGAGGAAGCGACGGGTTTCGTCGTTCGCGGTCTTGCGGCCCTGGACGGTCAGGACGTTCTCCTTGACCTCCAGGGAAAGCTCCTCGGGCTTGAACCCGGCCACCGCGATCTCGACGCGGTAGGCGTTCTGGTCGACGGCTTCGATGTTGTAAGGCGGATAGCCCGTCGGCTCCCCGGCCGCCGCGGAGTCGAGCAGGGCCGCCAGCCGGTCGAAGCCGACGACGGAACGATAAAGGGGGGAAAAATCGATCGTGCGCATGACGACATCCTTCTTGAACAAGCAAGGTTGCGGTTTCTGAGCAGGCCGCCGCGAGCCGTTCGGCCTCGCAGCGCCTGGAAGGCCCGGATTTCCAGCACCTTCGAAGCCTTAGTTGGGCGCCGGGAGCGAGGCCCGCAAGAGGTGTCGTGAGCCGACAACAGGTGTTGGCGCTTGTGCGGACCCGATCCTCCGCGCAGGGTTGATCGGGGCGTGAGGAGAACCTTTGCATGAGACCACTATCCTTGGCGGGCGTGCTGGCCCTGACGGCCCTGGCCATCCTGACGACCCAGGGCGCCCTGGCGACGCCGGCCTTCCCGAACGCCGCCCGCGCCGGGGCCCCCACCTTCGACGAGCACGACGCCATCGCCGACGCGGTCAACGGAGCTGCCCGCGCGCCGGCGAACAAGGCGCGTGACCGCTGGAGACACCCGCTGGAAAGCCTGACCTTCTGGGGCCTGAGACCTGGCGATGTGATGATCGAGCTGGACCCGGGCGGCGGCTACTGGGCCGAGATCCTGGGGCCTTTCGCCAAGACGACCGGTGGGCGGTATGTGGGCGGCGTCGCCGACCTGAACGATCCCAAGCTTTCGAACGAACAGAAACAGAACCGCTCGCGGTTCGAGGCCAAGTTCGCCGACACGGCGACCTGGGGAAAGGTCGAGGCGGTGGGCTTCGGAACCGTCTCGAGCCCCCTCGCGCCGGCCGGGTCGGTGGATTTCATCCTGACTGGGCGCAACATCCATAATTTCATGTGGCGCGGCATGCTGGACAAGATGATGTCGGACTCCATCGCGGCCCTCAAGCCGGGCGGCGTCCTGGCGGTGGAGGAACACCGCGCCGATCCGCGGGCGATGATCGCCGACGCGCGCGACGGCTACGTCGCGGAGGCCTATGTCATCGCCGCCGCCCGCAAGGCTGGTTTCACCTTCGAAGCCAAGTCGGAGATCAACGCCAATCCCAAGGACTCCAAGGACCATCCGTTCGGGGTCTGGACCCTGCCGCCGACGCGCCAGGGGGCGCCATTCGGCCAACCGCCCAACCCGGCCTTCGACCACAGCCGATATGACGCCATCGGTGAATCCGACTGCATGACCCTGAGGTTCCGCAAGCCAGGCTGACGGGGCCTCGCTTTGACCGCACCTCATTGGAGGCGTAAGCGGAATGGTGACGGTTGGGTCGGGGGGCCCCGGAGGTGATCGCGTGACAGACGCCTTGAGGGCGGGCCCTTCGCGTCGATTCCTGCTGGCGGGCGTGGGCGCCATGACGCTGGACGCATGCAAGCGGAAGGCGGCGGTCGTCTCGGGGGCCGATCCACTGCAAGACGCCCTGGACGGCGACTGGCGCAGCAGCGCGGACCGATCGCGCGATCGCTGGCGCCATCCCTTGCAATGCCTACGGTTCTGGGGGCTGAAGCCTGGAGCCACGGTCGTGGAATTCTGGCCTGGCGCCGGTTGGTACACCGACATCCTCGCCCCCTATCTGACCCGCACCCATGGGGTGCTCTACGCCGCCAACCTGCAGGGTGACGACCCTTCTGAACCGGCCGCACGCGCTGTGACGGAGGCCTACAAGCGCAAACTCGCGGCGCGGCCCGACCTGTACGCGAGCGTCAAGGTCACCGCCTTCGGCGCTGGAACCGCCGCGGCGGCCCCGCCCGGCGCGGCCGACCTGGTGCTGTTCCTGCGCAACGTCCACAACTGGATGGCCGCCGGCCTTGTGGAGAAGGCCTTCCGCGATGCTTTCGCGGCGCTGAAGCCCGGAGGCGCCCTCGGCGTCGAGGAACACCGCGCCCGGCCCGGGGGCGTCCAGGACGTGCTGGCCGCCTCGGGCTACGTGCAGGAAGCCTACGTGAAGCAGATCGCCAAGGAAGCCGGCTTCACCCTCGCCAGCTCCAGCGAGATCAACGCCAATCCCAAGGACGATCGCAACCATCCGTTCGGCGTCTGGACCCTTGAGCCGACGCTGCTGTCCGCCCCCCGCGGCCAGCCGCCCGATCCGTCGTTCGACCACCGCAAGTACGCCGCCATCGGCGAAAGCGACCGAATGACGCTGAGGTTCGTCAAACCCGCCTGACGGCGCGGCCCGATTGCCGCCGCGGCCGACGCAGGCTATCCGGGAAGCCCTAGCGGAGGACATCGCATGGCCAGTCTCGAGGACATCACGGCGCGTTTGCAGAAGGCTGTCGATGTACAGCCGATCGGCGGCAAGACGGTCACGATCGACCTCAAGGGCGAGGGCTATATCCACATCGCGGGCGCCGCTGTGACCAACGACAACACGCCCGCCGACTGCACCATCATCGTCTCCAGGGACGACCTGGTGGCCATGACGCAGGGCGCGCTGGACCCCACGACGGCGTTCATGACGGGCAAGCTGAAGATCAACGGCGACATGTCGGTGGCCATGTCTTTGCAGCCGCTCCTCGCCCGCGCGAAAGGCTGAGCCCGCGTGGGCGCGGCCGCGCCGTTGATCTCCATACCGGAGGCTCAGGTCCCGCCCGGCGCACAGGCCGAGTGGTTCCAAGGGGCCGACGGCGCCCGTCTGAGGGCGGCGCTGTTCACGCCGGCGGATGGCGCGAGAGGCGCGGTGGTGCTGAGCCCCGGCCGCACGGAGCCCATCGAGAAGTACTACGAGGTCATCCGCGAGCTGATGGCGCGCGGATTCCAGGTGCTGGCCCACGACTGGCGCGGCCAGGGCCTGTCCGTCAGGCTGTTGTCCGACCGCCTGAGGGGACACGCCGGGGGGCCGGACGAGTTCGTGACGGATTTCGAGGCCCTGCTCGATGCCTTCGGGCCGCGGCTGACGGAGCCTTGGCTGAGCCTCGGCCATTCCATGGGCGGTTGCCTGGCGCTCCTGGCGCTGGTCCGCGGAGAGCGCCGGTTCGCGGGCGCGATCCTGACCGCACCCATGCTTGCGATCGCCGTGGGTCCACTGTCACAGCAACTGGCGAGGGTCACAGCCGGGGCGGCCCTGCGGATCGGTCGGGCGGCGACCTATGTCCAGCCCGTCTACGACCCTCTGGCGGACCGGTTTTCCGCCGATGCCCTGACCCATGATCGGGCCCGTTACGACCGGTACAAGGCGCAGCTGCGCGCCGCGCCGGACCTGGCCCTCGCCGGCCCCACGTGGGGCTGGCTGCGGTTCGCCCTCGATGCGGCGGCCGCCATCGCCGCTCCGGGCGCACTGGAATCAGTCACGATACCCGTCAGCCTCGTCCTCGCCGGCGACGACCGCCTGGTGCTGAACGCGGCCTCCCGATCGGCGGCCAGGCGGTTGCCCAAAGGGGTCTGCGTGGAGATCCCGGGGGCCTACCATGAGATCCTGATCGAGACGGACCAGCTGAGAGGCCCGTTCTGGCGGGCGTTCGACACCTTGTCCGCCGGCCTTACCGGGCGGCTCTCCTGAGCGCGACCAGCGCCTCGTCCAGGCACCGCCGGTCGCCGGCTATGACCATCTGGCCGCCCTCGCGGCCCAACCTGTCGCCGCGCCAGTCGGTGACGAGGCCGCCCGCGCCCTCGATCACAGGCACCGCCGCCTCGATGTCCCAGCTCTTCAGGCCGGCTTCGACGACCAGGTCCATCGTCCCCAGCGCCACCATGGCATAGGCGTAGGCGTCGCAAGTGAAACGGCCCAACCGCGCCGCCGCGCGCACCTGCGTCCAGGCGCCGAGCTCCGCGCCGTCGAAGCAGGCCCAGGGATCCGTGGTGGCGATCACGGCCTGGGTCAACCGGGGGCATTCGCGCACCTTCAACGGCCTGGCGCCCCCGCCGGACACGAGACGCGATCCGGCGGCCGAACCGATGTAAAGTTCATCCAGATAGGGCTGACCGATCGACCCCAGCACAGGTTCGCCCTGGAACCGCAGGGCGATCAGGGTGGTCCAGACCGGCAGGCCAGCCACGAATGAGCGGGTGCCGTCGATGGGATCGATCACCCAGACAAAGTCGGCGTCGGGCCGATCTTCGCCGTACTCCTCACCGATCACGCCGTGGTCCGGAAACCGTTCGCCGATGCGCGCGCGGATGGCCGCCTCCGCCCCCCGGTCGGCCGCCGTCACCGGATCGTAGGCCCCGGCCCCGGCCTTGTCCTCCATCCCGTGATCCGCACGGAAGAGGGGCAGGATGACTTGGGCGGCGGCGTGGTTCAGCTCCACGAGAAAGGCGTCGAAGGCGGCAAGCCGTTCGTCGGACAGGATTGCAGCCATGCCTGGTCAGGTCCCTACGGCCGACCGCGATCGGCGGGCGCGCACCGTCGCCCTCTCCCGCAGGGCGCGCGCAAACGCAAGCCTTGTGGCCGGACTACTTCGGCGCCCGCTTCGCGAGGATGCGCTGCAAGGTGCGCCGGTGCATGTTCAGCCGGCGGGCGGTTTCCGAGACGTTGTTGCCGCAGAGCTCGAAGACCCTCTGGATGTGCTCCCAACGGACCCGGTCAGCGGACATGGGATTGTCCGGGGGCGCCGGCGACTCTCCTGGGAGGGCGAGCAGGGCGCGCGCGACGTCGTCCGCGTCGGCGGGCTTGGACAGATAGTCCAGGGCCCCGGCCTTCACCGCGGCGACGGCGGTGGCGATGTTGCCGTAGCCGGTGAGCATCACCACCCGCGCGTCGGGCCGCGCGTCATTGATGGCTTCCACCACCTTCACGCCGCTGCCGTCCTCCAGGCGCATGTCCAGCACGGCGAAGGCGGGCGGGCGGACTTTGACCGCGTCCAGCGCCTCGGCCACCGAGGCCACCGTCTGGGTGTCGAACCCGCGCGCTTCCAGCGCCCGCCCCAGCCGTGTGCGCAGAGGCGCGTCGTCGTCGAGAAGCAAGAGGCTCCTGTCGGGCAGCCCGGCGATCGAGGCCGAGACATCACTCATGGCCATCTCCCACTGACAGGCGCTGGCGGAGGGTTCGCGAGCGACCTGTGGTGTGCGTCATAATGTCGCCCGTTCTCGCCCCACCGCAAGCCTCCACCTTAGGTTCAACTGATCGGCGGAGCTTCGACCGTGTCCCTGGACCAGCGCGCGGCGACGATGGCGCCGCCGCCTTTGCCGTTCTTGAACTCCAGTCGCGCGCCGGTGCGCTCCAGCAGCGTCTTGGCGATGAAGAAGCCCAGGCCCATGCCGGAGTGGCTCGAACGCGAGTTCTCTCCTGACGGGCGGCTGGTGACATAGGGCTGTCCAAGCTTTCCAAGCACGTCGGGCGCGAAGCCCGGTCCGTCGTCGCGAACCTCGATGGAGACGCTGGACTGATCGAACCGCGCCGTGATGAGAACGTCAGACGCGGCGAAGTCGACAGCGTTGTCCACCAGGGACGTCATCGCTCTGAGCACCTCGGGCATCCGGCGCACGTCCGGCGCCGTTGCGCCCGGGGCGCCGGTGACCACGGCCTCGACGCGGACGGGGGCGCCGATGTGGGGTTCGATCACTTCGTGCAGCAACTGGACCAGGCTCATCCGGGCATGGACGGCGTCCTCGGCGTCGGGCGTCTCGGTCAGGCGCCGCAGGATTTCCCGGCACCGTTCGGTCTGCGACAACAGCAGGCGAACGTCCTCCCGGATGGACTCCGGTCCCTCGCGGGCGAGTTCCTTGGCGACAACCGAGAGCGTCGCGAGCGGCGTGCCAAGCTCATGCGCGGCGGCGGCGGCGAGGCCGCCGAGCGCCGAAAGCCGCTGTTCCCGGGCCAGGACGGCCTGGGTGACGTGCAACGCCAGCTCCATGCGCCGCGCCTGGCGCGCGGACAGCCAGCCGTAGCCGGCGGTGAAGGCGATGCCGGCGCAAATGCCGGCGGCAGCGCCCAGACGGTAGACGATCGGAACTGAGAAGGCCTGGTCCGGCCGCCACGGCAGCGGCAGGGACCACAGGGCGAGCGCCAGGGCGCAGGCGCCGGCGAAGGCCGCCAGGGACGCGGCGAACCGCCAGGGCAGGCTCGACGCCGCCAGGGTGATGGGCGCGATCAGCAGCAGGGCGAACGGATTGCTTACCCCGCCGGTGACGTAGAGAAGGCCGGCCAGCTGGGCCAGGTCGAAGCCGAGCTGCAGGGCGGCCTCGGTGTGCGAGGCCAGCCGTCCGCGGCGACCGACCAGGCTGACGGCGATGTTCGCCGCCGCGCCCATGCCGATGATCACCGTGCAGGCGACCACGGGCACGCGGAAGCCCAGACCAAGGCCGACCGCCGCCAGGGCGATGGCCTGGCCGAGCAGACCCAACCAGCGCAGGGTGATGATGGTGTCGAGCCTAAGCCCTCGCCAGGCGAGCGGCGTCTCGGTCAGCCCGTCGCCTTGCAACACCGAGGCCTCGGCGCTACCGACAGAGTGGGATTCAGCAGTCGAGACGGAAGCCATGGGCCTGGTCCATAGGGCGACGCCTCATAGCAAATTTTGCAAGGGGCGGACTGCAATGATTCCGGACCGCAGGAATGTCGCCTTGTGGGCGTTGGCCGGGCTCCTCTGGTTGGGAGGCTGCAGCGGCGGCGGCGGCGGCGGCCAGGCCCAGATCGGCGGGCCCTTCAGCCTGGTCGACCAGGAGGCCCGGCCCCGGGACCAGCACCTGCTGGATGGCAAGTGGTCGGCCGTCTTCTTCGGCTACACCTATTGTCCGGACATCTGTCCTGCCACCCTGCAGACGCTCGCGGAGGCGCAGGATCGGCTGGGGCCGAAGGCCTCCAGGTTCCAGGTGGTGTTTGTCTCTGTAGATCCGCAGCGCGACACCCCCGCCCAGCTCAAGGCCTACCTGTCCAGCTCGGCCTTCCACAAAGGCGTGATCGGCCTGACCGGCTCTCCGACGCAGGTCGCAGCCGCCGCCAAGGCCTACCGCCTATTCTACCAGAAGCAGGGGTCCGGCGACACCTATGAGGTGCAGCACAGCGCCGCGGTCTACCTGATGGATCCCAAGGGTCGCTTTGACCGGGTCATCGCCTTCGGCCTGCCGCCCGACGAAATGGCGCGGCAGATTTCAGACGCGATGCGCGGCGGCTGATCATCATGGTCGCGCCGGCGGCGGCGGCCCTTGCGGGGCCGCGGCCAGCGCGGGATCAGAACACCGTCCGGGCGGTCAGACGCACGTCGATGTCGGTGTAGTCGGTGTTGAACTGGCCGCCCGCGTCGAGCAGCAGATCCACGTAGTCGGAGTAGATCCTGAGGCCCACCCGGCCGATCAGCGAACTGGCGCGCAGGGATTCCGCCGCCAGGCTGAAGGGCGCCCCGCCCGCGAACTGCGCCGTGGTCAAGCCCGCGGAGCCAGACAGCACACCGCGATAGCCGACCTCGACCTGCGGCCGCCAATGGAAGCCCTCGCCGAATGTGGCGCCGGCGATCACACTGCTGGTGACGCTGAGCACGTCTCCCGACCGGGGATCGACAGAGAGGTCGAAGCCCGTGCCGCCGCCGGTCTCGGTGTATCCGCCCTCGTGGCTTCGGAAGTAATCGACGTGCACGCGAGGCTCGACGAAGAAGGCGCCCATCTGGGCCGTGTAGGCCAGGCCCGCGCGCGCCGAGACCGTGTAGCCGTTCCAGCGGCCCTTGGCCGTCCGGTGCACGACGCCCGCCGAGTCGGAGTAGAGAAACTCCCGCCGGTTGTCGGCCCACATGTATCCGGCGCCCAGCTGAGCGTCGGCGCGCACGGCGCCGAACGACCCGCGCCAGTAGACGCCGGTGTTGAACTCCGAGATGCCGTCGAGATTGTCGCTCGGCAGGCTGGGATCGCGAATGTCGGCGGTGATGAAACCGAGTTTGACGCCGAGCGCGTCGCCCTTGGCGCTGACGCTTTCGACGCCGCCGATGATGCCGAAGCCGAGGATGTTGTAGCCGGCGGCCTGGGCGCGGTCCTTCTTCTCATGCAGGACGATTTCCTGAGTCCAGCCACGGGTCGGACCCGACTGGTCCTGGCCCACCGCCCCCTGACCCGCCGCATCGGCCTGGGCTTCCGACGCCCAGGTGAGGGCGCGGAACACGCCGCCGGCGTAATCGGGCGTCATCTGGTCCAGCATGCGGGTCAGACCCGCTTGGGTGGTCTGGGACAGGAACCCCTGCTGGATGCCCGCATCCGGGCCCAGGTTATTGTAGACGCCGTCGAACGATTGCGATTCGGCGAGGTTCAGGCCCGCTTCGGCCGCAGTGCGCCGCCGCAGATTCACTGTCACCGTGCCCGCCGCCGTATCGGCGTGGACGCCCGTGATGAAGAGGTAGGGACTCTGGCCGATGAGGGCGCTGTCCACGGCGCCCGACGTGAGGTGGGGCGACGAAATGGCGACGAAGCTCAGCGGACCGGTCGGCAGGGAGGCCAGGTGAAGGCCCAGCTGTCCGCCGGCGGCGATGTCGGCCGCACCGGACACATTGAACAGGGTATGGGTGTTGTGCGCGGGGTCGGCGGTGACCACCAGGGCGCCGGTGGCGCCAATCGTGAGGCTGGTGGCGTTGATCGTGGCAGGGTTCTCGTCCTGCAATACGCCGCTCGCGACGGTGAGGCTGATCGAGCCGGACGACTGGAGCTTGCCGGTGTAGCTCGCCCCGCCGTCGACCACGAACACGCCCTGGCCGGCGCCGAAATCGAGGGCCCCCGCCACGCTGCCCGCGTGGATCTGCACGTTGTCGGCGCCCGAGCCGAGGAGGATGTCGCCTGCGATGACCGGCGTGATGGGCGCGGCCGTGGTGCTGGCCGGATTGGCGTTCTGGGTGAAGCTGACGCCCGTGGTGTTGGCGCGAAGGTCAAGCGCAATGGCCTGGCCGGCGACGGCGTCGCCGACGGCCGCGGGCGTGATCTGCGCACCGATCTGCTTGGTGTTGACGATGGTCGACAGCGATCCCGACTTATCCACGACGGCCGAGGCCGACCCGAGGTCGCCGGTGAGCGTGCCGGTGATGGTCCCCGCGTTGGTCAGGCTCGTGACCACCGCGCCCACGTCCAGAAGAATACCGGTGGAGGCGGACGCCTTGGCCGATACGGTGGCGGCCTGGATGACGCCTTCATTGCGGATGACGGGCGTCTGCGCGCCGGACCGGACGTGGATGGCGGTTGCGTCAGCCTCGTAGGACTGGGCCGACACGGACCCGACGATCCGCGCACCGCCGTCGATGTGGACCGTCCCGTCGCCCGTGCCGATCTGCAGGCCGGCGCCCGCATTGTTGTCGAATTGGCCGTTGCCCGTCACGATCCCGCGGCTGATCAGACCGTAGGCGTTGTCGCCCGCGCCGAATACACCCAGGTGCACGTCCCGGCCGGCGGCCCCGATCGACAGGGCCGGCGCGGACCCGTAGGTGGTGATCGTGCCGGTCCCTTCCACCGAATCGACGACGCCGTCGCCGTCCGCGTCAGTGGTGGCGTCCGTCGCGACCGTCCCGGCCGGCGGAGCGCCGATGAATACGCCGTGGGCGACGTCGGCCCGGATGCTGACCGCCGAGCCGGATTGAAGCAGGTCTTCCGGCAGCAGCTTTGCATTCACAGTGGGGTCGACGCTTCGGCTCGTCAGCCGGTACCCGGTGGATCCCACCGTGGTGTAGACCTTGAAGGCGCCGCCGACATTGCCGCTCAGGTCGACGCCGACGGATCCGGCGCCCGACGCGTTCACCGCCCCGTCGATCTCGACCTTGCCGCTGACGCTCGCCGTCTCGCGCAAGCCGACGGTGTTGTCGCCGGTGACGGAAATCGTGCCCGTGCTCAGCAGATCGCCGACCAGCGGCGCCTCCACGGATATGCCGTAGGAGTTGTTGCCCTGGACCGTGATGGTGCCGTTGGCGTTGCTCAGGGTCCCGGTGTAGGGGCTGGCGCCCGTCACACGGACGCCATAGCGGCCGGTCCCCTTGGCGAACGGGCCGTCGACCACGCCGTCGCTATTGGTGTCGGTGGCGGTGTAGCTCTCTGTGACCGCGATCGTACCGGTGTTGGTGACCGTGCCGGCATGGCCGCCCAGCACCAGGACCCCTGTGGAATTGTCCACATCCTTGATCGAAATCGTGCCGCTGCTGGTCAGGGTGTTGTTGCTGTCCACCGTGACGGCGACCGGACCCGTCACCGTGACCGAGCCGGTGATGCTCACGTCATCGGCCGCGCCATTGTTGGCCGTGGAGGTGCTGACCGGCGTTGTATGGGCGTCGCTGATGGTCGTCGCCGCCATGGCGGAGCCAGCCCACATCAGAACGAGCGGCGCCGCGGCGACTGCCGTCAAAAGCGACCTACGCATCAACCAACGCCTCCGAAGCCCATCTGGCAGAGGGCCTGTCTAACTCGACGAGGATGACCGCAGCAAGGCGCGCCCCCAAAACGATCAGGACAGGTGATTTGTGGCCTCTATGGGGCGGTGCCCCGCGGGAAGCTCCGCGGCCTCGCTCGACCGCCAGGCCGACGGCCCGCGCGCCACAGGCAGCCGGCGGCCCCGCACCGCCGCCGGTCGCCCAGTAGCCCTGCGCCAGAACGCCCGGACTCAGCCGTTGGCGTCGTCCGCGGCCGACGAGCGGTCGCGACTCGATCTGCGGCCGCCGCCGCGATCGGCGAGGCTCTGTTTCTGCTGGGTCCAATAGGCCATCCCCTCGCGCGGCTTGAACATGGTCCTTGGCGCGCCCTGCTTGTCAACCACAGCGAAGACGTTGGACTTGGGGTCGTAATAGAGGGTGTCGCCATTGGCGCGAACCGCGCTCTGGACGCCGCGCGGCGGCGAATCGACAAAGGCGTGCGCCTTGGCGATGTAGTCGTCGGCCGACTTGGCCGAGAACGCCGCGCCGTTGCGCTCGAACTGCCGCTGCTCGCTGTCGCTCGCCGAATAGCGGCGGCTGGTGGCCCACGAGGGCTTGCCGTCCTCGAAGGCCGGCGCCGCATCCTGCGGATCGGCGCGCCTCGACGAATAGCTGGCCCGGGTCGCAAACCGGCTGGCCGAATCGGGGGCCGAGGCCTGCGCCGAGGCCTGGGCCTGCGCGTCCGGCCTGGCCGCCCGTTCCGCTTCGCGCCCGCAGGCGCCCAGCGCCAGGACCGTCACAAGTCCCGCCGCCAATCTCTTGCTTAATCTCACCATCGACGCCTCCCAGATCGACCGGCCGGACCCCTGTCCGGCCGAGTGCAGTTTCAGTTCCTCTTTTGTTCTAATTCAGCAACCCCCGCCTGTAAAGGCCCGAAAGACTCTCCACGCGAGTCGCTGGCGCCGGATTTGTCCAGGTCCGTCCGGCGCTGTATTGAGCCACACCATGGGTGAGGATCGACGTCGCATACTTCTGATCGTCGGCGGCGGGATCGCCGCCTACAAGGCGCTGGAGCTCGTGCGCCTGGTGGCGCGCGACAGTGTCGACGTCACCCCCATCCTGACCCGCGCCGGCGCGCAGTTCGTAACGCCCCTGTCCCTGGCCGCGCTTTGCGGCGGCAAGGTCCACGAGGATCTGTTCTCCCTGACCGGCGAAGCCGAGATGGGCCATATCGAGCTGTCCAGATCAGCCGATCTGGTGGTGGTCGCGCCGGCCACGGCGGATCTGATGGCGAAGGCGGCGAACGGCCTTAGCGACGACCTGGCCTCCACCGCCCTGCTCGCCACCGACAAGCCGGTCCTGATGGCGCCGGCGATGAACGTGCGTATGTGGCTGCATGCCGCGACCCAGCAGAACCTGCAGACGCTCCAGTCCCGGGGCGTCCTCTTCGTCGGCCCTGACGACGGCGAGATGGCGTGCGGCGAATTTGGCCCCGGCCGCCTCGCCGAGCCGGCCGCGATTCACGCGGCGATCCGCCAGGCGTTGGCGGGTCAGGCCGGGCGCCCGCTCCAGGGCAAGCGCGCCCTGGTCACCGCCGGACCGACGGTGGAGCCGCTGGATCCCGTGCGCATGCTCACCAACCGCTCCAGCGGCCGACAGGGATACGCCATCGCGGGCGCCCTGGCGGACCTCGGCGCGGACGTGACGCTGGTGTCGGGCCCCACCGCGTTGTCGACGCCGGCGGGCGTGCGCCGGGTTGACGTGGAGACCGCCGAACAGATGCTGGCGGCCTGCCGGGCGGCCCTGCCAGCGGATGCCGCCGTCTTCGTGGCCGCGGTGGCGGACTGGCGCCCGGCGGCCGTGGCGCCGTCCAAGCTGAAGAAGAACGGGTCTGGGCCGCCCAGGCTCGAGCTGGTGGAGAACCCGGACATCCTGGCGAC
>FTHA01001925.1_pt1 | contig 38411 bp, 35 predicted proteins | sample 1640771 | NCBI WGS metagenome assembly FTHA01 (sample SAMEA3914789, study PRJEB12502) | metagenome | biome: forest; material: soil | place: Canada | collected 2011-07-03 | depth 0.3 m | reverse complement strand
ATTGCGTACTGTGTCCCCGGATATCCACTTCACAGACTCATGCAACAGCAAGGTCCGGTCGAGTCCAATGCGAATCGCTATCGACGGATAAAGGGCAGCAGCCGGGCGAGCCTGGGCCCATACAAGCCGCCTGCAAGGGCAAGGAGGACGCCGAAGAATAACACCCGCGCGGTGCTCGACGGGCCGGAACCCATTGCGCCCGCGCCAACGGCGGCGGCTACTAGGGCGGCGAGAACGAAAGCGGAGGAGAGCAGCGCCCGCCAGCGGAAGAGTGCACGCTCACGCCGTTCGTAAACCTCCAGGCGGAACAGCGGATCGCGCGCAGGCGGCGCTTGCCGTCGCAGAAGCTCACCCAGGATCGCGTCGTCATCTTCGATCATGTGGACTCCCTCATTGCAGCGAGCAGTCGCGCCCGGCCCCGCGCGACGTTCGACTTAACCGTGCCAAGCGGAAGTTCTAGCGCCACGGCGGCCTCATCATGCGTCAGGCCCCAAGCCAGGCAAAGCGACACCGCCGCGCGCTGGTCCGCGGGCAGGCTGGCAAGCGCCCGATCGAGCGCTATCAGCTCCAACGCGAGCGCAGGCTGATGCGGTTCCGTTTGCGTCGGTCCAGGCTGAGCGGCCTCGCGAGCTAGACGGCGGAAGCGCAATCGCTGAACGTCCTTGGCGCGTCGCCAGGCTATGGCGAACAGCCATGAACGCACACTGGAGCGTCCGCGGAATGCGCTCGCGGACCGCCAAACGGTCAGGAAGGTCTCCTGGGCCAGATCATCAGCGTCAGACTGGTCGCTGACAATGGTGCGCAGGAAGGCGCGCAGGGGTTGCTGATGCCGGTCGATCAGTATGTTGAACGCCCGCTCCGAGCCCGCCGCGATCTCGACGAGCAGCGCGGCGTCATCGCTGTTCATCAGTCGCCGAGAAGCAGATGGCGACCACGAGCCGAGCCATGGCGCCCACGGCTAGCACCGCCCCGGCGATGCTCGCCGCATAGACGACCCACGCCGGCCCGCCCGCGGCGCTCCGCCACCACGCGACGCCCGCAGCGGCGGCCGCGCAGGCGGCGGCCCACACGAACCTTTCCATCTGCTCCGCGCGCCCCGTCCGGCGCCGCCCCGGCGGCGGCCCGGCGGCGGACCCGCGAAACGCCGCATCCAGCACCGAGGCCGGAGGCTCTTCTCCCTTCTCCGCATAGATCCTAAGCAGCTGCAGCGCGCGCAGTTGCATGCCGTGTCCCATCCAGATTCCGAACCAGATCGGAAGGATGATGGCGAAGGCGACGAATCCGACGGCCAGCAGGTACCACGCCAGCTCAGGAACATGTCCTTGCATGGGTCATCCTTCCTTCAGCGGGGGCATCACGGTTACGCCCGCCGCCTGGGCCACCTCAGGGCGTACCAGACGATCAGCCCGTTCATCACGCCTTCCAGCGCGCTGAAGAATACATAATGCAGGTTGCCAAGCCGCCAGGCCAAGACCGTGCTCGTTAGCGCGATTGCGAGAAAGGCCAAGCCAAACACCACGTTGAGCACGCGAACAGCGCCCTCCCCAAACGCAATCGATAAGAACGCCATGACCGGCGAGACCGCCATCAGCACCGAGACGCCGAGGAGCAGCTCCTGGCTCACAGGCCAGGTCCCCATCTTGCCCTGCAGCATCATCTGCAGGCCGCCGGGAATGTAGAGAGCGATGATGTCGGCGTAGGCGTAACACAGGGTCACGCTGATCCACAGGACGGACAGCCTCATCCTTGCTTGAAAGCCCGCCTCGTCGCGGACAGCCTGACTTGCCATGGCTAAATACCCTCTCTTCGGTTTGGACCCCGCACTGGCTCAATCGCATAGGCGGGTCAGCCGTTAGTCGTCGCCAAGGGGTGTTTGGATGCAGCCTCAGCTCTAGAGGGCCCTCGCCACCACGAAGGACGACGTCTGACCGGGCGTCGCAGGGCGGCGAAAAGGGTCAGAGTCATTTCTCGGCTCTTTGAGGCAATTGCAGACCTCGGACCAAGCGTTACAGAAAATGAGCCTGACCCCCTTCATGCGGCGCCAAATCGCGCCGCTGCGGTCAACTTCCCAACGTGAAATCCCCAGCGCTATAGCTAGGCCGCAGACAATATTTGTGTTATGCGACCGCCGTCGTGATTCATCTGACCACGATAACCACTGAGCTCGCGGCGGCAGCTGGAGTGCTCGGAGGAATTGCGGGTGTCGAGCTTCAGCTGCTCCGCATCCGCAGAACTTGGCGGCGATTGCTAGAAATAGGCCGCCCAGGGACAACAACCGCTACGGCCAAAAAAAAATGGCTATGTAGTGGGTGGGTTCAATCACCCTATTTCCCAACGACGTAACATCTGCGGCGAGCTGGTCGTAACTCACTGAATTCGATAAAGTTCTGGAACGGCCGCTCCAGCTCAGCCCCCGCCGTCAACGTCATGGCGCGGACGCCCAGCATCACTGTCTGCAATTGCAAGTTCGAGCACCTTTGGATCTGGCGATAGGCGCTAGTCCCGTAAAGGTATAGCTATTTGGCGCCGCAACCCGTTTGTCGTGGCGATCCGCGCTCGATGGCGGGCATCGAATGCCGGAGAATCTGACGATTGGAACGCAGGTGAACTCACAGTCCCTGTTGACGCTCATCATGCAGAGCGCAGTCATCGCCTCACTCGTGAGCGCAATAAACGCCTACATATTCCACGGATTTAAGAGTAAATTGGATGAGCAGGCGGACCGGATCAGAGCGAATCTATCGAGGGAGGGCTTTGTCGGCCAGGAAGTATACAAACGGGAGTATGAGATCTATAGGACGCTGTGGCCGATCATATCGACATTGAGGTATAGGGTCCAGTCGGGTGAGTTTCATGTGAATGACAAGGTCATACCTCCGAGCAAAGCGAAAACCGAGAAGATTGCAGACGAATTGTTTAAGGATTTGGGTGATGCTCTGCAGCAGGTATCGGACAACAGGCCATTCCTCCCGACGTTATTTACTGAAAAGTTCGAAGAATTCGCGAAACTTACTCAAACTATGCATACATCTTGGCTGTATCCGACGCTGAATGATTCCAAAAAGTTCACGAACACGTCCAATCCTCGCCGTGTTTCCATACTGGCGGTGGAGATTGAGTCACTGATCCGTCACCGAATGCTCGAAATCGGCTAGCGATGCCTAGGCCAGCTGTTGTTCTTCGGCGCAGCAGCGGAAATGTGGTGACGGGCTAACCCGCCCTCAAAGCAGGACTCTTGGCCATGTGCGGATAAACACCCGGCGGCGTAATCCCGTCCCCCCTCACTCCGGCGTCGGCCCCGCCGGCGGCAGCAGGTAGCCGTGGGCGGTCAGCCTTAGGTCGGGGGCCTGGTCGCAGGGGGCGCAGTTGGGCTGGAAGTGTTCGGGGCGGCGGCCGCTGACGGGGTTCAGGTAGCCGAACCACATGGGCAGGATGCCGGGCCAGGCGATCGGCGTGCCTGATCCGCCGCGGAAATGCTCCTCGCGCGCGCCCAGGATCGAGATCGGGATGTCGGGCGGGAATGTCTCGATCACCGGATTGGGCGGCGGCAGCTTGCCGGGCGGCGCGTCCTTCATCCCCGCCCAGCCGAGGCGCCAACCGTAGGGTTCGACGTAGGGCTCATCCAGCGTCAGGTTCCAGATCCGCCAGACGCCGTTCTCCAGGTTGACCTGGTCCTGGTACATGCCTTCCCACACCCCCGCGCCGAGGAAGGCGCCGGGTTTGCTCGGCTGGATCGAGGTGCGGGGCTGGAACAGGCGGGTGCGCACGCTGGCCGAGCGGCCGTCGGGCGCGACGATGATCACCGGCTGGATGCGCCAGTGGAACGAAATGCCCGTGCGCGGCGCCGTCGGGGGCGGACCGTATTCGGCGAGCACCGCCTTGGCGACGCGGTCGCCGAGATAGTAGCCGGCGAAGGGCACCTCCTTGGCGCCGCGGCTGCCGAAAATGGCGCCCATCTGCGGCCACTGGGCGTCGTCGATATAGACCCCGTAGGCGGTCGAGACGTTCTCGGCGCCGTCCCAGGCGGTCGCCATGGCCAGCTTGCGGCGCTGCTCGGTGAACCAGGTCTGGGTCGCCTCGGGCGAGGCCGGCGCGGGCGCGGCGATCCGGCCCGTGAGCGGCGCGGCGGCGACCATCCGGTAGCCTGCGGGGGCGGCGATGGGCGCGCCGGTCGAGGGGTTGGGGCCGAGGAAGGCGGCGATGACATGGTCCTGCTGGCCGGCCGTGGGCGCGGGCTCCCGCCGGTCCGGGGCGGCCGCGGCTGCGGGGGCGGGCTCCACCATGCGGCTCTTGCCCCAGCCCTGGGCGTAGTCGGCGCGCAGGTGCGGAATCAGCCGCATCTCGCGCAGTTTCCACAGCCCGCCTTCCTTGACGAAGCGGTTGCGGAACACCGTCACGTCCCAGCGCGACTGGCCCTTGTCCGCCTCGGCGATCATGCCGAGCTCGATCCCGCGCGCGAAGGCCTCGCGCCCGCCCGGCGAGACGGTGACGACGGTGTCGAACATCAGGTGGTCGTTGAGCACCCCGTGGGCGAGGCCCTGGGGTCCCATCCGCTCCATGGCGCGGCGCAGCCCGGCGCGGCCCCGGTAGACGCCGACGCCCGAAACCTCGAGCACCCCGTCGGCGGCGAAGAGGTCAACCACGTCGTCCCACATCCGCCGGTCGACATAGTAGCCATAGGCGTTCTGCAGATTCCGCACCTTCTGGGCGTCGATCAGGGCCTGCACCCGCTGGGCCAGGGCGCGCGGCGTCTCGGCCGTGGCCGGCGCAGGACCGCTGGCGCCCAGGTCCGGCTTGCCGCTCTCGTCCTCGGTGAAATGATAGGGGAATAGCCCGATCGGCTGGCCCTTCCAGTTGGTCCAGCCGGTCTCGTAGGGGCCCGTGTATTGAGGCTGAAAGCGCAGGGCGGCGATCTTCCAGCGCCCGCCCTCGCGCACATAGTCGTTCTCGTAGACCCCGCCTTCGATGCCGGCGCCGCCCTTGCCGTCGGCCAGCAGGTCGAAGCCGTACCAGCGCCCCTGGGCGTGCTCGCCGTCCTGGGCGAGGTTGACCAGCGGCTCCTCGATCAGCTGGGTGTGGACCTGGCCGGGCGTCAGGCCGTCCTTGCCGGAGTCCCCGGCGAGCGCCCTGGCCAGGGCGTCGCGCCCATGGACCTCGGGCCCCTCGCCGAAGTTCGCCGCGCCATCCTTGGCGAACAGAGCGGCCATCTCACGCCACAGGCCGAACTGGGCGTACTGGGCGTAGGTGCGTTGCAGGTCCTTGACGGCGCGCACGCTCTCCGCCCGGTCCACGTCGCGGGCCAGCACGGCGAGGTCGCCCGTCCCGCCGCCCGGCGCGGCGTGGGCGCCGGCGGCGAGCGCCATCGCCAGCGCCCACGCCAACAGGGTCCGGTGCGCGAAGCGCAGGCGCCGCGGCTGGTCGGACGTCGTGCTGCGCCAGGAAGACATCGTTCGCCCCGTTGCTCTGAAGTGGTCCGGCCCGCCCGCCACCCCTGGTCGCCGCGCCGCTGCGGGCGGCCCTGGCTTCGGCTCCTGCCCGGCGACTGTACAGCGATCCGGCGTACGCGATTGCCCGCCGCGGCGCAGGAAATTGATGGCCTGGACCAATCGAGCCGGCGGCCGCGGCGCGGCTCCGCCAGCCGAGGTCCTCCTTCACCCAGCAATGTCCCGCCACGGTTGTGCGGGGGCGCGTCGTCGCCTGGTGTCCGGCGAGGATCCCGCGATAAAAAAGGCAGAGAATTTCGTCCTCTGGGCGAATCCGGGTTAACTTTGACTCAAAAGCGCGTCATTGTGCCGCATCAGAGCCGTTACGGGGGGGCGCGCCGCGATATTGGTGATGACTTTGGCAGGGGGTTAAATTGAAACTCACAGTACTTCTTCCCATGGCGGCCGCGGCCGCCCTCTCGTCTTCGGTGGCCTTCGCGGCCCCTATTTTCAGCAATCCGATCCAGCTGCCGGCGTTCGGGGACTGCTCCTTCAGCACGACCTGCGCTGGTATGTTCGGTCGGGGCAACGACTTCGCTGCTCAGAAGTTCACGCTCTCCAACACGACGGTCCTCACGGCCGCCGACTTCATCGAGCTGGATTTCGGCACGACGCCGAGCGACGTGAACTGGGGCCTGATCGCGGCCGACGGCACCGGCGGGTCCCCCGGGACCATCCTGGCGGCTGGCACCGACACGCTCAGCGCTTTGTCGGTGGGCAGCTCGAACGGCTACAACCTCAGCCAGATGTCCTGGAACCTGGGCACCGTCGCACTGGGGCCAGGTGACTATTACCTGGCGATGCAGGGCATCTCGTCGACGGAGTTCACCTATCTGGCGCAGGGCCAGCTGGCGAGCGGCGCGTATGAGACCGAGGACGGCGGATTGACCTGGACTCAAAACTACGAGGGCATTCCCAGCGTCGCCGTCGATCTCTTCGGCGACGTCGTCAACAACGGCGTGCCGGAACCCTCGACCTGGCTCATGGGCATCCTCGGCTTTGGCGCCATCGGCGCCATGCTGCGGCGTCGCCCGCGCCACGTCGCCGCCTGACTTCACGCACATCACCGCCGGGCAGGTCCTGCCCGGCGGGGCATTCAATCGATCCACCAAAGGGGAAATCGATGACGATCTCCAACAGGGGCCCGCAAGGCGCCTCCAAGACCTGGCACATCGGCCTTACGGCCGTCCTGGCGTCGGCGAGCATGGGTTTCGCGGGCGCAAGCCACGCCGCGGGCCCCGAGCAAGTGCTGACTCCGGCCGCTCAGGCCCAGTACCTGGCCGCTAACAAGGTCGACACGTCCAAGTGGACACCGAGGCTGCTGTCCAAGCCGCCGTTGGTCAAAGGCGGCGTGCTGAACCTCTCCCGCCCGAGGAACCTTATCAGCGGGCCCGGCCTGACCGTGCCGTACTGGACCACCGCAATCACGTCACCCGTCGACAACCAGACCTACACGGTGTCGATGGTGGGTTCGAGCCCGTATGACGCGCATCCGGCCAACACCAACGTGATCTATGTGCCCGTGGTGATACGGATCCATCTCAAGGGCTTCGTCTTGGATCCGACCGCGCCCGGCCAGTGCGACGCCCAGTCCGCGTCGCGCCGGTTCTTCAACTCGCCGCTCTTCCGTCCGACGACCTTCGATTCCAACGGGGTGAACGTCAGCAACGTGCCAGGCGGCACGCAGCTGATCTCGGCTTACCAGCGGGCGAACTTCTGGAATGCGGTCAAGGGCACCGGCTACGGCGTGACCCTGATCCCCTCGCAGCTGACGCCCATCGTCGTCGACTGGTTCCCGACCAATCCCAGCGACCGCGTCGTCGGCGTGCCGTCCAACTGCGGTGGTCCGTCGACTCCTGTGCCGCTGGTGGAAATCGACGAGTTCGACAATGAACTGCAGGCGATCGCGGCCACCTACGCCAAGCCGAACCAGATCCCCGTCGCGCTCGCGCTCGACACGGCGATCTACATCGGTAATACGGGCAACTGCTGCGTTCTGGGCTACCACAACGCCGTGCCGGTGGCCGGTGGGACCCAGCTCTATGCCACGGGCGCCTATTACGACACCGACTCCGTGTTCGGTCCGCACTTCGCCGACACCACCATCTGGGTGCATGAGCTCGGCGAGCTGATCGATGACCCCTTCGTGCAGTCCATTCCGGGCGCGCCGGGCGGCTTCGACAACGACCTGACGCCGAACTGGGGTCCCACCGGACAAGTCTTCGGATGCCAGAACAACCTGGAGAACGGCGACCCGCTGACTCCTGACCAGGTCGGCAACTTCGGGAACTTCCCGGTCGCGGGCGTGGGCGGCTTCGTCTACCACTACCAGGACCTGGCCTTCCATGACTGGTTCTACCGGACGGCGTCTTCCAGCGCCGGCGGCAAGTACTCCTTCAAGGGTTACTTCAACACCTCGGCAGGTCCGATCTGCCATTGACGAACATGGGTTGCGTCGCCTGGAGGGCCGTTAAAGGCCCTCCAGGCGACCGCCGATGGAACAGCTTGGCCGGTTCCACGGGAGACTGTGGAACCGGTTTGTTTTCGACGGAGGGACGGGATCAGCTGCCTGGCGGCTGGTTTTCCGCTAGCGTCCATCCGCAGGTGACGCCGCCGGGGGGCGGATATCGACATGGTTCGCGTGAAGATGGTCCCTAAGGCGTACTGGGCGGGCTCGGCGGCGGTGGCGCGCCAGTTCGTCCTGGCCGCTCTGCTCGTGGTGATGGTCTTCGGGTTTTCGGCGCCCCGGGCGCGGGCCGAGGCTGTCGTCGGCCCGGCCTCCGTCGTCAGCGTAACGGTCACGGTCGGGCCCGCGGGCGAGACCCATGTGCGGCTCAATTTCAATCAGCTCCTTCCTCAGTTCTCGATCGTCAGCAATGACGTCGAGCGGCCTGTGCTCGGGTTCGCGGACACCGTCCGGGGCGCCGGCGCGGGCGTGCCGACCGGCGTGCACGGGCTGATCAAGGACGTCCAGTTCGACCAGCGCGACACCGTCCTGACCATGACACTGCTCGGCCTGGGGCCGATCCATGTGGAGGCCAAGCCGATCGCCGGACACGCGGTCGACCTAGTGCTCACCCAGGCGCGCGGCGGCGGCGACGCGGTGGACAACAAGCCCGTCGGCGCCCTGCCCAGCCACGTCGATCGCGGTCCGGGCGACGATGTGTTCGAGGTGGTGCCGCTGAAATTCGCCGACATCAGCGAGGTGGTCGGCCTGCTCAGCGCCGGCCAGCCGATCAAGCCGAACGACAATTTCACCCCGCAGGAACCGGCGTTCGGCTCGTCCGGCATTTCCAACAACGGCACGCCGAACAACCTGGCGCAGCAGAACTACCTCGCGAGCCAGCAGGACACGCCGGCCAATGCGATGGGCCAGATGGTCGACGACAGCATCGGGGTGGATCGCCGGCTCAACGCGATCATCCTGCATGGACCGTCCGAAAGGGTCGCCCGGCTGAAGGAACAGATCGCGGCGCTCGACGTCGCGGTGCACAGCGTGCTGCTCGAGACCGTGTTCGTGGAGCTGACCGAAACCGGCGCCCGCAACCTCGGCTTCGAATTCAACAACACCAGCGGGCAGGTCGGCGTGGTGACCTATCAACAGGGCGCCTTCGTCAACAGCTTGGGCGGCCAGGGCTTCGGCGGCCCCGGCTATGGCAGCTATGCGCTGCAGGCGGCGCTCTTCGCCCAGGTCAGCAAGGGCGAGGGCCGCATCATCTCCAGGCCCCGGATTTCCGCCCAGAGCGGGTCTTCGGCCAAGATCATCACCGGCGACGCCCTGCCGATCCTGACCTCGATCGCCCTCAGCGGTGTGAACGCCGTGTCACAGCAGGTCCAGTACGTGAACGTCGGCGTCACCCTGCAGATCGCGCCGAGGGTCGGTGCGGACGGCTATGTCACGTCGCACATCTTCGCGGAGGTCTCGAGCGTCACCGGCTACTCCCAGGGCTACCCGACCATCAGCCAGCGCGAGGCGTCCACCTCCGCCACGGTCAAGGACGGCGAATACTTCGTGATCGGCGGCCTGACCCAGGAGAACCACCTGACCACCAAGAGCCGCGTGCCGGGATTTGGCGATCTCCCCGGCGTCGGCGCCCTGTTCAAACTGCACCAGGAGACCGGCAACAAGACCGAACTCTACATCGTGGTGACGCCGCACGTGGTGACCGACGCCGACACGCAGACCGCGCGCGCGGAAGCGGTGAAGTAGCCGATCGCCGACGCCTCAGCGCCAGGGGTCAGACGGTGATGTCGAGGAGGCGGCCGGTGTTCGGGGCCGGGGCGGCCTTGGCCTGGAAGTCGCCGACGCGCATGAGGCCGTCGCCCTGGCCGTCCTTGCGGGCGACGGGCGGAACGGGCTGGATCGGGTAGACCAGCGGGGGCCCGCTAACGGGCGCTACGGCATCGGGCATCCAACTCAGCCTTCATGCTGGGCGGAGAATCGACGCCACCTTCGCAATTGGGTCTTAATAGTCGGTGAAACGGCGTCAGGCCGGGCGCGCGACGGAGACTGACGCGATGGCCCGGTGGTGTGCGGCCGCGTCCTCCGCGCTCCATTCCAGGCCGATCAGGTCGTCGATGACGCCGTCCAGCGTCGCCAGCGTCCCCTGCGCCTGGGCGAGGCGGAACAGCTTCATGAAATAGGCCTGGCCGCTCAGGACGGGGTGATAGATCCGGCCCTCGCGACCTTCGGCGGCCAGCCAGCGTTCGGAGACGGGGATCCAGAACGAGAAGGTGGCGGGGTCGTAGACGTCGCCGAAATCATTGAGGTCGCGGCAGGTCAGGCCGCGGCGGACCAGCGTCGAAGCGGTGAAGGCCTCGTCATTGGGCCAGAGCAGCGGGTCGCCGCCCCCCCGCGCAAAGGCGACGGAGGCCTTCCGGCGGGCCTGGAGCATGGCGTCCACGGCGCGCGCCGAGACCCGGATCATCGCAAACAGGCAGCGCCAGACGGCGCCGTCCTTCGGGTCCATGGTCCGTCCCCAGTCCCAGTCAGGCTCCGCGGGGCGCAGATGGGCCGCCAGGAAGTCGACCTCGTCGGGCGGCGGGAACCTCGCCAGCAGGCGCGACGAAGGCGCGGCGCGGATGCGCACGTCGGGCTCGATCATCCAGAAGGCGTCATAGGCCGGAAGGGCGCGCCGGGCGGCATAGAGGCCATAGTCGCCGCAGCGCCAGAGAAGGTTCGGCGCATCGCCGTAGATCCCCAGTTCGGCCGCAAGGCCCGGGCCCAGCGATATCTTGGGCGTGTCGCCAACGTCCAGCGGTCCGCGCCGCTCGTCGGCGAGGACGTAGAAGTCCAGCCCGGGATCGCCGCGCAGGGTCTCGATCAGGGCCTTCACGCCGTCGTCGGCGAAATGGGTCCTCAGCAGCAGGGCGGTCCGGTTCATGGATCGATGTCGCGTCCGGGCGTTCCGGCCCCCGCGCACGGGGCTCAGGCGGCGGTCGCCAGGTCGCCGTACAGGTGGGTCAGCACCGGGCCGGCCTCATCCAGGACGGTGGCGCGGTCGGTCTTGGTCAGCTTCGCCGGATCGATGTACTGGACCGGCGAATGGCCTTTCGCCTTGTCGCCCTTGTAGGTGTTCAGCTTGGTGTCGAAGGTGTCGACCTTGATGTTCTCCGCCTTGGTGAACATCTCGAGCAGTCGGACGTAATCCGCCCGGCGCTGGATCAGGTCCTCGTATTTGACGAACAGGATGCGCTCGTCCTGGGCCAGTTCCGCGGCTTCGTTCATGTTCTTGGCCCACTGGGCGCAGAACTTGATGGTCTGGTTGCGCGTGTTGACGAACTTGCGCGCCTTGGCGGAACTGAGCACGTCGAACAGATTGCGGAACACATAGATCACCCGCGCCTGGGGCATGAACGACAGCATCGCCTTGATGGTGTCGCGATCGTAGGACGGGTGCTTGAAGCCCCACAGGGGCCGGCCGATCGACCCGGCGTGGCTCGAGAGCAGGAACGGCATCTGATAGAAGGTCTCGACCCAGACCTTGGTCATGATCGCGGCGGGCGGCGTCAGGCCGGGCCGCCAGGCGTCGAGGTTTCCGGCCAGGGCGCTGTTGAAGTCCGCGTCCAGCACCCCGCCCATGCGCTCGATGAACTGCAGCTGGCCCACGAACCAGGCGGTCAGGGTCTTGATCTGGTTGCCGACTTCCTCGCCGTAGACGAAGGCGTTCTCGGAGGACGACACGAGCCGCTGCACCAGCGTGGTGCCGCAGCGGGGCGTGGGCGAGGTGATGATGATAGGGGCGACCGCCAGATATCTGTTCGGTACGTCAAGCGTGGCCATGGCGGATCTTTCCCTGCCATTCACGGTAGAGGATTTATGGTAAACGGAAGCTTAAGCGCGAGCCTCTGAAGCCGCCTTGTTTCCTCTTGATGGGCTGATTTTCACGGCGCGCGGCGGCCCAGCGGGCCGCGGTCCCTGGACATCAGGGCCATGACCCATTCGTCCGGCACGATCTTGCTGATCGCCGCGATCGCCTTGTTGGGCGCGCCGGTGACGCAGATCGGCCGGTTGGCTTCCGCCGCTTCGTAGCCCGCAGCCGCCACCTCGTCCGCCCCCAGCCACAGCCAGGCAGGCGTGCGCTGCTCCAGCGCCTTGCGGGTGTGGTTGACGTCGTGGAACTCCGAATAGGTGAAGCCGGGACAGAGCGCGGTGACATGAACACTGGTGTCCAGGTTCTCCAGGTGCAGGACTTCCGACAGGCGCACCAGGAAGGCCTTGATCGGGCCATAGAGGGTCTGGCCGGGAAAGCCGGGGACCAGCCCCGCCAGGGACGCGACATTGACGATGCGGCCGAAGCGCTGGTCGACCATGCCCGGCAGCACCTTGTGGGTCAGCTCGCACACGGCGCTCAGCATCACCTGCAGCATGGCGGCCTGGGCGTGCCAGCTCAGGGTGGTGAAGCGGCCGGTGAGGCCATAGCCCGCGTTGTTGACCAGGGCGGCCACCTGGCGGCCGTGATCATTGATGTGGGCGAGGATTTGGTCACAGGCCTGCGGATCGGCGAGGTCGGCCGGGATCACCAGGGTCTCCACCCCGTGGCGCAGGGCGATGTCGTCGGCCAGCTGGTCCAGCCGTTCACCGCGCCGTGCGGTGAGGGCGAGGTCATAGCCGTGGCTGGCGTAGACCCTGGCGAACGCCGCGCCGATGCCCGCCGAGGCGCCGGTGATCAGGCAGAGGCGCCGCCGTTCGGGTTCGCTGGGAGGCATGACGCGCGTCTAATGCCCCGCCGAGCCTTCATAGACCCCGGGCGCCTGGGCCTCGTCTTCGTCGTGCGGGTGGGCGGCCAGGACAAAGCGCCGGTCGCAGTAGGGACATTCGACCGAGCCGGCATCGCCCATCTCCAGATAGACCCGCGGATGGCCGAGCGCGCCGCCCACGCCGTCGCAGGCGACTCGCCGCGTGCGCACGCGCACCACCTCGGGCGGCTCGACGGGACGAGGGGCGGGGTGCAGCACGGGCTCGGCCATGAAGGAACTCCAATCCGGCGCAGAGCTTGGCAAGGGGCGCCGGCGCGCATACCTATGCGCTGGGCCTCCTGAGCGTCAACACGCCCTTGGCTTCCCATTGTATTCCCATTGGAATTATCAGGTCAGGGGCCTATGAACCTTCCCGATTACGCCATCGAAGCCAGAGGCCTGGTCAAGACCTACCCCGCCACCAAGTCCATGGGCCCCAAGACCGCCCTGGCCGGGGTCGATCTGATGATCCCCCGGGGCTCGATCTTCGGCCTGCTCGGCCCCAACGGCGCGGGCAAGTCGACCTTCATCAACATCCTGGCGGGGATCACGCTCAAGACTTCGGGCAATGTGAAGATCTGGGGCCGAGACATCGACGTCGAACCGCGCGACGCCCGCGCGGCCATCGGGGTGGTGCCCCAGGAGATCGCCGTCGACGTCTTCTTCACCCCCGAGGAGTCGCTGGAGACCCAGGCCGGCTTCTACGGCGTGCCCAAGCGCGAGCGGCGCACGGCCGAACTGCTGAACGCGCTGGGCCTCACCGACAAGGCCAAGGCCTATGTGCGCCAGCTGTCGGGCGGCATGAAGCGGCGGCTGATGGTGGCCAAGGCCATGGTGCACAATCCGCCGGTGCTGATCCTGGACGAGCCCACCGCGGGCGTCGACGTGGAGCTGCGCCGGCAACTCTGGGCCTTCGTGCTCGAGCTGAACCGCAAGGGCGTCACCATCGTGCTGACCACCCACTACCTGCAGGAGGCCGAGGAGCTCTGCGACACCATCGCCATCATGAACCGCGGCCAGGTGGTGGCGTGCGAATCCAAGTCGAGCCTGCTGCGCCGCCTGGACGTCCGCACGGTGGTGGTCACCCCGGAGCAGCCCCTGGCCGCCGCCCCCGCCCTGGGCGGCTTCGTCACCCGCCTGCGCGACAACGGCAGCCTGGCGGTGGACTTCAAGACCGCCGACTCCAGCGTCGAAGCCGTGCTGAACGCGGTGCGGGAATCGGGCGTCCACATCAAGGACCTGTCCACCGAGGACCCGGACCTGGAGGACGTCTTCATGTCCCTGACCTATTCCGCCCCCGACGCCCTCGATCCCACGGCGGATTGAGCGCCTCGGGATCTCTCTCGCCCTTCGTTGCGCCCCGCGAACCTTTCCGCTAGGTTCCGCCGCCTTCCGGCAGGCCCTTTCGGCCCGATGCACCCGTAGCTCAGCTGGATAGAGCGCAGCCCTCCGAAGGCTGAGGTCACAGGTTCGAATCCTGTCGGGTGCGCCAGGACTCTGTTGGCGCCGGCGTCAGAGAAGCGTGCCTTCGACAGACGTGATTGGCCTTTAGAGTCAAGAGTTTGAGCGCGTTCTAACCGCAAGACCGGGTTCCACTTTTGCGGAACGCGCCTAGACGCTCAGGGCGGGCCAGGCGACGTGCCAGCCGAGCTCCAGGACGATCCGCACGATCAGCAGTGCGGGCCAGCCGAACCTGCGGTACAGCGCCACCCAGGCGATGTTTCCGGCGACGCTGACGGCGCCCGAGATCAGGGCTATGTCCGTGTGGGCCGGAACGAACATGGCCGCCTGGACCACGGGTTCGATCAGGCTCAAGGCTATGGCGACGACCCAGAAGACCTGCGCCCTGGCCCCGTCCCGGAAGATCAGCTTGCCGATCGTCCATGCCAGGATCGGAATCGGTCCGATCCGGAAGAGGGATTCCTGGACGATCGATCCGTAGAGGTAATGCGCGATCGAGGCCGGGAACGGCACGTTCATCGAGGGCTGGCCGATGCGCTGAGCCAGGATGCGTTGCAGGCCCAGTGAAACGTCCATGACGGTCGATGTCGCGAGCAGCGCCACACCCAATCCGGCGGAGGCCAGGACAAGCCAGATCCAGCGCCGGGCGTCGGTCAGCGCGGGGGCGCTCGGCAGTCCGACGCGGGATGACAGCCACACGCCGAGGGCTCCGAGCCCGAGGGACGTCGCCAGCGGGGCGAGCGTGAATTCCTCGGCCTGCGGGGCATACGGAATGGTCCACGGCCGCACCGCGAAAGCTACGGCGATGGCGATCGCCACAAGCGCCGGCCCGCAGAGAAACAGGACGAGATCCCGGACAGGCGATTGATTCGATTGGCTCCGATCCATCGGCCGCTCCCCCGAACTCGGCCAAGGATAATCATGGCCAAGGTCGGTTTCGGCGTGAATTCGCCGTAAGGAATCTCGCGGACTCCAGAGCCAGGCGGGCTTCAATTGCATCTCGCCCAGGCGCTGGGCCAGCTGGCGCACGGTCAGGTGGCGAGGTCGAACCAGGCCTGCAGGGAGGCGGCGACAAAGTCGGGCAGGCGCCCTTCCCGGAAAAAGCCCCATTGGTTGAAGGCGCCCTGCCACTGCGCCTCGATCAGCCTGGCGGCCATTTCCGGCGATATCGGCAAGGGCGGCAGGCGCTCGGCGACCGCCGCGCGCAGCATCCTCCAGCGCTCGCGGGCGAGGGCGTTCAATTCCGCATCGCGGAAGTCCTCGCGCAGCCACAAGAGCCCGGCAGCCAGGACGGCCGGATCCTGGATGTCCGGAGTCAGCAACAGCAACAGGTCGATCACGCCGGCGCGTCCGCGCGTCCGCGGCGCCTCGGCGATGACAGCCGCGAACTCGTCGTTGTCCTGGGCGAGGGCCCGCAGGATCAGCCCCCGCTTGTCGCCGAACCGCTGCACGAGCGTCGGGGGGGCGATGCCCACCTCCGCCGCGACGGCCGACAGGGTGAGCTCGGCGGGCCCGGTGCGGAACATCACCTTCAATGCGCCCGCGAGCACGGCTTCATCGGTGATCCGCCTAGGACGAGCCATCTTGACCAATTAACGAATGAATGTTCATTCATTAATAGTTAGGGCGGTTCGGTGAAGCCGCCAAGGCCGGAGATGGAAAATGGCGGTGATCGCCGGCGCGGCCCTCGGGGGGCGCCACGGAGCCCATACCCCCATTGGAATTGGATTTCGCGCGGGCCGCGGCGGAAGCGTGGTCGTCGGGGTCGCCGCTGACCCGGGCGGACCTCGCGTCGTGCTGTCTTCGTTTCTGACGACCGCCGCCGAGGGAGACCGCCTCGCCTTCGAGCCCTATCACGTCGCCGCCGGGATGAAGCGCGACGCGCAGGGCGGGGTTTCGGCCGAAGCGACGACCGCCGTCGCGGAGGGGCGCGAACGGCAGGACCGGCTGGCGGCGGAGGGCCTGGACGACATCTTCCGTCAGCTGCGGGACGAAGGGTGCGAGCCCATCGTCGCGGCGCTGCTGGTCAATCGCGCCGGCTGGATCACGGATCTCCTGTCGTACAGCCTGGAATGGCCGGAGCACGCGGCGGTCGCGGAAGGACTCGCCGTGCGCGACGCGCTTCGGTTCGCCTGTCGAGGGCGCGGCCTCGACATCGCCGAAATGGACGAGAAATCTCTTCCTGAGGTCGCCTCGACGGCGCTGCGCCTGTCCCCGGACGACATCACCTCCCGCCTGAAGGCGATGGGCGGAACTGTCGGCGCGCCGTGGCGGAAGGAGCAGAAGCTGGCGTGCCTCTCGGCCTGGGTCGCGATCGCCCTGCGGCCCTAGGGCTGGACGCCGATCCCTATCGGAACAGCGACAGGTCGATCGAGTCCGCGATCGCCTTGTAGCCGGCGTCGCTGCCGTGCAGGTGGTCGCCCATGTGGAAGCCGTCCTTGATCTGGCCGGGATGGGCGGGGTCGCGGATCGCCGCGTCGAAGTCCAGCACCCCGTCGAAACCGCGGGCGGTGCGGATCCAGGCGTTCACGGTCTGGCGGACCTGCTCGCCCTGGGGCGAATAGGTGGCCGCGCCCTCATAGGGCGTGATGGTCGCGCCATAGATCTTCACACCGTGCTGGTGGGCGCGGTCGATCATCTGCCTGTAGCCCGCAATCAGGTCGTCGGCCGACACCGGGGCGCCGGCGAAGGTCTTCATGAAGGCGGCGAAGGGACCGTCGGTCTTGGGCAAGTAGGAAATGCCGATGTCGTTGATCCCCTCGAACACGACCACATAGGCGAGGCCGGGCGTGGAAAGAACGTCGCGGTCGAAGCGGGCGAGGGCCGCGATTCCGAAGCCGTCGTTCAGCACGCGGTTGCCGCTGATGCCCTGGTTGGACAGGAACTGGGCCGCGCCGCCGTGCGCCGTCAGGCGCTCGGCGAGCTGGTCCGGCCAGCGCCGGTCGGCGTCGGTGGTCGAGCCGACCCCGTCGGTGATGGAATCGCCGAAAGCGACGATGGTCTTGGCCGGCTTGTCCGCGCCGACCTCGACGGCGGAGATCAGCGCCCGGACCGTGATCTTGGCCGCGCCGGGCAGGGCGGCCGCGCCCGTCTGGTCGCCTGGGGCGACATAGCCCGTCTGCATCCCCGTGCCGTGGCAGGTGCAGGCCCCGACCTCGTCTGGCAGGTAGAGGCTGATCGACAGCCTGGACAGCGCCGGAAGGCTCACGTCCACCGGATCGCTCAGCAGGGGCGAGCCTGGCCGGATGACGGCCGTCGGCTTGCCGGCGAAGGTGAGGACGTGATCGCTGGCGGACCGGATCGCGCCGGCGTCGGACGCCAGGGCGACGTGGGCCGACCCGACCGTGATCGGCGCCGTGCCGAACTCATTGGTGAAGCGGATGCGCACCTGCCGGCCGCCGCCGCTGAGGCGCACGACCTGGCGGATCGTCTGGTCATGGAAGGTCGGCGACCCGGGAAACGCGCCGCCGGACGGCGTGGGCGCCTGGGGCGAGGCCCCCCAGCTTCTCGCCCAGTGCAGATCGGCGCCCTGCGCCCCGGCCGCGGACAGCAGGCAGGCGGCCACAAGGGCGGGAAGGGCGTGCAGCTTCATGTTCCGTCTCCGATGTGGTCAGCCCGCGGCGGCCATGAAGGCCGCCTCGATCCGCCGATGCCGCTCCATGACCCGCGGCCCCATCTCCGGGTGGGTGAGGCCGTAGAGGTCGCCGCGCAGGATCGATCGGACGACGACGTCGCCGGCCTCCTCAGGCTCGATCCAGTGCATCCGGGGCCCGCCTTCGCTCGTCTCCAGGTCGGTGTCGGTGAGCCCGGCGTCCGCCAGCGCCGCCGGCCGGTTGCGAGAGCTTGTCTTGATGTTGGTGCGGACCGGCCCCGGGCACAGCACGGTTATGCCGACCTTGGCCCCGTCCGCGGCGAGTTCCTCGGCGAGGGTCTCGGAAAGGGCCACCACGCCGAACTTGCTGACGCCATAGGCTCCGAGCGTGGGGATCGTGCTGAGTCCGCCCATGGACGCGGTGTTGACGATGTGGCCTCCGTCGGGGTTCGACAGCAAGAGCGGCAGGAATGCCTTCACCCCGTGGATCACCCCCCACAGGTTGACGTCCAGCATCCATTTCCAGTCCGACAGGGTCATGTCCGCGATCTTGGCCACCGAGCCGACGCCGGCGTTGTTGCAGACCACGTGGACGGCCCCGAACCGCCTCATCACCTCGTCGGCCAGGGCCTGGACGCTCTCGAAGTCGCTGACGTCCGTGCGGACGCCGACCGCGCCGATCTCCGCGGCGGTGCGGTCCAGCGCCGCCGGTTCGACGTCGGCGATGACCACCTGCATGCCATTGGCCCTGAGCCGTGAGGCGATGCCCCTTCCGATTCCCGAAGCGCCGCCGGTGATGACCGCAACCTTGCCCGCAAGGTCCTTCAATCCGCTCATTCGAATCCCCCGGTCGGCAGCATCAGCGCTTGTCGAACCGGGCCAGCACCGCGCCGGCCCAGCCCATGATGTCCTTGGATCGGATCATCCAGGCCCCGTCGACCTTGGCCACCACGTCGCGGATGTGGCCACACCAGTGCAGGTGCGGCGGCGCGGGCGGACGGTTGATCGTCGCCCAGGCGTAGGAGCGGACCACCCAATGGTCCGGGCGGCCTTCAGGATCCGGCTCGAAGACGAACTGGGCCATCTGGTGCTGGTGACCCGGAAAATCCGGGCGCTCGTGGAACTTGAGCACGAGCTTGCGGATCTCCTCGCGGCCCTGGCGGACTTCCAGCTCGCCGCTGCTGGTTTCCTCGGTCGCCTCCGCGTCCGGGGTGAAGAGCGCGACGTAGGCGTCGGTGTCGCCGGTATCGAGCGCCCAGCTGTAGCGGGCGTAGAGTTCGTAGATCTCGGTGCGATCCTGGCTGCTCGGCCCGTGCATGGTCTCTCCCTTTGCGCCCGCGCCTGGTCCCTCTGATCGGGTGACGATGGCCGGATCCGGTCTCAGTCGTAGAAGGCGAAGAACCGCGCCTCTAGGCTCGCCCGCGGCGCCGCATCCTGATGTCCCGGGACGTCGAAGCCCGTGTGGAAAGGCTGGACCGCTTGGGGATCGGCGGAGTCGTAGCCGACGAACACCAGGAGGTCCTCGGCGCCCATGTCGGAGGCGTACCACCAGCGGTGGTCCGGACCGTAGCGGCAGCTGCGCGCCTCGACGCTCTCGAGCGCGGTGTCCTTGTCCCCGATGATGGCGTCATAGAACACCACATCCGTGGGCGGGACCGATCGCCGGTCGCAGAACGCCAGGAGGTTGTCCTGCGGCGGATCGCTCACCGTGCGCCAGGTCTGGTAGAGCACGACGCGGCGCCAGGGGGCGATGGGGCGGTCCGCCGCCGCCAGGCTGAAGTCCAGGAACCGCGCGATCGACTTGTCGGTGACGTCCAGGTGGACGAATCCCGCCGCCCCGGCCCAGCTCTGGCGCTTTGAACGGGCGCTGAAGCGGACGGTCAGGCCGGTCGCCTGGGGGATGACATCCCTGGCGCCGCTGATGTCCCGGATCAGGGGCAGCAACTCCTCGTAGTAGGCCTGGTTGATCGCCGGCAGGCCGAGCTGGGCGACCAGGTTGGTGTCGGCCATCTCCGGGCGGCGCGCCACGCGGCTCGAGTGGGACGCCAGCATGAAGCCCTGCCGGTCGATCGAGATCTCATCGCCGGCGCCGCGCAGGTCGCGGATGTCGACCTCATGGCCTTCAAAGGACATGCGGTTCTGGTCGGGATCCACGACATCGAAGCGCCCCCGCGGCAGCGCCGGGTCGAAGTAGTTCACCGTCGCCTTCACTGTCGCGGCGACATCGGCTTCAAGCATGTCGGCGGATCTCCCTGTCACGGTCAGTTCCGTCTGGCCTCTCGTCCCCGCCTCGTCAATGCGCCTGCCAGGCCTGGCGCATCAGGCCCACCCCCAAGGCGCACACCACCGAGGGGATCGCGAGGAGGCCAAGGATCGAGACAGTGGAGAGGTGAAGTCCGATCAGCCAGGCGCCGGCCAGGGGCGCGACGATTGAGCCCATGCCACCCACCAACAGCGCCCAGGCGACGCCCGTGGCCTTGATGGCAGGCGGATAGTAGGCGACCGAAAGCGCGTTCAGCGACAGCTGCGAGCCTGACACGCCCGCTCCGATCAGCAGCAGCAGCACGACCCATGCTGGGCCGCTGGGGGTGATCGAGAACAGCAAGAGGCTTGCGGCGGACAGACAGAACCCGGCGACGAGCGCCGACCGGGTGGCGCCGCGGTCCATGAACCGGGACATCAGCAGGCCGCCGGCCACACCCCCGCCCTGGATCAGCACGGCGCCGCGCAGCGCCGCCGCCATGCTCCAACCCGAGTGCTGCAGCAGCGTCGGCAACCAGCTGATCAGGACATAGAGATTGAACAGGTTCAGGGCGAGCATCGACCACAACAGCAGGGTCCGCGCCCGTAAGTCCGGCGCCAGCAGCGCGAGCGGCGAAGCGCTGGGCTGCGTCCCCGTGGGCGGGGCGCGCAAGGTCCTCGGATCCACCTCCGGGGCGACCCTTTGAAGGATGCGCGCGATGCGGGGATCAGCGGGGCGCCGGGCGATCAGGAACTTCAGCGACTCGGGCGCCAGGATCAGGACGAGACCGGCGAGCAGCAGGGGCGCCGCGCCGCCGATAAGGAAGGCGCCGCGCCATCCGAAGGCGTCCAGCACCGGCGGGGCGATGAAGCCGGCGGCGAAGGCGCCGATGGGCGAGGCGATATTCATCAGCCCCATCACCAGGGACCGCCGCGCCAAGGGTGCGTACTCGGACGTCAGCGCCGCGCAGCTCGGTATGCCGGCCCCGAGCGCCAGACCGGTCAGGAAGCGCCAGACCACGAATTGTCCGGGGCTGGCGGCGAGCGCCGTGCAGCTGGTGGCGATGGCGATGGCGACCGCGGCGGCGACCAGCATGGTCTTGCGGCCGAAGCGGTCTCCCAGCGGACCGATCAGGCCCGATCCGGCGGAAATGCCGATGACCACCGCCGACAGGGCGAGGCCGAAGTTCGACGCCGGAATCGACCAGCCCTGCGCCAGTGAAGGCACGGCCAGGGCCATCACCTGGATGTCGTAGCCGTCCACGAACAGGGTCGCGGCGCAGAGCGCAGCCACCAGCATCTGGATCGGCGCCATCGGCTGGCGGTCGATCACTTCGCCCAGATCGATCGCCCCTTCGGCCCCGTCAGCCACGGCGACCCAGCCAAGCCACGGCGGCGAACGCAATAGGTCGTGGGTTCATGCTGGCTTCCCCGGATCGCGTCGTTCGCGCGTCTCTACGCGCACGCTAGCAACGCCGGCTTCGGCGCGCCAGGAGTCGCGCGGGGCGATCGGGTCCTCGGCGACCTTCCGAAAAGGCCGGCGCTTCGCTCGGGACGAGTTGGCATTCGCGCACGGGGCGACTAGCGTCCGGCGACGGTGGTTCAGAGCGTGACAGCCGAATGCGCGGGTGGTTTCGGCGGCAGGGGTGGCGATGGGACTGCGGACCAAGTTCAACCTGCTGCTGGCGGTGGTCTTCCTGCTTGGCGTCGGCCTGTGGGTGCTCGCCTCGGCGCCGATTCTCCAGGCGGTCGCCCGCGAAGAGGTGCTGCAGAGTTCCCGGATCATGATGGAGAGCGCGGCGGGGGCGCGCAAATACACCTCGGAACAGATCGCGCCGCTCCTGAAGGCCGACATGGACACGACCTTCCATCCTCAGGCCGTCTCCGCCTATGCCGCCAAGAAGAACTTCGATGTGCTGCACGCCAAGTTCAAGGACTACACCTATCGCGAATCCGCCCTGAACCCGACCAACCTCGAGGACCGCGCCTCCGACTGGGAGGCCGACATGATCAACGAGTTCAAGCAGCATCCCGAGAAGCTCGAGATCGTGCTGCAGCGGAGCACGCCCATGGGCCCGACCCTGAATCTGGCCAGGCCCCTGGTCAGCAAGCCTGCCTGCCTGGCCTGTCACAGCACGCCGGATGTCGCGCCCAAGTCCATGGTGGCGCTCTACGGCGCGCAGAACGGCTTCGGCTGGAAGCCCGACGAGGTGATCGGCGCCCAGATCGTAACGGTGCCCATGGCGGTGCCGCTCGCGCGGGCGACCAAGGTCCAGGCCCTGTTCCTGATCCCCTACCTGGGCGTATTCGTGGTGCTGTTCATCGTGCTCAACCTGCTGCTGGGCGCCGTGGTCATCCAGCCCATCGACAAGATGACCCGGATCGCCGAGGCGGTGAGCCTGGGCGAGACAGACGCACCGGAATACGTCAGGGGAGGGTCGGATCAGATCGCCCGTTTATCGAGCGCCTTCAACCGAATGCGCCGAAGCCTTCAGGAGGCCTTGCGCATGCTGGGCGAGTAGTGGATTCACCTCAGCGTTGAAGAGGCGATCTTCGGCCCGCGATGACCACCTATTTCCTCAGCTATGCCAGGGCGGACGGCGAGATCGCGCTGCGGTTCGCGGATGACCTGATCGCCGGCGGCGTGTCCGTCTGGGTGGACCAGCACGACATCCGTCCGAGTCAACACTGGGACCGGGCCGTCGAGACCGCCGTGCGCAGCTGCCAGGGCATGGTGGTCATCCTGTCGCCCCGATCGGTGGCCTCGCCCAATGTCGCGGACGAGGTGAGCGTCGCCATCGAGTCCGGCAAGGACGTGATCCCTGTCCTGATCGAGCCCTGCACCCTGCCGCTGCGCATGACGCGCATGCAGTACATCGACGCCTCGGCCAGCTACCAGGGCGCCCTGCGCCGATGCCTGGCGGTGATGAACGCCGCCGTCCACGAGGCGCCGTCTCGCGCTGCGGAGGCGCTTGAGCCGACCCGGTCTGACCCCCGCCTGTCGCCAGAGGTCCTGAAGGCCGCGGAACGCCGTCTGATCGGCGTCATGGGCCCCATATCCGCAGTCCTGGTCCGCAACGCCGCCGCCCACGCCACGAGCGAGGCCGAGCTCTACCAGGCCCTCGCCCGCAATATTCCAAGCATGGCGGAACGCGACAGCTTCCTCGGGTGGGTCGCCGCGGCGCCTGCCGCCGCAGGTGCGGCCCCTGCCGCTCTGTCGGCCGAAGACCTGGAAAAACTCATCAAGGCGCTCACCCGGCAGCTGGGCCCCATCGCCCGCCAGCTGGTGCTTCGCGAAAGCCGGATGGCCGGATCGCGGCAGGACCTGTGCGCGCGCCTCGCGGCGCGAATCGGCGAGGACAGGGATCGCGCCGCCTTCTACAAGGATGTCGGGCCCGGCTGAGGCCCCGATCGTCATGGAGGCCGTCGTCTCGACCCAGACCGCCCAGGAAGGCCCGGCCGGCGCGCCCGCGCACGCCGAGGAGTCCGTCGGCGCAGCTCCGCACGCGATGCAAGCGCTGCGCTCCATCCAGGTGGCCTTCGCCGGCCACAATCGTTCCGAGGACCTCGGGGACCTGCGCCTCGTGGCCGCCGGACTGCGCGCCGCCTGCGACCTGCTCGTCGGGGCCGGCCTTCGAGACGCTCGCCTGATCACGGGCCTCGCGCCTGGCGCAGACTGTCTCGCCGCCCAGTGCTGGAACGAGGCGGCGCTGGGGCCTGTCCACGCCCTGTTCCCCTTCCTGGACGAAACGCCGGACGCCTGCGGCGAGGGGCTTTCGCAGTCGACGACCTGGCTTGATGGTGGGGGCACCCGTCATATTGGGCGCAATCCGTATCTGGCGCAGACCCGCTGGCTGATCGGCGCCGCCGACCTGCTCATCGTCGTGTGGACCGGCGAGCACGCCCGTGGCGCGGGCGGCACGGCCGACGCGGTCCGCCTGGCCCTGGAACACGGCGTGCCCGTGCTCTGGGTCAGGCCGGGCGACGGCGCGGCGATCCGTCTCATTCGGCCCGAGTACCTCGACGAGGATTTCGGATTCCTCGAGTTCCTGGAACAGCTCAGGGCCGGCCACGAGCCGTTGGTGACCCTGGCCAGCCGGCAGAACGTGCGCGGCGCTTTGCGCGGCCCACGGTTCGAGGACGGCCCGCCGGACGCCGAAGACGAGGATGTCGCCAGCTTCGACCGGCGCGTCGACCACCGGTCGATCGCCTGGCTATGGCGCACCTACGCCTTGTTCCGTCGCACCCTCGGCGGCCGGGCGCCCGCCCAGGATCCGCACGACCCGCCCGAGGACCTCGCCGCGCAGCCTGGGTTCGCGCGCCTGACAGCCGCCCATGTCGCCGCCGACGCCCGGGCGAGCCGCCTGGGCGCCATCCACCGCTCCCAGCAGGTGCTGCTCCTGGGAGTCGCCATCCTGACCGCGGTCATGGCCTCCGCTTCGGCGGTCTGGCCAGTGATCAAGCTGGGCACGGTCATGGCCGAGCTCACCCTGGCGCTTGCCGCCCTGGTCGTCTGGATGGCGTCCGAGCGCGGCCGGCGGCACGAGCGCTGGGCCCGGGCCCGAGGTCTCGCCGAAGACCTGCGCATCGAGAGGGTCGCCTGGGTGCTTGGGGTCAGCACCACCCACCATGGCCCGAACGCCCGTGGACCCCGGCCGGCGCTGCGGATCCGTCGCGCGTCCGGTCTGCCGCTCGGCGCCTACGATCCCGGCAGGGTCCGGCGCTGGGGGGCCTGGGCCATCCATGAGCTCATCGCCGGCCAGGCGGCCTACCACCGGGGGCAATCCACCATAAACGGCCGCATCGCGCACAGGGTCCATCAGGTCGAGAACGGCAGCTTCGCCGTGCTGATTTCCGTTCTGGTTGTCTATCTGCTGACGTCGGCGGCGATGGCGCTCACCCGGAGCGAACCTCCCCATTGGATCGCCGACCTTGTGGTCGTGGCCGGGGCCATCGTTCCGGCCATCGGGGCCGCGAGCCTCGCGCTGGAAGCCACCCTTTCGCTGGGCGAACAGTCCCAGCGCAGCCGCCTGCTCGCGGCGCAGCTGGACTCCATTCAGGCCCATCTGGGAGCGGAGCCGGGCCTGGAAGCGCTGCAGGCCGCCGCCAGGTCCGCGATCCAGCTCACACGAGCGCAGGAAGCCCATTGGGGCGAAGGGACCGTGAGACGGCGCCTGTTCAGGGGCGGCTGAGGCGCCGGCGACTGAAAGAAAGACGCCGCCAGCTTACCGGCCGGCGGCGTCCCGTCTCGGAGCCCCCACTACGCCCCGGGATCTGACGGCGGTGATGCGCCGACGCTTCGCGTCCGGATCCTCATGGCAAACCCCGCACCGAATGGTCGGCGGGTCGATGGGCCGGTCGTACTGTCAGGCAGTTAGGGAGGCGATGTTAGAATGAGTCAAGACGACTCAACCGCAGAACCATAAGTATGGGGAAAAATATGCTCGAACTCGCCTGGATCTTAGTCGAATCCATCAGGCGATGAGCAGTCTAGTCCATTTGGACTAGTTTAGATGCTGTAGGTGATCCGACTGTTTCGCACGCGGGGCATGTGGCCGCCACCCTCCGACTGGAGGGGTCCGCGCAACTGAAAAGGCCGCCTCGCGGCGGCCTTTCCGACGTCGCAACCGGCGCCAGGATCAGGCGGCGGCGGCCCGCCGAACCCTGCGGCGGGCGGCGAGGCCGATGCCGGCGAAGCCGATGATCATCATGCCCCATGTCGAAGGTTCCGGGATGCAGCTCTGCAGGGAGATCGGGCCGATGGCGAAGTCATTGGGCATGTAGGACGCCCCCGGCAGCACGAACTCGATCTTCGAGATGTCCTTCAGGGTGCTCTTCAGGCCGATGAAGATGGCCGATCCGTCGTTGGCGCCCGTGCTGTTCCCGGTCTCGGTGAACGAGCCCAGGATGCCGCCGTCCGAGCCAATGATCTTGGCGATGAAGGTCCCGAAGAAGTTGGCCTGGATCTGGGCGCCCACCGCGTAGACCGGCTGGTCCAGGGGGATGGTGATGTCGGGGCCCTGGCCCGAGGTCCACAGCAGCGGCGTACCCGGAGCGAAGTTGCCGAACCAGGACGTCGTGCCCTGGTCGATCCGCTGGAAGCCCGTGCCGGCGGTGTCGAGAGTCGCGCCGATCCCGCCATCGGATGTGGCGGTCGTGCCGGGATTGACCCAGGTCCCGGAGGCGCCCAGCTGGCACCAGCGGATGAAGTCGTCGGCGCTGAACGCCGAAGCGGAGGTCACGCCGATCACAGCGGCGTTGGACGTGGCGACCGAACCCAGGAACATCGTCAGGCCGAGCGCGGCCCCGGTGACAAGCGACGACAGTTTCATTTACCAACCTCAATCACGCCGGCGATCGCCGAAAGCCCACCACAAAACACGGTGATTTCAGTATATCAAACGCACATGTCTCAAAGCAACAATACAACCTGCATGTGGCTATGTAATTTCTTAGATTAACCATAATATACCCGCCGCGCGGCGAGAACTTCTCCTGACGCGCGAGGCGCGGCGCAGGGGCTGACGGCTTGGGCCTGGAATTCAGGCGCCCAGATGGGCGTCAGGCCGCGGCCGAGCCCTTCCAGGTCAGGATTTCGCCGCGGAGGCGTCCGTGGCTGTGCAGGACGCTGGACACGGCGTCGAACAGGGCCTGGGGCGCGATCGGCTTTTCGACGACCTCGTTCATCCCGCAGGCCAGATAGGTCTCAATGCTGCCGTCGATGGTGTTGGCGGTGACGGCGATGATCGGCGTCCGGCCGGCGTCTCCCGGCAGTCTGCGGATGGCGGAGGTCGCCTGGACTCCGTCCATGTTGGGCATCATGACATCCATGAGGATGAGGTCGAAACGGCCCGACCTGGCCGCGTCGACAGCCGCGAGGCCGTCGTCGGCCTGCTCGCAGATAAGCCCGAACATCTCGCACATCGCCCGGGTCACATCGCGGTTGGTGGCGTTGTCGTCGACGATCAGGACCCTTGCTGTCCTGGCCGGTTTCCGGGCGGCCGCGGGGGTCCGCGGCTCCGCAAGCTGCACAGCCTCGGCGCCGTCTTCGTCCTGAGCGGGTCCGCCATGCGCCGACAGGATAAACCGGCTGACCACCACCGACAGCTCGCTGGCCTTTTCACGGAGCGTCTGTGCGGCCTGGGTGCACTCCAGGGCCATGCGGGCGTTGTCGCCGGTGGCGACGTCCACCTTGTTCGCCGCGACATTCACCGCGCCCAGGCTGCCGGCCTGCTCCTGGGTCGCCTCCGCGATGCGGCCCACGAAATCGGCGATCCCGCCGACCTGCTCGACGATGCGTCGCAGGGTGTCGCCGGTGCTGTTGACGAACTCCCTGCCGGTGTCGACGTGGGCCTTGGACTTGGAGATCAGCTGGGTGATGTCCTTGGCGCGCTGGGCGGTGTGCTGGGCCAGAGCCCGCACCTCGGTGGCCACCACCGCGAAACCCCTTCCCGCCTCGCCGGCCCGCGCGGCCTCGACGCCAGCGTTCAGGGCCAGCAGATTGGTCTGGAAGGCGATCTCGTCGATGACGGCGACCACCTGGCTGATCTCGGCCGTCGAGGTCACGATCTCCCCCATGGCGGCCATGGTCTGTTCGATCACCGCATCGCTGCGTTCGGCCTCGACCTTGGCCAAGCTGACGGACTCGCTGGCCTGGGCCGTGGCCTTGGCGGACGAACGGACCGCGGCGGAAATCTGGGTCAGCGTCTCGGCGGTCCGCCTGACGTCCTGAGCCTGGTCGTTGGTGCGTCTGGACAGGTCCGCGTAGGCTTCGGCGATCCGCTCGATCGCGCTCATGATGCTGGACGTGTTGGTCCAGACCACGGTCATGGCTTCATCGAGCTGCAGCGCCGTGGCGTTGAAATTGTACCGGAGCCGCTGGTAGGGGCCGCTGAAGTTCTGGTCGATCCGGGCCGAAAGATCGCCGGCCGCCAGGCGGTCCAGGCCGGCCCCCAGCGCCTCCACCATGCGGGCCTGTTCGCTTTCCGCCCGACGACGTTCTGTCTCGTACTGGCGGCGTTCGACATCGGCGTGGTTGAGGCTCGCGCTCGCCTCTTCCTCGATCACCCGCTTCTCGATCAGCGACGCTCGGAACTTGGTGAAGGCGCGCGCGAGGTCTCCGACCTCGTCATTCCGGTCTTCTCCGTCCAGGTCGCAACCGTCGTCGCCGTCCGCCAGGGCGTCCAGGGCATGGGCGGCGCGCGTCATCGGCGCCAGCACCTTGAACCGGATGACGAAGAAGCAAAGCCCGCCGGCCGCAACGGTGAAAAGGGCCAGCAGGGCCAGGGACAGCTGGGCCATCTGGATCTTGGCTTCCAGCGCGACCAGCTGCGTGCGCTGGACTGGGCTGAAGGCGCCGCTTGAAGCCTCCGCAAGGCCTGTCCGGCGGGCGCCGTCAACCTGGCTCCAGACCAGGCCGTAGCCAGTCGCGCTCACCGCGCAGAACGCGAGCAGCGCCAGCGTCGTCAGGCGTGCGAGCCGGCCATGCGTCCGGGGCGACCGCTTGGCGTCTAGGCGGGCGTCCAGATCGGAAGGCGGCACTCTTCACCCCCATGGCTTGGCCCACGTCGACGCGGACGACCCGTGGACGCTTCGCCGGCCGTTTCCTCCCAGGCGACGGCCGCGTCCGAGGGCCGACCTGACTGGGCGGCGAGCGTGCATCCTTCGCTCTAAGGTACCGTTAATCCTAGGAACCCGGCCTGGTCCGGCGGATCGAACCCGCGGCGACGATAGGGCGGCGGACTCAACCGATAATTAACCACGTCAGAATAGTGCGGCTTCATGGCTCAAAAGGGCCGGGATCGGGACAGCCGGGGGGTGACCCGGCATCGGGGGGCGCCAACGCCCAGGCCGTCATACGATCCGCAACAAAGGTGATCCATGAGGTCCGTCCTCGTCGTCGACGATAGCGCGGTGGTCCGACAGGCCGCGTGCGCCATGCTCGAGAAACTGGGATTCAGTGCGTCAGGGGCGGAAACCGGACTTGCAGCGCTGGCCCGCTTTCGCGCCGCGCCGCCATCGGCGGTCCTTCTGGAATGGGACATGCCCGCGATGGACGGGCTGACCTTGCTGAAACATCTGCGCGCCGAACCTGGAGGAAGGGGCGCCAAGGTCGTGTTCTGCACCGGTCGCAACGATCTGCCGCACATCACCGCGGCGCTCGCCGCGGGCGCGGACGAATACCTGATGAAGCCCTTTGACGAGAACATCCTCAGATCGAAACTGAACGCCGTGGGGTTGCTCTAGTGCGCCCCCGGCGGGCGGTCGACCGCGAACCCCGATCCGTTGGCGACGGACGGGTCTTCGACAGATCCATTCAGCGCTCGGCCATCGCCGGAGGGCGCAGCGGTTGAGCCTGTCCGACTACGAATACTTTGTGGACCTGGTGAGGGCCCGGTCCGGCATCCAACTCAGGCCGGAAGATTCCGACATGGCCCAGCGCCGTCTCGGCGCGGTGGCCGGGACGTCCGGGCTGCGGACGGTCGACTCACTCCTGTCCACGATCAGACAGTCGCCCGACGAGCCTGTGGTCTGGGCCGCGATCGAGGCGATGGCGAGCCATGAGACCTACTTCTTCCGCGACGGCGCGCTGTTCGATCACTTTCGCGAACGAGTCCTGCCCGAATTCTACGCCGCCCGTCAGGGGCGCAAGCTCGACGTCTGGTGCGCAGCCTGTTCGACGGGTCAGGAGCCATATTCCCTGGCCATGCTGGTGGACGAGGAGCGCCCCCGCTACCCGGGCCTCGAAGTTGATATCCTGGGCTCCGACCTGTCCGCCCGATGCCTGGAGAAAGCGCAGGCGGGCGTCTATTCGCAGTACGAGGCGCAGCGCGGGCTGACGATCCGGCAACTCATCAAGCATTGCGAAGCTGACGGCGGCTCGTGGCGGGTGACAAGCGCGGTTCGCCAGGCGGTCCGCTGGACGCCGCAAAACCTGGTCGAGAGCTTCACCGGCCTGGGTCGGTTTGACGTCGTGTTCTGCCGAAATGCGCTGGTCTATTTCGACCGTCAGACGCAGGTCAGAGTCCTCGAACAGATGGCGACGATGCTGGCGCCGGACGGTTATCTGTACCTTGGCGCGGAGGAAACACTGCCGGGACCAAGCAACGCGCTGTCAGCGGTATCGGACCTGCATGGCCTCTACCGCAAGGCCGCCCAAAGGGCCGTCAACGTCGCCTAGAGCACGATGCGATCAGACGGATTCGTCTGATCGTTGAATCGTGCTCTACCTTCAAGAGTTTGAGCGCGTTCTTACCGCAAAACCGGGTTCCACTTTTGCGGAACGCGCTCTAGAACCGGCCATCCGGGCCTGCTGCAAGACCTCTGAATCCGCCCTTCCGACGGGCGCCCAGCGCGCAATCCTTCATCATTGTGCGGTGCGGTAGACCTGTTCGTCACAAAGGCGTAGACTCTTCTCTCAAGTTGGGCATTAAGCTTTCAGTCATGCTGCTATCCGAAGTCGCGCATACGATTGAGCGGGTCCGTGGCGCCGCCATGTCGCCGACGATCGTTCGCTGCAGTGCAACTCATCTCAAGGCGCTTCTCTCCGAGTCCGGCGCGGCGGACGTGCTTATGTCCACGCCCAGGGGCTGGCGTCTTCACGGGGCACCGGTGATCATCGAGCCTCGCGTGGAGATCTCGATCGAACGCGGCCATCACGTGGAGAGCCTGCCCGAGTGACGGGCGCTCGACGTCAGTCGTCGATCGCCTGATAGGCCTGGGTCCAGAAGTCGCTGTTGAGACCCGCGGGCTCAGGCCCGAAGCCGAAGCGCTGCATCATCAGGACGCCGACCATGTCCTCCCTCGGGTCCGAGGTCCAACTGGTGCCGAACGCCCCGTCCCATCCGAACTTTCCCGGCGTCATGTACGCCGCGGCCTGGTGCGTGATGGTCGACAGCCCAAATCCCCAGCCGCGATAGTCCCAGAACCCGGGGAAGAACGGAGAATTGGCCTTCTGCTCGGCGGTCAGCTGGTCGGTGGTCATGGCCTGGACCGTGGGCCGTGACAGGATCCGTTCCTTTCCCAGCTTGCCATAGCCCAGCATCATCCGGCCGAACGCCAGGTAGTCGTCGATGGTGGAGACCAGCCCGCCCCCGCCCGCGGGAAAGGCCGGCGGCGTGGCCCATTGGCTGTCGCTGCCGTCGTCGTAGAGCTCAAGGCGCCGGGTCTCGGGATTGACCGCGTAACAGCTGCAAAGCCGGTCGAGCTTCTTGCCCGTGACCGAAAAGCCGGTGTCCTTCATGCCGAGCGGCCCGAAGATCCGGTCTTTCAGGAACTGTTCTAAGGGCTGGCCCGCGGCGCGCGCGATCAGCACGCCCAGCACGTCCGAGCCGGTATGGTACATCCAGCGCTCACCCGGCTGGTGCATCAAAGGCAGGGCGCCCAGCTTGGCGATCCAGGCGTCCGGGGCGTGGGGCGAGCCCGGCTTCAGCCCCATGATCTGGCTGTCGTTGATCGCCTTCTGCAGCGGACTGTCCGGCGACCCGAAGGACATGCCGAAGCCCATGCGGAAGGTCAGAAGGTCACGCAGGGTGATCGGGCGCAGCGCGGGCGTGACGTTGTCGAGCGGCCCTTCCAGTTTCTTGATCACCTGGCGGTTGGCCAGTTCGGGCAGCAGCCGGTCGACCGGTTCGTCGAGCCGCAGCTTGCCCTCTTCCACCAGGATCATGGCGGCGACGGCCGTGATGGGCTTGCTCATCGAGGCGATGCGGAAGATCGAGTCCCGGCGAAGCGGCGTCCCGCGCTCCCTGTCCTGAAGCCCGACCACGTCAACGTGGGTCTCGCCCCGCCGGTGGATCAGGGTGATGGCGCCGACAACCTCGCCCCTGTCGACATAGTCCTGGACGACGCCGTGCATGCGGCCGAGCCGTGCGCTGGAGAGCCCGCTCTTGGATGACGCCATGGATGTTCCGTCCCTATCGTCGCTGTTGTTTCGTGCCCTTCGCGATCGTTGCCCCAGGCGATGCCGGGACGCCAGCCCCATTGACCTCGAATTCAGCGCACCAGCCATTCCTCCACCCGCCCGGAGACCTGACGCATCCGCGCCCAGCGGTCCCCGACCGCCTCGCCCGTGCGCACAAACTCGGGTCCGCAGAACGAGACCACGTCCCATTCGCGCCGGTCGCGCCGCGGCGCATAGGGCAGGGCGGGGTCATAGTCAGGATTGGAGACCTTCTGCTCCATGACGAGACGCTCCGCGTGGGCAGGAACGGTCACGCCGGCCGGAACGGCGTGGCTGGGATAGCAGTGTTCGATGCAGCCAACGTCCACGTCGACCGGCTCGGCGTAGGTCACGGTGCGCTCGATCTCGGCCTCCTCGTGGTCGGGGACGTCTTCCATCCTGAGCCGGCCCTGGGCGTCCAGCACAGGCAGGCCGTCCTCGCCGTGCACGGCGACGTGGCGCACGGCGGGCCGTTCGACCACGCGGCGGACCTCGACCATGCGTTCGATCCAGCGGCCGTCCACCTCCTCGATCCGAGGCGTGCGCTCGACCCCCTCGACCCGTTCCAGCCGCGGCCGCCGTATGGTCTCGCGGACCACGGAGAGGCGCTCCGCCTGCTGGGTCTGCGTCAGGCGCTCGGTCCAGCGCACATGCTCCACCGGCCGTGTCAGGGGGCGACCGAAGTCGTCGGTCAGGTGCTTCTTCGACCAGTGCCGCCAGGCCGCGTCGCCGACCACATTGGGCCGGGCCGTGATCACCCCGATGATCGCGGAGGGCGGATCATCCTGGCGCGCGCGGCGGATCTGGCGGCCCTCCAGCGCCACGGTCCAGCCGACCCGGTCATCCGCCTCCGGATTGCCGTCCGCCCATTCCATGTATGCGCCCGATCCGCGGCCGTCGCCGGCGAGGCCGCCGGCGATGAAGGCGCTTCCCGCGCCGTCGATGAGCGCCGCCGGCTCCTCGATCCCGTCGACGGTGGACGATGCTCTGAGGAAGTGGAAGTCCGGGCTCGCCGCCCGTCCGGCGTTCAGGGTCAGGACATCGCCCTCGTGGTCGGGCCGCAGGGCGTGGAATTCCGCGGCCGGCCCACGGGTCGCCCGCCGGACATCCAGGCTGTCCGCGTGCAGGGTGCGCAGCGGCCGGGCTGGGCTGCCGATGTCTACGGTGCGGGCCGTCACGGGCAGCAGGTGGCCGCCCTCCACCGGAACGCCCCAACGCGCCGTCCGCGCCCCGTTGCTGACGGTGTGCAGCCGCAGTTCGTCCGCCTGCAGATTGTACATCCAGTCGTGGCCGGTCCCGAGGGCCCCGTTGCGCCGGATGGCGATCGCGGAACATCCGGTCGCTTCGTCCGACGCCACCAGCGAGAGGTTGCCCCAGCCCGCCACATCGCCCCAGTTCACCGGTCCGGGGGCGAAGATGTGGTGATAGTTGGCGCGCGCGCCGCCAGGGCCCGCCCCGTAGTCGTGACCATAGTCCAGTCCGGAGTCCTCGAAGGCGGCGCGGCCGGGCAGCACCAGGCCGTAGTTGCGCAGCCACATCCGGTCGTAAGGGACGATCTGCCCGGGCATTGTCGCGCCCCAGGCGATGCCGCCGCCTCTGGTGTTCGGTCCGGGCGTTTCCAGCTGGAAGAAGTATTCCTGGGCGAAGCGCCCGTTGTAGGTGGCGACGCTCGGCGCGCCTTTCAGATCCAGGTCGACGTGCGGGGCGTAGGAATAGGTGATGTGGTGGGGCGCCCGGCCGTTCCAGACGCCGGGTGCGGCGGGCGTGCCGTTGGCCGCGATCGCGCCGATCTCGGTGGTGTCCTGCGGATCACCCAGGATGATCGACTTGGCGGCGGTCTTCACCCGGCCATAGGCGCCGTCGACGGCGAAATCGGGGAAGGCCGTGCCGGCGTCCGCGCCGATGGCGAACTTGTAGTGTCCGCCCCCGTCAGAGCGGCGCCGGTCGATCTTGGCGAAGACGCCCGAGGGCTGGTAGGCGACGATCACCCACGCGCCGCCCCCGCGCGAAATGGCGGTGATCACGTCGCCCGGCCCGATCAGCAGGTCCTGGCCGTTGTTGGGCAGGTCGAGCCGGCCCGGACCGTGAACCAGCACCATCTCCTGGGCGAACCGCACGGTGCGCGTGACGCCGTCCGGCGCCTCGCCGAAACCGGTGATTGTGGCCTGGCCCGTGACGATGATGTTCCGGGACCCGACCGATCCGATCGGCGTTACGGGCGCGCCTTGGATTTCGGTCCAGGGATCGCCGCCGGCGGGGCGGACCCCATGCTGGGACTGCTGGTCGCGCGCCAGGGCCGGGCCGGCCGCGGCGAGCGGCAAGGTGGCGATGAAGCTGCGTCGGCGCATGGGAATCCTCCGGGCGGAGGACGATTATAACGCCGTGGACATGGCGCGACTGCGGCGCGCGTCAGCCCTGCAGGGCGGGTTCGAGATCCGCCGGTTCATCCACGTCGAAGCACACCCCGTCGTCGGGGGCCTCGACCAGGACCAGCTCGGAACCCAGCCGCTTCAGAAGCTCGCCGGCCCCGCGATCGCCGGCCAAGGCGCCGAATTCCTCGAACAGTCGGCTCGACACCAGCACGGGATGGCCGCGCCGGCCGGCGAACCGCGGCGCCGCGGCCTTGGCGCCGGCGGCCAGGGCGGCGGCGAGCGGCTCCAGGATCGAGATCGCCACCCTCGGCATGTCTCCCAGGAACAGGAAGGCTCCGTCCGCGCCGAGGGGCAGGGCGGCGAGCCCCGCCTGGATGGACGCCGACAGGCCCTGTGCGTGACGGCGCGCGTGCACGATGCGCAGGCGCGCGCCATCAGGACGGTTCGCCGCGAACGCATGGGCGCTGGCGGCCACGGCGGCCTCATGGGCGCCGGTGACGACGGTCACGGTCCGCGCGGGCGCGGCGAAGGCGGCCCTCAGGGCGGCGTGCAGCAAGGGAGCGCCGCGCCAGTCGGCGACCAGCTTGGCCCCGCCATAACGGGCGCCCTCGCCGGCCGCTAGGACCAGGGCGTGCAGTCCGCCGGCGGGGACCGCGCCTGGCCAGGCCTCGACCTCTTCGCGGCTCCGGACGACCTGGATCATCTCGCCCACCACCGAGACGGCGATCTCCCATGGCGACTTGCCGGCCAGAGCCAGTCCGATGGGCGCCTTCAGGCGTTCAAGATCGGCGTCCGTCGCGCCCAGCGCCCGCAGGCGGTCCAGCCGTTCGGGCAAGCGGCGGCGGCTGCCGAGCACGCCCACATAGCCCGCCTCCGACGCCAGGGCGGCGATCACGGCCGGGTCGTCCAGCTCCGGGTCGTGGGTGGCGACGGCGACGCAGGTCCAGGGATCCAGGCCGACCTGCGTCAGGGCCTGGCCGGGCGCAATGCGGAGGTAGGCGACGCCGGCGACGGGAGGCGGCGCGGCGGGGCCCCTGGGGCGCACGAGGGTGGTCTCGAAGCCGATTTGCGCGCCCATGGCGGCGATGGCCAGGGCGGGCGGGTCCGCGCCTATGACGATCAACTTCTGGTGCGGATTGAAGCGGCGGAACAGGGCGAAGGGCCCATCATGCCCGGCGCATGCCCCGCCTTGCGACGCCAGGGCGTAGGCCTGGCGCAGCGGCGCCGCCAGATGGTCCGGGGTCTCCCCGGGGCCCAGACAGGCGCGCTCCATGCCGTCGCTCAGCCAGAGCGCCGGACGGCGCTCCCCGCGCAGGGCGATGAGCCGTCGCGCGGCGGGATCGTCCGGAGCCAGCCGTTCCAGCAGGACCTCGATGCGTCCGCCGCAGGGCAGGCGGACGTCGGCGGGACCGCCGCGGCCATAGACCAGGCGGCGGGGCGTCCCGTCAGCCATCACAGCGTCGGCGTGCAGCGCGACATCGGCTTCCACGCACCCGCCGGAGAGGTAGCCGACGACGACGTCGGCGCCGAACAGCATCTGGGTCCCGACGCCGCGCGGGGATCCGCCCTCGGCGGCGAACAGGGTGGCCAGAACCGCCGGCTGCCCGGCCTCCTGGAGGGCGGCGAGGCGCGGGCGGACATCGTCCTCCAGCCCGAAGGTCGGCCAGTCGATGTCGGTCAGGTTCACCGCCGCGGTCCGGGTCAGGGCGCCGCGGGCGCGGGGACCGTCTTCAGATAGGCGATGACGTCGGCCCGGTCCTGGGCGTCGGGCACATTGATGAACATGGTCGTCCCAGGCACGACCTTGGCGGGCGCGGCGAGGAACCCGTCCACCGTCTCCTCGGTCCAGGTGACGCCGGAGTCAGCCATGGGCTTGGAGTAGTGGAAACCGGGCGCGCCGCCCGCCTTGCGACCGAGCACCCCCGCCAGGGGCGGGGCCGCGAACGACATGCCTGTCAGGACGTGACAGCCCGAACAGCGCGCGAACACGGCCTTGCCCTTGACCGGATCTCCGGCCGCCAGGGCCCCGCCGCTTGAGGCGGCCAGGACCCCAAGCGCGAGGACCGACACACCGACGAGGCGCCAGACCATGCCTAGACCGCCTTCAGCAGGCCGGGATCGATGGGCAGGCTGCGCACGCGCTTGCCGGTGGCGGCGAAGACGGCGTTGCATAGCGCCGGGATCACCGGCGGCAGGGCCGGCTCGCCCAGGCCCGTGGGCGCATTGTCGGTGACCAGCCAGTGCACCTCGACCTGGGGCGCCTGGTTCATCCGCAGAGGCTTGAATGTGTCGAAATTCGCCTCGACCACCCGGCCGCCGTCGATGGTGATGGCCTGCCCGAGGGCCTGACCGATGCCGTCGAGCGCCGCCCCCTGCACCTGATTGAGGGCGCCGGCCGGATTGATCACCTGGCGGCCCACGTCCGCCACGATCCAGACCTTCTGGGGCGTCACCGTTCCGTCGGCGTCGACCTTGGCCTGCACCACTTCGGCGAAATAGCCCAGATGGCTGAAATAGCAGGCGAAGCCCATGCCCGTGCGGGCGGGGAGGGGCTTCTTGCCCCATCCGGACTTCTCCCGCACCAGCTCGGCCACGCCGCGCATGCGCCCGGTGTGGAACTGCGGCTGCGGCCCGAAGGGCCCCCCCGGCCCGGGAGGCGAGGGCAGGGCGCGCGGATCGCCGAACAGCGCCAGCTGGAACTCGATCGGGTCCTTGCCGGCCGCGTGGGCCAGCTCGTCCAGGAAGGACTGGTAGACATAGGACAAGGCGTTGGAGCCCGGCGCCCGCAGCGGGCCGGTCGGCGTCCCCAGCGGGATGGCGGAGCTTTCCAACGTCAGGTGCTCCAGCACCCGGGCGGGGAATTCCGTAGCCCCCATGTCGCCGGCGCTGGTGGTCTTGCCGTCGGGCCCCTCGAAGGTGACGAAGTGATCCTTGAACGCCACGAGCTTGCCCGAGGCGTCCAGTCCGCCCGTGAAGTTGTGGAAGCCCGCGGGCCGGTAGAAGTCGTGCTGCATGTCGTCCTGGCGGTTCCACAGCAGCTTCACCGGCTTGCCGGCCTGCTTGGAGATCCAGGCCGCTTCGACCATGTAGTCGTTGCTGAGCCGCCGGCCGAAGCCGCCGCCGCAGCGGGTCATATGCACCAGCACGTTGTCGGCCGGCACGCCCAGGGTCTTGGCGACGAGCTGGCGGCCCGCTTCGGGATTCTGCGTCGGCGCCCAGATCTCGACCTTGTCGCCCGTCACTTCCGCCGTGCAGTTCTGCGGCTCGAGCGTGGCGTGGGACAGGAACGGATAGAAGTAGGACGCCTCGATCACCTTGGCCGCGCCTTTCAGCGCCGCATCTGCGTCGCCGTCCTTGCGGATGGACTTGGCGGCCGGCTGTTTGGCCAGGACCGCCGCCTGGGCGGCGAACCCCTTGCTCGACTGGCTGGTGGAGGGGCCCTCGTTCCAGACCACCTTCAGGCCCGCGCGGGCCTTGTTGGCCTGGTGCCAGGTGTCCGCCAGGATGGCGACGCCGCCCAGCAGGCCCGACAGATCCGCGCCGCCCTCGACCACGAAGGCCTGGCGCACGCCCGGGCGGGCCTTGATCTCGTCGAGGTTGGCGCTGGTGACCTTGCCGCCGAACACGGGCGATTTCTGGAACACCGCGTAGAGCATCCCCGGCCGGCTCACATCGATGCCGAACAGCGGCTGGCCGGTGACGATCATGGGGTTGTCCACGCCGGACGTGAACTTGCCGATGATGCGGTAGTCCTTCGGGTCCTTGAGCACGACCGACTTGAGGTCGGGCGCGGGCAGGGTGCAGGCCTTTGACGCCAGGGCGCCGTAGTCGAGCTTCTTGCCGGATGGCATGTGCTGGACCACGCCCGCGGCGGTGGCGCAGTCGCTGGCGGCGCAGCCCCAGGTCTGGGCGGCGGCGGCGATCAGCATCTGGCGACCGGCCGCGCCGGCCCGGCGCAGGGGGTCCCAGTTCATGGGGGTGGCGAAGCTGCCGCCGGCGAACTGGGCGCCGAAGGTCTTGGGATCGTTGTCGGCCTGCTCGATGCGGACGTCCTTCCAGTCCACGTCCAGCTCCTCGGCGAT
>FTHA01001152.1_pt1 | contig 38602 bp, 30 predicted proteins | sample 1640771 | NCBI WGS metagenome assembly FTHA01 (sample SAMEA3914789, study PRJEB12502) | metagenome | biome: forest; material: soil | place: Canada | collected 2011-07-03 | depth 0.3 m | reverse complement strand
GCGCATCCAGGCGACCACCGACTGGTCCCGATCATCCACCACGATCCAGCGGAAGCCGTCGCCCTCGCAGTCGCGGGCGTGCAGGGCGGGGTTGTCGCGATACACGCGGTTCAGGTCGCGTACGACGCTCTGGACCCCCTGGTGAGGGGGGTGGTCCAGAAGCCCCCAGTCGAGCGCGGCGGCGAAATTCCATTCGCGCCGCTGGGCGAACTCCTGGCCCATGAACAGCAGCTTCTTGCCCGGGTAACCCCACATGAAGCCATAGTAGCCGCGCAGCCCCGCGAACTGGCGCCAGTCGTCGCCGGGCATGCGGCCCAGGATCGAGCCTTTGCCGTGAACCACCTCGTCGTGGGACAGGGGCAGCAGGAAATTCTCGCTGAAGGCGTAGAGCAGGCCGAAAGTCAGCTTGTCGTGGTGATAGCGGCGGTGGACAGGGTCCTCGGCCATGTAGGCCAGGGTGTCGTTCATCCAGCCCATGTTCCACTTGAAGCCGAATCCCAGTCCGCCGACGTCGACGGGCAGGGTGACGCCCGGCCAGCTGGTGGATTCCTCGGCGATGGTGACCGCGCCCGGCCGCGCGCCATAGACCAGGGTGTTGAGCCGTTTGAGGAAGGTTTCGGCCTCGCGGTTCTCGCGCCCGCCCTCGGCATTGGGCGCCCACTCGCCGGCCTTCCGCGAATAGTCGAGGTAGAGCATGGAGGCGACCGCATCCACCCGCAGGCCGTCGATGTGGAAGACCTCCAGCCAGTAGAGCGCATTGGCCAGGAGCATGTTGGCCACCTCGCGCCGCCCGAAGTCGTAGACGGCGGTGTTCCAGTCGGGGTGGAAGCCGCGGCGGGGATCGGCATGTTCGTAAAGCGCGGTCCCGTCGAAGTGGGCGAGGCCATGCTCGTCGACAGGGAAGTGGGCGGGCACCCAGTCCAGGATGACGCCAAGCCCCGCCTGGTGCGCCCGGTCCACGAAGCGCGCGAAGCCGGCTGGATCGCCGAAGCGCCGGGTGGGGGCGAACAGGCCGATCGGCTGATAGCCCCAGGAATCGTCCAGCGGATGTTCGTTGACCGGCATCAGCTCGATGTCGGTGAAACCCATGTCGGCGGCGTAGGGGATCAGGGCGTCGGCGATCTCGTCATAGGACAGGAAGCCTCCGTCGCTGCGGCGGCGCCAGGACCCCAGGTGGACCTCGTAGGTCGACATCGGCTTGCGACGCGGATCGCCGGCGCGCCGGGCTTCGAGGTGGGCGGCGTCATGCCAGGTGAAGCCGTCGGTGCGCGCCACCACCGAGGCGGTCGACGGACGCAGTTCAGAGGCGAAGCCGAAGGGATCGGCCTTCAGGGGCAACAGCTCCCCGCCCGCGCCGATGATCTCGTATTTGTAGACCGCCCCCTCACCGGCGCCGGGGATGAAGATCTCCCACAGACCGCTGTCGATCCGCTTGCGCATCTGGGCGCGCCGGCCGTCCCACGCGTTGAAATCCCCTACCACCGAGACGCGCCGCGCGTGCGGCGCCCAGACGGCGAAGTGCACGCCGTCGGTCCCCTCATGGACCATCGGATGGGCGCCCAGACGTTCGAACAGCCGCCGGTGGGTGCCCTCGACCAGCAGGTAGTCGTCCGTCGGGCCGAGCACCGGGCCGAAGCGATAGGGATCGTCGAACGTCCAGTCGCCGCCCGCGTTGGCCGCATGCAGCCGATAGGGGAGGCTCGCCTTGCGCCCCTTGACCAGGCCCTCGAAGACGCCCTCCGGATGAACCTTCTCAAGGCGGACGATCAGGCGTCCGGTATCGGCGCGGGCTTCCAGCGTCTCGGCGTGCGGGGCGAAGGCCCGGATCGCCAGTCCTTGCGCCACACCATGCGGGCCCAGCACGGCGAAGGGATCCCCGAGCGTCGCGGCCGCCACGGCGGCGGTCTCTTCAGGCCCGAGCCGCCATCCCGCTTCAGTCCGCAGCGTCAAGTCTTCTGCACCGGCACATTCCAGATGTCCTCAGCGTACTCCCGGATGGCTCGATCCGACGAGAACCAACCGACGTTGGCGATATTCAGCAGGGCGGAGCGGCGCCAGGCCGCCGGATTGCGCCAGTGGGCAGCCACCTCGGCCTGCTTGGCGACATAGGCCTCGAAGTCCGACAGCACCAGGAAATGGTCGTGGGCCAGAAGCCCGCCGACGAGCTCGTGATAGAGGTCCGGCTGGCCGGGTGAGAAGACGCCGGAGGTGATCTGGTCGAGCACCTGCTGCAGCATGGGCGAACCCGCCACGATCTCGCGTGTGCCGAAGCCTTCCTCGCGGCGCGCGAGCACCTCGTCGGCGGTCAGGCCGAAGATGAAGATGTTGTCGTCGCCGACCCGCTCCTTGATCTCGACGTTCGCGCCATCGAGCGTGCCGATGGTGAGGGCGCCGTTGAGCGCCAGCTTCATGTTGCCGGTGCCGGACGCCTCCATGCCGGCGGTGGAGATCTGCTCTGACAGGTCCGACGCCGGGATGATCATTTCGGCCAGCGAGACATTGTAGTTCGGCAGGAACACGACCTTCAGCAGCCCGCGCAGGGTCGGGTCGTTGTTGACCACATGGGCCACGTCGTTGATCAGCTTGATGATCAGCTTGGCGCGGTGGTAGCTCGCCGCCGCCTTGCCCGCGAAGATCTTGACCCTGGGCGCCCAGTCCCGCGTGGGCTGGGCCCGCATGGCGTCATAGAGCGCAATGGTCTCCAGGATGTTCAGCAGCTGTCGCTTGTACTCGTGGATGCGCTTGATCTGGGTGTCGAACAGGGCGTCCGGGTCGACGCGGATGTGCATGCGGTCCGAGATCAGGCGCGCCAGGGCGAGCTTGCGTTCGCGCCGCACCACGGCGAAGCGCTCGTGCACGCCGGCGTCGTCGGCGAAGGCGGCGAATTCGGAGAGCGCCATGGGATCGTCAAGCACCTTGGGCCCGACGGTCTCCACCAGCAGGCGGGTCAGGCCCGGGTTGGCCTCCATCAGCCAGCGGCGGAAGGTGACGCCGTTGGTCTTGTTGACGATGCGGTCGGGATAGATCCGGTTGAAAAGGGAGAACACCGTCTGGCGCATCAGCTCGGTGTGCAGGGCCGAGACGCCGTTGACCTTGTGCGCGCCGATGAAGCTCAGCCAGCCCATGCGCACCTTGCGGCCCGCGTTCTCGTCGATCAGCGACACCGCGCTGACCTCGCTCTCGTCGATCTTGCCCTCCTTCTTCAGCTTCTCCAGATGCAGGGTGTTGATCAGGTAGATGATCTGCATGTGGCGCGGCAGCAGCCGCTCCATCAGCGGCACGCCCCAATGCTCGAGCGCTTCCGGCAGCAGGGTGTGGTTGGTGTAGGAAAAGGTCTGGCTGGTGATGCTCCAGGCCTCTTCCCAGCCCAGGCCGTGCACATCGACCAGCAGGCGCATCAGTTCCGGTATGGCGATGGCCGGATGGGTGTCGTTCAGCTGGACGGCGACGTGTTCGTGCAGGTTATGGACGTCGCCGTCATGCTGGCGCAGGTGGCGGCGCAGGATGTCCTGCAGGGCGGCGGACGAGAAGAAGTACTCCTGCCGCAGGCGCAGCTCCTCGCCGGCCGGGGTCTCGTCGCTGGGATAGAGCACCTGAGTGATGGACGAGGCGCGGGCCTGTGACGCCAGGGCGCCCATGTGATCGCCGCGGTTGAAGGACTCCAGGCCGAGCGGATCGGGGGCGCGGGCCGACCACAGGCGCAAGGTGTTGACGTGCCGTCCGCGCCAGCCGACCACCGGCGTGTCAAAGGCCTGGGCCTCTACGGTTTCCGCCGGCTTCCAGTGACAGTGGCTGACGTCCTGGTCATCCTCGGTCTGCTCGACGGAGCCGCCGAAGCCCACGTGATAGAGCACCTCCGGCCGCTCGAACTCCCAGGGATTGCCGGACGCCAGCCAGTTCTCCGGGACCTCCGACTGCCAGCCGTCGGTGATCAGCTGGCGGAACAGGCCGTGGTCATAGCGGATGCCATAGCCGTAGGCGGCCACCGACAGGCTTGCCATGCTCTCCATGAAACAGGCCGCCAGGCGTCCGAGGCCCCCGTTGCCCAGGGCCGCGTCAGGCTCGATGGCGCGCAGCCGTTCCAGGTCGACGCCCAGTTCGTTCAGGGCCGCGCGCATGGTCTCGGTCAGGCCGAGGTTGTTCAGGGAGTCGGCCAGGAGGCGGCCGATGAGGAACTCCAGCGAGAGGTAATAAACCCGCTTGCGCTTCTCGTTGTAGATCGCCCGGGTCGAGGGGAACCAGCGGTCGACGATGCGATCGCGCACGGTCAAGGCGGTGGCGATGAACCAGTCGTGGTTGCTGGCGACGATCGGGTCCTTGCCGACGGCGTAGGCCAGCTTGGCCACTAGGGCGCGGCGCAGGGTGGCCACGTCCTCCTCTTCGGATGGCAGGGCGATCCGGGAGGTGATGCCGGCGGAGACAGCGGGCGGCGGGGGTGCGGGCATGGTCATGGTTCCGGCGGCGCAACGTCAGCCACGACTGTACAGCTTGTAGGCGGCGGCGCCGACCGGCAGGCGCCCTGCGGAAGCGGTCCGCCGCCCTCTGTGGCCCGGTGGCGACTCATTACAGCCATCAGGGCCACGTTTGCGGGACCGATTAGCGCGGATCAACAGGCGTCGTGTCCGAAGGCGCCTGCCGATTGTTCGTCGCCGCCGCTATTTAGGGCGTTGGCGGCCGGCGGCGGCAGCCTGATTGGCGCTGGGCGTGGATGGCGGAGAGAGCTATCGATCCGGTCAAGGCGCGGGCGAAACAACATGCCGTAGGAAGGATTCCATTGGCGCGTTCAGGCGATCCCAGACCGCTCCACCTGCGCCTGTTGCTCGACGTCCTGGACGAGCCGGCGATTCTGCTGCAGCCGGACGGCGTGGTGCTGGACGCCAATGCGGCGATGGCGCGGCGGCTCGGGATCGCCCGCGGCCGGCTGGCCGGGCGGCGGCTGGCGGACCTGATCTCACCGTCGGGTGGTGACGGCGCGCGGTTGTTGCGGCGGGCCCTGGACGGCGGTCGAACTGTTACCGCCGCCGTCGTCCTCGAGCGGCCGGACGGAACGCAGATCCCCTGCCGAGCATCCGCCAGATGCGTGCGGCCGCCGGCCGAAGGCGCGCCGGCTATCCTCTGCCTTCGCTGCCGCGAGCCGGCCGCCCGGCCGTCCCCACCGCCTGGCCGCAGCCCCCGGTTTGACGCCCTGGTGGCGCGGGAACGCCAGCTCAGGCGCCTGAACTGGGCCTTGACGGCTTACGCGGCCTCGACCGCTGCGCTCGTCCGGTTCGACAGCACTGAGAGCCTCATGTCCCGCGTCTGCGAGAGCATTGCGGGGCAGGACCCCTACATATTGGCCTCGGTGGGCGTGCCGGAGGATGCACCGGGCAAGCCGGTGCGGTGGCTCGCCTGGGCGGGTAGCGCCTCCGGCTATGCGGACGGCCTGTACGTGAGCTGGTCGGCGGATGTGCCCGAGGGCCTGGGGCCGACCGGACGCGCGATCCGGTCCGGGATGGCGCACATCATGCAGGACGCACGGCTCGATCCGATCTACGCCGACTGGCGCAAACGCGGCGAGCGCTTTGGCATCCGCTCGAGCGTGACCGTCCCCTTCAAGACCGACGGCAAGGTCGTCGGCGCGCTTCTCGTCTATGCGTCGCGGCCAGACGCGTTTGGCTCGCGGGAGATGGAGCTCTTCCAGCAACTGGCCGACGAACTCGGCTTCGCGATGAAGATGGATGCGGACCGGGCGCGCCTGAAGGCGTCGGAAGACGCGCGCCGCCAGGCGGAACTAGCCGTGCGCCGCGAGCGGGATTTCTCGGAGGCGATGATCAGGAGTCTGCCGGGCGTTCTCTACATGTACGACGAGAATGGCGTCTTCCTGCGCTGGAACAGCAATTTCGAACGCGTGACCGGCCGAACCGGCGAGGAGATCGCGCGCATGCATCCAACCGACTTCTTCCAGGGGCCCGAGCAGCAGCGCATCCGGACCGCCATCGGGGACGTGTTCAAATACGGCGAGGCCACGATCGAAGCGGACTTCGCCGCCGCTGACGGTCGGCTGAGCCCCTACTTCTTCACGGGCGTGAAGGTCCAGATCGAAGGGCGCACCTGCCTGGTGGGCATCGGCATCGACATCACCGACCGCAAGACCGCTGAAGACGCCGCTCGCGCCGTGCAGGCTGACCTCGCGCGCGTCGTCAGGATCTCCGCCCTGGGAGAATTGACCACCTCGATCGCCCACGAGATCAATCAGCCGCTCGCCGCGATCGTCACCAACAGCGACGCCTCGCTGCGATGGCTGTCCCACGACCCCGCCAACATCGAAGAGGCGCGGCTCGCCATCGAGCGAACGATCCGGGACGCCAACCGTGCGAACGACGTCATCAAGCGCATCCGCGCGGTGATGGTCAAAGACGGCGCCTCCTATTCGGCGCTCTCAATGAACGACATCGTCGGCGAAATCCTGGCCCTGACCCTGGACCAGCGCAAGGCGGCGTCCGTTATCGTGCGGACCGAGCTGGAGGATGGCTTGCCGCTCGTACGCGGGGACCGCGTACAGTTGCAGCAGGTGTTGCTGAACCTGATCCAGAACGGCGTCGATGCGATGAAGGCGGTTGAAGGTTGGCCGCGGCTGCTCGCCGTCCGCACACGGCGCCTCCAGGACGGACAGGTGCTGACGGAGGTCCGGGACTCTGGCGTGGGCCTGGCCGCGGGGGCGGCGGATCGCCTGTTCGACAGGTTCTTCACGACCAAGGAGGGCGGCACCGGTCTTGGCCTGTCCATCTCCCGCTCGATCGTGGAGGCCCACGGCGGCAGCCTCTGGGCGGCGCCCGCGACGCCGCACGGGGCGATCTTCAGCTTCACCCTGCCGGCCAGCGACGGTTGAGGCCCATCGCCGCCGGCGCCCCTGACAGGCGGCCGGCTTTCGTGGTTATCCTGTGGGCCTTGGACGCGGGGCGGGGAGATGGCGGGATGACGAAGGGCTTCATCGGGATCGCGGGGGCGGCCGCCCTGGTCCTCGTCCAGCACGTCGCGCCGTGCGCCGCTCAGGTCCGTGCCCGCGCCGCCGCGTCGACGGTGATGCAGAGGCCCGCGGCCGGGCCGGTCAGGCCCATGACGCAACCGCCCGCCGCCCCTCCGCCGGGGCGGCCGGTCCTGGCGGCGAGTTCGACTCTGGCCGACGCCCGGGCCCTTCTTGCCGAACCAGACGCCATCCGTCAGGAGTCCAGGGCCTATGTCGGTTCATCGGCGCCGTCGGGCGGATTCAATGCGACCCAGGTCGCCTTGGGGCATCGGGGGCCAAGGGTGAGCGAGGCGCCGCAGGCGAGTCTTGACGTCCTGGCACATCAGCCGGGCATCCACGCCATCAACGGCAAGGCCAGGGCGACCTTCACGCCCGGCGGAAGCTACGAGATCCGCGGGTATGGCTTCACGACGCAGAGCGGAACCGTGACCCTCCTGGCCCCGGGCTTCCCTGGCGGGGCCCTGGCGCTGACCGTGGATTCCTGGACTGACGAGCGCATCCTGGCCAGCGTGCCGGACGCCACGCGAGGGGTGTTCGACACCAAGGTGACGCTAAGGGTCGCGCCCAGCATCGGCCTCTCCTACAGCACCGGCCTGTCGAGCTTCGTCGCCCGGCGCGTGCAGATGGACCTGAGCTACACCGACCCGAAACTGGCGCGTGTGATGCAGATCACGCCCAACGAGGTCTGGCGGCCGGACGACTATCAGTTAGCAAGCCAGGGCCAGGTCGGGCGCACGATGGAGGGCGGGAACGTCACCTGCGCCAGTCCGGGCGCGGACGGCTTCAACGTCGCCCTGAAGAACGGCTGGCAGGTCACGGGTGTTCAGCTCTACCTGACCCTGCCGCAGACCAGCGACTCCGGCCACGACGAAAAGGGCATGCCGGGCGACACGATGTACGCCGGCCCCTACGGCATCGTCTCGGTCTCGCAGAGCCGCATCGTCGTGAACTGGGGAGTCTACCGCAGCCACTCGAGCCAGCGGCTCAACCAGAACTTCAACGCCGGCAAGCTCGTCAGCGGCGATTCGGAGGTCACCGTGCCCGCCCATGACGTCTGCCGGTCCTATTACGAAATCCACATCGCCGCGGTGGGACCGGACGGCCTGGCGCCGTACTGACTCCTCGTCAGTGATGGTGGAGCGGAACGTAGTAGGTCACCGCGACGTCGCTGGATTCCGCAAGGAAGACCGCCTTGGTGCCGAAGGCGGCGGAGTAGCCGAAGGGGACCCGCTGGGCGCGTTGCTCGTCCATGGCGCCCTTCAGGGCGTCGATCTGAGCCTGCTGCGCCTTGAGCTTGGCTTCGAGGGCGTTGATCTGAGTCTGCTGGAATTTCACGGGATCGAAGGCGGCGGTGCCGGCCAGGGCCGGAGGCGCCTGGGGCCGGCTCGTGATCTGGCCTTGGGCGGAGACCGCCAGACCCACGCCGGCCGCCACAGCGGCGGCGGCGATCAGGGACAGGGGGTTGAGGCGAAGGGTCCAGTCTTTCATCGGAGGTCCTTTGCGAACGCCGGGTCATGTAACACCAGCACGTGCTCTCTGCTGGCGCAGGCATGCCATGGGACGACCGAATTCGTAAGGGCGAAGGCCGTCGGTGTCTTCCAACCGCGATGGCCATGTCGCCGCCGCGGGCCCCTAGCCGGCTCCCGCGCGAATTGCGATCCAAGGTCCCATCGCTGGAACGGCCAGTGAAGCCGCGAATTAGGATCGGACGCTGGCCATCGGCCATGGGTTGAAGTCTGACGGCCCTTGGAGACGACATTGCTTCTGACGCCCGGCACGACCTGTTGGCGCAAGGAGACCGCCGTTCGGGCGGCGCTGCTGATCGACATGGAAGCCTATTTCGACGCCGCCATGGACGCGATGAGCCGCGCCAAGCACTGCGTCCATCTTCTCAACTGGGCGTTTGAGGCCAACACGCTGTTCCATCCCGAGCCGGGCGGCGGCGGCAAGGACTCCGACAGGATCGGAAATTTCCTGGTCGCCCTGGCGAAGACCCCGGGCATCGACGTGAGGGTGCTCTGCTGGAAGTCGGCCATGCCGGTCGCCGCGACCCAGCACTTCTTCCCCTTCGTGGATCGCAAGGCCTTCGCCGGCACCCAGGTCAAGTTCGTGTTGGATGGCAAGCTTCCCGTCGGCGCCTGCCACCATCAGAAGATGATCGTCATCGACGACGCCATCGCCTTCTGCGGGGGCGGGGATATTGGGCCGGATCGCTGGGACACCCCTGAACACCTGGACGACAATCCCCGCCGGGAAAGGACCAGGCGAGACAACAAATGTTTCGACAGCCGACACGAGGTGATGGGCCTGGTCGATGGTCCGGCGGCACGGGCGCTCGGTGACCTTTTCCGCGACCGTTGGCGGAGGGCGACCGGCGAGACGCTGAACGCCTGCCCGCCGGTCCGGACCCCCAGGTGGCCGGGCGAGATCGAGCCGGCCTTCACTGACATGAATGTCGGCGTTTCAAGGACGATCGCGGCCTGGCGCGACTACGGCCAGGTCCGGGAAATCGAGGCCCTGCACGTCGCTTCAATCCGGGCCGCCAAATCCTGCATCTACATGGAGAACCAGTATTTCACCTCGCCCCTGATCGCGGCCGAATTGGCCAAGAGGCTGGCCGAGCCGAAGGGGCCAGAGGTGATCCTCGTCTCGACCCAGCATTCCCCGAGCTACTTCGACCAGGTCACAATGGACCGGACGCGGCTCACGTTCATCCGGACGCTGACGGCCGCCGATCGCCACGGCCGCTTCCACGCTTACAGCCCGGTGACGACGCTTGGCCGGACGATCATCGTGCACGCGAAGCTGACGATCATCGACGACACCCTGCTCCGCATCGGGTCGGCCAACATCAACAACCGCTCGTTCGGTTTCGACACGGAATGCGATCTGTCCCTGGAGGCGGCCGGCCCCGCCTCGGCGGCCAACCGCGCGGCGATCACGCACCTTCGCAACAAGCTCCTCGCGCATTGGCTGGGCTGCGCCGAACAGCCGTTGCTTGAGGCCATCCAGGCAACCGGGAGCGCCGGGGGAGCGCTGGAAATCATGCGCACGCATGGCTATTGCCGCCTGCGGCCGATCGAACTGGAACCCCTGGGGCCGCTGGCCGCGTTCATCGCCGCCTTCCACCTCGGTGATCCTGTTGGGCCCCGCGATTCCCTGAGGCCGTGGAAGCGCAAGAAAGCCGCAGTCGAGGAGGCTGCAGTCGCGAGGAAGGCCCTGGATCCGTCTACCAGACCGGCGCCGAGCCAAGGCGCCAGGACCGCCCAGCGAAGGACTGATAGGGCATGACCGTCCGGGTCGCCTGCGCCACCGGCTTCATCGGATGGAGCGCCGCGTCTGCGTCCATTCCGGCCGCCGAATGACATGAGCGACGTCGCTGATTGCCTGATCCTCGGCGGCGGGCCCGCTGGCCTGACGGCGGCGATCTACCTGGCGCGCTTTCGTCTCAAAATCCGGGTCATCGACGCTGGCGCGAGCCGAGCGGCGTTGATCCCCTCGCCGAAGATGGTTCCATCAAGGTCGATGCGCACCAGCGGACGACGGTATCGCGGTTCTACGCCGCAGGCGATGTCGTGATCGGTCTGGATCAGATCAGCCACGCAATGGGAGAGGCTGGCGTCGCCGCCACCACGATCCGGAACGACCTGGCGCAGGAGGCGCCTCTGGGGCGCTAGGCGTCGCCGCAGGACCACGCGTTGATCTCGGCCGGGCTCCCCTTCGCCCATCACGGCTTCGAAAGGCGTCGCCGGTTCGCCCTCACCTTCCGGCGATAATGCGCCAAGGTCTTCGCGGCGACCGTATGCGGGGCGAGTCCCAGGCGGCCCGTCAGGGCCAGGGTCTGCAGGGCCCTGGCGGCGTCGGCCTTTTCGCTGACCATGCGACGGGCCTCGGCGTCGCCCGCTGCGCCACCGCCGGCGATCTTCATCGTCCGAAGACCGATCACCGTCGACGCCTCCAGCCCGAGCGACCAGGCGCTCCAGCCAATGCCGAGCCATGGATTGCGGCGCCGGGGCATCAGCGTGGCGGCGCCACCCGCACCGCGCATTGCGGCGCACGTAGCGGCCTGCGCCCGACCGCCCGACGGTGGCGGACGTTTCCGATTGTTGGAAGGGGTTCAGGCATCGTGGGAACTCCAAATGAACCTGGCCAACGGGCATCTCGATCGATTTTCGGCTGGACCTACGAGGTCCCCTTGACGACGGATTCCCTGGCTGAACCCGCGACCTCAGGTCGTCCGACGGGCTTCACGCCGAAACGGGACTTCCGTAGCCGAACGTTGGGCCACGAGAACGTTGGTCCGCTGTATTCGGATTGCGCGCCAACCTGGCGTCGATCGCCCTGACAATGATCTGAGCCGACCACCGGTGGGCGACGAACACGTCCGCGATCGCAGGGCCGGCCAATGGAACGGCGCTGATTAGAGTGCGGCCGCCCATCAAGGCCGCGCAGCCTAGCAAGGTCCCAACCGGCACGCCCGCCCTGATCCCCTGGGCCAGGATGAACGCGGCCGCGGCGGTGCTGTAGAGTTCGCCCACGGCGGGGATCCAGCTCAATATTCCGTCAATGCCGATGCTGAACGGCCCAAGGCGCACGATACCGTCGGACAGACGTCCGATCAGATCGACGCTGCGTCGAATTGCGATCAAGTCTGGCGAAGCGCGCACGGACGACTCCTTTTCTGAAGTCGCTAGATAGGGCCGCTTTCCAGACCGCAAGCGTTGCAGGAGACCGTTACGACCCGCGGCGCCAGGGTGAGCGGGTCGCGCGAATTCGAGGAACAGAGGCCCATGCGCGCAAGCTCGCCAAATTGCTGGCCAAACAGGTCCGCGACATTAGACTGACCACCTATGACCAGCCGAACATGGCCGTCGCCTCAGGCCGATATCCTGGCGCGTCCCCGCACCGGCCGTCGGGCGTCAAGTCCTCGATCCGGCGCTTCCACGTCTCGCGCTGAAGACTAGCGCAGGGGCTGGGGTCCGTCAGGGCCCATGTGCAGCTTGATCCCGTGCGGCCCGAACATGTCGCCGGGCTTCATCCCGGCGGGACAGGGGCCCGTCCATTTGGCGTCCTGGGTCGAGCGCGTATCCGTCGTTCCCATGAACGCTGGCGCGAAGTGCCCGGTCGTCACGCCGTGGAAGCCGCTGTCGCCCATGTAGGTGATCTCGGTGTGGGACGTCAGAGTCGAGCCGCCGATCTTGCAGACCGAATCCGTGCGCACGACCGAACCAGACACCGAGGTGTCCTGGCGGCTGCACATGGACTTCTGGGTGCTCTGGCCGGCGCTGATCAGGTATTGCTGCGTGGCCTTGTCGATGCAGAGCTTGGTGTCGAAGGTCGACTTCGACTTGGTCATCTGTTGCTGCAGCACCCAGAGGCCAGGCTTGGAATAGGGCGTGGTCGGGGCCGCAACCGCTCCGGCGGCGACGCCGAGGGCGGCGGAGAGGCAGATGAAACCAAGGGACATGTTGCGCATGGGCGATTCCTTCGAGGCTGCGTGACCTTCTGTAGCAGGGCTCCGCGGCTGGCGGGATGGGCCCTTGGCGTCGATTACGTTTCGCGGTTCAGGCATGGTCCGACGCCTTAGCGCTGGCGGCCTTGGGCCGCGCCCTGCGGCCCCGCAGGAACAGCAGCAGGCCGATGAAGGCCGCCGCGCCCGCCGCCAGCTCCGCCAGAGGCCCGAGGGCATAGGTGAAGGTCGAGCGGAACCCGTAGGTCCGGCGTCCGCCCGTCATGCGCGCCTCCCTGGGCGCCGATGGATCGAAGGTCACGGCCACCGACTGTCCGGCCTGCACGGGCGCGCTGCCGGCGTCGATGCGGTCGATCACCCGCACGGGGTCCTGGCCGGGCGCGGGGATCAGGCTGAGCTCGGCCTCGTCGTACGGCTGGCTGAGGCGGACGTTCTGCGTGTGGCCTGAGCTGAAGTCGGTGGTGACCAGGGCCTGGTCGACCCGCCGCACGCTGACGACGGCGGCCTGGGCCCGCGCCGGGCGGCTCTCCCAATAGGGATGCAGCGCCAGGGCGGCCAGGCCGGCTTCCAGGACGATCACGGCGCCGGCGGCGGCCTTTGCCCGGCGTCCGCCTAGGAAGACGAGGATCAGGGCCCCGGTCGCGGCAAGGCCGCCGAGGCCCGCCAGCAGGCCGATCAGCCCGCGCGACCGTTCCGGCGCCAGGTCGAGGAACGTCCCGCCGCCCGCCAGGTGCGCAGTCTTGAACGGGCCGACGGCGGACACCCGCACATCCACCATGTCCCCCTCGTGCAGGCGGTCGAACCGGGATCCGGGGACATCGATCTGGATGTCGTTGATCGTCGTCTCCGGGCCATCGGCCTCCTTGAGCCGGGCGAGGATCGTCAGGCGGTGCATGACCGCGGGGATCAGCGCGTTTCGCCCCCACTGCAGGCGATCGATCTTGCTGACCACCTGCGCCTTGGCCGGACGCCCGCCGGCGGCGGAGATCTGGGCCGCGCCCACCGTGACCGCCGCCGCAGCGGCCAGGGCCAGGATCACGAAGAGCACAGGTCTCGCCCGCACCGCCTTGAAGCGGAACGCCAGCCACAGGACGCCGAATCCCACCACAGCCACAAGGGGAACGAGGATGGCGGCCATCACGCCGGTGAACAGGTTCATGGTCCCTCCGGCCGCGGATCAGGTCGGCGAAAGCGACCCGGTCAAGGCAGGTCGTGGCTGTAGTAGCGGACCTCGTTGTCGCGCCAGGCCGCGGGGTGGTCGGCGAAGCCGTGGCGCAGGGTCGTGCTGTTGTAATTGTGTCCCCCGGCCTGGATGATCTCAGGCCCCTCCGACAGGATCGCCTCGCGCATGCGCCCGCTGGGGCGGACGATGGCGATGTGTCCGGGCTTGTTGTCGGAATGGTTCTTGTAGGCGGCCACCACCAGATACCCGCGGTTCGCTGCTCGCTGGGCTTCGTAGCCGTCAGAAACGGGGCGCCAGCCTTGCGAGGCGCCGGCCTCCATGAGCCAGTCGTACTGGGCGTTGGCCAGAAGGGTCTGGCCGTGCTCCGGCGGCCGCAGGATGTAGACCCCGAGCTGCTTGGCGGCGGACGCCACGAAGGCGCTGCAGTGGGTGTGCTTGCCCTCGAAGTGCTCCGCCTTGCCATCGGGAATCCCCGTCTGCCAGTCGACGTGGACGCCTGCCGGCCAGCGGCTCTCCACCTGCAGTCCGTCGAGGAACTGGCTCAGCCTGTGGCCATCGGCCTTGTCGCCGCTCGCCGCGCACGGCCCGGCCACGGCCATCATCAGCCAAGCCGCGATCACCGGGAACATGATCTTCAAGACGCCGCTCTCCTTCGTTGGTGTCGCGGGCCGCCAGCGGCTCCCGCTGCCTCAGCCCCGTGAGGATACGCACAGACGCCGCATTGCATCCATAGCGCGCGGCGGAACCGTGGCCATCCTCGTTTCGGTCCAGCGATTTTGAGGAGGCGCGGATGAAGGGAATGGCTCACAATGTGCGGGCGAGGCCGGACTTCGCGCGGGACTTCGGCGGACCATGCACGGGTGACGGATCGTCCGTGAGCAGGACCGCCAGCACTGGATCGGAGGCGGGCGATGCGCAGTCCACGAGCCCTGACGGGCATGGCCCTCGTCCTGGCCGTCGCGGCCGGCGCGCAGGCGCAGGTCAGAACGGGCCCAGGGCCCGTCCGACGGCCCATTCCGAGCGGGGGTTCGGCGGCGATGCAACCGTCCGGACTCCGCTACCCCCTGCAGCTGCCCGTCCCGACCAGCCTCGCGAGCGCGACGGACCCGACGGTCTGCTCCGCCCACGGCGGCCTGGGCGGCGGCCTGGCCTGCAAGGCCCTGTTGCCCAAGGGCGACCTGGCGCTCGTCTGGACCTATCCGGCCATGGCTCAGATCAGCGGGTTTCACGTCTACCGCGTCGACGGCGGAGGGCGCACCCTGGTCGCGACCCAGGCGAATGGCGCAGCGGCGACCATCTACATCGTCGATCCGCCGCCCGCGGATGGCTACGCCAACGCCTGCTATGCCGTGACCGCCTTCAGTCCGACGGACGAGTCCGGCCTGAGTCCCCCATTTTGCGGCGGCCAGGCGCGCCTGATGCAGACGCTCACCCTGTCGCCGACGAACCTGCGTTCGATCAACCGCAGCCACGGCAAGGACGAGAACTTCATCGCGGGCGGCGCTGCGACCAACGACAAGCCGAGCGGATCGCCCGATGTCGGCTACTCACATCAGACCAGGAAATTCACGTTCGGGGATATGAGCTCGAACGTCATCTACAGGTTGGGATTGCTGTTCGATCTCTCATCTGTTCACAGCCGGAACATTGTGTCTGCAAGGCTAGGCCTTGAAACGGAAGCGTCCTGGACCGGCGCCGCCGATCCCGAACACAGTGCGGCGAGCGATCACTCCACGAGTTGCGCCGCCGTCGTCGCTGTGGGGACGGCCAAGTGGTGGAAATACACAGACTGGATCGGAGCGGCGGCGGTTCTGCGCCCAGGCCCCAGCCAGGGACCTGACGTGTCCATCGACGTCACTTCGATCGTCAGGCAGTGGGCCTCAAGCCCCGAGGACGCGAACCAGGGCATCGTGCTGCTGGGCGAAGACGAGAACCTCGACGCCTTCACGGAGTCGACCTGCGTGACGGCCTACGTTCCGTCCAGCATCAAGCTGACCGTCATCTACAACTGACATGAGGCGCGTCCCGCGCGCAGTTCAGGGCCCCAGATGCGGCGTCGTGTTGGGCTCCTGTTCGTCGTCCTCCAGCCGGCCCTCCGGCAGCCGCTCGCCGTAGATCCGCACCTGGGGTCCCAGCCACAGGCCATGCCGGAGATGGTCCTGTCGCTGGTCTGTGCTGTTGGGATGGATCAGGATGCTGAGATCGCCGTGATTGAGCATCAGCCAAGGCACGAGGGTCGGGAACAGGGGCGTCCTGAAGGCGATCTGGAACATCGCCTGGCCGTGCGGGCCGATCGGGGTGTCGAACCACCGCCCCAGTCGCACGCTGAAACGCTCGGCGGCATCCGCGCGCAGCCTCTCGGCCTGGTCCCGCGTGACCTTGGGGTCGTAATAGACGTGGGCATGGTAGCTCACGATCTCGTCGATCGGGCGCGGCGCGGGGTGCGTCATCTCCCCCTCCTTTGAGGACAGGTCGCCGCCGTGGGCGTCGACCGCCGAGGAGAAACGGACGGGTCGGCCGTGTCCAGCCCTTGCTTGGACCCAATTCCGATGAAAGTGATGTCGCCGTGGAGCGGCCCGGCCGCACCGGCATAGAAGGCGACTGATGACCACAACAACGGCTCGCGTGGACCTGTCGTCCCTGTTCACGCCTTTCAGACTGGGCCGGCTCGAACTGCCCAACCGGTTCGTCCTGCCCGGCATGCAGCGCCAGTGGTGCGCCGGCGGGCGTCCGCTTCCGGCGCTCGGAGACTATTACCGCCGCTGCGTCGAGGGCGGCGTCGGTCTGGTGATCACTGAATCCTGCGCGGTGGATCATACGTCCTCAACGCGCAACGACCTGTTCGTCCGGATCAACGACGATACCGCCGAGGCCTGGGCCGGCTGCGTGGCCGAGGCGAAGTCGGCCGGCGGCGCCATGCTCATGCAGCTCTGGCACGAGGGCGCGATCCGCGAGGACGGTGGGGAAGGGCCGTGGGCGCCCTATCCGACGCTCAGTCCCTCGGGCCTGGCCAGCGCGACCAAGCCTAACGGCCGCGCCGCGACGGCGCAGGAGCTGCAGGACATCAAGGCCGGTTTCGTCAGGAGCGCGCTCTTGGCCAGGCAGATCGGCCTGGACGGCGTCGAGATCCACGCCGCTCACGGCTACCTGCTGGATCAGTTCCTCTGGGCCGGGACCAACCAGCGCACCGACGGCTATGGCGGACCGGACATCCGGGACCGGGTGCGCTTCCCGGCCGAGATCGTGGCGGCCGTGCGCCAGGCGACGGGGCCGGATTTCGTGATCGGCTTCAGGTTTTCCCAGTGGAAGGAGATCGACTACAACGCCCGGGTGGCCGACACGCCCGAGGATCTGAAGATCATGCTGGCCGCGCTGCGGACCGCGGGCGTCGATGTCTTCCACGCCTCGGCGCGCCGGTTCTGGACGCCTGAATGGCCGGGCCATGACCATGGCGTCGCCGGCTGGACGAAGGCGCTCACGGACGCGCCGGTCATCGCGGTGGGCAGCGTCGGGCTGGACATCGACGTGATGGAGAACTTCTTCGACCGCGAGGCCAAACCGACGGGCGAGGCCGGGTTCGCGGAACTCATGCGCCGTTTCAACGACCGCCAGTTCGACCTGATCTCGGTCGGCCGCGGCCATATCGGCGACCAGGGCATCATCAACAAGTTCCGCGAGGGCCGCTTCGACGACATCCGCCATTTCACCCGCAAGGATGTCCTGGGCGATCTGGACGTCTCCGGGGGCGGCATCCAGTTCGAAACTCATCAGGACGCTAGCGCCCCCTGACATTGGGACGCGCGCGATCTGGACGTTGGGTGGGCGGGCCGCTCCCACCGATGCGACGGATCAGCTATCAACCCGTCGGCGCCGGAACAGGACGCCGTCCCGGCGTCCCCGCCGCCGACGGAATCACGAGAGACAATCGAAGGAGGATACCGATGGGCGACAGGGCATGGCGGGCAGACCTGGTGGATCAGGTCCAGTCGGTGATCGAGGACGACATCCGCCGGGGGCGCTATTTCGGCGTCGTGATCAAGGCCGCCCGGGCAGGCGAGGTGGGTGTCGAAGCCGCGATCGGGGCCGAAGGCGAGGCGGGGACCAAGCCCCTGGCGCTCGACTCGGTCTTCAGCATCTTCTCGACCACCAAGGCCCTGACCAACGTGCTGGTGTTCCGCGCCATCGAACGCGGACAGCTGACGCTGACCACCAAGGTCTCGGAGATCATCCCCGAATTCTCCGGCGGACTTCGCCAGGAGATCACGGTCTTCGATCTGCTGACCCACGCGTCGGGCCTGCCGAGCGTCTTCACGCCCCGCGCCGGCATGAACATCGACAAGCTGGACCTGATCATCCAGGCCATCTGCGAGAACGTCCACGCCACGGCCGCGCCGCAGGAGCGGGTCGACTATTCGCCCCTGGCCCACCACGCCCTGCTGGGGGAGATGGTCCGCCGCACCGATCCCGAGGGCCGGACCTATCGCCAGATCGCCACCCAGGATCTGCTTGAGCCGCTGAAGCTGACCTCGACGGCGATCGGACGGCGGGCGGACCTCAAGGATCGCCACGTCATCCCGAATTTCGGCCCCAACTCGCCGACCCAGCACCTGAGCTCGCGCGTGCCAGGCACGAACGGAGCCTTCGAGGACGAGGAGGCGGAAATGCCCTGGGTCGGGGCGGTGTCGTCGACGCCCGACCTCTTCCGGTTCGCCGAGATGCTGAGGCTGGGCGGCGCGCTCGACGGCGCGCGGATCCTCTCGCCGGCCATCATCGAGCTCGCCACGCGCAACTGGACCGGAGACAAGCCCAACGAACTCTACAAGTCGGTCGCCAACCGGGCCGGCTGGCGGCCCTTCCCCGCCTACATGGGCCTGGGCTTCGCCTTGCGCGGAACGGGCGTCCATCACGCCATCTACGGCACGCTCTGCTCACCCCAGACCTTCGGCAACTACGGCGCCGGCAGCGCCCTGTTCTGGGTGGATCCGGTGCGCGAGGTCACCTTCGCGTTCCTGAGCGCCGGGGTGATGAACCAAGGGGAGAACATCGTGCGCTTCCAGCGCATCTGCGACATCGTCTCCTCGGCGGCGGGTTGATCCCATGGCGGTGCAGGAGGGGGACGGTTTCGACTATGTGGTCGTCGGCGCCGGCACGGCGGGATGCGTGCTGGCCAACCGCCTGTCGGCCGATCCGAAGAATCGGGTCTGCCTGATCGAGGCGGGGCCTCCCGACAGCAGCTACAAGATCAAGGTCCCGGCCGCGGTCGCCGCCGCCATCGGCGACCCGCGGTTCAGCTGGGGCTACGCGTCGGTTCCCCAGGCCGGCGCGGGCGACCGCCGGATCCTGATCCCCCGGGGCCGGGTGGTCGGCGGGTCCAGCTCGATCAACGGCATGGTCTATTTCCGGGGCCATCCGCGCGACTTCGACGACTGGTCGAGCGTCCACGGCGCCAAGGGCTGGAGCTATGCCGAGGTGCTGCCTTACTTCAAGCGCTCGGAAGACAACCGGGTCTGGCGGGATTCCCCCTATCACGGGACCGGCGGCGAGATGACCGTCATCGACATCCCGCGCAACAACCCCCTGATCGACACCTTCCTGGCGGGCGCCGACTCGCTCCAGTTCAAGCGCAACCGCGACTTCAACGGCCCCGACCCGGAAGGCTTCGGGCCGCGGCAGGCGACCATCCGCGACGGACTGCGGGTCTCCATGGCCAGCGCCTTCCTCGATCCGGCGCGCCGGCGGCCTAACCTGACGGTCCTGGCCGACACGGTGGTCGCCCGGGTGCTCATCGAAGGCCAGCGCGCGGTGGGAGTCGAGATCGACCAGGGCGGCGCCCGCAGGCGACTGGCCTGCCGCGGCGAGGTCGTCCTGTGCGGCGGCGCCTATGGCTCCCCGCAGGTGCTGCTGCTCTCGGGGGTTGGCGATCCGGAGGAACTGAAGTCCGTCGGTGTCGATCCTGTCCACGCCCTGCCCGCCGTGGGACGCACCCTCGGCGACCATCCGGCAGCGGCCATGGCCATGCGGACCAAGAGCCCGGAATCCTACGGCCTGTCCTGGCGCGCCCTGCCGCGCGACCTCTGGAACATCGCCGAGTACCTGCTGGCGCGCAAAGGGCCCATCGCCAGCAACCTCTTGGAGGGGCACGGCTTCGTGCGCAGCCGGCCGGATCTGGAGCGGCCCGACCTGCAGCTGGTCTTCATCCCGGCCCACCGCAACGCATCGGGCTTCCCGATCCCGTTCGGCCACGGGTACGGCATGATCTCCATCAACGTGCGCCCCAAGAGCCGGGGCCGGGTGACGCTCGCCAGCTCCGACCCGCGGGAAGCCCCCGCCATCGACCCGAACTTCTTTTCGGACCCCGAGGATATCCAGACGGTCTATCGCGGCCTGCAACTGTGCCGGCGCATCCTGGCCTCACCCGTTTTCGAGGGTCTGCAGGCGCACGAGATCCTGCCCGGCGCGGGGATCCAGGATGAGGCCGCCTGGATGGACCACATCCGGCGCACGTCGGTGACGGTGCATCATCCGTCCGGCACCTGCCGCATGGGATCAGGACCGGACACCGTGGTGGACCCGGAGCTCAGGGTCCGGGGCCTTCAGGGTCTGCGCGTCGCCGACGCGTCGGTGTTCCCCGATCCGGTCGCCGGCAACAGCAATGCGGGTGTGGTGATGGTCGCCGAAAAAGCGGCGGATCTCATCCTCGGGCGTCCGGCGCCCGCGCCGGTGGACGCGCCGCACTGACATGGTGGCGGCGGCGGACGGGTCGACGCCCAATCGCAACTCTGACAGGCTGCGGGCCCTTCAAAGCCGAGCGGATCGATGAAATTCCATTGGTTCCACCTGATGCCCTATCCGGACCTGCCCGCGGACCTCAAGCAGCGGTACCGGTCGGTCTGGGTCGACCTGCCCGCGCGGGAGATCTACGACCCGGCGGTGGGGCAGAGGGCCTACAACGACTACCTCGACGAACTCGAATACGCAGACCAGGTCGGCTTCGACGGAATCTGCGTCAACGAGCATCATTCCAACGGCTACGGCACCATGCCGTCACCGAACCTGATGGCGGCGGCCCTGGCGCGGCGGACCAGCCAGGCCGCGATCGTGATCCTGGGCAACTCGGTCATTCTGTACAATCCGCCCATACGCATCGCCGAGGAAATGGCGATGATCGACGTCATGTCCGGCGGACGGCTGGTGGCGGGCTTCCCGGTCGGCACGCCGATGGACACCGCCTGGTGCATGGGGGAGAACCCGACCACCTCGCGGGAGAAGTACTACGAGGGCGTCGATCTGATCACCCGCGCCTGGACCTCGGACAAGCCGTTCGCCTTCAACGGCAAGCACACCCAACTGCGCTACGTGAACCCCTGGCCGCGGCCGATGCAGCAACCGCATCCGCCGATCTGGATCCCCGGCGGCGGCAGCTACGAGACCTGGGCCTGGTGCGTCGAGCACGACTACCTCTACGCCTACCTGTCCTACTTCGGGTACAAGCGCGCCAGGTCCATGATGGACGGATACTGGGACGCCGTTGAAGCGGGAGGCCGGGACAAGAACCCCTACCGCGCCGCCTTCCTGCAGTTCGTCGCCCTGGCCGAGGACGAAGCCCACGCCGAGGAGCTCTACTCGGAAGCGGCGCTCTATTTCTACGACCGGTGCATGCACATCTACGGCGGGTTCGCCAACGCGCCGGGCTATCAGAGCGCGGCCAGCGTCAAGCGGGGTATCGGCAGCCAGGTCCTGCAGGCCGTGGGACGCGGCTTCGGCTCCGGCGTCACCTGGAAGCAGATCGTCGACGAGGGCTACATCCTGGTGGGCAATCCCAAGCAGGTGCTGGAACAGCTGCACGACGTCTGTGACACTCTTCACGTCGGCCACCTGATGACGCTGCTGCACTTCGGCAACCTCTCGAAGGCGACCACCAACTACAACACCGAGCAGTTCGCCCGGCACATCATCCCCAGGCTGCGCCCACGTTTCGCCGAGTGGGAGGACCGATGGTTCCCGGCCATTCCGGCGGCGACGCCTCCCGTTCCAGCCATCGCCTGAGGCGCGGATGGACGGGTTCACCACCAGGCGCATCACGATGCAGGCGGGCCCCGAGCAGGAGGTGCTCACGGGCGGACACGGCCCGACGATGGTCTGGCTGCACGGCGTACGGCGTTCGGCGGCCGACGATCCGGTCATCGGGGCCTTGGCCGAGCGTTTCGCCGTCGTGGCGCCGCAGATTCCCGGCCGCGCCGACCTCGCCGAGCTGGACGATCTTCGGGATATTCACGATCTCGCCCTCCACTACGACAGCCTGTTCGAGGCGCTTGGGCTGGATCAGCTGACGCTGGTGGGCCATTCCTTCGGCGGCATGCTGGCCGCGGAAATCGCCGCCCACACGCCAAAGCGCGTCGCCCGTCTTGTCCTCGCCTCTCCCATGGGCCTGTGGACCGACGCCTACCCGGTCGAGGACCTCCTGGCGCGGCCCTATGGCCGGATCGACGAGCTGCTCTGGCGCGGGTCGAGCAAGCCCCCGCCCGAGTCGCCGCCGCTGCCGGACGCCGAGGCCCTGTACGAGACCGTCACAGCCGTCGGCGCCGTGGCGCGTTACACTTGGCCGATCCCGGACAAGGGCCTGCGCCGCAGGCTGCACCGCATCTGCGCCCGGACCCTCGTGCTGTTCGGCCAGGACGACGCCTTCGTCCCATCCCGCTATGGCGCCGAATTCGAAGCGGCGATCGCAGGCGCGCAGGCCCGGATCATCCCGGGCAGCCACATGGCCCCCTACGAACAACCCCAGGCCTTCGCCGGCATGGTCGAGGCGTTCGCGGGCAACGAAAATCAACCGCTCATCCCGGCGAAGGCCGGGATCCAGAGTCCTCCCCGGGATGAGCGGTGATGGCGTCCGGAACCCAGAGGTCGAGGCCATGAGGTCCAAGCCGCCTGCCGACATTCCGACTCCCGAGCCCGATCTGACGCCTGGGGACATGCTGCAACGGGCGATCGCTCTCAGGCCGTTGCTCCGGGCCAGGCAGGCTGACTGCGAGGCCCTCGGCAAGGTTCCCGATGACGTCAACGCCGAGCTGATCCGCCAGGGTTTCTACCGCATCGTCCAGCCTCGCCGTTTCGCCGGCTACGAGTTCGACGTGCCCACCTTCTACAAGGTGATGATGGAGGTCGCGCGCGGCTGCACCGAGACCGGATGGGTGCTGGCCCTGACCGCCGGCCACCCCATCCTGATCGCCGGCTTCGATCCCGCCGGCCAGGCCGAGGTCTATGGGCCGCGGGGCGAGTTCCGCTGCCCGGCGTCCTTCGGCCCGCCCGGGACGGCGGTCCCGGTCGATGGCGGCTACCGGATCACCGGCGGCTGGGTTTCGGCCTCGGGGTGCGATCATGGCACCCACTTCATGGGCCTGGCCCTGGCCCGCGAGGACGGCGCCGATGGCCCGGGCGCCCCGATTCAGATGCTGCTCGATCGAAGCCAGTTCACGATCGAAGACGACTGGCAGGTCATGGGCATGCGGGGCACGGGCTCGAAGAAGGTCGTCGCCCAGGACGTCTTCGTACCTGCCCGGCGGACTCAGCATGCGGTGGCGCCCAACCGCGGCGCCGAGGCCGTGCGCCGTCCGCGCCACTACGCCAACCCGATGTACGCGGCCCGCATCGGTCCGTTCCTGATCGGCGAGGCGGTCGCCGTGGCGGTGGGCGCGGCGCGCGCGGCCCTCGACCACTACGAGGGGCTGCTGATGACGAAGAAGTCGCAGTTTGCGCCGTTCCTGGAGCGCGCCAAGGACCCGGAGTTCCAGCGCTACTACGGCCAGGCCCTGGCGCTGGTCGCCACCGCGGGGGCCGCCCTCGTCCGGGCCGGCGAGGAGTTCATGGACTACACCCGCGAGGAGGCCGAGGGCGGCGCGCCCTTCGACGACGAGCGCGAACAGCGCCTGACCCTGATCGAGCAGCAATGCCTGCGGCTGGCCTGGGAGGCGGTGGAGCTGATCTATCGCACCGCCGGCACCAGCGCCTCGGCCAAGGAGGGCCAGCCCATCGGGCGCCTCTTCCGCAATCTGGCGGTGATCAACACCCACCCGGCCCTGCAGCTCGACCGGTTCGGGATGATCGCCGCTCGCACCCGCCTTGGGATCTCGGCGCCGCCCTCCGCCTGAAGCGCCGGCGCCCGGCCGGCGGCGGACCTTCAGTCGTCCAGAGTCCGGTTGGTCTTGATGCCGAAGTGATCGGCGGCCTGCGCGCCGGTGAAGCCCCAGGTCGACGCCATGGGGTCCAGGGGCAGCATGGAGGCGTCCCATTTCCGGTACTCGGCGACCAGCCGCGCATAGATCTCCGGCAGGCGGGTCTTCAGGTTCGCGCGTTCCAGCGGATCCTCGACCACGTTGAACAGGAAGGTGTTCTCCAGGATCTTCAGGTACTTGAAATCGCCGTCGCGGCAGGCTTCCTGGGCCAGGTTCAGGTAGCGCCAGCAAAGGGTCCGCTTGACCGGCGCCGCGCCGTGCAGCGCCGCCGTCAGGCTCATGCCGTCGGGCGGATAGGCCGGATCGGGTGCGGTACCCGCGATCTCCAGGAAGGTCGGCAGCCAGTCCATGGAGATCATCACCTGGTCGGAGCTGGTCCCCGCCGCGATATGGCCGGGCCAGCGCACGACAGCGGGGATTCTGAGGCCGCCCTCCAGCAGTTCGGTCTTGTGTCCCGTGAACGGCCAGTTGTCCGAATAGCGCTCTCCGCCGTTATCGCTGGTGAAGAGGACGATGGTGTCCTGGTCGAGCCCCCGCGCCTTCAGCGTCGCCAGAACGCGACCGATCTGATCGTCCATGCGCGTGACCATGGCCGCGAAGGTCTTCTGCGAGCCGGTGTCGAAGGCGAGGATGCCGCTCTTGACCGTGGCCAGCCGACGCGATTCCGCCTCGTCGTCCGGGCCTTCCCACGGCCAATGCGGCGCGTTGAAATGAAGGCTCAGGAAGAACGGCCGCCCGGCGTCGGCGAAATGGTCGATCATCTGCACCGCGCGCTGGCCGATCAGGTCGGTCATGTAGCCGGGCTCGGGATCGCGGCGGTCGTCGTCCCAGAGGTCCGCCGTATCCTTGGTGTGGTCGAAATAGTCGAGCCCGCCGCCGTGAAAGCCCCAGAAGTGGTCGTAGCCGCTGACCAGCGGCCCGTACTTGGGCGGCGAACCCAGGTGCCATTTGCCGATCAGGCCCGTGCCATAGCCGGCCTTCTTCAGCAGTGACGGCAGCGTCGGGTGCTCGGGCGGCAGGCCGACGTCGCGCAGGCCCATGGGCTCTTCGAGGCCGATCGCCAGGCGGTTCTGGTAGCGGCCGGTCATCAGCCCCACGCGGGTGGCCGAACAGACCGCCGAATTGGCGTAGGCCTGCATGAACCTCACGCCCTTGGCGGCGAGCCCGTCGATGTTGGGTGTCTTATAGTCGGGCCGGCCGTAGCAGCTCACGTCCGCGTAACCGAGGTCATCGGCCAGGATGAACAGGATGTTCGGCTGCCGACTCTCGGCCGCCCGGCTCGCTCGCGGAGCGAGGGCGAGACCCGCGAGGGCGCCGCCAGCGCCGATCAGCGAACGGCGGGAGGGGAGGCTCTCGGACATCCCTAACTCCTGGCTTCGTCGGGGCGCAGGGGCGGCCGCTCGACCTGGCGTCCCGATGGCATCTAGATCACCATCAGGTCGCGCGCGACGATGATCTCGCCCTTGAAGCGCTTGCCGGCCGCGGTCTTCCACTGATCGTCGGAAACGCCCGTGATGGGCACGAGGTGGGACAGGACCAGGGTCTTCACACCGGCTTCCTCGGCGATCCTGCCGCCCTCCTCCACCGGCGAATGCGCTCGCATCAAATGGGCCAGGAGCTTGTCCCGATCCGCGGCGATGGCCGAGCCGCCGGAGGTGCGGTTTGCGGCGGCTTCCGCCTCACCCTGCATGGCCTCGACGTACATGGCCTCGTGCACCAGCACGTCCGCGCCCTTGGCGAGGAGGGCCACCGATTCCATCGGCGTGGTGTCGCCGGAGAACACGATCGACCGGTCCGGGAAGTCGAAGCGATAGGCCAGCGCCGGCACCACCGGCGGGTGGTTCACAAGCGCAGTCGTCACCTTCATGTCCCGCGAGGTCGCCACCCGTCCGGCCGACGAGATCTCATGGGCCGTCACCGGCCCCATGGGCTTGTGGCCGATGTCCTCGAGCCAGATGTCCACGTCCGGCTTGATGGCCCTGAGGTAGTCGGCGGCCATCCGCTTCAGGGGCGGTGGCCCGTACAGATTGAGCGGGGTCTCCATCCCGGCGTACCACGCGAAATAGATCAGCGTTCCGAGCTCGATGTTGTGATCGGGATGATGGTGGGTGATGAAGATGTCGCGGATGTCCTGCAGCCTGACCCCCGCGCGGACCAGTTGCTCCGTCACGCCGTAGCCGCAGTCCACGACGTGCGCCAACCCGCCGTGCAGCAGGACGTGCGAGGTCTGGTAACGCGGCCGCCCGACTGAGGGCCCGCCTAGCGTCCCCAGGATGATCAGCTTGGTGGCCCCCGTCTCGGCGGCGCGTGCGGCGACGGGCAGGGCGCCAAGGACCGGCAGGGTGACGGCGGCCTTCAGAAGGTCGCGGCGGCGCGGCGGTGTCATCGGGCGGTGACTCACGGGTTGGGGGCCAGCTCAGATAAGGCGGTTCACGAGCCCGATCGATCCGGCGGGGCAAGGCCGCACGGTCTGCCGCGCGGCCCTGCCATTCGCCGAGGCCGGACCCGTCAGAACGCGACCTTGGCGCCCACGACGAACCGTCGGCCCAGCACATCGTACAGGGCGGGATTGTCCTGCACGGCATAGGCGGAGAATGCGCTGTAATAGGGCGTGATCGGCGGGTCCTTGTCGAGCAGGTTGGTGACGGAGGTGAACACTTCCATGTTGCCGCCGTTCATGAGGTGGAACCGGTAGCCCAGTCGCAGGTCGGTGTAGAAGACGGAGGGTACTGTGTTGCTTTCGATATCCTTGCCGGCGACCAGGGCGTTCTCCAGCGTGCCGCTGCTGATGAAACGGCCCTGCAGGAACACCGAGAGCCCGCCCCTGGCGTAGGTCAGGTTTCCCGTCGCCTTGAAGCTGGGCAGGGCGTAGCCGACGCCGTCGGACTGCTGGATGCCCACCTGACCCGCACGATCGATCTTGGCGGCGCCGTTCAGTTGCTGGGAGTTTTCGAGCAGCCAGCTGCCGAACGCCCGAGCGCTGATGGACTCGTCGCCGCCGAACAGGTGGATGTCGCGGTGATAGGTGGTCTCCAGGTCGACGCCCCTCACGATCGCCTTGTTGATGTTGACGTAGAGGTTGCCGACCAGCACGAGCCGGTCGGTCGTCGGGTCGCGGGTGATGAGCGCGCAAAGGTCGGCCGCGCCTTGCTGGCATTGGTTGACGACGGCCTGGGCGCCGAGCTGGCCGATCGCGTCGTTGATCTTGATCTGGTACCAGTCGGTCGAGACCGAGAGCCCCTTCAGGAACGAGGGTTGCAGCACTGCGCCGGCCGTGAAGGTGTCGGCCTTTTCAGGCCGCACATTCGGGTTTCCGCCTGAGAAGCTGGTGACTGTGATCGTGCCGTCGCCCGGATACTTGGGGTCGGTGATGGTCGAGACCCCGCCGGTCTTGTCGTAGCGCTCCGACAGGTTGGCGGCGCGCACATCGCGTGAGTATGTGCCGCGCAGACGCAGGCCGTCGACGATGTCCGCGATCACGCCGCCCTTGTAGGCCCAGACCCCGCCGCTGCCCGAATAGTCGGCCCAGCGGCCCGCCAGATTGACCGTCAGCAGGCGCATGAAGGGAGCGTCCGCGATGATCGGGACCTGGGTCTCGGCGAAAGCTTCCTTGACGTTGATGTCGCCGAGGATGTTCGAGACCTTGGAGTACTGGATGCCCACCGTGTTGGCGCAGTCCGGGGGATTCACGCCGCGCAGGCCGGCCGCGATGGCGGCCGCGTCGCCGTTGCACAGCACCGGATGTCCGCTGGTGTGGTTGGACGCTTCGTTGGTCGAATCCCGCACGATCTGCAGGATGCTCTCCGCGCGGTAGGAGCCGCCGAAGGCCGCCGTGATCGGTCCCGCGCCCCAGCCCTTGAAGACCTCGCCGTTCATCGACAGCTCGGCCACGTGCTGGTTCATGGTGGTGATCGTCACCTTCGCTTCCTGCGAGGTGTAGGAGTCCGAAAGTCCCGGCGTGAAGCCGCTGCCCGCGAAATAGAGCGGCGTCGTGATCTTCTGGCCGGGGTCGTTGCCGACGACCCAGTCGACCGCCGCGGCGCTGGCGGCGCCCGCGCCGAACAGGTTCAGCGGCTGGCACCCGGCGATGGGGCTGGCGGAGAGGGTGGTCCGGCAGACGATGTTGCCGCTTGGATCCCTGACGGCGTCGACCGCGGCGAAGATCCGGTCGACCCGAAGGCCGATCTGGTAGCCGTCCCGGGTGTTGTGCCCGTACTGGTAATAGCCGTCGACCTTCCAGCCATTGAACAGGCCGCCGTTGTGGATGTCCCAGTCGAAGCCGGCCGTGATCGAATTCATCACGCTGGTGTCGCGCAGGGACATGTCGGCGCCGATGTCGTCGGCGCCGCCCGTGCGTCGCAGGGTGAAGGAGGCGATGTGGTTCGCCGTCATGATCTGCTGGATCGAGGCGGGGAGGAACGCGTTGCCGCTGAAGATGGTGATCGCGGTCGGAGTGCCCTGTAGCGAACCGCGCGGGGTGTTGTAGCGGAAGGTGCCCTCATAGCCGCGGATGTACTGGGCGAAGACGGTCAGGTTGTCGGTCAGCTGATAGTCCACGTAGCCGAAGAGGCTGTTGCGCTTGACGTCGGGATAGATGGTCTGGACCTGGCCGCCGAGATCGTCCCCGCTGCCCCCGTTCGTGATCGACTGGCGGGCGGGCGGCGTGCCCAGGGTTCCCGACGAGGTGTCGCTGGTGACGAAGTGGTAGGTGCTTCCGTCATGATTGAAGGCGAGGCCGTTCAGGGGCGTACCCGGCGCGAAGATCAGTCCGCCGAACGTGGAATCGCGGGACACGACATTCGGACGGATCAGCAATTCATTGCCCGGGCCGACAACCGTGCCCCAGGCCTGGTACCAGTCCCGGCCTTTGTAATTGTGCACCCCGTCCTGTTTGAACATTTCCCCTGAGATCAGCACGTGGCCCTTGTCGCCGAGGCGCATGCCGAAGGCGCCCGAGACATCGTAGTTCCTGCTGTCGCTGCGGGTCGTCTCGCCCCCCTGGGCGCTGATCCGCAGGCCATTGAACTTGGTGTCGAGGATGAAGTTGGTGACGCCGGCGACGGCGTCCGTGCCATAGGCCGCCGAGGCGCCGCCCGTGACGGTTTCGACGCTCTTGATCATATCCTGCGGCAACATGTTCACGTCCACGCCGCCGAACGCCGTCTGGGAAATCACCCGCCGTCCGTTGAGGAGCGTAAGGGTCCGGTTGACGCCCAGGCCGCGGATATCGAGGTTGCCGTAACCGGCGCGCGTGAACCAGCTGGCGGGCGAAGCCGGCGTCTGGCTGTTGTAGAACTGCGGCAGTTCGGTCACGCCCTCGATCAGGCTCCCTGGAGCCATGGCCTTGAGTTCAACGGCGGTGACCGCCGTGACCGGAACGGCGGTCGTCATGCCGTTCGTACGAAGGTGGGACCCTGTCACGACGATTTCCTGGACCGCGGCGGCGGCGCTCTGGGCGTTCGGCTGCGCGGTGTCCGCGGCGAAGGCTGGCGCGCTCCCGAACAACAGCGCGGCCCCGCTGACCCCGCAGGTGAGGGCCAGGTGGGCGAGTCGCCCGATGGGCGCGGATCTGGTGACGTTGCTGATCGACATTTGGTCCCCCTTCTTCGGCGTCGCCGCTTGGCCCCGCCGTCCCCGCGGCTCTCCGGACGCTCCGGCGCCGCTGGTCCGCAATTTAGGTTTCCCCCCAAACCCGGCCGTGGCATCCAGTTCGACAACCGCCGTCGGGTCGGGCATAAACATGAATATGAATACGGATTCATCTTTTGATGTCAATCCGCCAGTTGGGCTCGCTTTGCCCGCGGTCCATCAGGGCCGCAGCCGGATCACGGCCGAACGGTTCGTAGAGGCCGCGCTCGACCTTCTGCAGACCTGCACGTTCGAAGAGCTGTCGGTGGCGGACCTGGCGCGGCGGGCGGAGCGCTCAGTCGGCGCGTTCTATCAACGCTTCGGCAGCAAGGACGATTTCCTCGCCAGCCTGCTGTCGACCTACATGACCAGCCGGGAACGCAGCCTGGAAAAGCTCCTGGCCGAAGGATCCGATGAGGGCTTGCTCGAGGCCGTGCTCGCGGACAATTACGAAGCCCTGATGCGCAACCGCAATCTCTGGCACGCCGCGCTGCGCAAGTCGGCGCAAAACCCCGGCTTCTGGGCCCAGTACCAGGGTTTCATCCAGCGCCGTCCCGCGATCATGGCCGTGCGCCTGGGGGAGATCCGCGGCCATCCGATGCAGCCGGACGAAGTCCATCGGCTGCGCATCGCGCTCCAGGTCTTCAACAGCGTCATCAACAACCAGATGACGAACAATCCCGGCCCGCTGACCCTGAACACGCCGGAGTTCCTGCCGACGCTGATGGCCATCTTCAGGGCCGTATGGTCGGCCGATCTGGGTGGACCGGTTCCGCCGGCGGGCGGTCGCTGAGGTCGCCGCAGCGTCGCGGCGCCGGGATCAGTGCGGGAACGGCGGCGGCTCGTCCGTGCCCCAGAACGGCTTGTGGCAGCCGTCGCAATCCTCATCGAGGTTGCTGGACACCTGATAGGCCGTGCGGACGTCCTTGGTGCGGGCGGCCTTCGCGAGGGCCGCTCCAGCCTCCGCCAATATCTGGGCGCGCTGGGCGAAGAGCGCCGGGTTGCCGTCGATGAAGCCCTGGACCTTGCTGGCGTTGGCGGCGTCCCAGGTGTGGCCGATCGGGCTCGGCGCGCCTGCGGCCTCGCCGCCCATGATGATCTCGCCGGGCGCGGCCGCGGTGATGTGATGGGCTTTGGCGAGCACCATCGCCCGCTCCTGGAGCCGCCGGCCCGCGTCCGCCAGCTTCACCCAGTCGGCCTCCGATATCTTGGACCCGTCCAGACCGTCGCCCTTGTCGTTGAACGCGTGGCTGGTGATGTCCCAGATCGTCTGGGCCTGTGGCGCCATCACCTGGGTCATGCTCGCGTTGACCGTCGGCGCCGGCTTCCGGCCGCACCCGGCCGCCAGCAGCACGGCTGAAGCGAGGGCGATGACGCTGACTGTCTTGAACATCGGGTCCTCCACGCTGGCGCTCGGCCTGGTCGGCCGCGCCACGCGCAAGCTCTGCTTGCGCCGGAGACCTCTTAGGCGATCCCTTCGGCGAAGTCTGCAAGGCCGGCTGCGCGCATAGGCACTATACGGCCGGGCTGCGAATACCCCTCGCAGGCCCGCGAGGCCGGGCTCAAGGGGCCCCGATCCTCACACCTTTGATTCCACAACGACCAAATCTCGGTTAGGCAGATGCCGTCAACGCGCCGCACTCAAGAATCGGCCGATCTGGACGTCAGGGTGAGGGACCGGGAGTGAACAACAGGATGCATACGCCGTCAGGACGCCGCCGAAACTTGCGCGTCGGCGCGAGCCGGCTGACGATCGCAACATATTGCCTGGCGCTTGCCGCCAGCGCCCAGATGGCGCATGCGGCGGACGGCCCCGACTACAAGCGCTGGGAATCCTACCTCGGCACTGAGTCCTCTCAATTCTCCGCGCTCGATCAGATCACCCCGGCCAACGTCGCCAAGCTGGGCGTCGCCTGGACCTTTCCGACGGGGGTCGGCGGCGCCTACCACTTCAATCCGCTGGTGGTGAACGGCGTCATGTACGTCCTGGCGGACGGCAATTCCCTGGTCGCCCTGGACGCCGCCACGGGCAAGGAGCTCTGGCGCCAGGCGAAGCTGGGCCGGATCGGCGGCCGCGGCATGAACTACTGGCAGAGCGCGGACGGGCGCGACCGCCGGCTGCTCTTCCTCGCCGACGGCATGCTTCACGCGGTCTCGGCCGATACGGGCGAGGCGATCAAGACCTTCGGCGACGCCGGCAAGGTCGACATCCGGGTCGGCCTGCAGGGCGACATCAGCAAGATCCGTCCGCTCCAGACCGACAACCCGGGCCGAATCTACAAGAACCTCATCATCATGTCCCTGCCCGCGGGCGCGTACGACTACGCGTCCTCGCCGGCTGACATCCATGCCTATGACGTGCGCACGGGCAAGCTGGCGTGGGTGTTCCACGTGGTCCCGCACAAGGGCGAGTTCGGCGCGGACACCTGGCCGGAGGCGGACCACGACAAGGTCGGGGGCGTGCACAACTGGTCGGAATCGACCATCGATAACGAGCTGGGCATCATCTACATCCCGACCGGGACGGCGCGCTACGACTTCTACGGCGGCAACCGCGCCGGCGATAATCTGTTCGCCAACACCATCCTGGCCCTCAACGCGAGCACGGGAAAGCGCATCTGGCACTTCCAGACCGTCCACCACGACATCTGGGACTATGACCTGGCGACGGCGCCCAAGCTGCTGACGATCAAGCGCGACGGCAAGGATGTCCCCATCCTGGTGCAGGCCTCCAAACAGGGCTTCCTCTATGTGCTGAACCGCCGCACGGGAAAGCCGATCTGGCCGATCGAGGAGCTTCCGGTTCCGGCGTCCGACATCCCCGGCGAGAAGGCCTCGCCGACCCAGCCCTACCCGACCTGGCCCAGGCCCTTCGCCCGTCAGTCCTTCACCGAAGCCGACATCAACCCCTACATTCCGGAAGCGGACCAGGCGAAGATCCGTGAAATCTTCAAGACCCACCGCAACGAGGGCCTGTTCACTCCGCCGAGCCTGCAGGGCACGATCCAGATGCCGGGCAACAACGGCGGCGGCAACTGGGGCACGGCGGCGGTCGATCCGCTGCACCAGCGCTACTTCGTGGTCTCCAAGTCTGTCCCGATGGTCATCAAGATGACTCTCGACGATCGCCCACAGTCCCTCAAGGAGATGCCGAACGCGGGCGGCGACGTGAAGCCCTATCGGTCGCCGGTCGACTTCATGCTGCAGAGCAACGGCCTCTCGGCCATCGGTCCGCCCTGGTCGACGCTGACGGCCTACGAGATGAACACCGGCCGCATGATGTGGCAGGTCCCCGACGGCGACATGATGACGCTGGCGGACAAGGGGATCACCGGCACGGGCAGCCACTTCCCCCGCGGCGGCCCGGTGGCCACGGCCACGGGCCTTTTGTTCACCGGCACCTCGTCCGACTGGAAGTTCCGCGCCCGGGATCAGGTGACCGGCAAGGTGCTGTGGTCGTTCGACCTGCCCGCCGCGACCGAGGGCGTGCCGGCGATCTACGAGGCCGGCGGGCGCCAGTTCATCGTCATCCCAGTCGGCGGCAACGGGGAGTTCGCCAACCAGCTCGGCATGCCCAAGCCCGGGCCGAACCAGTACATGGCGTTCGCCCTGCCGCAGTAGACAGGCGGACGGTGCATTTTGGGGGGGCGGCCCGAGCGCGTGGCGTCGGGGGCCCCGCCATCACAGGGATCTGCGCCTGCGCTCAGGTGTACTTGTCGAGGGTGAAGCCGATCGCGCGGGCGACGAACACGACGATCCCCTACAGGGCCAGCGACATGCCGGCGGCGATCTTGCCGGCGCGCGGCGCCTCGCGGCCGATGTCCCAGGTCGCGACGGACGGCCAGGTGCGAATGTGGAACACGGCCATGTTCACGCCGGCGAGGGCGATCAGGACCATCTTCCAGAGGAAGAAGGGATTGACCATGTAGCTCGTCGCCTTGCTGACGAACAGCAACAGGCCCGTCACTGCCGCGAGCACGAACGCGCCCCACGTCCAGCGCAGCGTGTCGTGTTCGATCTCCGTCACCTTGCTCTCCGTGGAGGCGAGGCCGAGCAGGCGCAGGTCCATCACCGCGATGGAGCCCAGCACCGTGACGATGGCGATCACATGCACCGTTTCGAGGGTCGGGAAGGCCCAGGACGACGATGCGACGAAGTCGCCCACGGGAGACGCTTCGAGACCCTGCCAGAGTTTTTCGAAAATCATCCTTCCCCCCTCAAATCGGCGCGTAGGCGATCCAGCGCCCCAGCACCATGATCAAGCACCATAGACCAATCACCGCCCCCGCCCCCGCGCGCATGGCGCCGCGGCGTTCAGGGGTCGCGCCCCACCAGTCGCCGTACCGGCGCACCGAGGCCTGGAACCCGAGGCCGACCATCGCGGCGACCACGACCAGGGCCATCTTGATCCAGAAGCACGGGTTGATCAGCTCGCGGATCGGCTCGCCGATGATCATCACGATACCCGACCCGATAAGGGTCAGCAGGGACCACCAGATCCAAGGCACGTAGCGCGCGGCGATCTGCGGGATGGTGCGGCTCACGCCCGCCACGCCGAGGATGCGCAGGTTGATCATGCCGACCGAACCGAACGCCGCCGCGATGGCGAGGATGTGGATGGTCTGGGCGGTCGGAATGGTCCAGAAATTGGCCTGGACCACCTCGCTGAGTTGCGTCTTGGAAATCCACCGCGAGACCTCGACCAGCGGCGTGGTGCGAAGCCATTGAGCTAGCGCAAATATCAAATCGCCAAGTGATGGCATCGTAACCAGGGTCCCTTACGTGCAGGAGCGGGCGCGGCGGCGCGGTCCTACACCATTATTCTTTGTGTGTGTGGTCTCGGCGCAGCGAAGATTCCGCTAGGGTGCGTTGAGCGACTCGCCGTTGTGAAAAGAACTAACCCTCCCTAGGGTATGGCGCAAAGGCGTGGTGGCGCAGCCGTTGCGTCACCGCCAGGGGGTCAATAGCGGCTGGGAGCGAACTTCTGCAATAGCGCCATCGCCAAACTGATGGCTATAAGTGCCGCAGCGGAAAACAAATTGTCGCTATCAACGCTGGCGGCGCGATAATCGGGCATTCGTTTCCCTGACGGGAATCTGAAGGAGAGGAAACACATCGGATGGAGCGATCTTGGAAGTTGGCCGCCGCCGTGGCGGCGATCGTGCTCGTCCAGGCGGGCGGGGCGCTAGCAAAAGAACCTGCTCGGATCGGCGGCAAGCCGAACCTGAACGGAATCTGGCAGGTCATGAACGGCGCGAACTGGAACCTGGAACCGCACGACGGCCAGGAAGCGCCGGCGGCGCCTGACAAGCTGGGGGCGATCGCGGCTGTTCCGGCCGGCATGGGCGTGGTGGAAGGCGGAAAGATCCCGTACCTGCCTGAGGCCCTGGAACAACGCAAAAATAACCAGAAGAGCGCCCCGTCCGCGGACCCCGAAGCAGCCTGCTATCTGCCCGGCATCCCCCGCGCGACCTACATGAACCACGCCTTCCAGATCATTCAGGGCGGCGGCGACATGCTGTTCGCCTATGAATACGCCTCGGCCAATCGCGCCATCCACATGCAGGATGTCGAGGTTCCGCCCATCGACACCTGGATGGGGACCTCCTACGGCTCCTGGCAAGGCAACACGCTCAAGGTCGTGACCCTCGGACAGAACGGCATGACCTGGCTGGACCGCGTGGGTGACTATCTCACGCCGACCGGGTCGGTGACCGAGCGCTTCACGCTGAAGGACCCGGATCATATCGCCTATGAGGCGGTGATCGAGGATCCTGCGGTCTATTCCAAGCCGTGGAAGATCTCCATGACCCTTTACCGGCACGTGGAGCCGAACGCCCAGCTTATGGAATTCAACTGCGTGCCGTACGCGGACCAGTTGGTGTACGGCGACGTCATGCCGAAAAAAGACACGAAATAGCGTCAGGGATGCCTCAACGCATCGAAATGCTAGGAATATGAAGGAGTAGAGACACCATGGGTAAGAGAACTTTGCGCGCCGCACTGATGGGCGCCGTATTGGCGCTCGGCGGGGCAGGCGCAGCGTTCGCCCCCCACTCGTTCGGCGCGGAATTCGACCAGAACGCGCCCGTTACGCTGAAGGGCGATGTGATCAAGTTCGAATGGGTCAACCCCCATTCCTGGATCCACATCGACGTCGTGAACGCCAAGACCGGAGCGCACGAAAAGTGGCGCGTCGAAGGCGGCGCCCCCAGCGCGCTGCTGCGGCGCGGCTGGAACCGCAATTCGCTGCCGCCGGGCACGAAGATCCAGGTCACGGCCTTCCGGGCGCGCGACGGAGACAACCGCGCGAGCGCCGCCGAAATCAGCTTCCCGAATGGGCAGACGCTTTCGCTCGGCAACCCGCAGACCGAAGCGGCCGCGGCCGCCGCGGCGCACGCCAAGGCGAACTAGACTTCAAAGGTCCGTCCCTCGGCGCGGATCCGGAACTGCAATGGCCGCCGGCTCCATGCTGGCGGCCATTTTCGTTTGCGCGCGGCTCTGGGATCGCCGAGGCCGCGGCCAAACGGTTGATGTGGGTCAAAGCCGCCCACAGCCCGCCCCAATAGCGTCTGAACGCCGTCAGTCCGGCAGGTCGGCCCGGTCATCGGGCGCATGGGCGCGCCGCGTCCGGACCCTGGGCGAAGGGGTATCGTACGATGACAGCCGTTGTTGCGTTGAAGCGGCCCGAGAGCCGGCATGACATACCGGTTCCTGAACCGGATCTGACGCCGGACCAGCTGATCGCCCGCGCCACGGCGATGATCCCCATGCTGCGGGACCAGCAGGAAGAAGCCGACACTCTGGGCCACTACACGCAGGACATCCACGAGGAATTCCTGAGGACGGGGCTCTATCGCACCCTGCAGCCGCGCGCGTTCGGCGGGTATCAGTTCAGCGTCGGGACGTTCCTGGAAATCGTACGCCAGCTCTCGATCGGTCATTCGGGCTCGGCGTGGTGCTTCTGCCTCGCCGCCAGCCACTCGCTGGTGCTGTCGAGCCATTGGCCCGAGGACGTGCAGCGGGAATTCTATGCGCCCGCCGGCGATTTTCGCGCACCGCACCGGGGGCCGCCCTCCGGCGCGTTCGTCCGGGTCGACGGCGGGTTCAGGGTCAATGGTTCGTGGACCTATTCCTCGGGGTGCTGGTACGCGACCCACTTCGCGGCGGGCGCGATCATTCCTGACGCGGAGGGCAAGCCGACCGCCGTCAATTTCTTCGTGCCCCGCGATCAGATCACCATCCTGGACGACTGGGGCGGCGACGGGACGCTGGGCATGGCGGCGAGTTCGTCCAACACCGTGGTCCTGAAGGACGTCTTCGTCCCGGACCGGTACATCGGACCGGGGGATGTCCTGTTCGCCCAGCACGTCGACTACTCGAAGGGAACCTACGGCACCGATCTCTTTGGCGATCCGCAGTACCTCGGCGTGTTCGGCGGCGCCTTCCACATGTGCTTCGCGGCCATGATGACCGGAACGGCCCGGGCCGCGCTGGAAGAGTTCGAGGCGGCGCTGCGGACGCGCAAGGCCTATGGCGATCCGCGTCTGGTCATGGCCGACGATGTCGAAATGCAGGCCATCCTCGGCCAGGTCGTATCGGCGACGGAAGCGGCGGAAGCGATCTTCAAGGTGGGCATCGAAACGCTCACCGAACCGTTTGTCGCCTGGCGCAAGACGCACCGGCCGGTCACCCAGGACGATACGATGAAGGTCTGGGGACTGGCGCGGCAAAGCTGCATGCTCGCCGTTTCCGCCGTCGAGAAGATGTTCCACCACGGCGGCGTGCTGAACGCCAAGAAGGGCCAGCGGATCCAGCGCTATTTCCGGGATGTCCAGATGTACAGGGTCCACCCGTCGTCCCAGCCATGGGTGGATTCAGCCCGTGGCCAGACATTCCTGGGCCGGCCCGTCGAGAAGTTCGAGCCGAGAACCGGCGCGTGAAGCCCTGGGGCGCCGGATGCGCTGGCGCCCTCCAGCACCGTTATTGAGACCCAGCCCCAAGCCTGGCCCGAAAGGATCGCCACATGTCGCAGCACGCTCCCAACAGACTCCATCACACGGCCTACGTCAGCAGGGACCTCGTCAAGACGGCGGAATTCTACGAGACCGTCATCGGTCTTCCGTTGGTCGCCACCTTCTGTGAGAAGGACGTGCTCTTCGGCAAGGAGCGGACCTACTGTCACGTCTTCTTCGGAATGCAGGACGGCAGCGCGCTGGCGTTCTTCCAGTTCGCCAATCTGGACGACGAGGCGGAATTCGTTCCCGAGATTCCCTCGACGCCGTTTGTGCACATCGCGCTCAATGTGGACGCCCAGACCCAGTCCGAGATCGAGCAGCGCATCGCCGGAGCCGGTTACCGGGAGCCCGACACCTATGTGCTCGAACATGGCTATTGCCGGTCGGTCTACATCAAGGACCCGAACGGTCTGATCATCGAACTGGCCGTGGATTCCCTCGCCGCGACAGGTAAGGCCGGCGCCCGCAAGGCCTCCGCGCATGACGACCTCAAGCGGTGGCTGCTCGGCGATCACCATTCCAACAACGTCTACCGGCCGAAGGAGCCGGCCCGTGCGGACGTGGAAACCGTCTAGGTTGGCCACGCCGCGGGTCGCCTACAGCACGAGGTCGGCGGTGGTGAGGCCAGAGTGGTCGCCGCTGAGGGTGATGCGGCCATCGGGCGTGGCGTCGCCGTCGACGTAGAGCCACAGCGTCGTGGTGTTGGCCCCGGCGTTGTAGGCGATCACCAGATCGCTGGTGTGTCCGGGGGTCGCGCCGATGTGGAAGGCCTGGTCGCCCGGCGTCGTGGTGTCGGCGTCGATGGCGTCCAGATAGATGCGGTCGCCTGGGCTGAAGTCGGTGATCAGGTCCGGGTTGGCGACGGTGGAGTCGCTGAGGGCATTATAGAAGAAGCTGTCGTTGCCGGCCCCGCCGGTGAGGGTGTCGGCCCCGTCTCCGCCGACGATGTTGTCGTCGCCCCCCTGGCCCGAGAGGCTGTCGCCCCCGCCCGAGCCCCACAGGGAGTTGGCGTTGTCGTCGCCGATGATGTTGTCGTTGAACTGCGAGCCGAAGATGTCCTGGATG
>FTHA01001646.1_pt1 | contig 39264 bp, 39 predicted proteins | sample 1640771 | NCBI WGS metagenome assembly FTHA01 (sample SAMEA3914789, study PRJEB12502) | metagenome | biome: forest; material: soil | place: Canada | collected 2011-07-03 | depth 0.3 m | reverse complement strand
GGCCCTGGCCGGCCAGGGCCGTGAACACGATGAAGGCGTTGTAGCCCGCGTGCAGAGCGGTGGAGCTCCAGATCTGTCGCTGGTTCAGGGCCACCGCGCCAAAGGCCGCGCCGGTGGCGATGTAGGCCAGGAAACTCACCAGCCGCGCGGGCTGGCCCAGTTCCCAGGGCATGACGTGCAGGGCCGCGAACACGGTCGAGGACAGCATCAACGCCGCGAAAGGGCCGATCCGGGGGGCCAGGGTCGACAGCAGCCAGCCCCTGAACAAGACCTCCTCGGTAAAGGCGAAGAGCAGAATGGTCGCCAGAACGACCGGCGCCTCCACCAGCAAGCCCGCGTCGAGGCCGGCGAGGGTCTGGGGGCCCGGCAGATGGCTCGGATCGCCCCCGATGGCCAGGCCCGCGCCGAGTGCAAGGGCCCAGAACAGGCCCGCGCCGAACCAGGCGCTGTCGCCGAGCCGGGCCCGCCGGGTAAATCCGGCGCTGGCCAGCGGGCGACGCTCGGCGGCCCGCACCCAGGCGAGGACCATGACGACCATGAGGATATCCAGCCCTGCGGTGAGGGTCAGGCTGGCTCCCCAGCCGGAGGTGAGCGCTGCGGCCGGCGCGGCGCCGGCGAGCCCGGCGATCACGAGGCCGAAGATCAGGGCCACCGTCTCAAGCCCGAGCGACGCCGACATCAGAAGCCCAAGGACCATTGGCGCGGCCCATGCGGGCGGCAGGCGGGCGTCCTGCCCCGGCGGAGAATAGGCGGGCGGCCGGGCGAACCGGGCCGGGGCACGGGCCGGAGGCGCTTCGGCAGGCGCGCCGGCGATCTCCTGATAGGCCTCCGCCCACGGGGCGATGGCCACGGCCGTGATGAAGGCGGCCGCGACCGAGAGCGCCAGGCCGCCAAGGAGCACGAAGGGCGTCGCCGTCCAGGGATCGACAGGCGCGGCCAGGGCCGCCGTGATGTCCGCGGCCTTCCACCTGCCGAGGTCCGCCGCGAACTCGGCCACGCCCAGCAGCACGATCAGCGCCGCCACTTCGGCAAGCACGGTATACAGCAGGGAGAGGACGGCGATCCTGAACAGGAGCCAGGCGCGTCCCTTGGTGACGGCCCAGGAGGCGAAGAGCACCAGCTTGCCGCTGGCGAAGGTCATGGGCGCGGCCAGCGCCAGACGCGCCCAAACCCACCCGGTCACGACCACCGTGACGATGAGCGCCAGGATCTCGAGCCAGGGCGCGACCGTCGCCGGCGCGGCCCGGCTGACCAGCACACCGGCGACCGCGGCTGCTGCCGCCAGGGACAGCAACACCGCAAGCAGCAGCGTGCGGGCCAACAGCAGCAGGACTTGCCACAGCTCGGCCTTTGACAGTCGCACGAAGCCGAACGCCCTGCGGTCGGGCCGCAGCACCGCCCTGAAGATCGCGGCGTAGAGCACCCCCGCGGCGATGAACTGGGTGGCTTGCAGCAGATCGCGGATCAGGCCGAGCTGGCCGCTGAGCGGCGCCAGGGTGAACCGGTCGCCCCACCCCAGCCACGCCAGCCCCGCCGCCGGCAGGAGGGCGAGACAAAAGAAGGCCGCGCCCCAGATCAGCAGGGCGAGCGGCCGCTTGACGACGAGCCGAACTCCGGCTGACGCCGCCCTGCGCGCGGATAATCTGGCCATGGTCCCCAATCGCCCGCCGGCCAACGGCGCGAGCTCGGTTTAACCATAGAGCCAGAAACCCCGACCGGCCACGCCCTTGCAACCAGCCGGCGAAGCCGGCCCGGGGCGCCTCAGATTCAGGCGGTCGCGGCGGGGTCCTGCAGGGCCACGGGCGGGGGCGCAAGGCCGCCCGGGACATGGAATGCCGCATAGGCTTCGGCGAAGGGGCCGACGAAGATCGCCCACACCGCAGCGGAAACCGGCGCATTCAGCACCGCCACGATCAGGCGCGCGGGGGTGAAATAGGTGGCCAGGGAACTGCCATCCGGCCGGAAGATGCCGGAAACGTCCGCCAGGGTGCCTCCCGCGACCAGGATGACGACGGCGGCGATGGCGGTGGTGACGATGGCGGCGATGATCCAGACCACGACGATCAGGGTCAGGCTGAGGGCCAACGCGCCGGCGATGGGCCAGAAGTGCCCCTGGGTGGGCCGCCAGGATTCGAGCAGCCGGATATGGCGTTCCGCCAGGGTCATGGGCATGGACAGGGACAGGCGGACCAGCGGGTAGATGACGGCGCCGAGCACTCCGCCCGTGAGCAGGATGATCAGGACCGCACTCACGATCGCGGGCAGCTGGACGCCCGTAGCGGAGATGACGCCGAGCACGAACCCGGACGCGAAGCCCGCGATGAACATCACCAGGAACAGGTAGCCGATCACCAGCGCCAGCCACGCCACGATCAGCACCGCCATACGGAACTCATCGCGACTGATCCGCAGATAGCCCAGGCGCGCATCCTCGGGCGTCAGGGCCGCGCGGTAGGCGGCGGCGAACATCACCGCCGAGAAGCCGAGGGCCGCCGGCAGCCCGATCAGGAACAGCAGGCTGAGGCCGGGCGTCATCACCAGGGCGCCCGCCGATTCCGCGCTGCCCGATTGCCCCGCCGACATCAGCTCATTCAGCTTGTCGCCCGCCAGCAGCACCAGCACGATGCCGGACACCAGTTTGAACGCGAGGTTGGCCAGCGCCCAGATGAGGACCGTCCTCGGCTGGCGGCCGATGAACCTGAAACCGGAGAAGGCGGCGTCGGAAGTCGAAAAAGTCGTCATGGCCACACGTCAGGGCGCCCCGCCCGCCGGGGCGTCGTTATTGGACCGATAGTAATAGGCGAGCACGCCCGCCGACAAAGGGGCGATCACGGCGCCGAACGCGACGCCGATCACCAACGCCGCCGCCATGGCCGCTTCCGCGCTCATCTGGGCCGGTACGACCACGCTGGTCTGCCCGCCCTGGGCGACGGCGGCCACCACCATCTGCAGCAGCGACAGGGGCAGCTGGACCACCAGCAGGGTCGCCAGCAGCGCCCAGAACCGGCCCTTGGTCAGGGACCAGCTCTGCAGCACCATCAGCTTGCCCTTGTCGGCGGTCGCTGCGAAGGAGAGGCTCAGGCGCAAATAGAAATACAGCAGCACCGCCAGGACGGCCGCGAGAACCACCGTCACCGCCGTCTGGCCATCCTGGCCGAGAGCCGCGAGCACCGCCTCGGGAGTCTTGGGCGGCGCGGCGCCGCCATGATTCATGATGATGCCCAGGGCGAGGCCGACGACCAGCACGGCGCCCAGGGCGGCGAAGATCAGGAACAACACCGTCAGCAGCAGGGCGACGGCCAGCATCCTCCATTCCATCGCGCGCCACTGCAGCCCCGAGTGCCCATGGACGAAGGCCGGATCGGCGGGATGGCGATCGGCGAGCGCCATCCGGTAGACCGCGGCGCTCAATATCGGCTGCACGACGATCAGCGCGCCCGCGTCGGCAAGCATCAGGTTCTCATTCAGGGCGTAGAAGCCGGCCATGTAGACCGTCATGGTCAGGGCGTTCAGCGCCAGCACGCCCCAGATCGAGCGGGCGTTCGCCCGCCAAAGCGCGACGGTGTAGGTCAGCGCGCCGCCGATCGAGACTTGCCCGTCCGCCATCATCCCCGCCGGCTGGGCCGGTCCTCTTGCTTACAACGAATCCCAATGTAGCGACCCGACCGGGCGCGCGACAGGGGGCAGGCCGCGCTTGGGGGCGGTGCGGGCGGGCGGGGCCTCGCGAATGGCGTCGGAGCGGCCCGGTCAGGGGTGGCCGTGGGGATCGCCCTGAGGCGCCGGCGCGTGGCCATGGTCGTCGTGGCCGTGGTCGTCGTGGCCGTGGTCCCCGTGGTCATCATGGCCGTGATCGTCATGGCCGTGATCGTCATGAGCCTGAGCATCGGCGGCATGACCATGATCGTCGGCGGCGTGTGCGTCATCAGCGTGCGGATCGGCGGCGGGGCCATGATCGTCATGCGTCGCTGCATCGTGGTCGTCATGACCCTGAGGGGCAGGGGCATGCGCATCCGCGGCGTGGGCGTCGTGGGCGTCGTGGCCATGATCGGCCGCAGGGGCGTCCGGCGCCGGGGCCGCAATCGGCGCGGGCGGAGGCGATGATGGTTCCAAGACCAAGGGCGTGGGCGTGGAGGACCCGCCGGCGGTCAACTGCCTATAGGCCTCCGCCCACGGGGCCATGGCGATCGCCGAGATCGAGGCGACGAAGAAGGCCAGGATCACGGCGCCGACGCCGATCCAGGGCGCGGCGGCCTGCGCCCACACCGCGGGCGGCCGCTGGAAATAGGCGATCAACTGATCGTGGTGCTGACCCCACGCGACGCCGCTCCCAAAGACGCTGGCCAGGGCGATCGCCTCCACCACCATCATCACGGCGATCAGGACCACGCCGACCAGCAGGCCGAGGCCGAACAGCTTCCAGGCGTGGCCCTTGGTGAAGGTCCACGACTCGAAGAGGCGGAATTCGCGGTCGGCGAAGGTCATCGGCGCCGCCATCGAGAAGCGGATGCAGATCCACAGGAAGGTTCCCAGCCAGAGCGCGCAAGCGACGGCGATGTCGAGTGCGACCCAGGCTTGCTGGTTGTTCTGGCTCAGGGCGTAGCCGACGCCCGCGGCGACCGCGACAACCGGAATAGCGGTGATGATCACCAGGATGACCATCAGGAAGGTCATGGCGAGCATGAGCAGGCCGAGCCAGAGTTCCCGCATGCCAAGGCGGAGGTAGGCGAACCCTCGGTTGCGGGGCTCCAGAACGGCGCGGAAAATGGCCCCGGTCAGGACTGCCCTGGCGACCAGGGAGCCCAGGAACATCAGCGGCTGCAGCATCATCCATCGGGACTGCAGCGCGATGAATTGCGGTGAGAGGAAGGTCGGGCGACCGGCCTCCGGGACGAAGGTCTCCGGATGCTGGAACAGGGGTTGGAAGTCCCCCCAACCCAAAGCAAATGTGGCGGCCAGGGGCCCGAAGCCCAGGATCAGATAGGCGAAACCCCAGACAAGCACGGACAAGGGCCTGCGCCCGATCAGCCGGAACCCCGAGCCGAGCGCGTCACCGATGGAAAAGGTCGCCATAATCCCCCCCTGAGCGCCTTTGATTATTAACAATACGCCCAAGCTTCGATTTTGCCCAATGACGCTTTCTTGGCGCCCGCCAGGGGCCTATCTGTCCGCGCCATGGACCCTATTCACATCATCGGCGGCGGACTCGCGGGTTGCGAGGCGGCCTGGCAGGCGGCGGAGGCCGGCGCGCCTGTCGTCCTGCATGAGATGCGCCCGCACCGGGGCACCGACGCCCACCAGACCGACGGCCTGGCGGAACTGGTGTGTTCCAACTCCTTCCGCTCCGACGACTTCGAGCACAACGCCGTGGGCCTGCTGCACGCGGAGATGCGCGCCTGCGGCTCGGTGATCATGGCCGCGGCCGACGCGTGCCAGGTGCCGGCGGGCGGCGCCCTGGCGGTGGACCGCGAGGGTTTCTCGCAGAGAGTGACCGCACGGATCGAAAGCCACCCGGGCATCTCGATCGTCCGCGAGGAGGTCGCCGGCGTGCCGCCGCCGGACTGGGACAGCGTGATCGTCGCCACCGGCCCCCTCACCTCCCCGGCGCTGAGCGCGGCCATCGCGGCCCTGACCGGCGAGGACGCTCTTTCCTTTTTCGACGCCATCGCGCCGATCGTGCACGCCGAGAGCATCGACATGGACATCGCCTGGCGGCAGTCGCGCTACGACAAGGCCGGCCCTGGCGGCGACGCGGCGGCCTACATCAACTGCCCCATGGACCGCGAACAATACGAGGCCTTCGTCCAGGCCCTGCTGGATGGCCCCAAGGCGGAGTTCAAGGACTGGGAGCACGTCCCCTATTTCGATGGCTGCCTGCCCATCGAGGTGATGGCCGAACGGGGTCGCGAGACCCTGCGCCATGGCCCGATGAAGCCCGTCGGCCTGACCAATCCTAACAATCCCACCCAGAAGGCCTGGGCGATCGTGCAGCTGCGCCAGGACAACGCCCTGGGCACCCTTTTCAACATGGTGGGCTTCCAGACCAAGCTGAAGCACGGCGCGCAGGCCGAGGCGTTCCGCATGATCCCGGGGCTCCAGAACGCCGAGTTCGCACGCCTGGGCGGCCTGCACCGCAATACCTTCCTCAATTCTCCGCGCCTGCTGGACGGAGACTTGAGGTTGAAGGCCGATCCGCGCCTGAGGTTCGCCGGCCAGATCACCGGCGTGGAAGGCTATGTGGAGAGCGCGGCCATGGGTCTTCTGGCCGGCCGGTTCGCCGCCGCGGCGCGGCTGGGCGGCCGACAGGCCCCGCCGCCCGGGACCACGGCGCTCGGCGCCCTGCTGGCGCATGTCACCGGCGGACACCTGGACGCGGGCGACCGGTCGTTCCAGCCGATGAACGTCAACTACGGCCTCCTGCCGCCGATGGAGACACCTCGCCGGGACGAGGCGGGCCAGCCGATCCCGCCCAAGCAGCGCGGGCGCGCCAAGAAGCGCCTGATGAGTCTGCGGGCGTTGCGGGACCTTCAGGCCTGGCTCGGCGAGAGCCAGCTGATCGCGGCCGAATAGATCAGACCTTACCTGTCGTGACCGCGGCGAGGAGCCGCCAGCGCTTGCCCAGTTCGGACGGGTCCCGGCGCGCGCCGTAGGCCCGCGCGAGCGTGGCGTAGGCCACGGCTGGAAAGGCTGCCACCGGAAGGGCGCGCAAGTGGGCGTTCGCGGATCCCAGCGCGTGGACGATGTGTCGATGGACGTCGTCACCTGACCACTCGGCGGGAAGACGGCCCACCCTCGACAGGCCCGCAACGCCCCAGGCCTGTCCGGCCGCCTCGACGGATCCCAGCGCGGCCCGCGGGGCCAGCACAGCGGCCGCCAACGCCATCAGCCGGCCGGCTGTGGCCTGCGCATAGGCCAAGGCTTCGCCGGCGGCGAGCGGCCAGCCGTCAAGGTCGCGCAGGTGGGCGTCGACGAGGGCGGTCAGCGCCTCCTGGTCCAGCCCGCGCCGCCTCACGGCCTCGGTCATCGCCTGCGCGGTGGGATGGCGGCGCACCGGACGGCCTTCGAACATCTCGTCCAGAGCTTCGCGCCACCAGGCCAGGCGCATCTCGCCCACGAGGGGCTGGGAGGCGACCTCGGCCGCGCGGGCCAGCTCATGATTGAAGGCGTAGAGCGCGATCAGGTCCGTGCGGGCGGCCGGGTCAGCCACGAACCGGCTGGCGAGCCAGCGGTCCGGATCGACGCGGCGGACCAGGGCGTCGAGATCGCTTTCATCCGCCATGTGGCGCGCCCGGCCCCGTCAAAGCAAAAGGCCCGCCGGCGAAGGCGGGCCCCTGCATAACCCGAAGACCCGGCTCTAGCCGAACAGGGTCTGGTACATGGCCATCGCGGTCAGCATGGGCAGCGACAGCAGGGTGTTGGTCCGGCTCGCCAGGGTGGCGATGCGGCCGGCCTTGGCCTTGGCGTCGGCGTCCGCTTCCACGAGGCCGAGCGCGATCTTCTGGTTCGGCCAGATGATGCCCCAGACGTTCAGGAACATGATGATCGCGAGCCAGACGCCCACGCCCATCAGGCGGAAGCCTTTGTCCTGGCCTTCGCCGAGGTTCCCCGCGAAGCCGAACGACAGCACCTCGACGAAGTAATGGCGCACCAGCAGCAGGCCAAGCCCCGCCAGGACCGTGAACAGGGCCGCATAGCGGAACCAGAACAGCGCTTCCGGCGCGATGTACTTGGAGATCGCCGGCTTCAGCTCGGCCGGGATGTCAGGCATCTTCCGGATCTGCACGAAGTTGAAATAGTAGAGCAGGCCGATCCACAGGATGCCGAAGCCGACGTGGAACCAGCGCAGGACGGCCTGGGCGAACACCTCATCGAAGCCGTGGGGGCTGTAGACCCCGAAGCCGATGATCATGACCAGAGCCAGGATCGCGCTCAGGATCATGGTGTTACGGAAGTTCAGCAGCAGTGCAGCCATCTCGCGGGCCCCTTGTTTCCCCAGAAGAATCCGGCCTGCCGGACTCGACGGAAAGTGCGACGCCGCCAGCCCGACTGCAAGCGTTAATCGCTCGCAAGAGCGGCTGGCGGATGGCGCCTAGGGACGCGCGCCCTGGGGTGTGATGATCTCGACCTCGTCGCCGCGATTGGCGCCCCACAACAGGATCACCGGCAGGGCGACATAGACCGACGAATAGGTCCCGATCAGGATGCCGAAGAACATGGTGAAGACCAGCGGGAACAACGCCTGGCCGCCCATGAACAGGGTGCCGCTGAGCGCCAGCAGCGCGCTCGCGCCGGTGATCATGGTCCGCGAAAGCCGCTCGTTCTCCGACAGGTTGATGACCTCGCGCAGCGGCGTGCGCTTGTACTTGCGCAGGTTCTCCCGCAGCCGGTCGAAGGTGATCACCTTCTCGTTCATCGAATAGCCGATGACCGTCAGCAGCGCGGCGATCGAGCTGGTGGAAAACTCGATCTGCATCACCGACAGGACGCCGAGGGTCAGGATGATGTCGTGGAACAGCGCGATCACCGCCCCCAGGCCAAACTGCAGCTGGAAGCGGAACCAGATGTAGATCAGCATCAGGAGGATCGCGATGCCCAGCGCCGAGAACCCTGATCGGAACTGTTCGCCCGAGACCTTGGCGCTGATCGCCGACGCCTGCTTGAACTGGATGCCGGGAAACTGCTTGGCGAAGTTGGTCTTGACCAGGGCCACCGCGGCGTCCGCGCTCTGCCCCTCCGGCGGCTTGAACCGCACCATCGCCGCGTTGGGAGCGCCGAACAGCACCGCCTGGGCGTCCTTTTCACCCATTTGACCCAGCGCGGCGCGCAGGCCGCCCAGGGGCGCGGGCCCGGTCGTGTGGACCTCGATCTCCGTGCCGCCCGAGAAATCGATCCCGAGGTTCAGGCCATGGGTGAAGAAGGAGGCGCAGGAGGCGAGGATGCACAGCGCCGACAGGGCGGCGGCGAACGGCGCCAGTCGCACGAAGTCGATCTTGGTGTGGCTCGGCAGGTAGCGGATGAGGGGCCAGCGCATACTCGGTTCTCAAATAGGCAGGGTTTTGGGCCGCGCGATGCGGAACCACCAGCCGATCAGCACCTGGGTGACCAGGACGGCCGTGAACACGGATGTCAGCACGCCGATGGACAGTGTCCAGGCGAACCCCTTCACGGGGCCGGTCCCCATGGAGAACATGATGCCGGCCGAAATCAGGCTGGTCAGGTTGGCGTCCATGATCGAGGGCCAGGCCAGGGCGTAGCCGTGATCCAGGGACGCGACGACGCTGCGTCCGGCGCGGGACTCGTCGCGCATCCGCTCGTAGATCAGCCCATTGGCGTCCACCGCCACGGCCAGGGTGAGGACGAGGCCCGCGATGCCGGGCAGGGTCAGGGTCGCCTGGGTCACCGACATGGCGGCGATCAGCATCAGACCGTTCACCAGCAGGGCGATGGCGGCGAAGATGCCGAACAGGCCGTAGGCCATGATGATGAAGACGAAGATGGCCGCCGCGCCGATGGCGAGCGAAATTTGACCGGCGCGGATGGCGTCGCCGCCGAGTTCGGCCCCGACGGTGCGCTGTTCGATCACGTTCAGGCGGGCCGGCAGGGCGCCGGACTTCAGCATGATCGCCAGGTTATGGGCGGTCTCCACGGTGAAGTTGCCGGTGATCTCGCCCGACCCGCCGGTGATCGGCGAAATGATGTTGGGCGCCGATATCACGCGGCTGTCGATAACGATGGCGAACCGCTTGCCAACGTTCTGAACGGTGGCGTCGCCAAAGCGGCGCGCGCCCTGGCCGTTGAAGCGGAAATTGATGCTGGGCCGGCCGTTCTGGTCGAAGCCCTGGGAGGCGGACACCAGCATTTCGCCGGAGACCACCGCACGGCGCTTCACCACCACGCCGTCGCGGTCGTAGTTGTCGTCGCTGGGCAGGAGCATCGACCCTGGCGGCAGGCGGCCGCCCTGGGCTTCCTGGGCGGTGATGGTGTCGTCCACCATCTGGAAGGTCAGCTTGGCGGTCTTGCCGATGACGGCCTTCAGCCGCTCCGGGTCGCTCTCGCCGGGCGCCTCGACCACGATGCGGTTCGTGCCCTGGCGCTGGATCGCCGGCTCGCGGGTGCCGAGCGCATCGATCCGGCGACGGATCGTCTCGATCGACTGCTGGACCGCGTCGGCGCCTTCCTTGGCCATGGCCAGGTCGGGAACCGATAGCCGGATATGCTGGTCGGGCGCGGTGTTGACCACCACGTCCTTGCCGCCGCCGTTCGGCAGCGTCTGGCCGATCTTGGACAGTTCCTGGTACGCGGCCTCGGCCTGGGCGGGATCGGTGACCCGCACATCCACCGCGCCATTGATCTGGGCAAGGCCGCTGAAGGGAATCTGCTTGGTCTGCAGGCTGGTGCGCACGTCCTCGACGAGGCTCGTGAGCCGCTCGGCCTTCAAGGCGACGGTATCCACTTCGAACAGCAGGTAGGAGCCGCCTTGCAGGTCGAGACCGAGGTTCAGACGCTGGTGGGGCGCCCAGGACGGCAGCGCCTCCAACGTCTTCACGGGCAGGACATTGGGCAGCGTGAACAGCACGCCGAACACGAGGGCGAGCGTGCACAGGATCACTTTCCAGCGCGCGAGACGGATCATCGGACCAGACCTAGGAGCTCGCTCAAGACTTGGAGTCGTTGGCCGGCGCGGGCTCGCCCCGGGAACGCACCTCCGAGATCATCGACTTGACCACCTTGACGTTGACGCCCTGGGCGATCTCTAGGGTCGCCTCATTGTCGTCGACGCGGGTGACCTTGCCGATCACGCCGCTGTTCAGCACCACCTGGTCCCCACGCTTCAGGGCGGAGACCATGGCCTGGTGCTGTTTCATCCGCCGCTGCTGCGGACGGATCAGCAGGAAATAGAACAGGACCACCAGACCCAGGATCGGGGCCATGTTGATCAGCATGCCTTGCACGCCGCCGCCACCGGCCGCGGCGGTCGTTGTCGTCTGGGCCATGGCGGCGTCGGCGAAGATCATGGAGGCTCCGGGAAGTCTGGTTCGAGGTGGCCGGAAGCTATGTGCATGCGCCTCCTTTTGCAATGCGACGCCTGGACCGATACGAAACGCCGATGTCAGACGAGATCGAACCCCTGCTTTCGCGCATCGCCGACGCCCTGGAACGGCTGGCGCCGGCCCCCGCGCCTGGGCCTGACTTCGGCGCCGCGCGCCTTTACCGCTATGAGCCGGGACGCCAGACCTTCATGCCCGCGCCGGACTTCGGCCTGGCGCTCGACCTCTTGGTCGGGGTGGAGTCCCAGAAGACCCGGTTCGTCCAGAACCTGATCCGTTTCGCCCGCGGCCTGCCGGCCAACCACGCCCTGCTCTGGGGCGTGCGCGGCGCCGGCAAGAGCTCCATGGCCAAGGCGGCCTTCATGGAAGCGGCCAAGGATCACCCCGAACTGCGGCTCGTGGAGGTCGACCGCGATGACATCGCCGACCTGCCGCGCCTGTTCGACCGGCTCCGCGGCCGGCCTGAACGGTTCCTCGTCCTGTGCGACGACCTGTCGTTCGAGGAAGGCGCCTCCGCCGCCAAGACGCTGAAGTCGGCGCTGGAGGGCGGAGTCTCCGGCCCGCCAGGCAACGTCCTGCTGACCGCCACCTCCAATCGCCGGCATCTGATGCCGCGTGGCCACGACGAGGGCCGCGGCCTGATCGCCGTGGCCGAGGACGCCGAGGAGGAGGTTTCCGTCTCCGATCGCTTCGGCCTGTGGATCGGCTTTCCGCCCATGGACCAGGCCGCCTATCTCGACGCGATCCGCGCCTATGCCAGCCGTTTCGACCTCAGTTGCGAGGACCTGGAGCGGCGCGCGCTGCAGTGGTCGCAACTGCGCGGGGCGCGGTCCGGACGGGTGGCGTGGCAGTTCATCCGCGACCTTGCCGGCGACCTGGGCAAGCCCCTGCCCTTCTGATGGCGCCCACCGGCAAGTCGTCCTAACATCGGGGACAATGACAAAGGGAGGATCCCTATGGGCGCGACGGTGACGAGCCGGCCTGCGGGCGGCGGATCGATCGAGGTGGTGCTGCCCTATGTGGTGCCGGGCGAGCGCGCTGTGTTCCACCCTGGGCAGCGGGAACTGTCCTATTGGCCCGTGGAGGAGCATGCGGTCGCGATGCATGACGCGCGCGCGGTCGCCGATCAGCTGGCGCTGGAGAGCAACGGCTTCGTCCTGCTGCAACGGCCCACCGCCGTGACGGACTTCAATGATCCGGACGAGGTCAAGCGCGTCTACTATCCGGAGATCGAGGCCCTGGTGAAGGAGCTGACCGGCGCGCGCCGGGTGTTGATCTTCGGCGAAATCGTCCGCAGCGACGCCAAGGACACGCCCGACAGCCGCCTGCCGGCGCGCGGCGCCCACGTCGATTATGACGAGCGGACCCTGCGGTACTGGACAGAGGCCCTGGCCGGCAAGGAAGAGGCGGAAGCGCTGCTCAAGGGCCGGTACATGCTGATGAACCTGTGGCGGCCGATCTCGGTCGTTGAGAAGTCGCCGCTTGCGCTCTGCGACGCTTCGACCGTCGTCGAGGGCGACCTCAATCCCAGCGAAATCCGCAGCGGCCTGAACAACACGGCGCCGACCATGTGGGGCTTCAACCTGAGCTACAGCCCGCGCCACCGCTGGTACTACGTGCCGCGGATGCGTCCCGACGAGATCCTGGCGTTCAAGCTCTGCGACACCGATCACAACCGCGTGCAGTGGACCGGCCACACCGCCTTCGACGACCCGACCAGCGCGCCGGACGCAAAGCCGCGCCAGAGCATCGAGATCAGGACGATCTCGTACTTCTGAACTTTCAGCGGTGTCATTGGTGTGAGCGCGGAAGCCCTCACGGGCCGCCGACGCGGCAGGCCTTCGTACCTGATGTCTGGAAGCGGTTGAAATCAGGCGACAATCCGCTTCCGAACGAATGTCTTACGCAAGCCTCAGTGTCGTCAGCATGATGAACGCCATGGCGAACCCGACGATCAGCGCATAGTCGAACGGCTTGAACAGAGGCCCAGACGGAACCCGCATAACGTTAACCCCCCACACTCGGAACACGCCTCACTGTAGCGCGCTCTCACGACGGAATTGCAATGCCCAAGCTGGGGAGGGTGCAAGCCAATTCCATTCACAGGCGAAAAAATAGGCGCCGCAAAACCCTGTGACTTTTCAGTTGGCTCCGATCGCCTCTTACGGTCTCAAGGCCTGTGGATAGTTAACGCGTAAGCCTCGCGGGCGACGCCGATCGCGCCGAGCTTGGCCTCGAACGCGGACCAGTCGTCAGCGTCGGCGATCGGGGCCCAGATCGCCTCGATTTCCTCGTAGATCAGCTCCTCGGGATCCGGCCGGGCGAAGTAGGGGTTTTCGAGCCGCTCGGGCCGGTCGGGCGTGTAGGGGCCGAGCCGTCCACGGAACTCCGCCAGGGCCGCGCCGGCATAGAGGTGAGCACGAGGCCCGCCCATGGCGCGATCCTCCGAGGGCGCGCCCCCGAACCAGTCGAAGAAGAACGGCTCCCACCGAAGCTCGGTCCCGCCCTCTCCGATGGCGCGGAAGGCGGCGTTGGCCAGGTCGATGTCCTCTTCCAACGAACGGGATTTCACCCCCAGCCGGGCGACCATGGCTGCGGAAAGAGCGCGGCGGTAGGCGGGGCCATAGCCTTTCAGAGCCTCGACCAGAGGCTCCTTGTCCTCGAGCAGGGCGAGGCAGCCGGCCAGCTGGTTCAGGTTCCACAGCACCGCTTCCGGCTGGCGGCCGAAGGCGTAGAGACCTGTCTGGTCGAAATAGGCGGCGGTGAAGTTCGGGTCGTTGCGCGGCAGGAAACGGTAGGGGCCGTAGTCGAAACTTTCGCCGTTGATGTTCATATTGTCGGAGTTCAGCACTCCGTGGACGAAGCCGGCCGCCATCCAGGCGGCGCAGAGCTGGGCCGAGCGTTCGACCACCCGCGCCAGCAGCGGCGCGGCGCGGGCCTTGCCCTCCAGGGCCGCCAGGTCGGGGTGGTAGACCTCCACCACGTGATCCATCAGCCGCTTGACGAGATCGGCCCGGCCAAGGAAGGCATGCCGCTGGAAGGTGCCGAAGCGGACATTGCTGTGCGACAGGCGGGTCAGGACGCAGCCGCGCGTTGGGCTGGGCTCGTCGGGCCGCTGCAGCTCCTCCCCCGTCTCGACCAGGGAAAAGGTCCGGCAGGTGGGCACGCCCAGGGCCTCCAGCATCTCGCTGGCCAGGGCCTCGCGCACCCCGCCCTTCAGGGTCAGGCGTCCGTCCGCCGTCCGCGAATAGGGCGTGCGGCCCGAGCCCTTGGTGCCCAGGTCCAGCAGCCTTCCGCCGCCGGCTTCGCGCATCTGGGCGAACAGGAAGCCACGCCCGTCGCCGAGGTCGGGATTGTAGGTGCGGAACTGGTGGCCGTGGTAGCGGGTGGCCAGCGGCTGGGGCTGATTGTCCGCAAGGGCCTCGAAGCGCGCGAAGGCGGCGCGCCACTCCTCGTCCGTCAGGCCGTCCAGGCCGACGGTCGCCGCCGCCCGGTCATTGCGCAACCGGATGATCGACTGCGGGAAGGCGGCTGGTTCTACGGGGTCGGCGAACTCCCGTCCCAGAGTCATGAACAGCGGCTCGGGCCGGTAGGCGGATGACAGCGGCATGGCCCGCAGATGGAGCCATAGCCGCCATCCGGCAAGGGCTTATCACCCTGGCCGCCGCCCGACGGTCAGATCACCGGCCGCCGTCGGAATCCGCGTGACCGTGGAACTCATGGTAGCCGTCGCCGGCGTCGCGCCTGAAGTGGTGACCGTCATCCCGGTGGCGATTGCCGCCGGAGTCCGAGTAGTAATAGGCGCCGTCCGACCCCAGGTAGGCATTCACGCCCACCCCGTAGTAGCCGTCGTAATAGCCATCGTAGCCCGCCGCCGAGGCGAAGCCGCTGCGGTGATTGTAGTTGTCGGCGCAGCCGCCGAGCAACGCGGCCGCGCCGGCCGCGCAGAGCATCGTGGTCACAATTCGCATGGTGGTTCCCTCATGTGCATGGCCGCCGGGACCCACGTCCTCGCGGCCGCCAAATCCGTTAACTGGGGTGTGCAACGCGGATCGGGGGCGAAGGATGCGCACCCCGGACGGGCCTGCCGCCTTGCCGGAGTCGCCGGGCTCGGTTAGAGCGCGGACAACGCTTCGGAGCCGCCCATGCCCGCGATCATCGTCATCGTCATCTTCCTCGCCGTCATATTCGCGCTGAACCAGTACGAGTTCGGCCGGCTGGACTAGGGGGTGAACGGAACGGCCCTGATCACCGGGGCCGCGCGCCGGATCGGCCGGGCCCTCGCCCTGACCGCGGCGGACGCGGGCTTTGACGTGGCTGTCCACCATCGCGGCGGCGAAGAGGAGGCCATGTCCGTGGCCGCCGAGATTCGCGCGCGCGGACGCAGGGCGACGACGGTGCGCGCTGAGCTGACGCATGAGGACGAGATCGCGACCCTGGTCGGCCGGGCCGGCGCCGCGCTGGGGCCGGTGACCCTGCTGATCAACAACGCCTCGGTCTTCCAGGACGACCGCATCGAGACCCTGAGCCTGGAGTCCTGGGATGCGCACATGCAGACCAACCTGCGCGCGCCGGTGCGCCTGTCGCAGGCGTTCGCAGCCGAGCTGCCCGAGGACGCCGACGGCCTGATCATCAACATCCTCGACCAGAGGGTCTGGAAGCCCAATCCGCGGTTCTTCAGCTACGGGCTCAGCCGGTCGGCGCTGTGGTCGGCGACGCAGGTGCTGGCCCAGGCCCTGGCGCCCCGGATCCGGGTGAACGCCATCGCACCGGGTCCTACCCTGCCCTCAATCCACCAGACATCCGAGGACTTCGCGGCCGAGGCCGAGCACGTTCTGCTCGAGCGACGCTCGTCGCCTGAGGACATCGCCGCCGCCGCGCGCTATCTGATGACCGCCCGCCAGGTCACCGGTCAGATGATCGCCGTCGACGGCGGCCAACACCTCGCCTGGCGCACGCCCGACGTGGTCGGGGAATGACATGAACAAGATCGCCAAGCCCGCCGCCGCCGATCCTTCGCCCATCCCCGCCGCCGTGCGTGTGGCCGGCGCCAAGGTGTTCGTCCTGGGCCTGAAACTGGACGCCGAGATCGGCGTCTACGCCCATGAGCACGGCCGCACCCAGCCCCTGGTCATCGACGTGGAGCTGGACCTGACCGAAGCCGGCTGGGCCCACATCGCCGACACCATCAACTACGAAAACATCGTCGCCATGGCGCGCGCCGTCGCCGGCGAAGGGCATTTCCAGCTGGTGGAAGGATTCGCCGGCCGCCTTGGCCAAGTCTGCCTCGAAGACGCCAGGGTCATGCGCGCGCGGGTGCGGATCGAGAAGCCGATGGCCCTGGCGCCTGACGCCGCGGCTGCGGGCGCCGAGCTTGTCATGGTGCGCCCCTGACCCCGACCTATCGCCAGCGCACGGCGCTGCTGGGTGAGGAGCGGGTCTTCAGCCTCGAGGATGGACTGCTCGTCCGCCGCGGCGCCCGCAGCGGCGAGCGGCGCTGGCCTCTGGCCGATCTTAAGCGTGCGGAACTGGGCCGGGTCCGCCAGGGCGCGGTCGCCATCGGCTCCAGCCTCGCCCTCAGCCTCGGCCGCACGCGGGTCTCCATGTCGTCCCTGAACTACGCCCAGATCGGCCGGCCGCGCGACCAGGCCGAGGACTTCAGCCAGTTCTGCCGCGCTCTGCTGAGCGCGGCCGCCGACGCCGCGCCGGACGCCCGGTTCGTCACGGCGGCGCCGGCGTTCGCCGCCGGGCTGATGGGCGCGCTGGCGCTGATCGGCGTGGGAGCGGCGGTCGTCGTGCTGTTCGCTCTCGCGTCAGGCGCCCCGGCCCTGGGGCTGGATCTTGGCGCACGCCTGCTGTTCGCGGCCCTCATCCTCGGATGTCTGTGGCCATGGGTCGCCTACGAGCGTCGGCGGGCCTTCGATCCGCGGTCTATCCCCCCAGGCCTGCTGCCTTAATCATGACTAATCCCTGGGCGCCGGGACTTCCGGGCGCCTAACCCGCATCCAGGACTCCCGTCCTGGGACCTGCGGGCCTCACCGCAGGGGCGAGCCATGTTGACCCGCGCCGGAACCTCCTGCCGGCTGCGAGGATGGTTAAGGCTGGGAGGGGGGCGAGATGATTGGACGGCTGCTGGGCGCCGCCGCGGGGATCGCGGTCGCGCTATTCGGCTATGGGCTGTGGAAGCCCGCGGCGTTCGCCAAATACGTCGACCTCGCTCATTTTGACCTCGGTCCGTTCGGTCTCTACCGGACCCTGGTCGCCGGCCTGATCATGGCTGTCGGCGTCGCCGTCGTCGTGGCGGCCCTGCAGCGCCGCACTACCCGCGCGAAAGCGCGTCCCGTGGCGACCCTGTTCAGCGGCGCCGAAGAGGCGCCCGCCTCGCCGCCCGCCCACGACACGCACGACACGCATGCCCCGGCCGCGCACCACGAGGCTGCGGCGCATGACGACCACGGGCATGACGACCACGGTCATGCCGATCATGGCCACGACGCCCACGCTCACGACGATCTCGGGCACGATGACCATGCCCATGCACCCGACCATGGGCACGAGCCGGCGCACGCCCACCACTGAGTTCAGGGCGTCCGCGCCTCGATGATCGCGAAGCCCGAAGCCGTGGGGACGATCTGGGTCACCTGGAGTCCGGCCGTCGCGAGCAGGTCGCGATAGTGCTGTTCGGTGCGTTCCTGGCCGCCGGCCGCGGTCAGCATCAGTATATCGCCGCGGGTGGTGACGTAGTCCACCGGACCGTCGCTCACCAGCACCGGCGCGATCCGCTCCATGACCAGCACCACGCCATTGGCGCCGGTCGCCTGAGCGCAATTGGCCAGGATCGGGACGGCGCGGTCGTCGTACCAGTCGTGGATGATCATCTTCAGCAGGTAAGCGTCAGCGCCAGCCGGAACGCCGTCAAAGAAGCTGCCGCCGATGAAGGCCGCGCGATCGGCCACGCCGACGCCCGCCAGGTAGCCGGTCGAGGCCGGCGCCAGGTCCGGCAGGTCGAACACCTGGCCGGTCAGGTCCGGGTGCGCCTTCAGGATCGCGGCCAGCAGGGCGCCGTAGCTGCCGCCCACGTCGACGATCCGCTTGAACCTGGAGAAGTCGTAGGCGTCGAGCATGGCCCTGGCGACCGGGCCAGTCTGGTCCGTCATCGACTGGTGGAACATGGCCATCTGCCCCGGGTCCCGGGACATCAGCTCGAAACCGTCGGCTCCGGACGCGCGCCATGGCTGGCCGGTCCTGACGGACTGGTCGAGCTGGCTGAGCGCACCCCACAGCCGCTCGCCCCAGTGCAGCGCCATGCCCCGGATCGAGCCCGGCGCGCCGGCGGCGAGCAGGCGCCCGGCCGCGGTCAGCTCGAAGCGGTCGCCGGTCAGGTGGCGAACGAGATCGATGCTCGCCAGAGCCCGCATCAGGCGCAGGAAGGCGCCTGGATGAGACTGGGTCTCCGCCGCCAGGTCCGCGGCCGCGCGCGGCCCGTGCAGCAGCCTGTCAAAGGCGTTCAACCGCACCGCCGTGTGGATCACCTGCGTCGACCAGGCGCCGGTGATCAGTCCCTGTACCCGCGCACGGGTCGCGGCCTCTTCGCTCGCCTCTGAACTCATTCGATCCGGATCCAGGTGTCGTCCACGGGCAGGAAGGACCTTCCGGTCAGTACATGTGCTGGCCGCCATTGATCGACAGGGTCGAGCCGGTGATGAAGCCGGCGTCCTCGGCGCAGAGGTAGGCGACCCCGCGGGCGATCTCCTGGGCCATGCCGAGGCGTCCCACCGGGATCCGGGCGACAATCTTCTCCAGCACGTCCGCTGGCACCGCGGCCACCATCTCGGTGTCGATATAGCCAGGCGCCAGGGCGTTCACCGTCACGCCCACGCGGGCGCCTTCCTGGGCCAGGGCCTTGGTGAAGCCGTGGATCCCGGACTTGGCGGCGGCGTAGTTGACCTGGCCGTACTGGCCGCCCTGGCCGTTGATCGAGCCGATGTTGACGATCCGGCCCCAGCGGCGCTGGCGCATGCCGGCGAACACCGCCTTGGCCATGTTGAAGCAGCCGCCAAGGTTCACCCGCATGACATCGACCCACATGTCGGCGGTCATGTTGACGAGGGTTGCGTCGCGCGTGATGCCGGCGTTGTTCACCAGCACTTCAACCGGTCCGAACTCCGCCTCGACGGCGGCCACGCCCGCCTGGCAGGCGTCGAAATCTCCCACATCCCAGCGGCGGGCCGGGATGCCGGTCTCCGCCGTGAAGGCCTTGGCGGACTCTTCGTTGCCCGCGTAATTGGCCACCACCGATCGGCCCTGGCGCTGCAGTTCGATGGAAATCGCCCGGCCGATTCCTCGGGTGCCGCCGGTCACGAGCGCGACGCGCGCCATGGTCTCTCCCTGTCTGGTTCGGACTCGCCCAGAACAGGCGGCCGGTATTGGTCTTGATCCCGATCTGGGGACGCGATGTCAACGCACAGGTCAGGCCGCCGACCTGGCCTGCTGTACGACCTCCTCGGCGAGACGGCCCGTCACCTCTCCCATGTGGTCGAACTCCGACTCGAAAGTCGCCAACCCCTGGGTCAGAGATCTCAGCTCCACGATCAGGTCCTGGCGCTCGGCGTGGGGGAGATAGGCCTCGATCCGGTCCCAGCCGTCGAAGCCGTCCCAGGCGTCGAAGCCGAGGATCTGGCCCCGCCGACTGGAAATCACCGAGGTGATCTTGGACGTGGCCGTGCTGGGAGCGAACACCATCACCTTCTCGATCGGCTCCAGAAGATAGGGCTGGCAGGCTCTTAGCCCTTCGCTCATGGCGATGCGGCCCGCGGTCCGGAACGCCAGCTCGGAGGAATCCACGGTGTGGTACGAGCCGTCGATCAGGCAAGCCTGGACGTCGACCACGGGAAAACCCAGCGGCCCCCGTTCCATGGCGTCCCTCACCCCGTCCTCCACCGCGGGAATCCAATGGCGCGGCACGACCCCGCCCGTGACCCGTTCGGTGAACACGAAGCCCACGCCGCGGTCGCCGGGGCCGATCTCGACGATCACATCGCCGAACTGGCCGTGGCCGCCGGTCTGTTTCTTGTGGCGACCGTGCTGGGTGACGCTCTTCTTGATCGTCTCCTTGTAGGGAGTCTTGGGCTTGGCGGTGGTGACCTCCACCCCGAACCGGCGCTTCAGCCGGTCTAATGCGGTCTTCAGGTGGCCCTCCCCCTGGCCGCAGAGGAGCAACTCGTGGGTCTCCTCCAGATGGGCCACGTCCAGCGAGGCGTCCTCCTCGGCCAGCTTGGCCAGGGACGAGGTCAGGCGGACGTCGTCCTTGCGGTCCTTGGGGAAAATGGCCAGGGCGTAGACCGGCGGGCGCCGCGGCGGCTGGTACCTGGCCGTCCGGGCCTTGCCGTCGCCGCAGAGCAGATCCCCGGGGCGGGCGGCGTCCACCTTGCCAACGGCCACCACTTCGCCAGCTTCGGCCTGGGCGATCTTGCGCGTCGTCGCCCCCATCAGGCTGAAGAGGCCAGAGGCGCGGGCCTTCTCCCCGTCCGGGCGGGTCAGCTCGACCCCGTCCGCCAGCTTGCCCGCGAGCACTCGCGCGATCGCCAGCTTGCCGGCCTGGCCTGCGTGGGTGGTCTTGAACACATAGGCCGCCGCGCCCTCCGCCCCCAGCCGCGCCGCGGCGGCCTCGGGAGACGGCGCCTCGTGGCGGAAGGCCTTCAACAGCCGGCCCATGCCCGCTCCGTTCAGGGCCGAGCCGAAGAACACCGGCGCGATCAGGCACTCGCGCATCTCCTTGACCAGGTCAGTGAATACCATCTCCCGGTCGGGATTCACGTCGCTGAGCAGCTGCTCGAGCAGCGCGTCGTCGTAGCTGGAGAGTTGCTCCATCATGTGGAAACGGGCGTCGGCTTCGGCCTGGGCGAGGTCCTTGGGGATGTCGATCTGCTCGAACTGCTTGCCGGGCCGGTAGACGAAGGCCCGCTCGAGCGCCAGGTCGATGAATCCGGTGACCTTGTCGTCTTCCAGGATCGGCAGCTGGCGGGCGACGAGCGGCACGCTCGAGGCTGGCTGCAGGGCGTCCAGCAGTTCACCCACATTGCCGTGTGCCTGATCGATCTTGTTGACGAATACGGCGCGGGGCACGCCCAGCCGGTCCAATTCCATCAGGATGGGACGCAGCAGCACCGCCTTGCCGGGATCGGGATCGGTGACCACCACCGCCAGGTCGACCGCCGGGAGGGCGAAGTCGGACTCCGCCCGGAACTCCACCGAGCCCGGACAGTCGATCAGGGTGTAGCGGTCGCCCAGATATTCGAAGCTGGCGACGTTCAGTTCCACCGACTGGTGACGCGCGCGGGCCTCGGGGGCGGAATCGCCGACCGTGGACCCGGCCTCTACGGCGCCCTGCCGGTCGATGGCGCTGGCGGCGAACAACAGGGATTCCATCAGGCTCGTCTTGCCTGAGCCGTTGGGACCCACCAGCGCGATTGCTCGCGCCTGGCCTCCTTCTGATTTGGCCATGGCCGTCTCCTCCTATGATCGCGAGGCGAGGCGGGCGTCGACCGCCCCGCCGGTGCGGGAGCGTCTACTGGCCTTATTCTTCCGCCTCATTCGGGCGGAGCGCAATGCAGGTTTCGCCCCATTTCGGGAACGCGGACGTCAGCGGGTCCGGCGGGTCGCCGCCGCCAGGGCCTGAACGGCGCGGCCCACGTCCTCGAAGCGCACGAACAGCGGCGACAGGCCGAAGCGCAGCAGATCGGGCGGACGCACATCGCCGATCACGCGCCTTTGAACTAGCGCCTGGGACACCTCCGCAGCCTCGGGATGGCGGAACGCGACGTGACCGCCCCTTGCCTGGCCTGGCCCGGGACAGGCGGGTTCAAGGTCCGGACAATGCTCGGCGGCCAGCGCGAGGAACGCATCGCCCAGGCGGCGGGCCTTGGCGACGAGGGCGCCCATGTCGGCTTCGAGCATCAGATCGATCCCGACTTCCAGCGCCGCGAGGCCCAGGATCGGCGGGGGGCCGCAGAGGAACCGTCCGATCCCCGCCGCGGGGACATAGCCGCCCGCGAAATCGAAGGGCCGCGCATGGCCCATCCAGCCACTCAGCGGGGATGTCAGCCGGTCCTGGTGGCGGCGCGCCACGAACAGGAAGGCCGGCGCGCCCGGGCCGCCGTTGAGGTACTTGTAGCCGCAGCCGACCGCGAGATCCGCGCCCGCGGCGTTCAGGTCCACGGGGGCCGAACCGACACTGTGGCTGAGGTCCCAGAGCACGAGCGCCCCGGCGGCCTGCGCCCGGGCGGTGACCGCGGCCATGTCCCAGAGTTCCGCGGACTTGTAATGGGAATGGGTCAGGACGAGCAGCGCGACGTCGGCGTCGAGCGCCCCGTCCAGTTCGTCCCGCTCGACCAGCTTCAGTCGCCGCCCCTCACCGAGCGCGCCCAGCGCGCCTTCGGCCACATAGAGGTCGGTGGGAAAATCGCCCACGACGCCCAGGAGGGTCCCGCGCCCGGGCGCGGCCTTGAGGGCGGCCGCGATCAGCTTGAACAGATTGACCGAGGTGGAGTCCGCGACCACCATTTCGCCGGGGTCCGCCCCGACCAGCCGGGCGATCTTGTCGCCCACCCGTGTGGGCGCTTCCACCCATTCGCCGGCGCTCCAGGCCTGCACCAGCGCGCCGCCCCATTCGCCCCGGACCAGCTGGTCGAGCCGGCCCGCCGCCCTCCGGGGCGGAGGCCCCAGCGAGTTGCCGGCGAGGTAGCTGAGATCGTCCGGCAGGTCGAAAGCGTCGCGGAATCGCGCCAGCGGATCGGCCTCGTCAAGCGCGCGCAGGTCAGTGAGGTCCATGTCGCCACGCTGGCGCCGATTCGCGGGCGATAGAAGCCCGCTCACTCAGCCGCGGCGTCGAAGCTGGCATGATAGATCCGGGTCAGGCCGCTGCTGCCGCCTCGGGGCTCGAGGCTGGCCAGTTGCAGCGCCGCGTCGCGCGCCGCGGCATCGGAGGTGGTCGACCCCGTCGAACGCAGCAGGGCCACCGACGCCACCCGACCCTCCCCGTCGAAGGCGACCGCCACGTCCGCCCGGGCGTCGCCGCGGCTCAGCGTCACCGCCTGCTCGACGGCCGCCTGCAGGGTGAGCGCCAGCGGGCGCACCGCCCCCTCGCCAAGCGCCGTCAGGGGGATGACCACGCCAAGGACCATCGCGCCGATGAGGCGCAGAGCCGGCAGAGGAAGTGAGTCGCTGAGCATGGGGACTTGTCTAATCCAGGCCTGCTGCCACCATGCTGTCAGCAGCGGTGCGAGAGGATCACTCATGCGCAGGGCCGACCGGCTGTTCCAGATTATCCAGGTGCTGCGGCGCTCGCGCGGGCCGGTGACCGCCGACGTCCTGGCGGCCGAGCTGGAAACCTCAAAACGCACGGTCTATCGCGACGTGGCGGACCTGATGGCCCAACGGGTGCCGATCCGGGGCGAGGCGGGGTTCGGCTATGTCCTTGACGCGGGCTTCGACCTGCCGCCGCTGATGCTCACCCCCGACGAAATCGAGGCCGCGGTGCTGGGCGCTCAGTGGGTGGCGGGTCGCGGGGACCCGGCCCTGTCCAAGGCGGCGCAGGACCTGATCGCCAAGATCGGCGCAGCGGTGCCGGAGCGCCTGCGGCCCTTCGTACTGGATCCGGCCTCCACCGTCTCCCGGCGGCGCGCCAAGGAGCCTGACGCGATCGACATGGCCCAGGTGCGCCAGTGGATCCGCGCCGGCCGCAAGCTCAGTCTCGGCTATCACGACGAGCAGGGCAGCTTCACCGAACGCACCGTCTGGCCCGTGGCCGTGGGTTTCCACGACACGGTGCGCCTGATCGCGGCCTGGTGCGAACTGCGCCAGGATTTCCGCCATTTCCGCGCCGACCGCGTGGCGAGCGCTGAATTCCTGGAGGAGCGCTATCCCACCCGCCCCGCGGCCCTGAGGGTTGCGTGGCGCAAGACCCTGGCCGGCCATCCGCCGCCGGACCCGGGGACGCCCTGGCCGTTCTGACGGGGCGTGACACTGGCGAAGGTCGCCGCGGGCCGACAGCTCCGGTTCAGGTCCGCCGGCGCTAGTCTCATCGTACGGCGGAGCTCGATCGCCGGCCGCACTCCGCGGTCCGGCCCGCCGACCAGGAACGCGCCATGACCGGTCTGGCCCTGACTCTGATGCTGCTGTCGGCGGACGCCCCCGCGGCGGACACTCTTACGGACCAGTCTATCGCGGCCTACGCCGCGCGCCCGTACGACAAGGCGGCGAAGATGAACACGCACGAGGTCATGGGCGTGCACCACGGCGTCAGGGTGGTCGTCGACTACCCCTGTTCCGACGTCTGCCCCGTCTACACCAGTCGGATCATCCACTACGAGGCGGCGCCCGGGCCGGATTGCGACCGGATCGGCGGCCAGGCGCTGACCTTGATGGTTCCCTACGGGATTGGCGTGCGCCGCGAGGCTTTCTGCGTCCCGCAGGTCCTGGCGACGCCCCGGACCTAGTCGTGGCGACGAACCTCATCACGCCGCGCGACGCGGCCGGACTACTCGACGTCCCAATCGATGTCGCCGCGCGCATCCTGGGGCACCTCGTGAAGCGCCGCGTGCAGGCCGTCGCGCGAGACGCGCCGGGGGATGCGGAAGACGAACTCGGCCCGCCCTTTGGCGCCGGACCTGTGTTCGGTGATGATCTTACAGCCCTGGCTCTGCAACACCTCGCGATAGATATCCGCGCACTCCGCGACGCGTCCCGCCGGCAGCCGGTCGATCCGGACCCGGCTGGCAGGCCGGGCGTCGAACAGGCAGATCAGGACGAAGGCGAAGATGGCGGTGATCACCGCAAGGTGCGGCAGGCCGAGACCGGCGATGAGCCCCGCGAGCGTGACGGTGATCAGGCGGCCGGTGTCGATGGTGGAGTCGGTGTCCGTGCGGAAGCGGATCAGCCCGCCGATGCCGAAGACGACGACGCCGATGACCATGCCGAACTCGCGCACCGTCACCCCGATCACCGCGCCGATGAAGGCGTACATGATGTACACCTTGCGCATATTGGATTCGTGCCGGTGGTTGACCGTGCGTGGCGTCGTCGGGTGATAGGCGATCGCCGCCCCGAGAAGGATGGCCAGGAGCAGGGCGCCGATCGAGTCGATCAGGAAGTTCACGTCGCGGAAGCCGGCCCAGCCGACGGCGATTATCCGCTCCTGCGCCGTGTCGAACAGCCCTCCCATCCGCGCCGAGCCGCCCGACGGCGTCGCCAGCTGCGTCAGGATATGCCCCAGAACCTTCATTCAATCGCCCCGTTCACGTGCCGCAAGGTGAGTGAGGCGGCGCGCATTAGCAAGCTGGCGGCGCTGCGGACCGCCGCGAAACCGACGATGCGCGGTTGCGGTTGTCGCGCTATGCTCAAATTCATGATCAAGGTATTAGCCGCCGTCCTCACCATGCTGACGATCAGCGCCGCCCTTCCCGCCCGAGCCCAGACCACGTGGGACCATGTCGCCCGCGTCGTGGTCATTGGCGACCTGCACGGTGACTACGCCAAATTCCATGAGATGCTGGGTCAGGCCGGCCTGATCGACGCCAAAGACAGCTGGAGCGGAGGCGCCGCCCACCTGGTTCAACTGGGCGACGTGCCCGACCGGGCGCCCGACACCCGTCGGATCCTCGATCTGTTGATACGCCTGGAACCCCAGGCCAAGCGCGCCGGCGGCTATGTGCACGCGCTCATCGGCAATCACGAAGCCATGAACATGGACGGCGACCTGCGATACACGACGCCAGGAGAATTCGCCGCTTTCGCCGACAGCAGCTCGCCCCGCCGCCGCGACGCCTATTACGACGCCGTGGTCGCCGCCATCAAGGCGCACCCGCCGACGGAGGGCCTGCCTAAATTCGACGCCGCGTTCCGCGCGAAGTTCGACGACGAACATCCGCTGGGCTGGGTGGAGCACAGGGCGGCCTGGTCGGCGGACGGAGTCTATGGACGCTGGGTGCTGAGCCACAGCGCCGTGATCCGCATCGACGACACCCTTTATCTGCATGCCGGGATCGGGCCTGAGTTCCTGCCCTTCGACATGGACGCCTTGAACAAGGCCGTTGTGGCCGCCCTGCGGCAGAAGCCGGACGTCGCCGGCGGCCCTGCCGACATCCTGGAAAACGAACAGGGCCCGCTCTGGTATCGCGGCATGGCCCTCAACGATGAGGTGGCCGAGGCTCCCCAGGTCGCGGCCGCGCTGGCGCACTTTGGGGTGCGCCGGATCGTGGTCGGGCACACCAAGCGGTTTTCCATGGTCAATGCGCGCTTTGACGGAGCAGTGATCTTCACCGATATCGCCGTCCCGAACGGCTGCGTCGACCCGCACGCTTTCCTGATCAAGGAGGGCGATACGCTGACCACCGTCTATCGCGGTCATCGCCTGGCGATGGGCGTGTCGGGCGAGGCGCACACCGGCTACCTTTCGGCGATCGCGGCGCTGGATCAGATCTCGACGCCCGGCGGCGCGTTCCAGGCGCGCTGCTCCGTGAACTAGCAGCCCCGCGGCCCAACCGAAGACGGATCGACACCGTAAGACGCCGGTTTCGGCAAGGCCTGGGCGCTGGACCTATTTCTTGGCGTCGAACAGGCCCTGGCGGCAGTTCTTGATGATCTCGCTCTGGACGCGGGCGGGATTGTCCAGGAGCGCGAAGAAGCCTCCCAGGAAGCGGGTCGCCTTGTCGCGGAACCTCTGGTTCAGGCGCGAATCATCGTTAATCAGCGCCATCATCTCGGCGCGATGGGCGCGGAATTCGTCGATGACGGCGGGCATTTCGCCGGTGCTCACGCAATACCCGCGGTAGAGCCGCTCGATCACGCTGGAGACGGGAAGCCCGACGGGCTCCTGGGCGTATGGAGCGTCAATGAGGCCGGAATAGTCGAAATCATAGTCGATGGGCACGACACCCTTCAGGGGCGGGGCGTCCGTAGGGGCGAGGAAACGGGCGTTGTGACAGCACTCCGATCCGGCCGGCCCGGCGAGATAATCCCAGTCCAGGTTGCTGATCATGAACTCGAACAGCGCTGCGCGACCGGCGGCGTGCGGGTTGAACTGGGCCGATGTGATCTGGTGCGACTTCAGCGTCAGTCTCACACTGTGATTGCGGTCCGCGCCCTCGTCTAGATCCTCGATCAGATAGCCGAACCGCGTCACGCCGGCATCGGCGTCGTTCTTGCGGTAGGTGACCTCCGCGCCCCGCACGCGATAGCTCATCGGCGTCAGCACATTGTAGAGCCTGTAGGTCAGGTACTCGAGGATGATGCGCTGCTCGTAGTCGCCCTCGTTGCGGCAATAGGTGACGAGCTTGAGCTTGTGCTGTCCCTTGAAGACCGTCCCGTGCAGGGCGGCCTTGTCGCTGAAGTCCAGCTGCAGGGGCGGAAATTCGCAAAAGCCGGCGGTGCGCCGGGTGAAGCCCCGCGCCCGAAGCTGGATCGGAAGGCTTTGGGCAGGGCCCGCCCCTTCCGTAACGGCCAAGGTCGCTGGAAAGGGATTGGTGCTGGTCTTGGCGGCGCGGACCAGGGTCGGAAACGGCGCGGTCACCGTGATGTGCAGGATCGAGTCGTCCGAGAACAGGCGCGACGCCGCTTGAGCGGACGAGGCGAATGTCCACGCCAGGGCGCAGAGGCCGAGCACTAGCGTCCTGAGCATCCGCGTCCCCCACTTCAGCCCAACGCGGCCACCGGCGCGGCGATCGGCCCGCCTTGCAGCGATCGAGCCCCCTCGATCGCCGCGGATCGCACACCCTCCCCGCGCGCCTGTCAACGCGCAAGCGTTGGCGACAGACACTGGAACCCGCGCGCGAGATCGGCCATCTAAGGGCGCTGGCGCTCGGACGCGCCGTGAGGAGCTGGCGCCCGGGACATGCCCAGGATCATGATCATTCGTCACGCCGAGAAGCATTCCAATGGCGGCGTTGATCGAGGCGTCAACGTCGATGGCGTCCACACCAAGCATGAGCTGACGGTTCGCGGCTGGCAGCGGGCCGGCGCGCTGGCGCCCTTCTTCGCTCCCCCAGCAGGGTCGCCCGGCCACGCCCAGATCTCGACGCCGCGATCGATCTTCGCCTCCGCCTCGACCAAGCAGAGTCCCAGCCTGCGCCCGCAGCACACGGTCGCGCCGCTTGCCGCATTGCTGGGCATCGAGATCGACCGCGCCCACGCCTGCGGCGAGGAGGCCGCCATGGCCGCCGCCGCGCTGACGGCGGCCTCGCCGGTGCTGATCGTCTGGCACCACAGTCACATCATCGAGCTGGCCCGGCGAATTGCGGGCGGACAGCTTGCCTGTCCCGTTCACTGGCCCGACGACCGGTTTGACGTGGTGTGGGTGCTCGACCGGGACGACGATCCGTCCGCCGGACCGTGGCGCTTCACCCAGGTTCCGCAGCGGCTTTTCGCGCACGATCCCCCGGACGCGATCTGACCTGGTCTATCTCATCGCCCGTCGCGCCCGGTGGACGGCCTCGTCCAGAGCCGAGAGGAACCGCGACCGGTCGGCGGCCTGGAAGGGCGCCGGACCCCGGGTGATCTGGCCGATGGAACGCAGGTGTTCGCCGATGCTGCGGCCGGCCAGGGCGGCGCCGATCATGTCGGGCGTGAACGGCCGGCCCGTGGGTCCGATCGCCAGGGCGTCCGCCTTCAGACAACGGTCCGCCAGGGGCAGGTCGGCGGTCACCACGATGTCGCCCTTGCGCAGCTGCTCCACGATCCAGTCGTCCGCCACGTCGGGACCGGCGTCCACGATCACCCGCTCGATGCGGGGCTCGGCGGGGACCACCATGAAACTGTTGGCGACAACGAAGACATGCAGGCCGTAGCGCCGCGCGACCTTGTAGGCCTCTTCCTTGACCGGACAGGCGTCTGCATCGACGAAGATGCGCGGGCCGACATCGGCGGTCATCAGTGCTCCTGAAGTCTCTGGACGGCGACGGCCGCCGTCGGTCCGTCTAGGTTATGCATGCATTTGCAGGAGACCACCCATGGCGACAAGCCGCCCGCCCTTTCGCGCCGACCAGGTCGGCAGCCTCCTGCGCCCCGACGGGTTGCGTGAGGCGCGCGACGACGCCAAGGCCGGCCGGATCACCGCCGAGGCGCTGAGGGCCGTGGAAGACCAGGCGATCCGCGACGCGGTGGCCCTGCAGGAAGCGGCGGGTCTGCAGGGTGTGACCGACGGCGAATTCCGCCGCGCCTTCTGGCACGTGGACTTCCTCACCGGCTTTGACGGGATAGAGACCACCGGCGGCCAGTACGCCGTCACCTTCAAGGGCGAACACGGCGAGGAGGAAGGCATCTCCTCCATGCTGGGCGTCACCGGCAAGGTGCGTCGCTCCCAACCGATCATGGTCGATGATTTCGCCTTCCTGAAGTCGGCGACGACCCGCACCCCAAAGGTCTGCATCCCCGCCGCCACCTATCTGCACATGCGTGGCGGGCGGAAGGTGGTGGACACCTCCGTCTATCCCGACATGGCGGAGTTCTGGGCGGACGTGGCGGTCGCCTATCAGGCGGAGATCGCCGGCCTCGGCGCGGCCGGCTGCACCTACCTGCAGATCGACGATGTCTCCTTCGCCTTCCTGTGCGACCCGGGCATCCGCGAGCAGGTGCGCCGCGACGGCGAGGACCCGGACGACCTGCCCGGCTTCTACGCCGGCATCATCAATTCGCTGGTTGAGGGCCGCCCCCGGGACATGGCCGTCACGGTCCACACCTGCCGGGGCAATCACAAGTCCATGTGGATGGCCGAAGGCGGCTATGAGGCCGTCGCGGAGGCGGTGTTCAGCCAGCTGAACGTCGACGGGATATTCCTCGAGTACGACACCGACCGGGCCGGCGGTTTCGAGCCCTTGCGGTTCGTGCCCAAGGGCCGGCGGGTGGTGTTGGGCCTGGTCTCCACCAAGACTCCCCGGCTGGAGCTGAAAGACGCCCTGAAACGCCGCATCGAGGAGGCGTCGAAATACGTCGCCATCGACGATCTCTGCCTGTCGCCTCAGTGCGGTTTCGCCTCCACCGAGGCGGGCAACGAGCTCACCCTGGACGACGAAAAGCGCAAGCTGGCTCTGGTGGTGGAGACCGCTGAAGAAATTTGGGGCGGAACCTGAGCGCCGTGGCGGAGCGCTCAGCGGTTGGCCTGGACGCCGGCGCCCGGAGCACCGTGGGGGGCGGTGCTCCGGGGCTGGAACGTCACGCGAGCGCCTGTCAGCCCTCGCCGCCCCGCGAGGCCAGTCGCACAGGCTGGCGCTCGCCGCCGTAGGCCGCCGTCACCGTCGGCATGTTCAGATCGTTCACCGCGCGGTCCTGCGCCAGCTTGATGCAGGCCCCGTAGGCGCCGATCGTGTCCACGCCTTCAGCCCCCGAACCGCAGACCGACTTCGCCGCGCCGCGGATGCGGTGCAGCAATGTCTGGACGCCCGCCTGATGGGCCAGGTCCAGGTCTGCGTAGGAAACGACCGTAGACTGGGTGGTGATGTCAGGATCAGCGGCCAGAGCCGGTTGAGACAGAGTTGCGGATCCGATGACCAGTGAAAGTGCAGTCGCGATCATATACTTCGACATGGTGGTTCTCCTCGATCTTGGTTTCTGCCGTTTGGCCTGTTCTTATTGAACGATTGCCGCCGCCCGACAGATGAGACCCTGGACCTGGAACGTCAGGCCGATCGCGAAGTCACTGTTAAAGAAACATCAAAATTTGATGGCCGCGTCAAAAGTCGTGGGCAGGATCGGGCCGTCGCGATGATTGACAGGCGTACCGCGGGCATGCCCGACAAACGGGCGCCGTCAAGTCCAATTGCCGGTTCTTCACAATCGCCGGTCGTGCTATCCAATCATCGGCCCTTTGCATCGCCGCTTTTATCCCAGTCCCGTTGAGTCGCCGCTCGGTCGCTGTTCAACCCGATGAGGAAAAGCCATGCCTGAATCCCACGAAACCGGGTTCATCAATGTCACGCAGTCCGCCCTGTCCTGGCCACGGCTGCTCATCAAGGTTGGCGACGCCTATGTCATGACCTTGGCGGTCTGGGCATATGACCCGCACGCCGAAGGACTCACCGACCAGCAGCGCAGGGGCGTGAGCCGCATCGCCCGGATCTTCGAGGCGGCCGGGCTCCAGGACCATGTTGAAGCCCGCGTCATCCCGGACAACGAATTCTTTGAACTGGTGCAGGCGGGTCATACCGGCCCGCCGCGCCACATCGAGGTCCCTGCCCCTGCCCCCCCTGGCCCGCCGCCCGTGTGAGCCCGCGCCGGCGGCTCGCCCATCGGACAGCCTGTCCGTCGCCACGCGGATCGCGAAGGCCTGTGGGACCACGCGGCTGGCGGACATCACGGGCCTCGACTGGATCGGCGTGCCGGTCTTCCAGGCCGTCCGTCCGTGGAGCCGCGCTCTATCGGTCCACCAGGGCAAGGGTTTTACGCCCGAAGCCGCGCAACTTGGCGCCCTGATGGAAGCGATCGAGAGCTGCCACGGCGAGGCTTTCGCCGCGCCCGGGGTGCTCTGCACCTACACCGAGTTGCCCAGCATCGAGCGGGCCGCGAGCATTTCGGACTTCGCTTCGGACAGGGCCGATGCGCCGGGCGAACATGAGGATTTCCACTGGATCCAGTCTCGGCGCCTGGTCGACGACGGCCCGCTCTGGGTTCCGTTCGACGTGGTCTCGCTCGACCTGACGCGAACTGGAGAGTCGCGGTTCGAACGGGGCAGCAACGGACTGGGCGCGCATTTCAATTGGCCCGCCGCCGCCGTGACGGCCATCCTTGAGTTGATCGAGCGGGACGCGCTCCGCACCTGGCTACATCAAGGGCTGGTCGCCCGATCCTTGAGTCAGATCGACCAGGCCTCCATTCCATTCGACTGGTTCCGTTGCTTTTCCGAACGCGTCTCGGCGGGCCACGCTGACCTGGGCGTCTATATATTGCCCACCGTCATCCCGACGCCCGCCTATCTGTGCGAGATCATCGATCCCGGTGAAGCCGGCGCCGCCGCCAAGGTCTATGGCGCGGCGTGCCATCCAGACGCTGAATCAGCCTTGTCCAAGGCCGCGCTGGAGGCGATCCAGACCCGATTGACCTTCATCGCCGGCGCGAGGGACGACATTCTCTACCGGGCGCCCGCCTCCGGCGGCGCCATGGGGTTCGGCGTCCCCTTGCCGTCCGGACTCCACGGCCAAACGTGGCCCGGCGACCGCCTTCAACGGGCCATCGCCCCGGAAGAGTCGCCCGTCGGTCTCGCCCAAGGCCTCGCCCGATCAGGATTCACCCAGACCGCAATTGTCGATCTGACCGCGCCAGACGACGAAGTCGTCGTGGTCAAGGCTGTGTCGCCGGGCCTGGGCGCTTTCGGTCGGACGCGTCGGGCGATGGCGGGTGACGTCTGGGCGGCGTTCCCTTAGTCCAGCAGCCGGCGCGCGCCGCCCAGAAAACGGCGCTCGACTTCAGGGTCCTTGAAAGGATTGTGGTTTCCGATCCAGGCGACGAGCGCGTCGACCGAGGCCGAGTCGGCGTCGACCCAGATGGCCCGGATGGCGGCGTTCGCGGCTGAGGCCTTGGCGGGGTCCACGTGGCCGCCGAGCGCCGAGTTGATGGCGCTGTAGATCAGGTCCCATATGGTCGGCCGGGCCACGAGCTCGAAGTAGGTGGCCGCCCGCTCGTGATCGCCGTCGACCAGTTCGAGCAGACCCAGGTCCGTGAAGAACATGTCCTTCGGGGTTGGATTCAGCAGCAGGCAGCGGTCCAGCAGGGTCCGGGCCTGATGAAGCGATCCCAGGAAGATATTGCCGAATCCGGCCTCCATGATCCGGTCCGCGTGGAACGGGTTGAGGGTGACGGCCTGATCGAAATGAAGCTGGGCGGCGCCCCAGTCCCGGCGGCGCAGATGGCACCAGCCCTTGACGGTGTACCCGTGCACGTGGGCGCGATCTACGGACAGGGCGGTCCTGGCCAGATCGAGCGCACGGGCGTGCTCCGCATCACCGCTGGCGCCCGCGCGCGTGTAGTTGAAGTCGGTGTTGTAGAGCCTCGCCAGCGGCAGGGAGGGCAGCACGAAGGATGGCTGTGCGGCGACCAGCTGCTCCAGGTCCCGCGCCGCGGCCTGGGCCTCGGCATAGCTACGGGCGTCCGCCGCCGCGTCGCGTGCGGCGAGGTAGCGCTTGTAGGCGTCATCGGCGGGCAACCGCCCACTTTGCATCACATCGTCATCGATGGTGGGCAGCACGGCGCCGACCACCTTCGCGATCGTCTGGTCGATCGCCCAGGCCAACTCCGCCTTGGGCAGCGCCAGCGTGTCGGACCAGATCACCCGTCGATCGCCGATCCTCAGCAGCTGTGTGGCCTGTCTCAGCGCGTCGACGCCGGGGCGGAAGCTCGCCCCCAGCACATAGGCGGCGCCGCGTTCCTCCCAGGTCTCGGCGCTGACCGCGCCCGCGGGCTGGTGGTCAGTGATGATGCGAAGGTCCCTGAAGCGTGACAGGCCAGAGACGACCTCGTCCCGGATCGCCTGGACGAGGCGAACGTCCTGGGGCTCGAGCTGGGCGTCCTCGAAGGCGGCGACCACCACGAGGGGTGGGACATGCGCGCCCGCCAGCGCGTTCGGCGCACGCGCCCTCGGCGCCTTTATCGACTGGAGGGCGGCTACGGCCTCGGCCCCCGGGTCGACGCCGAACTCCTGGGCGAGCGCGTCCTTGAGGATTTGGAATCGCCTGTGGGCCGCGGAATTGCTGCCGAGGGCGATATCCGCCCGCATGGCCGCCGCCACGGCTGGTTCGTCCAGGGGCTGCCGCCGCAGGAAAGCGTCGGCCAGGTCCCGCACTGCCGGCCAGGCGCCGTCGGACTCCTGGCGCTTCAAGCCGGCGTGGACCGCGCGAGCGAGCCGCTCCTCGATCCAGGCGCGGGTCTGGTCGAGCCAGTCGCCGATAAGACCACTCAGATTCAGATCGGCGAGCAGCAGATCGTCGCCAACCTCCCGCAGAAACGTGGTCAGAGACTCGCCGCCTTCGCTGCGCAGGGCGTCTTCCAGATCGTCGATGTCGGCGTCGCAGCCGCCGGCGCGCAACGACACGCGCTCGCGGCCGATGTCGAGGGCGGCCTGGCCGTTGGGAGGCAGGGCCGTGCGGACCTCCAGCAGGCACTGGCGCAGGCTGGATCTCGCCTGGTCCTCGCCCCGATCGCTCCACAACAGGCCGGCCAGCTGTCCGCGCGTCGCTCCCTGGTCCCGGTTGAAGCAGAGATAGGCGAGCAGCGCGCGGCCGCGCCGGCTGGTGATCCTTACGGACACGCCGCCCGGGGCGGTCAGCCGGAAGCTGCCGAACAGTTGCAGCCGCAAGCGCGCCGCATGTTCACCAACGCTCGCCATGGTCGCCATGTGGAGATGGGTTCGCACCTGCACAATGGCACGGTTCGATCAGGCGTCGGCTCGAAATCAACGCGGCGCACGCGCTCCCCCGCCAGAAGTCTCGGGCGGGGGAGTCGCCTGCGCGTCAGTTGCAGTAGGTGACGCGGACGTTGCGACCCCAGTAGGGGTTCCAGCGCCAGCTGCTGTAGCAATCGGAGCCGTTGCCGTAGGTGTAGGCGCCGCGGGCGAAGCGCCAGCCGTCGCCATAGTCGCGGTCGTGACCGCGCCAGCCCCGCCGGTCGTTCCAGCCGCTGTGTTCGCGCCATTCTTCCCGGCCGCGCCCGCCACGGTCGTGATCGTGACGATCGGAGCCGCCCCGCTCGTGGCCGCGGTCGGAGCCGCCCCGTTCATGGCCGCCGCGATGCTCCTGGGCCGCCGCCGGGCTCGCGCTCGCCGCGATCATTCCGGTAAGGCTGGCCGCCGCCAGGGCGACAGTGAGTAGCCGTTTCATGGTGTCCTCCATTCATTCACGAAGGCCCCTTAGCCTCCGTTGCGGATGAAGATGTGCCCCGGGCCCTGAACCGGCTCCAGCGTTAAGGTTCAGCTGGGGTTCATGTGCCTGAACAAGCCAGGCCGTGCCACTCAGGCTGTTCGGCCGCCGAACAGAGGCAGGGTCTCGGGCGCCAGGGCGCCTTCGATTTCCAGCATCCGCAGCTTGGTCCGTGCGCCCCCTGGCGCGGAGAAGCCGCCGACCTTGCCGTCGGCGCCCAGGACGCGGTGGCACGGCACGATGATGGGGAAGGGGTTCTTGCCCATCGCCTCGCCCACCGCCCGCGCGGCCCCTGGATCGCCGAGGCCGGCGGCGAGCTCGCCGTAGGTCATGGTCCGGCCGGGTGGGATGCTCCTGGCGAGGGTCCAGGCGCGCCGCATGAACGGTGGGCCGCCCTCCATGTCGAGCAGGACGCCGGCAAGGTCGACCGGTTCTCCTGAAAGCAGTCTGATCATATCCGCGATGGCGGTCGCGACCTCAGCCGGCGGCTCGGCCTCTTCCGCGGCGCAATAGCGGCGCCCAAGCCGCGTCCTCTGGCGCCCGGCGTCGCCATCCGGCAGCAGCACGCCGGTGATCCCGCCCTCACCCCAGGCGACGGCGCAGATCCCGATCGCGGTCTCGAAGAGGGCGAAGGCTTGCGTGGTCATGACCCGCGCAGTCTAGTCCCCGGATCGGACCATGTCGAAATCCGCCGGCGCCGAACGTCAATGGAGCGGCGCCGCTTTGGCGCAGCCTCCTGGAGAGACCCTCGTGAAGTACATGCTCCTGATCTACCTGGACGAAGCCGCCATGCTGTCCGCGAGCCCGGACCAGATGCAGCAGACCATGGCCGCATACCGCGCCTATACCGATGCCCTGAAGGCGGCGGGCGTCCATGTGGGCGGCGAACAGCTGCACCCCTCGACCTCCGCCACCATCGTGCGCAATCCAGACGGCAAGACCAAGGTGCTCGACGGCCCCTACGCCGAGGCCAAGGAGCAGCTCGCCGGCTATTACATCGTCGAGGCGCCGGACCTGGACGCCGCCGTCGCCTGGGCGGCCCGCTGCCCGGGCGCCGCCAACGGCTCCATGGAAGTGCGGCCGATCTATTGAAGGTGGATGGGTCGCGAGTGGATCTGGGAGCCGGAGCCGCCGCCGAGCAGGCCGCGCGCGCCAGCTACGGCAAGCTCCTGGCGTTCCTCGCGGCCCAGACCCGCGACCTGGCGGCGGCGGAGGACGCCCTCGCCGACGCCTTCGCCTCCGCGCTGGAGTCCTGGCCAAAAACGGGCGTGCCGCGCTCGCCGGAAGGCTGGCTGGTGACGGCCGCCCGCCGCAAGCTGATCGATGCCGCCCGCCGGGCGCGCACCCGCGAAGCCGGCGTCGGCCAGCTGGCCATGGCGCTGGACGAGGCGCGTCAGCTGACCCTCGCCCGGGAGGACATTCCAGACGAGCGACTGCGGCTGATCTTCGCCTGCGCCCATCCGGCCATCGACGCCGCCGCCCGCGCGCCACTGATCCTGCAGACCGTTCTCGGGTTCGACGCCCGCGCCATCGCCTCGGCTTTTCTCGTTGCGCCCGCGGCCATGTCGCAGCGGCTGGTCCGTGCCAAGTCCAAGATCCGCGACGCCGGAGTACCCTTCCGGACCCCGGATCTCTCCGCCCTGCCCGAGCGACTGGAGGCCGTGCTCGACGCCGTCTACGCAGTCTTCACCCAGGGCTGGGCTGATCCCGCCGGCGCCGATGCGCGCACGCGCGGCCTGACCGACGAGGCCATCTGGCTCGGCCGTCTGATCGCCGCCATCCTGCCCGGCGAGCCCGAGGCGCTGGGTTTGCTCGCCCTGATGCTGCACGCCGACGCGCGCCGCGCCGCCCGCCGGGGCGGCGATGGCCGCTATGTGCCCCTGGACGACCAGGACCCTGCCCTGTGGGACCGCGGCCGGATGACGGAGGCTGAGCGCCTGATCCTGGCTGCCAGCGCCATGGGCCGCGTCGGCCGCTTCCAGCTCGAGGCCGCGATCCAGTCCGCCCACGCGTCCAGGGCCCTGACCGGCCGAGCCGACTGGGAGGCGATCCTGACGCTCTACGACGGCCTCCTGGCCCTGACCGGCTCGATCGTCGTGGCCATCAACCGCGCCGTCGCCCTGGCCAGGGTCCGCGGCCCAGCAGAAGGCCTCGCAGCGCTGGACGCCGTCAGCGCCGACCCGAGGCTGATGGACTACCAGCCCTATTGGGCTGCCCGCGCGGAGGTGCTCGCCCGCGCCGGCGAAGCGCCCGCGGCCGATGCGGCCTATCAACGGGCTATCGGCCTCGAATCCGACCCGGCGCTCAGGGCGTTCCTGCAGGTGCGGCGGGCCGAGACGGAAGCGTCGTTCAGCCCGTCCAGCCTTCCGGCGTCTGCGCGCCGGCCATGATCTGCCGCTTCTTGAAGCGCCACTGGCCATTCACCCGGACGAGAGTGTCGTACTCCCGGCCCTGCTCCAGCAAGCGCGGCGGCGCGCCCTGGATGTCGATGATCACCTCGGTGAAGATGATCTGCGCGGTCGCCGTATCGCCGTGCACGATGATGAGCGGATTGCTCAGCGACACATTGAAGGAAAAGGCCTTTCGGCCGGGGGCGGCCTGGCCGGCGGCCTTGTACGCGCTGTCGATGCCCGCCTTGCCCTTGTAACTGTTGGGGCCCAGGACGAGCTCGGCGTCGTTGTCGTAAAAACTCGAGAAGCTGTCTGCGCCGCCATGTCCGAGATTGTAGTAATAGCGCGTGAGCAGGTCCGAGATCTGCGCGCGGTCGATCAGCGTCTGCATCGTCATCGGGGCGTCCTGCGCGAACGCGTGGGGACTTTGCGCCAGGGCGAGGCAGCAGGCGGCGCCCAGCGCCCCAAGTGTTGTCGCCCTCGACTTGCCGTCGGCGGTCATTTTCACGGTCATTCGCTCCCCTGTGATGGTGTCGATAGTCGTGCAGGAGCTGGAGCCTGTCGAGTTCGCCGTTGAAGCGGTGCGGTTGCCGCGAGGCCGGCGATATGCACCATCCGGGGAAAGGCCTGGGAGGCGCGCGCAATGACGTTTCGTACGGTGCTGGGCGGCCTGATCGCCGCAAGCTTGGCGCAGACGGCGTCGGCGGCGCCCCCGCCGGCTCATGAGGTGTGGATCGGCAGCTGGGGCTATGTCTCGGCGCCGCTTCCACCGGGAGTCACCCCTGCCCCCGCCGTCTTTGCGCCGGCTCCCGTGGCCGTGCCCCTGGGCGCGCTTCCCGTCCCCAGCGCGACCGCGCCGCCCCCGCCGCAGCCGTTGCTGGACAACCCGGGCGGGATCCCGGTGGACGTCGCCGCGACGGATCTCAGCAACGTCACGGTTCGCCAGGCCGTCCGTCTGTCGGCCGGCGGCAAGCGCCTGCGCCTGCGGATATCCAATGAGGGCGGCGCCGACGCCCTGACCCTCGGAGCCGTCCATGTCGGCGAGGCGGGACCCGACGGCGCCATTATCCCGGGCAGCGACCGCATCGTGACGTTCGATGGCCGCACCGGCGTCACGGCGCCGGCCAGCTCTCCTATCCTGAGCGACCCCATCGATCTTCCCACCCGCCCGCTGGAGAAGCTCTACGTCTCCATCCATGTGCCGGGCGCCATCGCCGCCCGTGCGCCGCGCGCGCTGTTCCAGTACGTCGCCGGGACGCCCGGCGACATGACCGCCGAAGGGCAGTTGCCCCAGGCGCGGCTCAAGCGGGTTACCGCCTACGTCACGCTGGTGGAGGTCCAATCCGCCGAAGCGACCAGCGTCGTCGTCGCGCTCGGCGACTCGATCACTGAGGGCGCGACCTCGACGGGGAACGCCTTCCGCAGCTGGCCCGATCGCCTGGCCGAGCGGCTCGTCGACCGTCCGTGGGCTGTTGTCAACGCTGGCGTCAGCGGCAATCGGCTGCTGCGATATGGAACCGGCCCCACGGCCCTGGCGCGCCTCGACCGGGATGTCCTGAGCGTGCCGGGCGTCAAGGCGATCATCCTGCTGGAAGGGATCAACGACATCGGGCGGGGTTTCACGCGGACGGGCCCCACGGAGCCGGTCACGGTCGAGGCGCTGGAGGCGGCGGACAAGCAGATCATCGCGCGGGCTCACGAAAAGGGGCTGCGCGTCATCGGCGCGACCCTGACGCCTTACGAGGGCGCCGCCTACGCCTCTCCGGACGGGGAGGCTGCGCGCGAGGCGCTGAACCAATGGATCAAGTCCAGCGGCGCTTTCGACGGGGTGATAGACTTCGCGGCGGCCGTGGCCGACCCCGAGGCGCCCCTGGCCCTGGCGCCGCAGTTCAACATCCGCGACCACCTTCACCCCAACGACGCCGGCTACAAGGC